>Ga0111539_10003902_pt1 | contig 19612 bp, 10 predicted proteins | sample RhiMethybrSRZTD1_FD_79667 | JGI IMG/M metagenome (GOLD analysis project Ga0111539, IMG submission 79667) | Populus rhizosphere microbial communities from Tennessee, USA - Rhizosphere MetaG P. TD hybrid SRZTD1 (version 2) (version 2) | ecosystem: Host-associated > Plants > Roots > Rhizosphere >... | reverse complement strand
GCTGGTGGGGGACCGATCTTTCAACTCGGGCGTCTGGGTTCGATCGCCGGAGCTTTTCGAGAAGGAGGAGGATATGTTGCCGCGGGCGTTCGAGGTCCAGATCCAGGACAACCGCGATGACCAGCACCGCACGGGCGCCATTTATGGGCTGGCCCCCTCCACGAGCTTGCCGTCTCGCGCCGCTGGGCAGTGGAACGAGTTCCGAATTCGCTGCGTCGGCAACAAAGTCACCGTTTTCCTGAATGACGCTCCGGTGACGAGCTTCGAGGCCAAAGATGAACGCGCCCGCGAGGGCTACGTGGCCCTCCAGAACCACGGCGACACCGTCGCGTTCCGAAACATCTGGCTCCGGCCGCTCGAATGAGTCGCACCATGGGGTTCCCACCTCGAGCCAACGGCCGCTCCTTCTTGGCATTGGCTCTCCAGCTCGTTCTCATCGCGGGCTCCCTGTCCTCGGCTCCGGCGGCGGGGGACGATGACCCCGCCGCTCCCGGGGACGACCCTGGTCGAAAACAGCTCGAGCGCCGCGCCCGTGACTTCATTGAGCAGAGTTGGAAGCTAGCCTACGCCGCGCCGGACTTCGGCGAAGGCAGGGAGTGGCTGAACGTCGCTCGGCCGATGACGCTCCGCGGCGACCTCGCCGGCAGAGTGCTTCTCATCGATTTCTGGACGTATTGCTGCATCAACTGCATGCACGTCCTGCCCGACCTGAAGTACCTCGAGGAGAAGTACGCTCGCGAGCCTTTCGTCGTGGTGGGCTGCCATTCGGCGAAGTTTCTGAACGAAGCCGACGCCGCCAACGTGCGCCAGGCCGTGCTGCGCTACGACATCGCGCACCCCGTGGTCGTGGACAGGGACTTCCAGATCTGGAACGCCTTCGGCGTCCGGTCGTGGCCGACTTTAATGCTCGTCGGGCCCGACGGCCGCATCCTCGCTCAGCTTTCCGGGGAAGGGCAGCGGGACATCCTGGACGCGCTCGTGGGGCAGGCGCTCGCGTTTTTTCGGGAAAAGCCGGACGCGCTTGCGCAGCGCCCGCTTCCCCTCCGCAGGGAAACCTCCGCGGAGCTGGCTCGGGAGCTTTCGTTCCCCGGTAAAATCGCGATCGATCCCGCGGGAACGAGCCTCTACATTGCGGACTCGAACCATCACCGGATCGTCGTCACGAACCTCGAAGGACGCTTCGTGCGGGCGATCGGCGGTGGAGAGGAGGGGTTGAAAGATGGCCCGGCGGACGAGGCGCGCTTCTCGCACCCGCAAGGGATGGCCTTCTCCGGGTCGCGCCTCCTCATCGCCGACACCGAAAACCACGCCATCCGGGCAGTGGACCTCGCGAGGGGGGACGTGACGACGCTGGCCGGCAACGGAAAACAGGGCAGAGAGCGGGAAGGGGTCCTGGACGCCCGCATCGCTTCCCTCAACTCCCCGTGGGACTTACTCGTCCGCGGCGAAGAGGTGCTCGTCGCGATGGCGGGGCCTCACCAGATTTGGCGTCTCGACCTCGAGAAGCTTCAGATTGGCCCGATCGCCGGCGACGGCACCGAGCGGCGCGCAGACGGTCCGTTCGACGAAGGCGCTTTCGCCCAGCCCTCGGGCCTCGCTGCGGCCAACGGCGTCGTCTACGTAGCCGACTCGGAGTCGAGCTCGATTCGCGCGCTCGATCTGGCGCGCAGGACCATCACGACGCTCGTCGGCGGCGATGAGAATCCGCGCAACCTTTTCGAGTTCGGGGACGAGGACGGCAAAGGTTTCGGGAAGCGGCTGCAGCACCCCCTCGGGGTGCTCGTACATGAAGGCAAGCTTTTCGTGGCCGACACCTACAACCACAAGATCAAAGTGGTCGACGCGGCCGCCGGGGAGGTGAAGACGCTCGCCGGCACCGGGCGGCCGGGAAACAAGGACGGGGCTTTCGCGGAAGCGGAGCTGCGGGAGCCCGGCGGGCTGGCCGGCCGCGGCTCAAAGCTCTTCGTCGCCGACACGAACAATCACTGCGTGCGCGTCCTCGACCTGGAGGCTCGCCGAGTGTCAACGCTCACGCTCTCCGGAGTGCCCATTCCGCGCTCGGCGGCCGCGGCGCCTGGCTCGGATGCCGGCGTCGCGGGGGGCGATCCGCTGCCCGATCTCGCTGGCACGGTCGTCCACACGCCGGCGCCCGCGAAGCTCGCGACGGGCAAGGCGAAACTGCAGCTCAAGCTTTCGCTGCCCCCCGGCGAGACGCTGGCCGAAGGCGCGCCGTCGCAGTTCCGTGTGCTTCCGAAGAAGGGCGCAGTGCGCGCGGAGACTCCTTCCGGCCGGCTCGCCGGCGTCGAGACCGCCGTGCCGATCGACGTCGAGGGGGCCGGTGAGCTCGAGGTCCAGGCTCTCTACTATCACTGCGCGGGCGGCAAGACCTGCGCGGTCCGTTCCGTCCGCTGGCGTCTCCTCGTGGAGGCGGAGGCCGGTGGCGCATCCACCGTCACGCTCGAAGACGCCCCTGGCACGTGATGGACGCGTCTTAGAGGGCGCCGTGGCCAGTGAGGACGACGCCGATCGTGCGCAGGAGAATTTTCATGTCGTTCAGCAGCGAGCAGTTCTGGAGGTAGAGCAGGTCGAGCGCGACTTTGCGGCGGAAACCCTCGAGGTCGTTGTCGTATCCGTTGAGCACCTGCGCCAGGCCCGTCAAGCCGGGGCGCAGCCTCAAGCGGTAGAGGTAGCCGGGAATCTCCTTCGACAGCTGCGCAATGAACTCCGGCCGCTCCGGCCGAGGACCGACGAGGCTCATCTCGCCTTTGAGCACGTTCCATAGCTGCGGCACTTCGTCGAGCCGCGTCCTCCGGAGCAGCTTGCCGATGGGCGTGATGCGGGGGTCATCTTTCACCGCGAAGCGAGCTCCGGCGCTCTCCGCGTCGCAACGCATCGTGCGGAACTTGTAGAGCACGAAAGGCCTGCCGTAGGACGCCGACCTGCGCCGGTCGCTCCCGCTTTTCCTGCGCTCCGGCGTGCCCTCGAGCGCGCCGTGATCGGTGCTGCCCGCGGCGCGGCGGTCGCGCGGCGCTTCCCGTGCGTTCCAGCCGACTCGCACCTGGCGGAAGATGATCGGACCACGCGACGTGAGCTTCACCGCAACGGCCACAACGAGCAGCAGCGGAGCGAAAAGAAGAAGCGCGAAGAGCGCGAGCGCGACGTCCGTCGCACGTTTCAGGAACCGGGTGGACGGAGGCAGCGTTTTCAGCCCTCGCAGCGGCAGGCACAATCGATGCCGGCGGACCCACTCCGCGTCGGGCAGGTCCTCGCGCGTTGCATACGCGTCGACGAGGTCCGTTAGCTCTTCGATGGTCGGGATCTGTGCGGTCGCGGGGGTCATTGCGCTCGGGGCGGGAGGCACGAGACAGACGGGGAGGCCGTCTCGGCCCCGGCGCGCCTCCCTGCGACCCAAGAGTAGGATGCAGGCCCCGGTGCGACCAGGCGGCGGCGGCGAGTTCCGGAAATGCAGGCGCAGAAGCTGCCAGCGCCTTCCTAAGGGGGATCAGGGGGCGATCTTTTTGAGGCAGACGGCGTCTGCGCAGTAGGACAGGCCGTCGGCCTTGGCCACGATCGTTACCGTGGCCGTTGCTCCCAGCTGGAACGTCCCCAAGCTGTTCCACTGCCCGCCGCGAGACCGCTGATCGACGGCGACGGTCGTCGTGCCGTTGGCGTGCGCGATCACGTAGCTGACCGCGGGGCTGCGGCTCGCCAGCGTGGTCCACCAGGCCTGGATCTCGTACTGCCCCGGCGCCGGCACGGAGAAGGCGTACGTGTACTTGGCCGCCAAGTTCTTCGCGTAGACCGAGCTGCCGCCGTACGGGGATGCGCCCCCTGAGCTCGTCCAGGTCCCGGTAAACGAAGTGCCCGGACTGCCGTTGTCGAGGATCAGGTGCGTCGGCGTCTCTCCCGACGGCTTGACGAATTTCACGGCGTCCGCCGAAGTCGACGGCCCTCCTCCCATCCCTCGCACGGTCACTTTCCCGACCGACGGCAGGTTGAAAGTTCCCAGCAGATTCCATCTGCCGCCGCCGGCACGCTGATCGACGTTGACGGTGACATCTCCGGCCTGCGTCGCGATGACGTGAGGCGCTGCGCTGGCTCGGTTCACCGTCGATGTCCACCACGCGTACACTTCGTAGATCCCCGACGATGGCAGCGCGGTCTCGAAGAAGTAGGAGTCGCTCGCGAGCTTCGAGAAGACGGAGGAGCCGCCGTAGGCGCCGCTCGTCGAGGAGAGGGACCAGACGCCGAATGAAGAGGTCCCTGGCCCGCCGTTGTCGACGATCAGCTCGACGCCGCCTGTCGTGTCGAGAACTCTGACGGTCGAGGTGGCCGCCTCCGACCAGACGCCCGCGTCATCCTGCACGCGGAACTGGATCGTATGGGTCCCCACTCGCAGCGAACTGGTCGAGAAGGACGGCGCGTTGCTGATCACTCCGTCCAGATTCGATTCCCAGGTCGTGGCGGCGATCGTTCCGTCGTCCTCGCCGTGGCCGACGAACGCCACGGAGGTCCCCTTGGTCGTGAGGTTGGGCGTGATGCTGTCGATGTGGGCCAGCGGGGGCAGGTTTCCGCTCAAAACCGGCAGGAGCAGGATGGCATCCGCGCAGGTCGCGAAGCCGCCCGGGGCCACGCCGATGGTGACTTTCGCCGTCGAGCCGAAGGAGTACAGACCGAGGTAGTTCCACGCATCCGCGCCCCGCGTCTGGTCCACAAGCACGGTGCTCTCGCCGAGCGCGTGCGTGATGGTGTAGGGGGCTGCGGTGGGCCGCGAGCTGTACACGGTCCACCAGCCGAACACGCGATAGATGCCCGCGCGCGGGAGCTGGAAAGAATAGATGTACTTGTGTCCGACGGTCTTCGAGTAGAGGGAGTTCAGGCCGTACGGGAGGCTGCCTCCCGAGACCGTCCACGTGCCCACGAACGAGGTGCCTGGAGCGCCGTTATCGATGACGAGAGGCGTGGCGTCCGGGAAAATGGAAACGCGCTGGACGTCGACTGCCCCGGCCGGGTCTCGGACGTGGAGAATCACCTCGAGCCAGATGCCCGTGCCGTCGTCGTGGTCGCCGGGTAGGAACGAGACCTCGGGTCCCGTGAGCACGAGCCAGGTGGGGTGCACGTGCGTGTTGTGATGCAGAGCGATCTCCCACGTAAAGCTCAGGCTCGACAGAGGGTCATCCGCGTCGGTCGCAGTCGCTTTGAGGAAGACGGGGGCCCGGGGGTAGTACTTGCTCGTATCCGCAGGCTCCAGGATCCTCGCCACCGGCGGGTGGTTTCCGCCATTCACGCCCGTGGCTTCGATCTGAAGCACGCTGGAGGACTGACCGCCGTCGCGATCCTCCACGAGCAGGAAGGCGCTGTAGAGCCCGGGCGTGGAGTAGGTGTGCACCGGGTTCGCTTCGGTCGAGATAGCCCCGTCGCCAAAGTCCCAGGCAAAAGTGATGGGAGTGCCATCCGGGTCATTCGAGCCTTCACTCGAAAAAGATACCGTCAGGGGCGCTAGGCCCGACGTCGTGCTTGCGGCCGCCTGGGCGACGGGAGGCACGCCGGAAACGCCGTAGCGAATGCGCCAGATTTTGTTGCGCAGGATGGAGATGTAGAAGAGATCCCCGCTGACGGGGTCGGACATGAGGTCGACCGGCGCCTCACCGTCGGTTGCGAAGTCCGACACGAGGAGAAGCTGGCCGTTCGCGTCGATGCGAGCTGCGCGAATCCAGCCGCGTTCGTAGTCGCCGAAGAAGGCCGCGCCCCAGTATTGCGAGGGATACGCCGTCCCCGTGTAGAAAGTGACTGCGGTCGACGCTTTGCCGACGAGTCCCGTGGCGGAAGACAACGAGGGCACCGTGTGGTGCCAGTAGATGATCGGGTCCGTGGGTGCCGAGGGATTCGTCGGCGTTCCCATCGTGGTGCATCCATGATGCGAAGGAGTCAGAGTCGAGTACGTCGCCTCGACCACAGGACCCTCGTGGCAGGGCCAGCCGAAATTGGCCCCTGCGTTGTTACACACGTTGATCTCTTCCCACGTGCGCCAGCCGACCTCGGCGATGAGGAGCATCCCCGGGTGCAGTTGGAGAGGGTCGAGGCTGCCGGTGCCAGGGCGTACCGTGAAGCGGTAGGGGTTGCGCAGGCCGTAGGCCCAGACGCGCGAGGCGATGTCCTTCGGGTTGCCAGTGTAGAACGGGTTGGTGGGGAGGCCGTCCGCCGTCTCCGGGTCGACGCGGAGGATTTTCCCCGCGAGGCTCCCGATCCATTGCGATCGGAAAGCTCCGATGTCTTCGATCGGATCGGTCCGACCGGGGCCGAACCCCGTCGGATCTTTGCCGCCCGCGTCGGCGACCTCCGCGTGCGCCCCGTCGCCCGTGCTGATGAGCAAGGAGCCGTCGTTGCCGAATCGCAGGCAGCCGATCGTGTGCGTGTTGTAGAGGGACGGCACGCCGGTCGTCCACGTTTCGCCGATGAGCACCTTGCGGGAGGATGGGTCCGCAACGTTCAGGTTCGAGCTGGAGGCCGTGTAGCGCGTGAGCCTCCCGAATGCGGGGCCGTCGTCGTCCACTCCGTCCCCGTTGGGGTCCACCGTGTAGAGGAGGTAGACGCGGTGATTCTCACTGAAGCGGGGGTCGAGAGCGATTCCGAGCAGGCCTCGGTCTCCGTTGTTGAGCGTTTCGGTCTCGAGGTCAAGGAAAGGCTCGGGCCGCTTCAGGCCGTGCTCGACGATGTGCACGACGCCGCGCTTTTCGATCACGAGGATTCGCCCGTCCGGCGCGAAGGCGAGGCCCGTGATAGATTCCCATACACCGGAGGGGGCGATGTCTTGCGCCGTGAATCCCGTCGGCAACACCGGAGCGCCCAGGGCCGCGACGGACAGGACGCAAGAAAGACAGTGCTCTAACATCTCACCATTCTCCTCACCAAAGTTCCGAAGACGGCCAGGTTCGAATCCGAGGAGTGCTCCGTCCCCGACCGCTGCGCCCCCCCCCGAGGCATTCTAAGGGCTCACGGACACCTGCGCACCCTCGGGATGGCGCTGGGCGAAAAAGTTAGCGGTTAGCCCAACGGTAGGCTGCGGCGTCAACGCAGCGCAAGGGCTTCCTCGAGGCGCCGGACGCGGGGGAAAAGCGCGTCGATGCGCATCTGCGTGAGGAGAGTTTGCACGTCGTCGCTGGCGTTGAGGAGCCGGATTTTGACGCTCCTCGCGGCGGCGAACTTCTGCAGGCTGACGAGGCGCTCGATTGCGTACGACGAAAGGAAGTTCACGCTGGTCATGTCCAGGATCAACACTTTGACGCCGGCCTCGGTGACCGCTTCTTCGATCGAACGAAAGATCTGGTGGAGTGCAGTCTCGCTCGCGCCGATGATCGGGAGCTGCGCGAGAGTGACTCCGCCCGAGGCGCTGATCTTGAGCTGTGAAGGCAGGCCCGCAGCTTTGGCCGGCCCGTCCTTGCGTATTGCCGGCGGGTTCGATGCGGTGGGTGAAGCTGGCGGGGCGGGCGCCGAGGCGCCGAACGGCGGTGGGGGAGGCGGGGGCGCGAGATCCTCGCTCGGCGGCACGGTCTCCACGAGCTCTTGCGCGGGTGGAGGGGGCGGAGGTGGCGGCGGGACGGCGAGAGGCCTCCTCTCTACCGGCGGGTCCATGGGCCGGAAGCTGGCCGATCCGGCGCCGACGGTCAGGACGACGTGCCTGCCTCCCGAGTAAAAATCGACTTCATCCATGACCTGCGTCATGAGCAGAATGCCGCGCCCGGACTCCCGCCATGATCAGGGATCGGCAGCAACCGAGCGCCCGCTTCAACGCAGGGGAAGTTCCAGAAAACTGTCCGTGGCTTGGCGGAGTGCCCCTGTGCCGTTATTTCTCTCGGGCACCGGAGTACAATGGCTCGCCGATGCCGACACCCCAGCCTTCTTCCGGTGCACCCGGATGGCTCCGGATGGGAGCCCGGTGGCTCGGGCTGCTCGCGCGCGTTTCGCTGCTAACGGCTTGCGGGCTCTTCTTGATCCAGGGCTGCCTTATCTACCACCCTCGCGCGTACGGGCCGGGTGAGCCCACGCTGCGGCAGGGGGCCGTGGCGCTACCGTACGACCTGCCCGAGGGGCGGCAAGTGGCTCAGTACGTCGCGCCGCGCACGAAAGCTTCGGGTCCCGAGGCGAGCGGAATCGTGTGGCTCGTTTTCGGCGGGAACGCTGCGCTTGCCTGGGACTATGCCGAGGAGCTTCTGCCCGTGCCGGCGGAGCACGTGGGATTCCTCTTCGTCGATTACCCCGGCTACGGCGCGAACGCGGGTCAGCCCAACCCGCAATCGCTCCTCGCCGCAGCGGAGGCTGCCGTGGCTGCGGCCGCCCAAGCCGAAGGCGTTTCGGCGGACAAGCTGCGCGTGGCGGTGTTCGGGCACTCGCTGGGTTGCGCCGCGGCTCTGCAGTACGCGGCGCAGCACCCGGTCGCTGGCGCCGTCCTCTGCGCTCCGTTCACCTCGCTGATCGACATGGCGCGGCGCGTCGTGGGATGGCCGCTCTGCTATCTCCTCCGGCACCGCTACGATAACGATGCTCGGCTCAACGAAGCCCTCGAGAGGACTCACGGCCCGGTCCTCATCGTGCACGGGGAGGAAGACGAGGTGATCCCGTGCGACATGGGGCGCGCGCTCGCGCGGGCGCATCCGGACCGTATCGAGCTCCGGACCGTCCCCGCGTACCACAACGACGTCGTGGTCGTCGCCCGCAGCATCGTGCGCGACGCCATCGCCGCCGTGCGCTGACGGGAAGCAGCATCTCCTCTCGAGGCGGATCCCTCAGCGTCACTCGGCGACAGGAGCACCCACCTGCAGATGGGTCGTCTCTCTCGGTCGAATCTCGACCTGGCCCACGCGAGTCTTCGTCTCGGCGCCGAGCGGCTCCATCATCTGCACTCCACCGTTGGGCCCGAGGTGGATCGACTTGCCCGGCCGCATCGCCTGCATGACGAGATCCACGTCGTAGCGTCCGGGGCGGATGCTGTCCATCTCGAACCTCGACTGCGGGTCGATGCCGATGTGCTCGAAGCCGGTCGGGTTTTTCGGCGGCGCTCCGGCAGGCCGCAGGCGGAGGCTCCGGTGAATCTGCCCTTCATTCGACGACGGCATCGGTCCCTTGATCCTGCCCTCGAGCCGACCAGCGGGGTCCGCCCGCAGCTCCACTCGGGCGGTATCGCCCGGTCCAATCTCGATGGGCTCGTCCGCGCTCCTCGACCGGTAGAACGGATGCCTTGCCGACGGCGCGTACGCGCCCGGCGTCAGCCCTGCGAGGACGAACGTGCCGTCCGCCGCAGTGAAAGCGCTGGCAAGATCCAGCCGAATGTCCGGCGTCGACGCGCGGCGTCCCGCGTGGACCTCGGCGCCCTCCACCGGCGCGCCCGTCTCGGCGTCGAGCATGACTCCCTCGATGCGACCGCCCGAGTCGAGGGAGATTTCCACGGACTCCTCCTCCCCCGCGTCCAGTTTGACGTCCTGGCGAGCCACGATGAATCCCTCGGCCTGAACGATGAGCTGGTAGTCGCCGGCCCGAATTCCGTCGTAGGTGAAGCGGCCGTCCGGATCGTCGAAGTGAAGCGCGCCTTGCGATGCGACGCGGTCGTCGAAATAGAATTCGTTGCCCCGATTCGAAAGCCGCTTCTTGTCGATGAGGTCCACTTCGAAGCGAGGGATGGGCGCGCGAGAAGCTGCGGACAGCACGACGCCTCCAACCGCCGAAAAACGCTGGAGCACGAGGTCGGGCGCGCGGTCGCCGGGCTGCTCGAGCGCCGCTTCCGCGGCCTCGTAGCCGTCGAGCCGCGCCACGAGGACGATGCCGTCCCACGGGAGCCCTTCGAGCCGGTAGCTACCTTCCTGCGAGGACCATGCGGCGCCAAACCCCGCCCTGCGCAGCCTCTCCATCCTCTGAATGAACTCCGAGGACTCGTTGAAACTCGCACCCGAGAATGCGGTCGAGGCGAATGCCACGACCTCGGCGCCTTCGACGGGCCGCCCTTTTTCGTCCACGACGCGGCCCTCGACGCTCATTCCTTTTTCGAGGACGACGTCGTGCTGCGCGCTGCCATCGGCGACGTCGACGCTGGCCGCTCGGTGCTCTGCGAAACCCTGCGCCGCGACTCGCACTTCGCACGGCCCGAGCTCCACCCCCGAGACGCGGTATTTTCCGTCGCGCCCCGTGTATCCGGTACGGGCGCGGTGACGCGCCGGTGCGCCGCCATCGCCGTCTCCTTCCACCGACACGCTCACCGCGGCGAGAAAAATCGGCTTCCCGGCCACATCGGTGATCGATCCCTCCACGCTCCCGCCACTCGACAGGCTAAGGTGCGCGTCGGGCCAAGCCTGGCCCACGGCGACAACGGGCAGCGGCACAGTTCGACCCGAGCCCAGAATGGGATGCGATGCGGCCACCCGGTAGGAAACTTTGGCGATCAAGCTCCGTAGCTGGGATGGGGCCGGCAGCGTGAAGCGGCCGTCGTCGCCCGAGAAGGCTTCGATGCCGGCGGCGGGGTCCCAGCCTTGCGCCGCGGGGGGGAGGCCCACGGTCTCGATCACGATCCGCGCGCCGCGCACCGGCTCGCCGGCGGCATCCAGCACATCGCCGAGGATCCTCTCCGACCGCGTCAGCCGGACCTCGAGCGGCGCCGAGATGTCTCTTCCGTCGGCGAGGACGTTGTAGTCCTCGAAAGTGTCGAAGTCTTTGTGGCTCACGCGAACAACCACTCTGCGGCGGTTGGAGCTCGACGCGGCGAGGCCCCGCACCTCGAAGCGACCCTCGGTGTCGGTGGTCGTGCGCAGCTCACTGTTGAACCCCACGCGCACTTCCGCGCCCTCCACCGGCTCGCCGCGCTCGTCGTCGAGGACTTTGCCGCACAGGCCGAGCCCGCGCGCGAGGCGGAGGACGAGCCCCGCTTCACCCGCTGCGACTCCCACCGCCTCCGCGGGCGCAAATCCTTCCTTCTTGGCGACGACGTCGAATTTTCCGATGCCGACGCCGGTCGCCCGGAAGCTTCCGTCGCGAGCCGCCGCCGCGGAAGCGAGAGCAGCTCGACGCTCATCCAGGAGCATATTCGCCGCGCGCACGCTCTTTCGGCGCGGCAGGATTTCCACGGTCGCGTCCGGGGCTGGCCGGCCGTCGGGATCGAGCACCGTGCCCGCGATCGACGCCACCTCCTCGAGCACCCAATCGCCCGCATCGGTGAGGCCTCCTTCGAGGACGATGGGTTTCGGGGCAGCCGCCGGCGCCTCCGGCCCGAGGACGAGCTCGGCAGGCCCCACGGGCAGGCCGCTGATGCGGAACTTGCCGTCGCCGCCGGTCACGGACCGCGCCGACTCCTCCTCGCGAGTAACTTCCTCGTCGGACGCGCCGACTCGTCGATCGAAGATCTTGTGCACTTCGCGCCCCGCGCCGCGCCGCACGCGGATCGAAACGCCGGCGGCTGCGGACCCGTCGCTGCGGAGCACTCGCCCGGCTACCTCGCAGCCCTTTTCCAGACGGATGACGACGCCGCTCGTGCCCGCCGCGACGTGAAAGGCCTTGCCGGGAAGGAAGCCTGGCTTGCGCGCGATGAGGTGGTGCGCCTCGGGGGCGAGCCCCGCGAGGCGGAACGCGCCCGATCCCGTCGTCGGGACGGTGTCGCGCTCGAAGAGGAGCCATCCCTCCGCCCATTGCTCCGCGAGCAAGCTTTCCGCATCGAAAGCGACGCGGCCGCTTCCGGATGATGATTCCGCGGCGACGAGTGCACCCTCGATCGGCGCGCCATCCGGCCCCACGACCGACCCCTCGATCGCGAGGCCCGGAGTGAGCGCGACCTCGCAGCGTGCCGGTGCCCCGCTGGCCACTCGCGCGAACGTGTCCGTGCGCGGGAGATAGCCGGCGTGCGCAACCACCACACGGTAGTCGCCGGCGCCGAGCCCTCGGATCTGGAACGCGCCCGTGCCATCCGTCCGCGCGCGCTCGAGCGTTTTGGCGGCGGCGAGATACCGGTTTCGCAGGTCCTGGCTCGAGTCTCGGCTCAGGAAGTCGCGCTGCGCGGCGGGGAGCGGGATTTGCGCCCACCGCGCGATGTCGATGGCGTAGACGTCAGCGTCCTGCAACGGACCTCCGGTCTCCGCGCTCACGACTCTGCCGGCGATCGCCACCGGGCGGGCGTCTTCGGCCGCCGGCTTCTTCGAATGCTCCGCCGCGGAAAGGCCCTCCCCGGGGGCTTTCTCGCCCGCCGCCGCGCGCTGAGACCGTTGTTTTTCACCCCGAGCGTCCGTCGCGAGCAGCGGCTGCCCGCCGCCGGCGCCGCCGGAGTCGCGACGATTCGCCTTGAAAATCACCCAACCGGCTCCGACGCACACCAGCGCGGCGATGCTCGCCGCGAGGCCAACGTGTTTCACGCTCACGAGGACTCCTCCGGGAGTGGCTTTCGAAAGGGAGAGACTTTTCACGACCGCCGCAGGCGTCGAGACGCTCGACGTCGCCGCGACGGCGGACCGTAGGGCCGCAGGTGGGGTCGCGGAAGCAAGGATGAGAGCGAGCGTCCGGGCGCGGGCGCGGCGCTCGCGGCGTGCGGGCACGCGGCCCTCGATCACGCGCTCGAGCTCGCGCCAGAGCGACGCCCGCAAAGCTTCCCGGCCCCGCTCGAGGCGGTACGCAACCGTGGCGGGCGATATTTGGAGCGCCCGGGCGACGGCGCGTGTGGAGCGCCCCTCGAAGTAGTAGAGGTAGATCGTCTCGCGCACGCTCTCCGGCAGCTCGTGTACTTTGCGCTGAACGTACTGGCGCAGGTCCTCGTCGTCGCGGCGATCGCCTTCATCGACGCTCACGTCCGGGGGCGACCCGCAGCACCACTCGGATCGCTGGCGGAGATGCTGCCGAGCCGCGTTCCTCACGATGGCGAAGAACCAGGGGGCGAAGCGGCCCGGATCGCGCAACGCGCGCAGGTCGCGCAGCGCGCGAAGGAACCCCTCCTGTACGACGTCGTCCACGGAGCTTGCCGGCACGCCCACGGCCAGCGCGATCGCGCTGGCTTTCCCCTGGTAACGAAGAGCGAGCTTCTCGAACGCCTCGGGGCGGTCCTCGAGCACTTGTCGGACGATCGAAGCGTCGGATGCCGCGAGGAATGGGAGGGGGAATACGCTCTTCATGGTGAAACCTTGCATCCCCAAGGTTCCCGGGGCGGCCGTTCGTTCAAGAAAAAACGGCCGACGCCCTCCGGCGCCCTCTCCCGCGGTTGTGGTCAACCGCCGGTCATTGTAGGGTCACTCCGCGGGTTACTTTGGTATCCCAAGACTTGGCTGGAGATTCCCATGAAGCGGAAAGCCTCGGCGGTTTGGCAGGGCGGCTTGAAAGACGGCAAAGGCACGATCTCGACCGAGAGCGGAGTGCTATCGAAGACGCAGTACTCCTTCAGCACGCGATTCGAGAACGGCACCGGGACGAATCCGGAGGAGCTCATCGCAGCGGCGCACGCGGGCTGCTTCACGATGGCCTTGTCGGCAGAGCTCGGCAAAGCGGGCCTCACGCCGAGCTCGATCGAGACCAACGCGACGCTGACGATGGAGAAGCTCGATGCCGGCTGGACGGTCACCGAGGTGCACCTCGACGTTGCAGCGAAGATCCCCGGAAGCGACTCGCAGCGCTTTACGACCGCGGCCAACACGGCGAAGGCCAACTGCCCGATTTCCCGCCTCCTCAACACGAAAATCACCATGGAGGCGAAGCTCGAAGCTAAGTAGCCCCCTGCCCTGCGCTGATCTCAGCGGCTCTCGGCTTCGATGGCCTCGCGCACCCCGGGGAGGTCCGCGGCGGCAGCAGCCTCTCCTTCGGCGTACAGCCGATCCAGGAAGTGCGATACTTCGCTCGCCGGCAGCTGCCGGAGCGCTGCGAAGACGCTCCCCGCGATGCGCTGGTTGCGCTTTCGGCTCTGAGCGAGCGTCTCAAGCAAAGCCTGGATCTCCTCGACCCGCGCGAGGTCGCCCCGCGAGGAGAAGATCATCTTCTCCTGCTCGAGCGCGTTTACCTGGAGCTGCGTGCCGACGGCTTCTTCGAGGATCGTGCGGCCCGAGCTCTTCACTTTCTGGGCGAGCTCGTTCGCGATGTGGACCGCCTCGAGCGCCGCCGTCGCGTCGCCTGCCTCGAAGAGCTTTCCGGCCTGGTCCGAGAGCGACACCCCCACGTCCCTCACGCTCAGCAGGTTCTCGACGCGCATGCCCCACGCGGCGAGCACTTTGGAGAGGCCGGCTCCGTGTCCGGCGTCGCGGTAAAAGTCCTGGAGCAGCCCGAAGTGCTTCGCGGAATAGTCATTCGTCCGCGGCTTCGAGGCCGCTTTCCGCATCTCGGCCATCGCGCCCTCCATGTCGCCTGCCGCCGCCTTCAGGTTGGCGAGGTGGACGTTGGCGAGAAGGTTGCCAGGGTCGGCCTCGGCGAGAGCCTCGACGGTCCGGGTGATGGCCTCTTTCGAATCCTGGGCACGGATCTGCACGTCCAGGAGGGCGAGTAGGGCGGAAGGCGACTTCGGGTCTTTCGCGAGCGCCTCCTCGAGGTAAGCGCGCGCCTTGCCCAGATCCTGGGTGAGGCGGGCGGCGGCCACGAGGTACGCGGCGTCGCGCCCGTGCTTCTCGACCGTCGCCTCGATCTCGTCGTCCGTCAGTGCAAAGCGCTCGACTCCATTGGGGTCGTCGAGAAGCTCGTGAATGCTTTCGGAGTCCTCGGTGTCGGTATCTTTCGCCGCGGCGCTCGCATCCACGCCGGTTCCCGCCAGAGCGTTGCTCTGGGGCGCGCCCAGGGCTGCGGCGAGAGCGACGCTGCGCGTCCCGAGCTCCGACAACGCGCGATCACGTGCTTTGGCCTCGCGCTCGAGCGTCTCGATACGTGCCGCGGCCTGGCGGTTCTTTTCGCGGAGTTCCCGCAGCTCCTCCGCGTCGCTGGGCACGAGTTTCGGTCCCAAAGTCGCCGCCGCGAGGACCAACGCACCAGCAGCCCCAACTGCCAGGATAGCTTTCGCCGCCATGATCGTGCCTCCCGTTGCGATGGCGCTCGTCGCTGCGGCGCCGCCCGAGCCCACGATCGCCGACGCCGCCGCGCGGCCGGGGGCGATCCCCGCCGCGGTCCCGCCGGCGATTAGCACGAGCTTCGCGCGCCAGGCCGCCCTGCCCGCTCGATCCTCGCGCTCGAGCCGAGCCCTCAGGTGAGCGAGGGCCGCGGTGAGGCGCGATCGGACCGTGCTGGCGGGAACTTCCTGGTGGAGCGCGATCTCCGCGGGCGTCATTTCTTCGAAAAACCGCAGGAGGATGGTCGAGCGGTACGGCTCTTCCAGTTCGAGGACCCGCCGTACGAGCTGTTGCTGCATCTCGGCGCGCTCGAGCACTTCGTGGGGCGACGTCGAGAGCTTCTCGGGCCGCGCCGCGGCCTTTTCCCGCCGGTCGCGACTGACCGCCTCGCGATGGCGGATGCGGGCGAAGTTCACGAGCACGCAGCGGACCCAGGAGCGCACGGCCCGCACGTTCTTCGGGGGATGGCGCTCCGCGGCGAGCCAGGCTTCCTGGATCAGATCCTGCGAGGCGCTCTCGTCGACGACGAGGCTCCGGGCAAGGCCTTGAACCCCGCCTTGCCGCACGGCGAGCTGCCGCGCGAGGTCGTTCCGCTCATCGAAATCCATGGGATTCTCCTGCCGGAGGCATCGGCCTCCATCCCGGATGATGCAGCCGGCATCCAGGGCGACGAAGAAATCCCTTGCTGGGAGCGAAGAGCGGTGCGGTCAGGGCTGCTTGGCGGCCCCCTCGGCGATGGCGAAGAGCTGCGTGCGGTTCGCGATGAAGAGGGTGCCGTTCGCCACCACGGGAGTGGTGTAGACCGAGTTCTTCATATTGATCTCGCGGAGGAGCTGTTTTTTCGGGGACAGGGCAAAGATGCAGACGTCGCCGTCTTCGTCGCCGATGTACACGTGGCCGTCGACGATGAGGCACGAGCTCCAGCACGCCGCCAGCATGTCGTGCGCCCAGAGCTGCTTCCCCGTGCGTACGTCGAGGCAGTGGAAAAGGCCGCTGAAATCCGCGATGAAAAGCAGGTTGTCCTTGGCCGTCGCCGTGCCGCACGTGCGGTGCATCTCTTCCTCGAAGCTCACTTTCCCGTCCCCGTCGGCGTCCTGGCGGCTGAAGTGCCAGATCTGCGCGGAGTTCGGGTTGTCGATCATCTTGTCGCCCTTGTCCGCCTCGCAGGCCTGGATGCGCTTGTGGGGGATGGGCGTCTTTGGGTCTTTCGCGTTCACGACGAGCTGGGGGCTCACGTCGCCCCGTTTCGTCGGATCGATGCAGTAGAAATGCCCCGTGCCCTCGCCGTGCTCCGGATCCTCGCCGACGCCGATGAAGATTCGACCGTCGTAGACGAGCGGTGTCCCGATCAGGTGGTTCCGCGTCGATTTCGCGCCGAGGATGTAGATCGAGTCCTTGGGGTTGCAGTCGAACTTCCAGAGGAGCTCGGGCTTGCCGTCCTTGAAGGATTCGCCGTGGAAGCTGTAGAGCCAGCCGTCGCCTCCCGGAAACAGGACCTGCGGCACGCCGCCGAGGACAGCGAACGAGGGCGAGGACCATTGGCCATGCAGCACGTTGATGCCGGGGGAGTTGTCCGTCCAGAGGACGGCGCCGGTCGATCGGTCGAGGGCGATGAAGCTGGGGGCGTGCGGCGACGGCAGATTGAGGTGGCCTTCGTCCACGCCGTTCGACGTGATCACGAAGAGCGTGTTTCCCACGAACGTCACGGAGCAGCTGCACATGTTGTGCTGCGAGACGCCGAGCTGACTCATCATGTCGAGCTTCCAGACCACGTCGGCCTCATCCTTGTTCTCGTTCGGCTCCGTCTTGAAAGGGCCGTCGTTCTCGCCGTCGAGGAAGCCTTCCGCGTCGAGGCAGACGACCTCTCCCCGACTCGTGACGTACCAGAGCCTGTCCCCCTCTGCCGCGGGCGCCGAGCAGATCCCTTGCAGGGGCCAGTCGTGGACTCGCCCTGTGGGGAGCTTCTCACTCGAGTGCTGCCAGAGGAATTTGCCGGTCGCTTCGTCAAAGCAGAGCAGCACGCCGAGGTCGACAGAGCTGGGGTAGCGCTTCACGTAGCCGCTGCCGTTGTTCGTGCCCACGTAGACTTTCCCGTTGGCGATGACCGGATTGCCGTACGTCTGGGAGCCCACGTTCGCGGCCCACTTGATGTTCTTGCCGCTGTCGAGGTCCCAGTCCGTCGGAATGCCGTGGGCGTCCGGGACGTTGTTGCGCAGGGCGCTGCCGCCCCACTGAGGCCAGTCGGTCGGCCGCACTTTTATCTTCGCGATGCGTTCCTTCGTCTCCCGCGTAGCGTCGTAGTCGGCGGGCGCGCTCTGCGCGGTAGGGATCGAGGCAATTGCGATCAGTGCGGCGAGCGCCGCGGCGGTCGAGGCGAGTATCCGTTTCATTCGGTTCACTTTCCTGTCGTCTTCCTGGCTGCGCGGCATCGTTAGTTCGGGGTTTCGTTCGGCAGGACGGAGATGTTGTCGATGAAAATCTCCGCGTTGCTAGCGTTGCCGAAGAGGCCGGGGCTGCCGGTGAGGTTGGGGGACTCGTCTTCGGCCGTGATCATCCAATCGGACGGCTCGGCTTGACCGCGCTCCCAGACTTTCCCGCGCAGCACAGCTTTCGGACCCTCCATCGCGGCCCGAAACTTCATCGTGTACCAGACCTCCGGCTTCCACGTGAAAGGGATCGTCTTCGCCATGCGGAGCGTCGGCGGCCACGTCCGGATTTGGAGCTGCTGGCTCGCGCCCATCATGTCGAAAGTGTAGCGCTGCGCGATCAGCCCTATGTCCGGGACTTTCGCGTCTTTCAGGGCGCCGCGCACGTCGGCCTGCATTGTGTAATCGTGGAGGCCAATCGGCCCCATCCACGCCTGGCTACGAGTGCCTTTCGGAATCGTAGTGATCTTGACCATCATGTCGTTGCCATCCACTTTGCGGATAACGTGCCGGTAGCGGGCACCGACCCATGGGATGGGCACTTCCCCGTCGGAGAAGTCGAAGCGCCAGGGCAGCGGTGGGACGACGCGGCACCGCGCGGTCGCCGTCAGTCCGTTCGCTTTTGCCGTCACGATCGCTGCGCCGTGGCCGCTTTTCGGCGCCGCGGTGAGCGCGCCCTGAGCATCGATCGCGGCGCTCCCCGTGACGCTCCACTCGGGCTTGACGTCTCCCACGAGCTGTCCCCGCGCATTGAACAGCCTGGCGTGGAAACTGGCTTTCTGTCCCGGCGCCAGGATCAACTCGGCCGGGACGATCTGCAGCTGCTTGGGGACCTTGTCGGAGGCCACGTCGGGCTCCGCGGCGGCCTGCGGTCGAGGTGACGCGGCCGGCGCCGCGTCTTTCTTGCCAATGCAGAACATGGCCTCGGTAGTGGGGACATACAGCCTGCCGTGCGAAACGATCGGAGAGCCGTGCGTTTCCCCTGGCAGCCGCAGCCGTTGCACGACTTCGACGCCTTTCTCGGTGGGCTTGAGGGTCGTACACAAGCAGTGCGATTCGGCCGCGTAGATCTTGCCATCCGCGTAGGTGAGGCTCGCTCGCATGATGGTGCCGAGCTTCGTCCGACCGACTTCCGTGCCTGTTTTCGTGTCGAGGATGAAGAGGGTTCCGCCGTCGTCCACGGCGTAGAAGCGCCCCCCGATGACGAGGGGAGAGCTTTTCCCGACGAGCCGCTCCTTGACGCGCCAAAGCATTTTCGACTTCGTGACGTCGCCCGACCCCGTGCCGTCGACCGCCGCCAGGGCACCCATTGAGGTGTCGTCCGGGTTTTCCTCGCTCTGCCCCATGTAGACCGTATTACCGTCGATCACTGGCGAGACGTTCATGCCGCGGATCGACAAGTCGCACTTCCAAAGGATGGCCCCGGTGCGGGGCTGCATGGCGTAGAGGCCGCCGTCGCCCGAGCCGAAGACCATGGCCATCTGTCCGCCCAGCATCCCGACCGTGGGCGTCGAGTAGGTCGTATCGTCCGGAAGGAGCCGCGTGCCGTTCATCCACACGAGCTCACCGGTTTCTTTCTGGAACGCGAGGAACCGGTGCGCGGGCTTCGCGAGGTCGCCCCAACCGATCGTCACGGCGCTGATGATCACGAGGTCCTCGAAAATGATCGGGACGTTCGTGCGGCCGCCGTACGTGCTCAGAAAGCCGAATTCCTCGCTCAAGGAATGAGACCAAATCGTCTTCCCCGAGTCCCCGTCGATGCACTGGAAGTAGTCGCAGACGCCCATGGCGTACACGCGGCCCGTCGTGGGATCGCCGACGCAGCAGGACCACGCGACGCGCGTATCCGGGACGTCCGAGAGAAACACGTTGAATTTGTTCTCCCAGAGGATCTTTCCCGTCGCGGCGTCGGCGCAGATCACTTTTTCGCCTTCGACCGGCGTCCCAGGATTGCTCCGAGCGAGCGTGTAGAGCTTGCCGCGCATCACGATCGGCGTGGAGCGCGTCGCGAGTTCCGGGCTCTTCCAGAGCAGGTTCTCGCCGTCCGGCGACCACTTTTCCGGCAGGCCCGTTTCGCGGGATATGCCATTCTGCTCCGGCCCGCGCCAGCTCGGCCAGTCGAGGGGGTCGATGGCTGCGGCCGACGGC
>Ga0111539_10003901_pt1 | contig 19612 bp, 18 predicted proteins | sample RhiMethybrSRZTD1_FD_79667 | JGI IMG/M metagenome (GOLD analysis project Ga0111539, IMG submission 79667) | Populus rhizosphere microbial communities from Tennessee, USA - Rhizosphere MetaG P. TD hybrid SRZTD1 (version 2) (version 2) | ecosystem: Host-associated > Plants > Roots > Rhizosphere >... | reverse complement strand
CGGGCAGCCCGCCCCGCCAGCACCACCGCTCCCCTGGCGAGCCTGGTGGCCAGTACGCCGGGGGAGACATCCCACCGCTCGCCGGTGTCAAGCTTGCCCTGTTAGGCCGTCGTTGCGGCCACGTGGATTTTGTTGGCAAACGTGGGTCGGCTAGAGTCTGGCGGCTCGACCGCCTCGCCTTGGCCCTGCGTACCGGCCGAGTCTCCGGTCCGTGCGAGGTTCGAGGTGGTTGAGGCCATGGCAGCGCGCAAGCTCCCCATCATCCTGGCTGTGCTCCTTGCGGTGAGCGTTGGGCTGACCGCGGCCCGGGTCGGCGTGGCCCCGGCACGGGCGGCCAGCGGCGACAGTGTGGTACTGGCCTGGAACCAGCAGCTCCTGACGACCATCCAGGAGACCAAGACCGGTCCGACCATTGCCGCGCGGGCCTTGGCGGTGGTCCACACCGCCATCTATGACGCCTGGGCGGCCTATGACCCGGTCGCGGTCGGGACCCGGCTGGGCGGCGGCCTGCGCCAGCCCGCGGCCGAGCGCACCCTGGAGAACAAGACCAAGGCGGTGAGCTTTGCCGCCTATGCCGCCCTGGTCGATCTGTACCCCGCCCGCCAGGCCCGCTATGCCCAGCAGATGGCCGACCTGGGCTATGTGGTCGATGGGTCCGACGCCTCGACCGCGGCCATGGTGGGCGCGGTCGCGGCGCAGGCGGTGCTGGACTTCCGCCACCGCGACGGCGCCAACCAGCTCGGCGACGAACCGGGCGGCACCCCTGGGGTGGCGTATTCCGATTACACCGGCTATGTGCCGGACAACACCTGGGACCAGGTCAAGGACCCCGACCGCTGGCAGCCGCTCTGCATTCCCACGCCGCCACCAGGCGCCACCGAGTGCACCGGCAGGATCCAGACCTATCTGACCCCGTTCTGGGCCAAGGTCAAACCCTTTGCGCTCACCAGGCCGGACCAATTCCGCCCGCCCGGCCCCTACACCTACCTGGGAGCCGACGGGAAGCCGAGCGGCCAGTTCGTCGGCCAGATCGACAAGATGACCCAGTACTCCAAGGCCCTGGACGACTTTCGCAAGACCACCGCCGAGTACTGGGAGGACGGCCCGGGCACGGTGACCCCGCCCGGGCACTGGAACCAGTTCGCCCAGTGGGTGGCCCGCCGCGACGCCAACACCCTGGACGAGGACGCCCGGCTGTTCTTCGCCCTCAACAACGGGTTGTTGGATGCCAGCATCAGCGCCTGGGACGGCAAGGGCCGCTGGGACTCGGTGCGGCCGATCACCGCGGTGCGGTGGCTGCAGCGCGGCAAGATCATCCAGGCCTGGGGTGGCCCCTACCAGGGCCCCAGCTACATCAAGGGTGAGGACTGGATCCCGTATCGGCCGCCCAACGACCCGGCCCCGCCGTTTGGCGAGTACGCCTCGGGCCACTCCACCTTCTCGGGGGCGGCGGCTGAGGTGCTGACCGGGTTCACCGGCCGCGGCAACTTCGAGCTGACGGTCACCATCGCTGCGGGGAGCTCCCGGGTCGAGCCCAAGACGGCCACCCAGCCGGGGGTGCCGGCCAAGCCGATCACCCTGTCGTGGACCAACTTCCGGTACGCAGCCGAGCAGGCCGGGCTGTCGCGCCAGTACGGCGGGGTCCACTTCGAGCACGGCGACAAGGACGCCCGGGAGGCCGGCTCCCGGGTGGGCAAGAATGCCTGGGCCAAGGCGTTGACCTACTTCAACGGCACCGCCACCCCCACGCCCTAGCACACATCGCCTGGCCCACGGGCTGCCATGGTCCCGGTCAAGCGCGATCGAGGCAGGCGGCCGAACTCGCCGGCTGGATGGTGCCGCCTTCGGCGGCAGCTTGACCGAGCAGCCGACGAGCCCGGCCGGCCCATCGCGCTTGACCTCGCGGCAACCCTGCCCCACCGACCCCCGGGCGAGCCGAATGGCCAGTATCGCCGGGGGGTTGCACCCCCCGGCACCCCCGCCCCCGGGCTCAGGCCGCCGGCTCGATCGGCGGCCAGGCGACCTGCTCCTGGTAGGCGACCGGGTGGGCCAGGCAGCCATGCAAGATGCCGACCAGCCGATTGCCCAATACCCGGAGCGCCTGGTAATGAGTGGCACCGCGGGCCCGGTGGGCGTCATAGCAGCGCCGCGCCCCCGGTGAGGCCGTGAGCGCCGCGAACGCCCGCAGATAGCAGGCATCCACCAGCCGCTGATTGCACGCCGCCCGGGCCACCACCACCGTGCGCAGCCCCGAGGACCGGATGACCGGCGCGGTCCCGGCGAACGCCTTGCGGCCCTTGGCGGTCTGATAGCGGTCCGGGTCGTCGCCGAACTCGCCCAACACCCGAGCGCCCAGCACCACCCCCAGACCGGGCTGGCTGCGCACGATGGCCGCGTCCGGATGGGCGCTGAACTGGCTGGTGAGCTGCTGCTCCAAGGCGGCGACCTGGGCATTGCCGCAGCGAAGCATGGCCACCAGTGCGGTCACGACCTCACGGTAGGCGGCCTCGACCACCTCGGACGCGGCCAGCTGGGGCGCCGCCAGCCCAGCATGGACCGCCACCACCCGCGCCTGCAGGTTCCGGCGTCGGCCCGCACCGACCAGCGCCGCTCGGACCGCTGCCCTGGTGAGCTGCCGGCCCGCCTCTGGGGTCGGCGCCAGCTCCAGCACGGCGAGGGCCTCGGGCTCAGCGAGTTGGGCGCCGAGGGCGGCCAGCGCCCCGGGGTAGAGTTCCCGGAGCGCGCTGCGCAGGGCATTGACGTGCCGCTGGCGGGCCCAGATCAGGCTCTGGTGGGCCCGGGCCAGCACCTTGACCGCCTCGGCCAGCGGGCTGTCGCCGGCGACTGGCGGTGGTTGTGCCGGTCGGTGCGGACCAGATCGGCCAGCACCTTGGCATCCCCGCGGTCGGACTTGGCCCGCGAGACCTGGTGGCGGCCGCGGTAGCGGCCCACCACCTGCGGGTTGACCGCATACACCTGGTAACCGGCGGCCACCAGCGCATGCAGCTCCCCCACCCCTGCCAGGCCATCGGGGATCCGGCGAGCCGCCAGGACCCTGCCGTCCTGGTCGAGCAGGCACAGGTCATGGTGGTGCTCGCCCCAGTCCACCCCGACAAACAGCATGGCGTCCTCCTCTGCTCCGACTTCCCTCTCGTTGAGCTAGAGAAGGACCTGCGGCGCCCTAATGGAGCAGTGCTCACCTGGCACGACATCCCACCAGCCGTCCGCCCCCTCAACACCGGCCGGGGCGCCGTAGCCTCCCATCGAAGGCTCGTGCGGCCCCATTAGGGGCCTCCCCCGGACTCCCTCCTCCGAGGCGACCCAGGGTCGGCGCGTTACGAGGCTGCTATGTCTGTCGAGGGTGCGGTTGGCCACTCGCTGCGATGGAGCTGTGGCTGGTCAGGTCGACCCTGGTCGTGCGGGGGTGGGGTGTGGGCCGGAGCCACAACGATGTCCGGGTTGGCTCCATGGTCTGGTCGACCACCGCCAGGAGCTCGGCACTGAGCGCGTCCAGGTCGAGCTGCCGGCGCAGGCGGGTGGCGAATGCCTGGATGGTCACCGCGGCGTCGTAGCGGCGGCGGTTGAACCTCCGGTCCACCAGCTGCTGGATGCGGCGTCGGGCCGGCTGGAACAGGGTCGCGGTGGCCAGGGTGGCCCCGGCGACCGCCCAGCTCGGTGGCTGGCCGCCGAGGTCGCCGAACAGCTGCCCGGCCACCAGCACCGCGCCACTGTAGCCAAGCCCGAGGATGAGGGTGAGCAGCCCGTAGACGAGAGTGCGGTTGAGCAGCCGGTCGATGTCGTACAGCCGGTAGCGCAGGATCGCGATCCCGATGGCGACATACAGCGGCCAGGTGCTGAGCAGTTCGATCAGGCGGTTGGAGTCGAACCCGAAGGGGCTGATGGTGTCGGCGATCGGGACGACGACCAGGACCAGCCCGGCGGCCGCGAACCATTTGAGCTGCTGGCGCTCGACCCCTCGGGCGCGGCGGAACCGCAGGGCCAGCGCCAGGGCAGCCGCGGGCAGGGTGGCCAGGAACAGCGGGAAGCCGACCTGGCCGAAGGCCTCGACCAGCCAGCCTAGCGCCCCACCGGTGACGCCGATCGGGTTCGCCAGGAACGGCTGGGTCGACTCTGGGCTGAGGGCGCCTGCCAGCGGCAGCGCGACCGCCAGGACGAGGATCAGCCAGGCCAGCGGCCGCCAGCGGCGGGTAGGTACACGGCCGTCAGGGAACAGCAGCAGGACCAGCGGGAACAGGCCCAGGCCGAGGATCCAGGTGAAGTTGGTCGCCCAGGCGGCCATCATGGCGCCGGGCAGGCCGTCTGGGCGACCCAGGAGTCCATAGGTGGCATAGCCACCCGTGAAGGCGTCGAGTCCGACGCCCAGGCCGATCGCGCACCACAGCCACCCATAGACGTTGGCTGGGCGCCGGGCCGCGATCAGCCCACCAAGGATCGGGGCACCGAGGAACTGCAGGATCACCAGCGCCTGCTCGTCCCAGGGGTCCATGGACGGCGGGAACCGGGCGTGGCGGCTGAGGGCCAGCAGCCCCAGGCCGGCCGCCATCAGCAGCAGCGAGCTGCCGCACAACCACCAGGCCAGCCGTGGCCGAGCCAGCCCAGTCCACCAGCTTGCTCCTACGCGTGGCTGCTGCGGGTCCTGCTGGCGATGCTGGCCCGCTGGTCGATCGCTGGTCGCCGTTTGGGTCATCGGCCGCTCAAGAGTTCCAGACGGTTCATGTCCGCCATGTTGGGCCTGGACCGTCCCGAGATCGTTACGGCGCATGGTCAACGACATGATGACGGCTCCAGGCGACCCTGGGCCTTGCGGCTGCTTGCCGATGCGGCCCTTCGGGTCATTGGTCGCGGCCCACTGGCCCGACGGCTGATGGTCTGCCTGCCTGAGGATGGCAGCGACCCAGCCCAGGTGCGCTCAGCCGACCTGCAGCAACTCCACCGTCGAGCGGTCGCAGCGTTCCAACAGCTTGAATAGCCGTCGGGCGATCGCTCGCTTCAAGCACCGCCGGATGTCCCGGACGCTCTTGCCCTCGGCTCGGCGGCGGGCGGCGTAGGCGCGAGTCTCTGGGTCATCGCGCAGCCGAGCCAGCACGATCGTGTGCAGGCCCGGTTGAGCTGCCGGTCACCCGAACGGTTCAGCCGGTGGCGGGTAACCTGCCCCGAGGACGCCGGGATCGGGTTGGCGCCGGCCAGGGCTGCGAACGCGGCCTCCGACCGCAGCCGGCCGGCATACGACCAGCTGACCAGCACCTGGGCGGCGCTGATGGGCCCGACACCGGGCAGCTCCAGCAGCCACGGCGCCACCGCGGCCACCAGCTGCTCGAGCTCGGCCCGCAGCTCGGCCGCCTCGGCGGCCAGCAGCTGGATGCGTTGGGCGGTCGAGCGCAGTGCCCGCACGGTCATGCGGCGCTCCAGCGACCTGGAGGGCCGGTCCCGGAGTGTTGCCCAACGCGTGATCTGGCGTTTGGTGGCCAGCCCGCGAAGCTCGGCCCGCAGCTCCTCCGGTGCACCGACAATGAGGGCCTTGAGCTGGTTGGTGGCGCTCACCTTGGCCGCGCAGGCGCCGTGGCGGGTGGCCAACAGCACCCGCAACGTTTCCCGGTCCCCACGGCGACGCGGCGCCAGGGGATGGTCGTGGGCCGGGGCCTCCCGCGCCGCCCGGACGGCGTCCAGGGCGTCACTCCTGGCACCGGTGCGCCGCGGCGGCCGCTTGGGGCCGCCCGACCTCGACCACGCGCTCGCCGCGGGTCTGCAGAAAGGCGGTCAACCCGGCGCCGTAACTGCCGGTGCCCTCGATCGCCCAGCCGCGCCGGCCGGGCAGTAGCGCCCGCGCGAAGCCGAGCAGCTGCTGGTAGCCGGCCAGGTCGGCAGCGGCGAAGGTCTGCGCCAGTGTCCCGCCCACCCGATCGGTCGCTGCCGCGGCGAGGGTGTCACGGTGGGTATCCACCCCGATCACCCCGTCGATGGTATCGGCCAGCCTGGTCATCGTCGTGGTCCTCCCTTCGGTCGGCAGCGGTGGTATCGGCCTGGAGGCACCGCGCGGCACTTCTGTGATGGGTCACAACCCGCTCGGGTTGGACAGGCTGCATATCAGGCCAGCAAGCGGTGGGCCAGGTCGACGCCGGCACCACGGCAGACAACTCGTAACCAAGGCAACCGACAAGGGCGCCTGAACCGTTGTGGGTCATACCGAGGTGCCAGACGTCGAAGCCTGACGCGATCCTCAAGACCGCTCAGGAAAGACTCACAGAACCGTTGGCGTCGGGACTGGTTGGCGACGTTGCGGACGAAACGTAACAGCAGCCCGAGCAGACGGGCTGAGCAGCGTGGCGGACAGTTCGTAACAGGGTGCCGGGCGTGCTTGCTCTACTGTTACGACCCGACCAGTGACGACGCACACTCGGGCGCGCTCAGTCCGGGTGCTCACCGGTCAGGGCGTTGATGGCGGTCACCGCCGCGGTGCGGAGCTACGCGTCGGCGTCGCCGGGTTTCGCGGGCTCCTCGGCTGCCACCGCGGCCCGGGACGCCGGCCTCTCGCCGAGTTCCAGGCGCGTGATCCCCGCCGACTGGACCCCGACCGCCAGGAGGGCGCTCACCAGAACCCCCACGCCGGCGATCCAGTGGATGTGCCAGAACCCGGCAACCACTCCCACGAAGGCGGAGCCCTGGGCGGTGGCCCTTGCCACCGCGACCGTCCGTGAGCTCGTCCTACGGCGCCGGAACGTTTCCTGCTGGTTGACCAGCACCAGGGCGGCCAGGAGCGGGATCGCGATCGCGAAGGCGACCGCGCAGATCATTCCAGAGGCGTCCAGGGAGGCTCCGGCGACGAACGGCTGCACCAGGACGATGCCGATTGCTATCAACCCGCCGTAGGCCAGGTTGTCCTGCCGGATCCACTCCTGTTGCAGCTCCGGGTCCTGCGTGACGTGCTGCGCGAGCCATTCGGCTTCGTCTTGCTTGTCTTGTTGGAGCCGTTGGGCTTCGTGTTCTGCGTCCTCTTGGAGCCGTCTGGCTTGGTGTTCTGCATCCTCGGTCACGGTCACCACCGCGGGGTCGGCATACCGGAGGGATGAGCGTACGACCCGTAACGCTCACCTTGCTCGGTCGAGGGGCGCGTTACGATCCGTCCGTCGTCTCCTACAGGCCGTACTTGGCGCGGAGCTGCCCGGCCTTGGCCTGGGGCAGGCGTCGGCCTCTCCTCGGGGAAGCCGGTCGAGGCCGCCTTGGCGTGCAGGCCGTCATAGCGGCGCCGGGCGCGCTCGTGGGCGGCCTGGTCGTGGTGGGTCAGCCCGAGCGATTGAAGCATCGCGCGACGATCGGTCCAGGCCGTGACGGGGTTGGAGGTGATCGAGGCAGAAGGGATGGGCCGGGTCACCCGGCCCATCCCTTCTGCTGCTGTCTTCGGTTCGGCCCCTAGGCGCTGCCGGCGGCCAGCGCGTCGACCAGACCCTTGCCGTAGAAGTTGGTGTGGCCCGGCCCGCCGGTGCAGGTCTGCACGCCGACCGCCCCGGAGAGCGGGTCCATCTCCGCCGCCGTGGGGCAGTCCTTCGGCATCGCAGTGCGCTGCAGGGTGGCCTGCACCGCACCCACCGACATGTTCGGATGCGCGGCCCGGACCAGGGCCGCGACCCCGGCCGCATGCGGCGACGCCATCGAGGTCCCCTGCACCCAGGCGTACACGGCGCCACCAGCTTCCTGGACGTCACGTCCAGGAAGGCCGACCGGCGGAGCGGTGGACGACCAGGCGGCCAGTACCCGCCCGAACGGGTTGGGGGCCTGGCCCGAGGAGCCGCCGGGTGCCGTCACGTCGGTGACCCCGGCGCCGTAGCTCGAGTAGAACGACAGCTCTCCGGAGGGCCCGACTGCGGTCACGCCCACCACGCCCGGCAGCTCGTTCGGGAGCACCACGCAGTTGTTGCCAACCTCGCGGGTCAGTTCCGAGCCAGGCGGGAAGTCGGGGCTGATCTCGTCGGTCACCGGATGGGCCAGGTCGATCGCCTCGTTGCCCTGGGCTGCCACCATCACCACGCCCTGCTGCTGGGCATAGCGGCTGGCCCGGCTGATGGCCGTGATGATGGCCCGCTGGTCGGCGTCGTTGCGGCAGTTGAAGAGCCACGGGTCGGCGAAGAACGACATGTTGACCACGTCGAGGTGATGGTCGCCGGCGTAGATCATCGCGTCGACCACTTCCTGGGTGAAGAAGTAGCCGTTTACGTTGCCGGCCTTGAGCGCCACGATGGTCGCCGCAGGGGCAACGCCGGCGGTCCCGACCCCATTGATCGGGGACGCCGCCTCGCTCGCGGTGTGGGTGCCGTGCCCGTTCAGGTCCTGAACCGCGGCCTTGTTCGAGCAGTCCCCGTTGGCCACCTCCGCCGGGTCGGCGTTGGGGTTGGCCGAGGTGATGAACGAGCACGACAGGCCGACGTTGAGGTTGGGCGCGATGTCGGGATGGGTGAAGTCGATCCCGGTGTCCATCACCCCGATCGTGGCCCCGGCCCCCCGGTTCACCGCATAGGACTGGCCGGGGGAGGCGTTGATCAGGCGATCGTCCCACTCACATGCCGACAGCGGCTCGGGCCCGACGTTGACCGGTACGCCGTAGAAGGCGGCGCAGTTGGCGGCCTGGGTGGCGGCCGGCACGTAGGTGACCGAGGCGGTCGCCTTCGCGCCCAGATGCCAGGACGCGTCGTTGGCAGCGGCGTCGACGGCGCCGGACCTGCGAATGCTCGACAGGAACGACGGGTTCGTCGAGGACACCTGGGCGATCCCAAGCTTGTTGACCTTGCGAACCTGGCCCCCCGCCTGCTCCACGGCCTTCAGGCCCGCCTGGGCGTTGCCCTTCAGCACGACCACATAGGTCGTGTCCGCCTGGGCGGCGCTCGCACCGGCCACCGGTAGCACCAGGTATGCGAGCAGCAGGCCGGTCACCCCGACCAGAAGCCACCCTCGTCTGCGATGTCGCAACATACCTACCCCCTTCCTGCCCGCCCACGATGGCGGACACGGACATGCCTACGCTTCAACGCATATGCGGTCAAGTGGGAAGGAGATCCAAAATCCCAGGAGGTCCCAGACAAGACGGCTGAGGCGGTCACGCGGACGATGGATCTACCCACGCATCCGGCACGCCACCGCACTGCCGGTGACCCACAGCAGCGGACCGGTCGGCCCCTCGTTCCGATGGCCGCCGCGATGCCATAGCCTCGGTCAAGCGCGATCGAGGCGGGCGGCCGAACTCGCTGGCTGGGTGGTGACCCCTTCGGTGGCAGCCTGATCCGGCAGCCAACCGGCCCGGCCGCCCATCGCGTTGACCGAAGGATCATGTCTTCCTGGCCCGACTCAGCCGCTGAGCAGGGACTCCAGCTTGGCGAGCATCATCTCCCACGCCTGGCGGCCCAGGTCGGCAGTTCCGGACGGGTGCGGGCCCTCGCGCACCACCAGCCGGGTCCTCCCGTGGTCGTCGTGGAACTCCGCTCGTAGATGGGACGGCCAGGCGCCGGCCTGACCGGGAATCCCGTCCCACGCCCCGCGACTCGAGAGCAGCTCGCTCTGGACGACCTCGTCGAAGCGGCCGTCGAACCCTGTCCGCATCGACGGGTCGGCCTCGCCCACCATCTCGAACCGCTGCCGCCCCCCGACCCGGGCGTCGACCTCGACGGTGTCGCGCTGGACCGGGAACCCCACCGGGCCATACCACCGGGCGAACTGGTCCGGATCGGTGAATGCCTGGTAGACGCGCTCGGGTGGCGCGTCGAAGGCTCGGGTGATCTCGATATCGTACGGATGCTCCGTCATCGCGCTCTCCTTCTTGCTCTGGGGGTCGGTCCGCCGCTGGGGTGTCGGCCGGCTCATCGGCGGGTCTTGTGGCTGGCCCCCTGGGTGGCTGATCACCGCGGACCTGGCGGGTCCAGGTCTGGGCGGCCATCTGGACGGCGTCCCAGGGGCTGCCGAACGGTGGGGTGTAGCTCAGGTCCAGCTCGCCGAGCCCCTCGACGGGCATGTGGTGGAACAGGGCGGTGGCCGGGATGTCGATGCGCTTGGCCACCTGGGTGCCGAGGGAGCCGGCGAAGGTCGCGGTGCCGCCGAGGGCGGTCTCGCCGGCGACCCGGCCCTGCTTGTGGGCGGTGGTGCCGAGCGGCAGGTAGGCGGGCCGGTCGAGGAGGCGATGGTAGGTCTCGACGCAGTCGCCGGCGGCCAGGATATCGGGGAGGCTGGTGCGCATGCGCCGGTCGACCCGGATGGCCCCGCGGACGCCGGTCTGCGCCCCGGCGGCCACGGCCAGGTCGGTCTCGGGGCGGACCCCGACCACCACCAGGACGAGGTCGGCGGTCGCGGCGAAGTTGGGCTCGCCGGCCACGGTCAGCCCCCCGGTGTCGGGGTGGATGGCCTTGACGGTGACGTCGTTGACCACCTGGACGTCGTGGCGGCGCAGTTCCTCGCCCAGCAGCCGGCCCAGTTCGAGGTCGACGGTGGGCATGAGCGCTGGGGCCTGCTCGACCACCGTGACGGTGAGGCCGCGGGCACAGAAGGCCTCGGCCATCTCCAGGCCGATGTAGCCACCGCCCACGGTCACCGCCGAGCCGGCGCCGGCGGCAAGGGCCCGGTGGAGGGCGAAGGTGTCGGCCATGGTGTGCAGCACGTGCACCCCTGGCAGGTCGAGGCCGTCGATCGGGGGCCGGACGGCGACCGCGCCCGTCCCAATCACCAGCCGGTCATAGCCCAGCTGCCGCCGGCCATGCACGGTGACCTGCTTGGCGGCAGGGTCGATCGCTTGGGCGCTGTGGTCCAGCAGCAACCGCAAGCCGGCCTGTTCGAGGTCGGTGGTGGTGCGGTGGGCCAGGGACCGCCAGTCACCGACGTCGCCGGACAGGTAGTAGGGCAGCCCGCAGATCGAGAAGTTGGGATAGGCGTCGGCGACCAGTAGGCTCACCTCGACGGTGGGTCCAGTTCGCGGGCGCGCAGCCCGGCGCTGATCCCGGCGTCGCTGCCCCCGATCACCACCAGCCGCATCCCACCTGCCCGGTCCGACCGTGGGCGAGTGGTCAGGTGCCGGCTGGGACCAGCTCGGCCAGCAGCCGCTGGATGCGGATGTCGATGTCGTCGCGGATGCGACGCACCACCTCGACCGGCTGGCCGGCCGGGTCCTGGAGCTCCCAGTCCTCATAGCGCTTGCCCGGGTAGATCGGGCAGGCATCCCCACAGCCCATGGTGACGACCACATCCGCGGCGCGGACGAACTCGTCGGTCAGGGGCTTGGGGAACTCCCGCGACAGGTCGATGTCCCACTCGTCCATGGCCGCGACCACGGCCGGGTTGATCTGGTCACCGGGGGCGCTCCCCGCCGAGCGGACATGGACGCGGCCTTTGGCGTGGTGGTCGAGGAGGGCGGCGGCCATCTGGCTGCGGCCGGCGTTGTGGACACAGACGAACAGGACCTCGGGGACGTCTTTGATGATGGCTCCTTCGGCTTGGGCGAGGGCGCGCAGCTGCTCGCGGGAGAAGCGGTGGACGAACAGGGGGATGAAGTCGACCACCCGGGCGCCCGAGAGCCGGTCGATCGACTCGTTCACGTAGCGTTCGATGGTCTCCAGCGAGTAGATGCCGCGGAACTCCTCGTGGAGGGCCTCGATGGAGCGGGCGAAGGTCTGGCGGCTGATCGGGTCCATCGGCTGGTCGCGGAAGGGCATGGGCCGGCCTCCTCGGGGCACGACAGGACGGGCAACCAGGGTCGTGGGATCGGCACCAGGGACCTGGCGGCGGCAGGCCGTCCCGCTCGGGGCCGAGCGGGCGACCAGGCCGAGGGTGGCGGCCAGGCGGACCAGGGCGGTGGGCTGCAGCCGGTAGTAGGTCCAGTAGCGGTAGCGATCCGGCTCGATCAGCCCGGCCTCGCGCAGGACCTTGAGGTGGTGGCTGACCAGCGGCTGGGCGGTCGCCAGCTCCTCGGCCAGATGGGCGACACACAGCTGCTCGTCGGCCAGCAACTCCACGATGCGCCAGCGCAGCGGGTCGCCCAGAGCCCGGGCCAGCTCCATCGGGAGCGCCTCGGGGGTGGCGGGCCTGGCTGGTGGTGTGGCGACGGTGGCCATCCAGATCAAAATAGTCTGATCCGAGCCGGGAGGCAACCGTCGGCCGGGGGCCCAGGTCGCTGTGGGCCGGGAGGGGCCTGGCGCCGGACGAGGGGAGGCTCGTCCGGGCGCCGGCTGGGGTCAGGTCAGCGACAGCCGGACGGCTGCACCACCGGGAGCTCGCGACGGGCGCCAGTGGGCCCGGGGACGGCGGAGGTGCCGTCGGCTGGTCGGGTGGCCTTGATGATGGCCGAATGCAGGCCGTCCCCGACCGGGTGGGTGAAGGTCACCGAGATGTCCTCCAAGCCCGCCTGGGCAAGCTGGGTCTGGTACTCGGCCCGGGTGAGGGCACCGGCGATGCAGCCCACCCAGGCGCCCCGCTCGGCCCGGTCCTCGGGAGTGAGCCGGTCCTCGGCGACCACGTCGGTGATGCCGATGCGGCCGCCCGGCTTGAGCACCCGGAAGGTCTCGGCGAACACCGCCGGCTTGTCGACTGACAGATTGACGACACAGTTGGAGATGACCACGTCCACGGTTTCGGCGGGCAGGGGGATGGCCTCGATCTGGCCCTCGAGGAACTCGACGTTGGTCGCGCCAGCCTGGGCGGCGTTGCGGCGGGCCAGGGCCAGCATCTCCTCGGTCATGTCCAGCCCGTAGGCCTTGCCCGAGGGGCCGACCCGGCTGGCGCTCAAGAGCACGTCGATCCCGCCACCCGAGCCCAGGTCCAGCACGGTCTCGCCCTGGCGCAGCTCGGCCACGGCGGTGGGGTTGCCGCAGCCCAGACTGGCCAGCAGGGCGGTGTCGGGCAGCTGCTCGCGATCCAGGGCGGCGTACAGCTCGGCCCCGAAGGCCGGCTCCTCGGCCGTGACCGCGCCGCAGCAGCCGTCGCCACAACCGCAGTCGGCCGGCCGCCCACAGCCACAGTCGCCGCTCGAGGCCTTGGTCGCGGCGGCGGCGTAGCGGGCCCGGACCTGATCGCGCAGGGTGTCCTGGTCGCTCTGTGGAGTGCTCATCGGCTGGCTCCTTGGAGGTCGAGGGCGGCGGCCAGGCCACCCAAGGCGTCACGACGCAGCGAGTAGTAGGCCCAGGTGCCCCGCTGCTCCCGGTCCAGGAGGCCGGCCTGGACGAGCTTCTTGAGGTGGTGGCTGACGGTCGGCTGGCTGAGCCCGAGCGGTTCGGTGAACTCGCATACGCACACGGACTCGGGGCTGGTGGCCAGCAGGTTGACGATCTTGACGCGGTGGGGGTCGGCCAGGGCCTTGAACAGCCGCGCCGTCGCCTCAGCGTCGGTGTCCGACAGCGAGGGTGCACCCAGCGGGGCACAACAGGAGGCTGCCGTGGTGTCCCGGTCGGCTACGGTGGCGCTGGCCATCAAGCGTCCCTCTCGTATCGATGAATGTCGATGTGAGAATGCCAGGATGCATCGACGTTCGTCAATGCATCTCCTGTGGTGGCGTCAGGTGATGGCCGGGCTGCGGCGTTCCATCAGCACCACGTCCCGCCACTGGCCGTGCAGCCGGCCCAGGCGTTCGCGGACCCCGACCGTCCGGAACCCGCACGCCTCGTGCAGGCGGATGCTGGCCTGGTTCTCGGGGAAGATGCCGGTCTGCACGGTCCAGATGCCGGCCTGCTCGGCCGAGGCGACCACCGCGGCCAGCAGGGCCCGCCCGACCCCCTGGCCCTGGGCCTCGGGGGCCACGTAGATGCTGTCCTCGGCCACCCCGGCATAGGCACAGCGGTCCGACACCGGGGCCAGGGCGGTCCAGCCGACGACCCGGCCGCCGATCCGGGCCACCAGCCGGTGGTCGGCCAGGTGGGCGGCGTCCCAGGCCGGCCACTCGGGCGCGGTCGTCTCGAAGGTCGCGTTGCCGGTGGCGATGCCGGCCTCGTAGATCACGCGGACCGCCGGCCAGTGGCCGGGTTGCATGGCCTGGAGCTCCACGGGCGTCCCCTTACCGCAGGCTGCCCGGTTCCTGGCCGAACCTGCCGTGCCTGCAGTCGAGCTCATGGCCGCTCGCGGTGAGCGGTCAACTGGACGCCGACGCGTGCTGCCTGCTGCAGTCGGAGGTCGGTGCCGCGGGTGATGCGGGCGAAATAGGAGCGGTGGCCGTGGCTGCCAGGCGGCCACTGGGCCAGGAAGCGCTCCTTCCAGCGTTGCGGGTCGAAGCGGACCGGCAGGGCGTCGCAGCGCAGGGACCCGACCGTGGTGCCGTAGAGGCTGTCAGCGGGAGGCTCGGGGTCGCTCGACAGCCGGGTGAGAACGCCGTGGGTGGTGCCGGCGAAGTTGGGAAGGCCGGCCACGCCGTTGTTGATCACCAGGCGCCGTCGCCGGCCGTCGGCGACGGCCTGAGCGTAGGGAAGGCCGGTGTGGGTGCTGGCGAAGACGCCGACATCGGCGCGATCGAACCAGTCCAGCAGGTCGGCCGGCGTGGTCGGCTGGCCGCGCCAGCCCACCTGGCGGCGCACGCTCGGGTCGCCGGGCTCCATCGCCTCCAGAGCCAGGCGCCAGCCGGCCAGGGACTCGGGGTCGCCGTGGAGGATCCCGACCCGTTCCCCGGCGACCGCGGCCGTGAGGTAGCGGGGCAGCGCGCCCAGGCGGCCCACCTGCTCCGGGAAACGCGACGCGGTCGCCCGCAGCCGGGTCATGATCTGGTTGGAGCGGTCGACGACGTCGTCGCCGACGTAGTCCGGATAGCCGCAGCCGCAGCCGGCCTCGGCGTCGGAGGCGAGCTCGGCCTCGACGTTGCCCTTGATCGCGTGGTGGGCCAGGACGGTCTCGCTGATCGTCTGGAAGTCCCCGCGGTCGACGTCGAGCCAGTGGGCATCGCCGTTGAACACGATCGCCGGGGGCGGGCCTGGCTCGCGGTCGGCCCGCTCGAGCACGGCCTGGAGGGCCGCCGGGTTGCCGTAGAGGCCGCCGACCACATAGACGGCGTCGGCCTCCAGCAGGGGCGGCTGTGCGAGCCCCTCCGGCCGGTACCGGTAGGCCAGCGGGCAGGAGCGACCCGGCTGATCCATGCGCCTCCCTCCGACGGTCCTCTCGACGGCGGCCGCCTGCTGGCCATGATGGCCGCTCCGGTGATGGCCGGCACGCGGCCGACCGGCAACCTGGTCATCGCGGCCGCCCCGGGTCGAGCTGCAGCAGGCCCGCTGTACTTGTGCACTTGATCGGCGAGCTGGTCGCGGCTGACGAAGCCGATCGCGCCGGAGATGTCCTCGGCCGCCTCATCCGCTCCGGCCCCGGTCAGCCCGAACTCGTACGTCACACAGGCACCGGGCAACAGCTAGAACCGCCGGTCGCGGTAGGACGACGCGGTCCGGATGCGCTGGTCGAACCGCCGCGTCCCCGGCTGATCGGTCGCAGTCTCGCTGGCCCCGCCGCGGTCACAGGTCCGGGTCAGATAGATCCTGAGCGCGACCTGGTCGATCAGGCGGGAGAACTCGATCCTGGTGCTGCCGTCCCAGGAGTCGAGGTCGTCCAGAAACCAGTCGTCGAGCTCGGCGCGCATGCACGGCACCGCCGACGCGGTCGGGACCGACTGCGCCATGAGGACCATCTGCTTGTCGAGCTCGCCGTCGGATGGCGTGCACGGCAGGACGCGCAGGGGATCGCCGATAGCGCTGCCGCAGCCGGCTGCCAACACCGCCGCGGCGACGGCCACGAGGACAGCGACCCGGCTCATATCGGGTTCAGCATGGTGACGACGATGACGGTCAGCGGCACGGCGGCGATCACGAGCCCGACGATCAGCGCTATCCGGCGCACGGTCCACCGCTGGATCCGGATCGGGTGCGGCCGCTCGGGCAGCAGCTCGACGAACTCGGCGTGCAGATCGCGACCCTGCTGGCGCATCATCTGGCGCAGCTGGGAGGGCATCGTGAGGCCGCGGGTGGCGGCGAACGCCTCGGTGATCTCCGCCACCGAGAACTGCTGGCGGGCACGCGCGCACACCCGTTCGGGGCTGGTCCGCAGCGCGAGGACGAGCATCATGTTCCCCAGGTCCACCGCTTGGCGCCACGGGCTGGGCCGCAGCTCGCCGAAGGCGGTGTCGATCAGGTACAGGCGGCCGTCGCGGACCATCAGGTTGGCCGGCTTGATGTCCCGATGGGCCAGGCCGGCCTCCCAGAGTTGGCGGACGATCCCCAGCCCCTGGTCGGTCAGGTCGTCATCGACGTCGACCTCGCCGATCTCGTGCGCGCCGTCGAGGAACTCGGTCACGAGCAGGTACTCGCGCTCCGGGGTGATCTCGACGACCCCGTACGGCGGTGGCACCGGCAGGCCGGCGTCCCGCATCAGCCGCAGCAGGTAGTCCTCGTACTGCACCAGCCGGCGCACGGTGTTGAATGCCTTCTCGTCCTCCAGCTGGCCGTAGAGCAGCGTGCGACCGAGCTTGTACCAGCGGTCCGAGCGCAGGTGGGTGGCCGAGTACAGCTTGGCGAACAGGTAGGTCTCCGGGTCGCCTTTGACCGTGATCCGCAGCGGGGTGGAGCCGCCCGAGCCCGCGAGGTTGAACGGCTTGATCGCCACCGGGACCACGCCGAGCTGTTCCTCCAGCGCGTGCGCGATGGCGTCGTGCCGGGCGCCGGTGACGTCGAGATGCGCGGTGCGGCCGCGGCGGTAGCTGACCGGGAACGACTCGTTCGGGACGAACAGTCGGAACGCGGCGAGCGGGATGGCCACCCCGACCACGACCGCGAACAGCACGTCGAACGGCCCCTCCTGTGCCAGGTAGAACCGGGAGAGCGCGGTGACGCCGAGCAGCCCGGCGACGACGAGCTTGCCCCGCTCCCGCAGCCGTCCGGCCGGGACCAGCGTGTAGAGGCCGGTGACGAGGATGGCGGTGAGGAACGCCATCGGCAGCGATGGCAGCGCGGGTCCTTCCCAGTCACCGAGTGTCTCCAGCCCCAGCGGCCGCGGGCGTCGGAGCAGGTCGACCGCGAGGCTGCTCCCGAGCGTCACCACGAACAGCGCTACGGCGCAGACGAGCAGATGCCGCCAGCGCCGCCAGACCAGCAGCACGGCGAGCGTCGCCCACCACACGGCGAGCAGACCGAGCGGGGTCGCGAGCACCCCGGCCGCGCGTGCGGCCTGGGTGAGCCAGGGCGTGCGGATGCGCTCGAACGCGCTCAGGACCGCGTGGTCGACGACGTCCGCGGCGACCGCCGCCGACCGCACGGTTCCGATCGCCACCCCCGCGACGACCACCACCCCGATCAGCAGCAGCCAGCGCTTCCCGGAGGTCTGCAGCTGCCGCGGCAGCGGAGGCGGCTCGCCGGACGGCCGGCGCCGACGCCGCACCCGAGTGGCGGTGGACGACGCCGAAGCGGGCGATGGGTGCTCGTCGCGTGGCGTGCCGGCGTCGAACGGGGTGGAGGCGGTCACCACGCCTCCGCCGGCCACTCGTCGGGCGCGCAGAACCGGGCGTGCGTCGTCATTGCGCATTGTCGTCACAGCCACCCTGCGGTGTCCAGCTTGCTCAGCTTCCGGACGCCACGCCGCAAGATCACGATCGACGGCTGGAGTCACCGGCCGAGCTCAGAATCGGTGAGCCCGTGCCGGGTAGGCTTGCAGCCGTGAACCAGGTCCCCGCCGTGCCGGAGAGCGGGCATGTCATCCTCTGTGGGCTCAATGAGCTCGGCTACCAGACGCTGGAGGAGCTTCGCCGCCTCGGCGAGGAGGTCGTGGTGGTCGCCCGCACGCCGCGCGAGGAATTCGCCGCGGGCGCGAGGGCGCTCGGGGTGACCCTGCTCGAGGGCAGCTACCGGCGGGAGCGGGTGCTGCGCTCGGCCGGGGCCCAGACCGCCAATGCCCTGGTGGTCGCCGAGGACGACGATGTCGGCAACGTCCACGCGGCACTTGTCGCCCACGACCTGAACCCCCGTCTGCGCCTGCGGCTGCGCATGTTCAACCAGGAGCTGGGCAACCGGGTGCAGCTGCTGTTCCGGGACTGCCAGATCCTGGACGCCGCGGCCATGGCGGTGCCGGCCTTCGTCTCGGCGGCGCTGCACCGGGACCGCCAACAGCGCCTCCGGGTCGGCGACCGCTCGCTGGTCGTGAGGCCGGCGTCGGCCAGCGAACCGGAGGTGTTGCTGCCGCTCGCTCGCGTCCATGCCGACGGCGATGCCGAGCTCTTCCCCGCGCCCGGCGACGAACTGCTCTGCCTCGCTGCCGACGATGCTCCCACCCGGCCGACCGACTGGGTGGGTGAGGCTCGCAGCCATCGGCGACCCAGCCGCACCAGCACGGTCGCATCAGTGCGGGCGGTGCTGGCGGCCGACCGCCGGCTGCGCATCTTTGCCCTGGTCCTTGCGGCGTTCTGCCTCCTGAGCGTGCTGGTATTCACGCGGTTTCATCACCTGGGCCTGCTGGATGCCGTCTACTTCACGGTCACGATCGTCACCACGACCGGGTTCGGCGACATCAACCTGCGGGACGCCCCGGGACCGCTGGAGCTCTACGGCGTGGCCCTGATGCTGTTCGGCACCGTCACCCTCACGGTCTTGTTCGCACTGCTCACCGACGCGATCGTGAGTGCCCGTCTGGCGCACGCCCAAGACCCGCTCCCTCACCTCCTGAGCGACCATGTTGTGGTATGCGGGCTGGGGAACATCGGCTACCGGGTCGTGGAGCAGCTTGCACCGCTGGGTGTTTCCCTGGTCGCGGTGGAGCTGGACCGGTCGAACCGGTTTCTCCCGGCAATGCAGCGCCTGGGCGTCCCGGTGCTCGCGCGGGACAGCCGCCTGCGCGACACGCTGCAGACGCTCCAGGTCACGACCGCCCGGTCCATTGTCGTCGTGACCTCGAGCGACGTCGTGAACCTGGAGACCGCGCTCAGCGCCCGCGCGCTCCGGCCCGACCTGCGGGTGGTCCTGCGCCTCTTCGACGCGGACCTGGCCGCACGGGTGGAACGCACCTTCGGCTTCCACAGCTGCCGCAGCCCTTCCGCGCTGGCCGCACCGGCGTTCGCTGCCGCGGCCGTGGGCGAGCAGGTCATCGCGTCGATTCCCGCGGGTCGCAGAGTCCTGCTCGTCGCTCGGCTCCGAGTGGGGAATGGTTCGCGGGCCGCCGACGAGACCGTGGCCGCCTTCGAGCAGGCCATCCAGGGGCGAGTGCTCACGGTGGCCGCAGGCGGTGACCAGCGCTGGTGTCCGGCCGGCGACACCCCCTTGGTCCCGGATGAGGACCTCACCGTTGTGGTTACCCGCCAGGGGCTCGCCGAGGCCCTGGCCTACATCGAGGCATCCGAGAGCCTGGGCCACAAGGAGTGACCCGACGGCCACGAATCGACGGCCGGCCTGACAAGCACCCAAGGTCACGCCACCCTACGACCCTCGATGACACGGCCGGCGCCGGCCGTGTCATCATCGGTGGGTGAGCTCGGCCCTGATCCAGCAAGGCCTGGCGGCCCTGCGTAGCGGCGACGTCGCGGCTGCCCGTCGGGTGGTCGAGTCCGCCCTGGCCGAGGGCGAGTCGGGGCAGGTCCTGGAGGGCCTGGGTGAGGCGCTGTACCTGGGCCGCGAGTACGTCGCCG
>Ga0111539_10003898_pt1 | contig 19617 bp, 14 predicted proteins | sample RhiMethybrSRZTD1_FD_79667 | JGI IMG/M metagenome (GOLD analysis project Ga0111539, IMG submission 79667) | Populus rhizosphere microbial communities from Tennessee, USA - Rhizosphere MetaG P. TD hybrid SRZTD1 (version 2) (version 2) | ecosystem: Host-associated > Plants > Roots > Rhizosphere >... | reverse complement strand
TCGACGCCTACTCGGATCCGGTGGTCGACGCGGCCTGGTGCCGCCAGATCCCGCGACCCGACTGCAATCCCCTGCTGCGGCGTCGCATCGAAGAGTGGATGGGGGATCGCAAGACGATGACGCTGCAACGCCTGCCCGCGGGCAAGACCTTCGCGGACCTGCAGCCGATGGAACGCTTGCGGTTGTCGGCCTTCGACAACGTCGCGAGCAGCGTGCGGCGCACGATCTGGGAGAAGCATCGCTTCGGCTGGCAGCGGTTCGGCGAGGACGTCACGTTCGGCAAGCGCGTCGTCGAGAGTGGTGGCTGCATTGCCTTCGTACCGGAGGCGGCTGTCGTGCACAGCCACCAGACGACGCCGAAGCAGGAGGGCAAGCGCGTCTACTGCGACCATCAGAACCTGTTCGCGCTGTTCGGGCTCGTCGTGATCCCGGACCTCGCGCATTGCAGACGCGCCGTGCGCGACGGCGGCGCGCACTTCCGCAAACAGGTCGCCGAGGAGCCCGGGCTCTCGCCGCAGCGTCGCGCCGAGCTCGAGCGATGGGCCACGGGCTACGCGAAGTGGACGGCGTGGGGGCAGTATCTCGGCGCCAACAGCGAGCGCCTGCGCCAGCGCTGGTTCGGCCTCGTCATGCAACTCGTCGACCGCTGGATGCACAAGCCCTGAGTGAGCCCAGCGGCTCAGCGCGGCATGCGCAGCACGTCCGCGATCTCGTGCGCGACCCAGGCATTGCCTTCGCGCGTCATGTGGCCCGCGAAGTATCGCGCCCGCAGCTTCGCATCCGTCCGGCTCCGTGCCTGAAACCTGCTCGCGAGGTCGAGCGTCTGCACGCCGTGCGCCTCGGCATGGCGCAGCACCGCGAGGGCCTGCTCGGTCGGTTCGTCGCCCTGCACCAGCAGCAGCAGGCGGACACCGCGTGCACGGCACGCTTCGTCGATGCGTTCGACGAGCTTCTTGCCGATCTCCCAACCCCTGCCGACGAGGTGTGGCACCGGCACCTGCTTCTCGTTCTCGACCCACCAGACCTTGCACGTGTGCGCGAGCACGGCATCGAGCAGCGCGCTGTAGCCGAGCAGGTCCTTCCACGCCTTCGCCGACGACGCGGGGGCAGCGTGGTCGATCGGCACGTTGCGCAGCACGATGGAGTCGCCCTCGAAGTCGAACCACGGCACGGGCGTGTAGCGGGTCTTGTATTCGCAGCGCACGAGGTCGTCGGGCAGCAAGCTCACGATCAGCGTGCCCACGGGGAATTGCGCGAGCATCGCTTCGGCGCGGAGCACCGCCTGCGTGAGGCTGTAACCGAACACGCCGCCGTTCTTCACGGGCTGGCCGAGCGCCACCTCGAGCTGGGCCGGCCACGACGCATCGTCGTCGACCTGATCGCCGAACGTGAACGAGTCGCCGACCGTTGCGATGACCTTGTCCCCCGGCGGCGCGGGGCCCGGGCCATTGCGGCGCATGCCGTCGGCGTCGATCGAGACCAGCGTGCCCCAGTGGTTGTCGCGGCTCTGGAAGTTCGGGCGCGGCACATAGCCGAGCGTCGGGTGGAGCTCGGCCGGGTAGTTGCGCGCCATGAGATCGGTGCGCAGCGTGCGGAAGCTGCCGAAGTGCAGCGGCGCGCGTCCGATGCGGATCGCGATCTCCGCGACCAGCAGCAAGCCGCAGAGCGGCACGAGCGAGAACAACAGCCGTCGCCGCCGTGAGATCGTCTTCTGGACTCGTGGAGCAGGGGCTGCGGCCATGTGCAGATGGTATGCGTGCGTCCGCGAGTTGCGAGGGGCCGGACCGCGTGATGCACGGCGAACGGCGAAAGTTCGAAGAATCCTGCAACCGTTGCCGCGACCGGTGCACAGAGCACGTGGAGCACTTCACGTGACCAACAAGAAGCCGATCAAGAACCCTCACGACGCGTTGTTCCGCGGCGTCTTCGGCGACCCGCAGCGCGCCGGCGAGCTGCTGCGCAGCCTGCTGCCCAAGGACATCGTCGCGGCCACGGACTGGTCGTCGCTCGAACTCGTCGACGCGTGCTTCGTCGACGAGGAACTGCGCGATCACCAGGCCGACCTGTTGTTCCGCGCCAGGCTCGGCGCAGGCACCTGCTGGTTCTACATAGTGTTCGAGCACAAAGCCGGCTCGGTCCGCTTCGGCGTGTTCCAACTGCTGCGCTACGTGATCCGCATCTTGGAGCGATGCCGTGCCGAAGACCCGACCGCGACGCACCTGCCGCTCGTCCTGCCGATCCTCGTGCACACTGGCAACGGTCCGTGGACCTCACCATGCACGCTCGCAGCGCTGCTCGATGCCAGCGGCGCACCGGCGGAGTTGCTTGTGCTCCAACCGGCGTTCACGTGCAAGCTGTTCGACCTCGGCGCCACCGACGAGGGTGGCCTGCGCCGGCTCCAGCTCACGGTGCAGACGCTGTTGCCGCTACTGCACCTGCAACAGCTTCGACGGCAGGTCGCAACCGCGATGCTGCTGGTTGCCTGGCGCTCTCTGTATCAGCAGCTCCTCGCGCTGCCCGGCGGCCAGCAGATCGTGAACCGGCTATATTCCTACGTGGCTACCGTGAGCAAAGACGACCGCAAGGACCTCCGCGCCGCCTACGCGAGCATCAGCAAGATCAGCGAGGAGCAATACATGAAGACCGTTGCCGAGCAGTACATCGAAGAAGGACTGCAGAAAGGAATTCAGAAGGGACTTCAGAAAGGACTTCAGAAAGGACTGCAGTTGGCGCTGTGCATGCTGTTCGAAGAACGCTTTGGGCCAGCGTCGCCTGCCGTGATGCAGCGCATCGAGAACTCGAGCCCTGCCGAGGTCGAACACTGGATGCGCCGCATCCTCACGGCAAGGTCTCCCGAGGAACTGCTCGAGTGATTTCCGGGGACGACCTCCGCGCCGCCTGCGCGAGCATCGGCAAGACCAGCGAGGAGCAGTACATCAAGACCGTTGCCGAGCAGTTTCCGCGCGCCTGTGGCGCCTGTGCCCATGCCCCCTGACCCGCTTGCCCTGCGGGGGTAACCTTGGGTGCTCTGCCCACAATGCAGTAGCGGGCAACGCCCGCTCGAGGAGCACAGCCGTGGTCCATTGCAATCGCCGTCGGTTCCTGGTCGAGGTCGGTCGCGGAATGATCACGGCGAGCCTGGGACTCTCCGTGGCGTCCCAGCTCGACATCGCGTCGTCGTTCGCCGTGCAGGATCCGGAACCGCTCGAGTTCGGCTCGTTCGAGCCGCTCGTCGGTCTGGTCACGGACACTCCGGCCGACAAGCTGATGCGCACGCTGGTCGGGAAGCTGCGCACGGGGACGAGCCTGCGTGAGCTCGCGACTGCCGGCGCGCTCGCGAACACGCGAACGTTCGGCGGCCACGACTACGTCGGCTTCCACACGATGATGGCGCTCGCTCCCGCGTACCGCATGTCCCTCGCGATGCCCGAAGAGACGCGCCCGTTGCCGCTGCTCAAGGTGCTCTATCGCAACACGCAGCGCATCCAGGAATACGGGGGCCGCCGCAAGGAAGTGCTGCGCACGGTCGCGCCGGCGTCGTTGCCCGAGGGCCGCGCTGGCGGCGAGGTGCTGCGCGATGCCGTTCGCGCCGCCGACATGGCGTCGGCCGACGGAGTGTTCGCGGCGTTGTCGCGCAACGCCCCCGAGGCCTTCAACGCGCTGCTCGAGACCGTGCAGGATGGCTACGACGTGCATCGCGTCGTGATGCCGCATCGCGCCTGGGACCTGCTCGACATCATCGGCAGCGACCACGCGCACACGCTGCTGCGCCAGTCCGTGCATTACTGCGTGAACAACGAACGACAGACGAAGGAGCACAGCGCTGGCGCGCGCGCTCTGCTGCCGCGTCTGCTCGAACAACACAAGCTGCTCGGCAAGACGCCGGGCACGCGCGTGGCCGACGACGCGTGGATCGAACGCACGAGCCAGCTCTTCTTCGGCGAGAAGCCGGAAGTCGCGGCGGATGCCGCAGCGGCGGCGCTCGCGGAAGGCTGGGCACCCGAGTGCATCGGCGAAGCGATCGCGCTCGCCACGAACCAGCTGCTGCTGCGCGACCACGGCCGCACGGGCAAGGAGGCCGACGCCGCGAGGCCCGAGGGCAGCGTGCACGGAGCTTCGGTTGGCGTGCATGCATGCGACTCGGCCAACGCATGGCGCGGCATGGCGCGCGCCGGCAATACGCGCAATACGTTCGCGAGCCTGATCCTCGGCGCCTTCCAGGCCGCCACGGACCGCCCCGACCGCTTCCTCGACTGGCAGCCATGGCCGCTGCCCGAGCACCTCGAGAAGGTCGCGACGAAGGATCCAGGCGAGCTCGTGGCCGAGACCGAGGCCGCGATCCGCAGCAAGGATCAGGCGCGTGCCTGTGCGCTGGTCCATCGCTACGGCGAGCTCGGCCATCCGGAAGCACCGGTGGCCGACCTGCTACTGCGTTACGGGACCAGCGAAGACGGGGCGCTGCACGCCGAGAAGTACTTCCGGACCGCGTTCGAGGAGTTCAAGGTCGCGCGGCCGGCGTTCCGCTGGCGCCATCTGTGTTCGCTGGCCCGCGTCACGGCGAGCGAGTTCGGCACGCCGGCACCCGGATACGCCGAAGCCTGCGAGAGCCTGAAGACCTGAGACCACCAACACGAGGGATCTGGGCGGGGCAGTTGACCGCGGCGCCAGCGGCGGTGACTTTGGCTTCGCCATGCGTGTGCACCTCGATGTCGCCCTGCTGTCGCTCCTGCTCTGCTCGGCGGCGGCCCAGGCTCCGAGCGTGACGTTCGGCGGCGAGACGATGCGCTTGCGTTCGGCGACGGTCACCGCGGCGGGCACCGCGTTCAACGTGACGCTCGTCATGGAGAACGACAACGTGAATGCGTCGCTGCCCACGAGCTTCCGCCGCTGGTGGCACTGCCAGATCGCGAACCTGAATCCCGCCGGCGTCGTGCTCCACGTCAGCGTGACGAATGCAGGCTACAGCGACGTCATCCTGCCCGTGTGGGCGCTGTCGACGAACGGCACGACGTTCGGCAGCTATGCGCGCGTGCCGGTCAGCGCCACGCCCACCGTCACGGGCGGCGGCGCCGTGCACAACTTCACGCTGGCAGTGCCGGCCGGCGTCACGGCGATCCGGCTCGCGAAGTACTTCCCGTACTCGGTGACGCGCAAGAACAACTTCGTCGCTTCGCTGACGGGTCATCCTCGCGTGCGCAGCATCAGCTCGCTCGGCAACTCGATGCAGGGGCGCCCGATCCAGAAGATCGAATTCACCGACAACACGGTGCCCGACGCCGGCAAGAAACGCGTGTGGATCCATGCCGGCATCCACCCGTCGGAGACGACGAGCTACTTCACGGTCGAAGGTCTCGTCGAGTGGCTGCTCTCGGGCGATCCGTGGGCGGCCGTGCTGCTCGATCGCGCGCTGATCGAGCTGTTGCCGATGGTGAACCCCGACGGCGTGTTCCTCGGCAACTACCGCACGAACGCCAACTCGGTGGATCTCGAGGCCGAGTGGTCGGCGCCCTACAGCAGCACGCAGCCCGAGGTCGTCGCGTTGCGCACGGGGATCGAGGGTTACATGGGCACCGTCGCGAGCCCCGCAGCCAACCCGATCCGCGTGCTGCTGAACCTGCACAGCTCGCACAACGTCAACTACCCGTTCCACTTTCAGCACACCGCGAATCCGAGCTGGAACCCGACGACGAACAACACGGGCGTGATCCCGCTCGTCAACGCGACCGAGGGCCAGTGGATCGCGCAGTTCGAGGCGCGTAGCCCGTTCGTGAACCTCGGCGCGACGCAGGCGAGCGCGCTGACCACGCGGCCGTTCGTCGAGTCGATGTGCCACGATCGCTGGACGGCCGTGAACGGCTGGCTCAATCCGCCGGGTCTGCAGCAGCCCGTGATGGCGATCACGTTCGAAGGCACCTACGGCAAGGGCCCCGACACGGTGACCTGGAACACCGAAGCCGACTACCGCCTCTGCGGCGCGCAGATGGGCCGCGCGCTCTGCGATCACCTCGGGCTGCAGTTGACCGCGAGCTTGCAGTCCTACGGGGCACCTTGCGTGGCGGATTCGTTCACGGGTGTGCTCGTGCCGCAGCCCGACGGCTCGCACCTGGCGGTCCTTCAGGTCGCAAATGCGGCGCCGAACGCATTCGGCCTCCTGGTCCTCGGCGGCACGCAGCTCGGGTTGCCGTTGCCGGCGCCGTGGGCGCCGTGCACGTTGCTCTGCTCGCCCGACGTGACGGCAGGGTTCTTCGTCGACGCGGGCGGTCTCGCGCAGCTGTTGTTGACGGTGCCGGCGGCCCCGGGCCTGCTGGCGTTCCTGCAGTGCGTGACGTTGGATCTGTCGCTGCCGGGCCTGCCGCTCGATGCGAGCAACGGCTTGCGCATCAGCAACGACTATTGATCTAGGAGGCCGGCGCGAGCGCGGCTCGACGGCGACAAGCGATCGGCGCGACCGTGCCCCGAGGAGACAACGCTGGGCTTGCCGTGCGATCGCGTTATGCTGCAAGCAGTGTCCTACCGCGTCGACCTCCCGGTGTTCTCCGGTCCGATGGACCTGCTGTTGCACCTGGTCCGCGAACAGGAGGTGGACATCCACGAGATCTCGCTCGCGCGGATCCTGCGCGACTACCTCGTGCACCTCGGGGTCCTGCAGCAGCTGGACCTGCACGACATCGGCGACTTCGTCGTGATGGCGAGCACGCTGATGGAGATCAAGTCGCGCGAGCTGCTGCCAAACGAGACCGTCGAGATCGAACAGGAGCTCGATCCGAGGGACGACCTGATCCGGCGATTGCTCGAATACAAACGCTACCGCGACCTCGCGCGGCAGCTCGAGACGCGCGCCGACCGCCGCGCGCGCCAGGCGCCGCTCGTGCTCGTGCAGCCGTCGCATCTGCAGGACCAGGACGACGAGGACCTGCTCGATCTCGGCAGCCTGGGCGTCTGGGACCTGACGTCGGCGTTCGCGAAGCTACTCGAGGAGATCGGCCAGCAGGGCCCGATGAACATCGAGGTCGAGAAGCGCGACGTCAGCTACTACACGAGGAGGCTCCTCGACACGTTCAAGCGCGACAAGGAAGTGCGCTTCTCGGACGTGTTCGTGCGCACGGAGGGGCGGTATGGCCTGATCGGGACGCTGATCGCCTTGCTCGAGATGATGAAGCAGGGTTACCTGCGCGCGAGCCAGGACCATTGCTTCGACGAGATCCACCTGAGCTTCTGCGCCGATGGCGAAGTCACGGTGGACATGATCCTCGCGGGCATCACTGCCGAAGAGGAGCGGCAGCGCGCTCAGGAGGCAGCGGCTGCCGCCGCGGCCGACCCGGAAGCCGGCACCGCGGCCGGCTCGGCAGTGGGGAACGAAGGGGACGCGCCGTCCGCATAGCAGGCGCTACCTGATGTCACCAAGTCCGAAGTCGACGCTGGCCGGGATCTTCTGCCTCGGACTCTCCATCATCCTGTTCGAGATCGCGTTGACGCGCGTCTTCGCGATCATGATGTGGCACCACTTCACCTACATGGTGATCTCGATCGGCCTGCTCGGCTTCGGCGCGTCGGGCAGCTTGCTGACGGCGACTCGCATCGGCAGCGGCAAGCAATCACCGGCGCGCGGGCTCGTCTGGTGCAGCCTGCTCTACGGCGTGAGCGTGATGCTCGCGTTCTGTTTCGCGACGCTCGTGCGGATCGACAGTCTCGCGATCTGGCAGCAGAAGGAGAACTTTCTCGCGCTGTTCCTGATCTACCTGATCATCGGTGTGCCGTTCCTGCTCGGGGGGCTCGGCATCGGGCTCGCGCTGACGCGCCTCGTCGAGCACGTCAACAAGCTCTACTTCAGCGATCTCGTCGGGTCGTCGGTCGGCGCGGGGCTCAGCGTGCTGCTCATGAAGTCGTTCGGCAGCTCGGCGGCCGTGATGATGGCCGGCGCGTTCGGACTGCTCGCGGCGTTCTGTTTCAGCCTCGGCGCGCCGCGGCGCTACCTCGCGCTCAGTGTGCCGGGTCTGGTGCTCGGTCTCGTCGTCACGCTGGCTTTCACGGGCGGCGCGCCTGCGCTCGGCATCGCGGCGGCAGACTGGCGCGTGCCGTATGCGCCGGGCAAGGAGGCGCTCGTCGCGGAGTCGTTCCTGCGCGAGGTGAGCAACGCGGGCCTGCTCGGCGGCCAGAGCCCCGAGCTCACGAAGATCTACAGCGCGACGGCCGAGGTCGAGGTCGGTGCGAACATCGAGGGCTCGCCGATGATCGGCGGCGACCAGGGGCTCGTCGACCAACGCCTGGCCGAGTCGCGCGCGGTCGGGCAGGACGGCACGGCGCCGACGATGCTGTTCAAGCAAGCGTCCGACCTGTCGCGCTTCCCGTTCCTCGACGACACGCAGGCGGCCACGGCCTACGTCGTGCACAAGGCCTCGGGTCGCACGGACCAGAACGTCATGGTGATCGGCGTTGGCGGCGGCGTCGACGTGATGACCGCGCTCGCGAACGGCGCTCGCAAGGTCACGGCCGTCGAGCTGAACACCGCGATGATCGAGATGGTGAAGGTGCGCTACGACGACTACCTGGGCGGCCTGTTCCGGCCCGGCGCGCACGCGCTCTCGGATCGCATCTCGCTCGTGAACAGCGAGGGACGCGCGTGGCTGCGCTCGCACGACGACACCTACGACGTGATCCAGATGAGCGGCGTCGACTCGTACACCGCGCTGAGCACGGGTGCCTACACGCTGTCCGAGAGCTACCTCTACACGACCGAGGCCGTGCAGGACTTCTATCACCACCTGAACGAGAACGGCATCGTCACGTATTCGCGGTTCATCGAGGCCGCGCCGACGAAGCCGCGCGAAACGCTGCGCCTCGCCAACATCGCGTGCACGGCGCTGCGCGAGCTCTCGGTCGCCGATCCGGCCGCGCACATCGCCGTGTTCCAGGGCCGCGTGTGGGCGTCGACGATGGTCAAGAAGGAGCCTTTCACGGCCGTCGAGATCAAAGCACTGCGCGAATTCGCGTGTCGGGAGGGGTTCACAGGCCTCGTGTTCGACCCGACGCGGGCGGGCGCCGCAGAGCCCGAGGCGACGCACTTCGCGAGTCTGCGGGACCGGTTCGTCGCGGCGATGGCGGCCGGCGGTTTCGCGACCGACCCGGTGGTCCACAGCGAACAGGTGTTCGCGCTGATGCAGGCGGCCGTGCGCGTCGCCAAGGGCGAAGTGGTGACCGCGGCGGTGCTGCCCACGCCGTTGCAGGCGGCCGGGCTGGCGCCGCGCGCGCTCGAGGTCCTGACTTCGTTGCGCGAGGACATCGTGCGGCAAGCGCAATACGCGCTGCAGGCCATCGCGGACTTCCGCACCGTGCTGCGCGGCAGTGACGACGAACGCGCTCGCTTCATCGCGGACTACGACTACGACATCTCGCCGGCGACGGACGACCGGCCGTTCTTCTTCAACTACTACCGGTGGTCGAGCTTGTGGGGCGGGCAGCGCCGCGTCAACGACCCGAGCCTGTTCGCGTATCACACGGACTTCCCGGTCGGGCACATGGTGCTGGCCGCGTCGCTGCTGCAGATCATGTTGCTGGCCGCGCTCTTGATCCTGCTGCCGCTGCGCAAGCTCGCATCCGACGGTCTCGAGACGCCGGGGGCGTGGCGCTACTTCGGCTACTTCGCAGCGCTCGGTCTCGGCTTCATGCTGATCGAGATCGCGCTGATGCAGAAGCTCGTGATCTTCCTTGGGCACCCGACGTATGCGCTGTCGGTCGTGCTCGTGAGCCTGCTCGCGTCCGCGGGCACGGGCTCGCTGCTGGCCGGTCGCATCCAGATCGTCGAACGGCGGCATCTGCGCTGGATCCTGCTCGCGATCGCCGTCGTCGTCGTCTTCGACCTCGTCGCCATCGACGTCTTGCTGCCGCTGCTGCTCGGCGAGCCGCTCGGCTTGCGCGTGCTCGTCGTGGTGCTGCTGCTCGTTCCGACCGGCCTCGTGCTCGGCATGCCGTTCCCGTCCGGCATGCGCATCGTCGAGGCGCAGTGCCCGCACCTCTTGCCGTGGGGTTGGGCCGTGAACGCGTTCTTCTCGGTGTTCGGCTCGATCTTCTGCATCGTGCTGAGCATGTCGATCGGCTTCACCAACGTGCTGCTCGTCGCGATCGTGGTCTACGGCATCGGCTTGCTCGGCATGAAGACGCCGGCCGCGCCTGCGCCAGCCGTGCCGTGAGGCTTCGCCCCGTTCGGGGGGGGTGCGGCGACGTCGAACTACTGCTCGAGCAGCGCCGGCAGCTTGCTCGCGAGCTTGCGCAGGGCTTTGCCGCGGTGGCTGAGCCGGTCTTTCGTCGGCCCGTCGAGCTGCGCGAACGTCTTGCGCGGATCGCCTGCGAACTCGCGCGGCACGAAGATCGGGTCGTATCCGAACCCGCCTTCGCCCGACGGTGCCGTGAGCAGCGTGCCGTGGCACTGTTCTTCGATGGTGGCGAGCACGCGGCCCCCGGCGCCGCACAGGCACAGGCTGCACGTGAAGTGGGCCGTGCGCTGCGGGCCCGGCACCCTCTCGAGCTGCGCGAGCACTCGCAGCAGGCGCCCGCGGTCGTCGAGGCCTGGTCCGCCGTAGCGCGCGGAGAGCACGCCGGGCGCGCCGCCGAGCGCGTCGACGCAGAGCCCGCTGTCGTCGCCGAGCGCGAGCCCGTTGGCCAGCGTGGCCAGCAGCGTCGCCTTCTTGCGCGCATTGCCGCGGAAGTCGTGCTGGTCCTCGACTGGTTCGAACGGCTGTCCGAGCTGGTCCGGCGTGCGCAGGTCGAGACCGAGCGGCTCGAGGATGCGCCTGAGCTCGGCGAGCTTCTTCTCGTTGTTCGACGCGATCCAGAGGCCGCGCACGGCACGCATCAGAGCCCCAGCGTCTTCGACTGCAGGTCGCGAATGCTCGTGCAGGCGGACTGCGCCATCGCGAGCATCGCCTGGAACTGGTCGAGCCCGAACGGCTTCTTCTCGGCAGCACCCTGGACCTCGATCAGGCGGCCGTCGCTCGCGCAGACGACGTTGAGATCGACGTCGGCCGCGCTGTCCTCGTGGTAGTCGAGATCCAGCATCGGCGCACCGTTGACGAGGCCGACCGACACGGCCGATACGAGCCCGCGCAGCGGCCACTTCGGCAGCTGCTTCTGCTCCTCCATCCAGAGCAACGCGTCGTAGATCGCCACGACCGCGCCGTTGATCGCGGTCGTGCGCGTGCCGCCGTCAGCTGCGAGCACGTCGCAATCGACCCACAGCGTGACCTCGGGCAGCGCGCCGAGATCGATCGCGCAACGCAAAGCACGGCCGACGAGCCGCTGGATCTCGAAGCTGCGGCCGTCGAGCGGTCGGCCCGTGCGGCCCTCGCGCGGTTTGCGCGGCTGTCCGGCGCCCGGCAGCATCGAGTACTCGGCCGTGAGCCAGCCACCGGCGTGGCGGTTGTACATCCACTGCGGCACCTGATCCTGCACACTGACGGTGCACAGCACCTTGGTCTTGCCGCACTCGGCGAGCACGGAGCCGGGCAGGTCGGTGTAGGAGCGCGTGAATTGCAGGGGCCGGCACTGATCCGGCGGTCGGTTGTTCTTGCGAGCCAGGGTCGTTCTCCGAGGGGCCACGCAAGCTATCAGTCCGTGAGCACGGAGGCGAGAGCCCTGCGCAGTTCGTGCACGCCGAACGGTTTCTCGATGCAGTGCAGCTGCGGCCTCGTCGTCGCCGGGTGCGTCGGGCCCGGGACCAGCACGCAGATCTTGAGGTTCGGCACGAGCGTCCGGATCGTCTCGCCGAGCGCGTCCCCGCCGTCGAGGCGGTGCTCGTGGTCGAGGATGATGACTTCGAAGCGTTCGGGCGTCCTCTTGAGGAAGGCGCACGCTGCCGCGCCATCGGAGCAGACGAACACGGCGTACCCCGTTGCCTTCAACGCGTCCGAGATCATCTCGCGCACTGCCGGATCGGCCTCGAGCACGAGCGCGCCGCGGTAGCGGAACTCGCGTTCCGCGGCCAGAGCCTTCGGTTGCGGCGCCGGCGGCGCGATCGGGCTCGCGGCGACTGCGCTCGGTTCAGGCGCGGCGGCCGGCGTGGTGACCTCGAGCGCCGCAGGCCAGTGCACGATCGCGCGCACCGACCTCCCCGGCAGGTGCGAGATCGAAACGGTGCCGCCCTGACACGCGATGAGGTGGTTGGCGGCCTCGAGATCGAGCGTCAGGTTGGCGTCGTTCAACGCCCGGTCGTCCGCTGCCACCGTCTCCGTGATCCACTCGAGCGACAGTTGCATGCGGATGCTCTGCGTGTCGCCGGCGAAGCTGTGTCCGGCTTCGATGGTCAGATGCGTGGCGCCGCGCTCGGCTCGCAGCAGGGCTGCGCATAGGAACACCAGCGAATCGCGCACGATGTCCGGGTCGGCGGAGATCGGCGGCAATGCCTGCGGCGGCTCCCAGCTCAATTCGAGTCCGAGCTGCATCTGCAGCAGTTCGTCGGTGAGACCCGCGACGAGCGCGCGGACCTCGGTCGATCCAGGCACCGCGGTTCGGGCGCGCCCGAATGCAACGAGCTTGCGTTGCAGCGTGCGCAGGCGCTGGATCGCCGTGCACAAGCCCTCCGCGGCAGCGGGCAACATTTCGCGTTGCGGTGCTGCTTCGATCAGCGCATGCGCGCGGCCTTCGATACCCGAGACGAGCGTGGCCAGATCCTCCGCCAGCGTCAACGCGACGCGCCGCGCGTTGATCAGGTTTGGCGCGCGCGCCGGCGGTGGGGTCGGGGGCTTGGGCACCGACAGTCTCCTGCTCGGCAGCGCGTGCTTGCGCACGGCTGGCCGGCGCACGAGAGCAAACGCGGCGGCAGCGCCAGCAACGAACCAGGCTAGTTCGTACAAGCGGATCGAGGGGCGAGGGAGGTGAGGGCGAGCCCGGCAACCTAGCGGTCGCGCCGACACGTGTCGAGCGCGCAGCGTTGTGTGGAGAACGCCCCACAGCGTGTCGTGCACAGCGAGATTCCCGCCCGCGATCGACAGGCGCATTGCAGCGCGTGCGGCACGTGGTCCACTCGCGCACTTCGCACACGACGCCGCCGAGCTCGGAAAGCTCGCGTGTCCTGCACATGGGTGCTGAAAAATGGCGGCACGACCACGGCAGAACACTGGCGTCCGCTGCCAGGGACGACGCTGCTCGGTTCGTCACACACCTGCGACCGAACGAATACTCACTTCTTCGAACACCTGCGCATCACCGCGACGATCGGCCAGCTCGACGGCTCGCGCGCCCAATCCTTCGTGTTCCAGTCGTGCGTGTTCCAGGCGTTGGTGTTCAAGAAGCAGTGACGCTGCCGAGGCGGAAGTGGTGCTCGATGGTGCCGAGACAGGCCGCACCGCGCACCGCGACCGGCTTGCCGTCGACGAGCAGGCGCTCGCAGGCCCGCACGAGCGTGAACGCCACGAAGCCGCCGCCGCTGTGCTGCACGACCTCGCGCACCGGCATGCACTCGTGCTCGATGGCAGATGGCGCGATGCCGAGGAAACGCACGCGCAGCCGCCAGCCCGAAACTCGATTCTCGATGCGCACGCAGAGACGCAGCGTCGGTTCGGCTTCGAGACCCGTGAGCACTACCTCGCAGTCCCAACCGATCGGCCCGCGCCCCAGGCGCCCCGCGAGCTCGAGTTGCGCGAAGCCGGGGCCCTGCACGTAGCGCCGCGGCGGCAGGAACTGCGCGGAATGGAGTCGTGGACGTTCGCTCTCGTCGCCGGCGAAGCCGTCGAGCGTACCGAGGTCGCGCCGCGCCTCGAAGCGCAGGCAGTTCGCCGAGTTCACGCCGCCCTCGCGATCGACGAACAGGAGACCTTCCTTGCGCGAGAAGCGCACGCGCGGTCCACCGCTCGCGACGAGCAGGTCCTTCTTCTTGCGCAGGTCTTTGCCCTCGAACACGCGCGTGTGCAGCGCATCGTCCGGCAGCAGGAGCGGCGGCACCGCGGGGGCCAGCGATATCGCTTCTTCGAGCGCCGCCGCGAAGCCGCGCGCGACGCCGTCCTGCACCGTGCCGGCCCAGAGATCAGGGTGCGCCTTCCAGTCGAACGGCATCAGGTGCGCCTTCGCGCGTCCGGCGCGTTCGGCCGCCGCGATCGCGCGCCACTGCAGCAGCTTGAGGTCGATGCGGCAGTCGGCGGCGCCGGCGCCGGGTGGCGTGAACGGCACGCCGTTCCGGGTCGCGCGCGCGTCGGCAAGGTTGGCAAGCGTCGCCGCCACGCGATCGGGGTGCGACATCGACTCGGAGGGCATCGACTCGATCTTGGCGCCGCTTGCCGCGCGTCGCCACAGCCGTGTCCGAGGTTTCGTCGCCGTGACCATGCGGCTCGGGAGTGCGCCGCGCGGAGACGCTGTTGTCGGGAGCCTGGTCCGCGGCGATGCTTCCGGGCGACGCGGAGGCGAAGTGGCCGCCGCGGTGTTCGCAACCGCGCGATGGCTTCGACCTCCACTCCTCGTCTGCTCGTCCTGTTCCATGGTTCATGGGAGGAGGAGGCGCTGTTCGACAAGAAGCGCAGGGGGGAGCTGCTGCTCGAGCGCGAGGGGTTCGAGCTGCTGAACTTCCCGCATTGTCTGCGCCTGTTGTGGTTCGACGCGCGGGCATACGCCGAACGCCTCTGCGCCGCCTACCGCGGTCGCATCGACGCGGTCTGGTCCAACGACGACGGGTTCGGCTGTCTGCTCGCGGCAGTCGTCGCAGCACGGCTCGGTTTGCCGGGCAACGATCCGCGCGCCGTGGTGCGCGCGCAGCACAAGCTCGTCCTGCGCGGGCTGCTGGCCACGGCAGTGCCCGAGGCGACGGTGCCTGCTTTCGCGTTGCCGTTTGCGCTCGGCGATCGGCGCTGCCGCGACGCGAACGCGCTCGACGCGGCCGTGAGGGCTGCGGGGCGGAGCTGGCCGCTCTTCGCGAAGCCCGTGAAGGGCACGTTCTCGGCGCTTGCGGCCCGCGTGGATTCTGCGGGTGAGCTGGCCGAGCACCTGCGGTTGCCGCGGCTGGACCGGTTCGTGCTGCGGAGGCTGATGCGCCCGTTCGAGCAGCTGGCGCGCGAGTGGGTCGAGCTGCCGTGCTCGGTCGATCGCGTGCTGCTCGAGCAGGCGATGGAAGGCGATCAGGTCAACGTCGACGGCTACGTCGAAGACGGCGAGGTGCACCTGCTCGGCATCGTCGACGAGTGGATGTACGAGAAGGAGGTGGCGCGGGCGCGGCACTTCGCGGGCTTCACGTATCCGAGCCGGCATCCCGAGGCCGTGCAGCAGCGCATCCGCGCGGCCGCTGCCGCGGCAATCCGCGCGGTGGGCTTCAGGAGGGGGCTCTTCAACCTCGAGATGTTCGTGCTGCGCGATGGTTCGGTGCGCGTGATCGAGATCAACCCGCGTTCCGCGGCACAGTTCGCGACGATGTACCGCGAAGTCGACGGCATCGACGTGGAGGGGATCGGGATCGCGCTGGCCCTCGGTGCGGACGTCGCGTCGGTGAAGCGAAGTGCGCCCACGGCCGGAGCGGCCGCGAGCTTCGTGTTCCGCCGGTTCGACGGCACGCACGGGCCGATGCCTGCGCAGGGTGCCGAGCAGTGGCTGGCGGCGACGTTTCCGCGCGCGCGGCTCTGGCTCGAGCACAGCAACGGACGCGCGCTGCGGCGCGAGTATCGGTGGTTCGGTTCGCACCGCTACGCCGTGCTCAACTTCGCGGCGCAGGACTTCCCGACGTTGATGCGGCAGGGTGCGGAGTGCGGAGAACGGTTGTTCGGAGTCGGGCCGCTACCGCTGCCGTAGCGTTGGGTGCAACTCGAGGTCCTGCCGCAAAACCTGAGGGTGAGGTCGGCGGTCGCGAAGGCAGCTGAAGTCGAGAGCCTGCCGTCGGATGGTCGCTCTTGGCGTGCGCGGATAGGCTGTCGGGGAGCCATGCCATCAGGTGTGTTCATTCCGATCTCGATCGACGACTACGTGCGACAGCACATCGCCAACAACCCTGGCGTTGACCGCGACGACCTGATCCAGCGTCTGCACACGGCGCTTGCGTCGGCGCGTGCTGGCGCGCGGTGTGCGTGCGGTAGTCGAATCTGGGTCATCGGTTCCGCGGAGGTGGGACTGTCCTGCTTCACCTGCATCACGGGCGAAGCGGACCCGAGTGAGGACTACGAGATCGCGGAGGCAATCGGTGTGCAGGATGGCTAACTTCACGCAGCAGCCGACGAGCCGCAATCACGCAACCGCGAGATCAAGCCACTCGCGCGCGGCTCGCGGCTGAGCGTGAGAGAGTTAGCAAGATGGTCTCCATCAGAACTCCACTGGTTCGCATGGGACTGCGGCTCAGGCGGCATTGGTGGACATCCGTGATCGCGGTGTTGGCAGCAGTCTCACTTGCCATGTGGGGGCTCACATCTGGTTGGATCGCTTCAGCAGGTGCGGTCGTGTGCATGCTGTGCATGATCCCGCTTTGGCTGGTTGCGACGATCAGTCGAGACCCCATCATGGATGCGGTCGAGGAAGTCCAGGGCATGGCGCAGCACAGCCACGATTCGCCTGGCTGCCACGATGAAGGCGGTTGGCATGACTCAGGCGCGTCTTCCGAGTCGGACGGAGGGCATGATGGGTAACGCCGTCCGATTGGACTTGGTGAAACGCAACCATTGCACCGCAAGCAGTTCGGAGGTCGTGTAGCACGTGCTCGCTGTGGTGCCATTCGATCGTGCAGCCGTGGCGAAAGAGAAGCTCGGCGACGGCACAGCCCTCGCCGGCCCAACACCAAGTTGGCTGGCTGCTGTGTCGCGTTGCCGCCGTCATCGGCGGTCGGCAATCTCGGTCGTCGTTGCCGCGAAATGACAAGGGCATTGGTGTGCACGCAGCGGTGGGTGGCGAGCAACCCGATGTACCGCTCAGCGAGGCGCGCCGTGGGTGTAGAGGAAGAGACTTCCCGGGATTGCCCGGTCGAAAGCCGCCTCCTCGACCGTCACCCGCAGCAGCCCCCACGTCCGGGTCTCGTCAGACCGGTGGTAGAAGCTGAACGTGTCGCTCCGCCGGAGGAGGTCGCTGTGGCGCTCCAAGGAATCCAGCATCGAGAAGAGGACCCGCTTGCCGGGGATGCCTACGGCCGCCGTGGTCCTCGGCGTCGTCAGGCTCCAGCGATCGTTCTCCCTGTAGAGCGTCACCCTGCATGCCGCGTCAAAAGGGTTCGATAGCCGGACGCTGACGTTCATCTTGTCGCCCGTCCATTTCCAGATGTCGTGTAGCTCCTCGGGCATGTCCGTCGCGACCTTCCCGGACGCGTCCAGCCAGCCCAGGTCGATCTCGACGTGCGACCACAGGACGATCTCGTCTCTCTCCCCGCGGCCCTCGGGGAGCGCAGGGGGGCCGGAGCGGCCGGCGACCGCGTGGATCGGCTTCTTTGGATCGCCGCCGAATCCGTAGGGCAGGAGGAACCACACGGCGCGGTCGCCGATCCGCGTGCGGACCCAGTAGTCATCGAGGTCGTCGGGCAGCCAGTCGAACTCGATGATCAGGTCCCCCGAAGTCCCGCGCGACCCCGCCCAGCCCTGGATCCGGGCCTCGCCGTTCGTCGCCACCCGCACAACCTTCCCGCGGGATATGACCTCCGCGCGGATCGCGCCGGGCTCGGGCTCGGCGTGGTCTTCCCAGGCCCGTTCGTCAGTGGTGCCGGGACCGGAGAAAACGAGATCGAACCTCAGGCAGCGGCGTGCGGGGAAGGGCGGCTTGACCTCGAGGGTGGAGAACGACGGGCTGGCCTGACCCCATGGCGTTTGTACGGACGGGTACACCACGCGCTCCCACTCCCTTGACGCCGCGAGCACGATCTCCGGGCCGGGAGCCCGGGCGTCCTTCGGCCACTGGGTGGTCGGCCACCATGCGCCCCAGCTGTTGTCGGGAGCCTGCGGCGGGGGAGGCGGAGCCGAGGGCGCGTTCAAGTGGGCGCATGCCGCCAGGAGGCAGGCCAGGACTCCGAAGGACCGGAAGGCGGAACGAATCATGGGGCGCTCTCAGCACCTGCAGGCGTCCCCCAACCCCGGGCGTCGCAAACGTCCGCGGGCGGCAGGCGCTACAAGCAGCGGTTCCGGACCAGTCGGAACCCACAACGCCACGTTCCGCTGACCGCAACTCCCCGTCAAGTTGCGCGCCCGCTGGCCGCTGATCCCGGCGCTCTACTGCGCATGGAGATGCGGTGGTAGTGTGATGGCCGTCCGAGACGGCAAGTACGTTGTGCGGACCAAGCCTCATGGAACCGACTCCAGGACACGCGAATCGAATCTGGCTCAGCAGCTGCTTGCTCTTCATCGGGTCACTGGGGTTCCTAGTCGCCAGCGCGATTGGTCCTGTGGGTTCCGGAAACTCTGGCACCATCCGTTCCGGAAACTCTGGCACTCGTCGCGGGAAGAAACGCCGTCGTCCGTGAGCATCTCCTGAGCCAGCGCCGCCACTTCGGCGGGGCGGTTTTGGGAGCAACGGATGTACGGAGCCATGAAACGACACGAGATCCAAGTCCGACGGAAAGCAGGCCAGAGTCACGCCGAGATCGCTCGAGATGCCGGAGTCTCGGCGCGCACGAGCAAGCGCGTCGCCAGCGAAGCTGAGGTCACCGGCGACGCTGCGCCGGCGCGTCAGCGGCCGGGTCGGCCGAGCAAGGTGGAAGGTCACCGCGCCTTCGTCGCAGCGGTGCTCGCCAAGGAGCCCGACCTGGCAACGCTCGAAGTGCTGCACCGTGCGCGGCAGGTCGGGTACGAGGGTGGCAAGTCGGCTCTCTACGAGCTGGTGCGCGAGCTACGGCCAACGCGCACCATGCCGATGGTGCGCTTCGAGGGGCTGCCCGGCGAATTCAGCCAACACGACTTCGGCGTCGTCGACGTCCGCTACGTCGGCGGCGGTGAAGAGCGGATCACATTCTTCGCGTCGCGACTGAAACACTCGCGGTGGGCCGCGGTGCAGATCACGGTGGACCAGCGAGTCGAGTCGCTGGTGCGCGCACTCTTGCTCGCGTTTGAGAGCTTCGGCGGCGTGCCGTTGATGGCGGTGTTCGACAACCCGAAGACAGTCGTGGTCGGGCGCAAGAACAAGGAGATCCAGTGGAACGAGACGTTCGCCAGGGTCGCGATCGACTACCGCTTTGCACCCGAACTGTGCACGCCGCGTCGCGCCAACGAAAAGGGTGCGGTCGAGAATCTGGTCGGCTTCGTGAAGAACAGCTTCTTCAAGGTGCGTCGATTCCATGATCGCCAGGATCTCGAGCGCCAGCTCGTCGAGTGGCTGCACGAGGTCAACATGGTGCGTCCGTCGCGCGCCACCGGTGTGCCACCGCAGGCGCTCATCGCAGCAGACCGTGCGCGGCTGCGGCCGATGGCGATGCGTGCCGCGGACTACGCGCTGAAGGTGCCGGTGTTCGTCGGGCCGACCGCGCGGGTCAGCTACGAAGGCGCTTTGTACTCGATGTCGCCACGCACGATCGGCTGGAGCGCGACGTTGCATCTCTACGCCGATCGTGTGCGCATCGTCGCTGGCTCGCAGGTCGCCGAGCATGCGCGACAGCCCAAGGGCTGCGAGAGTGTGCACAGTGACCACCGGGCCGAGATGCTGGCCATGGTCTCGGGTGACCGTGCGAAGCGGTACTTCAAGCGCGAGCAG
>Ga0111539_10003897_pt1 | contig 19620 bp, 19 predicted proteins | sample RhiMethybrSRZTD1_FD_79667 | JGI IMG/M metagenome (GOLD analysis project Ga0111539, IMG submission 79667) | Populus rhizosphere microbial communities from Tennessee, USA - Rhizosphere MetaG P. TD hybrid SRZTD1 (version 2) (version 2) | ecosystem: Host-associated > Plants > Roots > Rhizosphere >... | reverse complement strand
GTGCGCAGCAAGTTCCTCGAAGCGAAGCAAGCGAGCCCGCAAGCGGTATCATGCGGGTCGAGCTCATTCGACCACACACGGTGATACTGCAACGCCCGCCCGATCTACCCGCGGCGCTCGAAGAGCGCTTCGCTCGCGCGACCGCGCGCCTCGCGGACGTCGAGATCGAGCTGCCGCCCGCGGTAGCCAAGACGGCCGCTTGCGTCGTCGTCGTAAGCGATTTCGTGCTCGGGGCTTTGGTGCGGCATCCGCAACTCTTGAGCTCTCGTCTCGCTGACGACGCGCCGCTCGACCCGGAGTCGCTGAACCTTAGGCTCGGCCTCGGTGCGGCAGACGAGGCGGAGGCGATGGCAGCGCTGCGCCGCACTCGCGAGGTCGAGATGGCGCGCATCGCGTGGCGCGACCTCGCGGGCGCTGCTGATCTCGAAGCTACGTTGGCGGATGTCTCGTTGCTCGCGGAATGCCTGATCGAAGCAGCGCTCGAGTATGCGGCGGCGAGCGTCGAGCCGCGGCTTGGGCGGCCACGCGCCGCGAACGGCGACGAGCTGCCGCTGCTCGTGCTCGGCATGGGCAAGCTCGGCGGCGCCGAGCTGAACTTCTCGTCCGACGTCGACCTGGTGTTCCTGTATCCCGACGGAGCCGTCGAGGGCAGCGTGTCGTTCGAGCCGGAAAGCTACTACCAGCGTCTCGGCCAGATGCTCATCAAGCTGCTCGATCAGCGCACCGAAGACGGCTTCACGTTTCGCGTCGACATGCGGTTGCGCCCGTTCGGTACCAGCGGGCCGCTCGCGATCGGGCTCGGTGCATTCGAAGCGTACTTGCTGGAGCACGGTCGCGACTGGGAGCGATACGCATACGTCAAAGCGCGTTTGCTCACGGGCGTGCAATTCGCTACCGACGTTTTCGATTACATCCTGACGCCGTTCGTCTACCGCCGGTATCTCGACTACGGCGTATTCGATGCGCTTCGGCAGATGAAACGTCTGATCGCGCGCGAAGTGGCGCGCAAAGACTTGGCCGAGAACATCAAGCTCGGTCCGGGCGGTATCCGCGAAATCGAGTTCATCGTGCAGGCGTTCCAGATCGTGCGCGGCGGGCGCAGGCCGGAGCTGCGCGCGCGCTCGTTGCTGACCGTCTTGCCGCTCCTCGGCGGCGATCGTCAGTTGCCGCCGAGCACCGTCGGGGCGCTCGCGGCGGCGTACCGATATCTGCGCACCGTCGAGAATCGCATTCAAGCGATGAACGACGCGCAGACGCACGAATTGCCGTCGAGCGAGGAAGACCGCGCGCGGCTTGCGTACGCGCTGCATGAGCCGACCTGGGCGGCGTTCTACGAGCGCCTGTGTCAGCAGCGCGCGATCGTCGAAGCGGAGTTTCAACGCGTCGCGTGGGAAGCCGAAGGGTCGGGGGACAAGGAGCTCGATCCGTTGCTCGCAGCCTGGCAAACGGGCGACGTTGCCGCGATGCTCGCGAGCACTCCGCTCGCGGGCGACGAGCATGTGCTCGATCTCATGAAGGACTTGCGCCACGGCGGTCTGTACCAGCGCATGGACGAGGTCGGCCGGCAGCGGCTGGCCGCCGTCATGGTGCGAACGCTGCACGCGCTCGAGGGCAATCCGGCGGCGGTGAAGTGCTTCGAGCGCGTGCTGCCCGTGTACCGAGCCGTGGGCCGGCGCAGCGCCTATCTCGCGCTGCTGAACGAGAACCCGCCGGCGCTCGATCGGCTGCTCAAGCTCGTCACCGACAGCGCATGGCTTGCGCGCCAGATCGCCGAGCAACCGATGCTGCTCGACGAGCTGCTCGATGCTCGCGTGTTCGACACGCCGCCGTCGCGCGAGGAACTCGCCGCGATGCTCGAGCGAGTCACGCACGGCATCGCGCCCTCCGACGTCGAAGCGATGCTCGACGCGATCCGCGTATTTCAGCGGACGGCGATCTTCCGCATCGCCGCTGCTGACCGCTTGGGCTCGTTGCCGCTCATGAAGGTCAGCGATCGGCTGACGGACACAGCCGAGCTCGCGCTCGACTACTCGTTGCGCGCGGCGTGGCAAGAGCTCACCGCGAAGCACGGCAAGCCACGCTGCGGCCCGCCACCGCGCGATGCCGGCTTCGCCGTCATCGGCTACGGCAAGCTTGCCGGTCTCGAGCTCGGCTACGGCTCGGATCTCGATCTCGTGTTCTTGCACGATTCGAGCGGTGACAAGCAGGAGACCGACGGCGTCCCGCCGCTCGACAACGAGCGGTTTTTCGGTCGCCTCGTGCAGCGGCTCATCCATTTTCTTTCCGTGCAAACGAGCTCGGGCCGGCTGTACGAAGTCGATACCCGGCTTCGGCCGAGCGGCCGAGCGGGCTTGCTCGTCACGAGCCTCGAAGGCTTCCGCCATTATCAGACGACGGACGCATGGGTTTGGGAGCATCAAGCGCTGCTGCGTAGCCGGGCGTTGGCGGGCTCACCGGAAGTGTGCCGCGCGTTCGAGTCGATCCGGCGTGAGGTCCTCGTCTCGCATGTCGACCGTGCCAAGCTCAAGGGCGAGGTCGCCAAGATGCGGCGCCGGATGCGAGATGAGCTCTCGCTCGCCGAAGCGGGCTCGTTCGACATCAAACAAGACCCCGGCGGTATCGCCGACGTCGAGTTTCTCGTCGACTATTGGGTCCTCGCACACTCGGGGGACTATCCCGAGCTCGTCGAGTTTCCCGACAACATCCGGCAGCTGGAAGGCCTCGCCCGAGTCGGCCTCGTCCCGGAAGACCTCTGCTTGCGCCTCAAGGACGCGTATCTCGCGTTGCGTTGGCGCGTGCACGAGCTGGCGCTCGACGAAGGCGGGCGGGTCGTGCCGGAGCCCGAGCTTGCGGCCGTGCGCGACTTCGTCAGCGGCGTTTGGCGGGATGTATTCGCCGACGCAGACGCCGAGGGCGAATAGGGGGTGCCGCGGGTATAATCGCGGCCTCGTCGGGTACGGAGTGCTTAGCGGTGCGACCACGTCACGGCAGTGCGCAGGAGAACTTGAACGCGGCAAACGCGGAACGCGTCTACGACGTCACGCGGGCCGACCTGCCGCTGCATTGCCCACTGCCGAGCATGTACCTGTGGAACTCCCATCCGAAGGTCTACTTGCCGATCGAGGCCACCGGCGAGGCGAAATGCCCTTACTGCAGCTCGATGTATCGCTTGGTCGAGGACAAAGCGCGCTAGCGGGCCGCCTGCCGCCATGATCGTCGTCACCGGCGGAGCCGGCTTCATCGGCAGCAACCTGGTTCGCGAGCTCAACGCCCGAGGTCGCGACGACATCGTGGTCGTCGACGATTTGACCGACGGCCGCAAGTTCAGCAACTTGGTCGATTGTCGAATCGCCGACTACCTCGATAAGGCCGAGCTGCTCGAGCGGTTGAAGCGCCGCGACTTCGGCAGGGTCGAGGCGATCTTCCATCAAGGCGCCTGCGCCGTGACCACGGAGTGGAACGGGCGCTACATGATGGACACGAACTACCGCTACTCCGTCGAGCTATTCGAGCACTGTCTCGAAAACGGCGTGCCGTTGATCTATGCGTCGTCGGCGGCCGTCTATGGCGCGAGCACGACGTTCAAAGAGGACGACGCCGCGGCCGAGCGGCCGCTGAATGTGTACGGCTACTCGAAGCTGCTGTTCGACGCGTACGTGCGGCGACGCAGCGCGGAACGGCGCGCCCGCGGATCGAAACGACGCCGCGCGCAGATCGTGGGCTTGCGCTACTTCAACGTGTACGGGCCCGGCGAAGCGCACAAGGGCTCGATGGCGAGCGTCGCGTTTCACCTGAACGGGCAAGTGGTCTCGACGGGCCAAGCGAAGCTCTTCGAAGGCAGCGGTGGCTACGCGGCCGGGGAGCAGCGGCGCGATTTCATTCACGTCGGCGACGTCGCCGACGTGAACCTCTGGTTCTACGAGCACGAGAAGGTCTCCGGTATCTTCAACGTGGGCACCGGTTCGAGCGCGACGTTCAACGAAGTCGCGAAGGCGATCCTCGCGTGGCACGACAGGGGTGCGATCCGCTACATCCCGTTCCCCGACGAGCTGCGGTCGCGCTATCAAAGCTTCACGGAAGCCGACATCACGGCGTTGCGCCGCGCGGGCTATTCGCGGCCGTTCCGCGACGTACGCGCAGGGATCAAGGATTACCTCGACGCGCTCGTCGCCCGGCCGTGACGGCAACTGACAAGGTTCTCGTCGTCGGCCCTTCGTGGGTGGGCGACATGGTCATGGCGCAGGCGCTATACAAGCTGCTGCGGCAGCAGGATCCGCAGGTGGAGATTCACGTCGTCGCGCCGCCTTGGTCGCTGCCGGTGCTCGAGCGCATGCCGGAGGTTGCACGCGGCATCGAGCTCGCCGTCGGTCACGGTGAATTGGGGCTCGGCCGGCGCTTCGATCTCGCGCGGCGGCTTAGCGCCGAGCGCTACACGCGCGCGATCGTGCTGCCGCGTTCCGCGAAGGCGGCACTCGTGCCGTGGCTCGCGCGTGTTCCGCGGCGAACGGGTTTCCGCGGTGAGTTGCGTTACGGGTTGCTGAATGACATTCGTGTTCTCGATGCGCGGCTCGATCAGACGGTGAAACGGTTCGTCGCTCTCGGCCTGCCGCGAGACGCGGCCGTATCCGCCGAGCTGCCGGCGGCGCTCGAGCCGCGGCTCCGAAGCGATCCGCGCAATCTCGAACGGCTGCGCGCGGCGCACGGGATCGAGGCGGGAACGCGGCTTGCGGCGCTGATGCCGGGCGCGGAGTACGGTCCCGCGAAGCGTTGGCCCGCCGCACACTTCGGCGCGTTAGCCGCGGCTCTCGCGAACGCGGACGCCGACGTCGTCGTGCTCGGCTCAGCGAAGGAACGGTCGATCGGCGACAAAGTCGTCGCTGCCGCGGCGAATGCGCGCGTGCGGAATCTCTGCGGCGCCACGGCGCTGGCGGACGTCGTCGATCTTCTCGCGGCCGCCGACGTCGCCGTCAGCAACGACTCCGGATTGCTGCATGTCGCAGCTGCGGCCGGCGCGCCGGTGGTCGCGATCTACGGCTCGTCGTCGCCGAGGTTCACGCCGCCGCTCACGGCGGCGGCCGCCGTCGTCTCGCTCGAGATCGAATGCAGCCCTTGTTTCGCGCGCGAGTGCCCGCTGAAGCATCTGAAATGCTTGAACGACCTCGGGCCCACGACGGTGCTGCGCGCAGTCGACACGCTTCGCGCCGCGCACCGCTCGGGGGGGCGCTGATGCGAGCCGACGAGAATCTCGTAGTCCAGGGCCGCCATCTCATGCTCGCCGCACGCGAGCGCACCGAGGCGCCGGTCGCGGGCTGGTTCGACCCCGCCGAGTGGCGGCGCGCCGGCGCCGTCGCACTCGAGACATCAGGTCGCGGCGAAGTTTTGATCGTCGCCCACGGCGACGAAACATGGGTGTTGCGCCACTATCGACGCGGCGGCCTCGTCGCGCGGTTCATCGACGATCATTACCTCTGGGTAGGAACCGACAGCGTGCGTGCGTTTCGCGAATGGCGGTTGCTGCGCGAGCTGCGTGCTGCTGGGCTGCCCGTGCCGAACCCGGTCGCGGCGCACGTCTATAGAACCGGCGTCATCTATACCGCGGACATCATCACGTCGTACCTGCCGAACACGCGCAAGCTGTCGTGGTTCATTGCGCAGGGTCGCGTGCCTCCCGATAGCTGGCGGCGAGTCGGCGCGATGATCGCAGCCGTGCATCATCACGGCGTCGATCATCCCGACCTCACGGCCCACAACGTCTTGCTCGACGAAGCCGGCAAGTCGTTCCTCGTCGACTTCGACAACGCGCAGCGAAAGCCGCCGGGCGACTGGAGCCGCCTCGGTATGGAGCGATTCAATCGCTCGCTGCGCAAAGTGGCGCTCGAGACCGGTACCGAGTTCGATTCCGCCGCGTGGGCCGAAATCGTGGCCGGCTACGCCGAGCGCGACTCCGCTCGCTAAGGGCTATCAGCGCGATCGCAACAGATCGCGGATTTCGGTCAGTAGCAAAACCTCGGGGGCCGGAGGCGGCGGTGCGGGCGGAGGCGCCGCTTCTTTCTTGCGTTGAAACCTGTTGATGGCGCGGATGACGAGGAAGATGGCGAACGCAACGATCACGAAGTCGAGCACCGTGTTGATGAAGAGGCCGTACTTGATGATCGGCGCACCGGCGGCTTCGGCTTCAGCGACGCTCGCGAAGCTCTGACTCATATCGAGATTTACGAACAGGTTGCTGAAGTCGACGTTGCCCATCAGGAGCCCGATCGGCGGCATGATGATGTCGTTGACGAGCGAGGTGACGATCCTGCCGAATGCGGCGCCGATGATGATGCCGACGGCCAGATCGATGACGTTGCCGCGCATCGCGAACTCTTTGAACTCTTTTAGCATTGTTGTCTCCGGTTCTCGAACGTTGACGATCGCGCCGACCGCCAGGGACGGCGGAAGTGCCGGCCGCATTTTGCGGTCCCCGCGCGCCGCCGGTAAGTCTACTCCTCGATGTTCACTCGATCTCAAGCAGGGCGAGCGCGCGAGCCTTCAGCGCGCGTAAACGTCGGGAAGCGGGGCGGGCCGCCCCTTGAATTTCTTGTAGAGCCAGAGGTACTGCTCGGGCGCGAGCCGAATGTAGTCTTCGAGTCGCCCAAACAGCCGCTCGGCATCGCGCGTCGGAGAGTCGCTCGGGAAATCGGCGAGCGGCGGGCCGATATCGACGCGATAGTTGCCGGTCGGCAAGCGGCGAAAAAAATAAGGCATGACGACCGCGCCGCTGATCCCCGCAAGCTTGCTCGTCGCCGTATTCGTGACGGCGGGCTCGCCGAAGAAGGGCACGAGCGCGCTTTGGTTGCCGAGGTAGGTCTGATCGGGCAGGTAGCCGACGGCATAACCGTCGCGCAAGGCGCGCAGCAACGCACGAACGTTGTCGCGCGGGATCTGATGCTTCGCGAACCGGTGGCGGCCGCGACGAATCATGACGTCCATCATCGCGTCGCGTTGCGTGCGATACATCGTGCTGACCCGCGGCGTGAGCGCCTCGAGCACGGCGAAGCCGACCTCGAGTGCCGTGAAGTGTCCCCCCGTCAACAACACGCCACGCCCTTCCGCGAGCGCCCGTTCGAGGTGCTCGCGGCCGTGAATCTCCACCCGCTCGAGGAGCTTCTCGATCGGCGTGAACCAACCGATGCCCATCTCGACGAACGACATGCCCACGGCTTCGAAGTGCCGGTCGAGGAGCTCGCTCTGCTCGGCCGCGCTGAGGTCGTGGAAGCAGAGCGCGATGTTGCGGCGCGCGACGCGCTCCTGGCGCTTTTTGAAGCGCCGCAGCACGCGGCCGAGCCAGCGCCCGACTTTGAGTTGCCACGACGGCGCCAGCTTCGACGCCCCGTAGATGAAGCCGAGCAGTAGCCAAGTCGGCCAGTAGCGCGGACTCCAAAACTGCTTGAGCGACAGTTCCTTGGGGACCGTCACGCGCTTCGATCCGTGAGCAAGACATCACGAAGTCGGCGCGGCATAGAAGTCCGGCAGCGGTGCCGGGCGGCCCTTGAAGCGTTGGTGGATCCACCAATACTGCTCCGGGCAAAGCCGTATGTAGTCCTCGATCTTTCGCATCAAGGCGCGCGTATCCGCTATGTCGTCGCCGCTCGGCACGCCGGGAAGCGGCGGGCCGATCGTCATCCGGTAGCGGTCGTTTTCGAGCCGGAGGCAATGGTACGGCAGGATTGTGGCGCCGCTCATTCTTGCGATACGGCCGATGGCGGTGTTCGTCATCGCGGGCTCGCCGAAGAACGGCAGCAGCACGCTGCCCTTGCCTCCGTAGCTCTGGTCGGCCGCATACCAGAACACGGCATTCTTGCGCAGCGCGCGCAGCATCTCGCGGACATTGTCCTTCGAGATTTGTAAGTCGTAGCTGCGCGCGCGTCCGTGCTCCATGGCGCGGTTCATGATGGGGTTTCGCTGTGACTTGTACATGCCGGCCAGCAACGGGCACAGCGCTCGGAGCGCTGGCCACATGAACTCGAACGACGTGAAATGCGCGGAGAACAGGATGACGCCCTTGCCCTTCGCGAGCGCGGCTTCGATGTGGTCGGCGCCTTCGACGTCGATGCGCCCCCGCACGTCTTCGAGCCGACCGAACCATCCCATCGCCATTTCGATGAGCGACATGCCCAACGCTTCGAAGTGCCGCACGAGTATCTGCGCACGTTGCTCGGCCGGCAGGTCGTGCAGGCAGACATCGATGTTGCGCGCCGCGACGCGGCGGCGAGCCGGCAGCAGCGCGTAGGCGAGGCGCCCGAACACGCGCCCAAGGCCTAGCTGCACCCGGAAGGGCAGCAAGACCAGGAGCCGCATCCAGGCAATCCCCAGCCACGCGATGGCATAGCGCAACGCGGCGAACTTAGTGACCCAGAAATTATCTGAAGACATTGCCGAGAAGCGATTGAAGCGAGAATTCTTGAGGTGATCTTAGCAGCAAGCGCTCGACTGACAGCTTGATATCCCTAGACCCTGGCGCCATGTCCGGCGCCATGATTCCTTGATTTGGAGGCTTTGGAGAAATCGATGAAGCGCATCGTCCTGTTCGTCGCCACCAACGTGGCTGTGCTTGCCGTCATCTACCTGGTGCTCAACATCTTGGGTGTCGGAGAGATCATGACCCAAGACGGCACTCGCCTCGATCTCGGCGCGCTGCTCACGTTCTCCGCCGTGGTCGGCTTCACCGGCTCGTTCATCTCATTGGCGATCTCGAAGTGGATGGCCAAGATGTCGACGGGCGCGCACGTCATCGACACTCCGCGTAACGCCGCGGAAAGCTGGCTCGTCAATACGGTGCATCGTCTCGCGGACCAGGCTGGCATCCGGCATCCCGAGGTCGCGATTTATGATTCGCCCGACGTCAACGCGTTCGCAACCGGACCGACGCGCAACAACGCGCTCGTAGCGGTCAGCACCGGCCTCTTGTCGCGTCTCTCCGAGCGCGAGGTCGAAGCCGTGCTCGGCCACGAGGTGAGCCACGTTGCGAATGGCGACATGGTGACGCTCACGCTGCTGCAAGGCGTCGTGAATACGTTCGTCATCTTCCTGTCGCGCGTGGTCGGGTTCGTCGTCGACCGCGTGCTGCTGCGCAATGAGCGTGGCACCGGGCCCGGCTTCTTCATCGCGAGCTTCGTCGCGCAGATCCTGCTCGGCATCCTCGCCACGATGATCGTGATGTGGTTCTCGCGGCAGCGCGAGTTCCGAGCCGATGCCGGCGGCGCGAAGCTGGCCGGACGCGACTCCATGATTCGCGCGCTCGAGGGCCTGCGCCGTTCGGCGCAGCCGGCGCGGTTGCCGGAAGCGATGCGCGCGTTTGGCATCTCGAGCGGCCGCGCTGGCTTGGGCAGGCTCTTCATGTCGCATCCGCCGCTCGAGGAGCGCATTGCGGCGTTGCAGCGCATGAGCTGAATGGACCCCGAGCGCGCCGCTTCCCCCGGCGCGCTCGGGGCGAAATGGAACTAGTTCGTTGCAATTTTTTGCGCCGTTGATCTACAGTCTCGCTGATGGTCGGATCCCGTGGATTCTTCGCCGTTCTCGGCGTGGCGACTTTATTCGGCAGCGCGGCGGCGGAGGAGCAGAGCCTCCCTACGGGGCCGGATCGCGCGGACTATGTCGTCGTCGACAAATCCGACCGCAAGCTCTATCTGTACAAAGCCGGGCGAGTCCTGCGCGAGTTCGACGTTTCGCTCGGGCAAATGCCGAACGGTCCGAAACAACGCGAAGGCGACTTCAGAACACCCGAAGGCAAGTACTTTCTCGACGACCGCAACGTCAACAGCGATTACTTCTTGTCGATCCACGTCTCTTACCCGAACGAAACGGACCGCGATCGTGCCCGCGCACAAGGCGTCGACCCGGGCGGGCAAATCATGATTCATGGATTACCCAACGAGCCCAAGTACGACTTGCGGCATTATCTGGATACCGATTGGACGGACGGCTGCATTGCGGTCAGCAACTCGGACATGATCGACATCTGGCTCATGACGCGCGAATCGACGCCGATCGAGATTCGCCCCTAGGCTCGTTCGAGCGGTGACCACGCAATGGACGCGCTGATAGCCCCCGAGGGGGGCAGTCTCGAGATTCTTTCGCGGATCGAAGCGCACCAGCTGCGCTACTCGGGTGGCGGCGGCCTCTACGAGCTCTGGCGCCAGTGCTCGCTGGCCGTCCTGAACTCGGGCGCATCCGACGACGACGTCCGAAAAATACTGAGCCGCCACGAGAGCTTCAGCATCGAGGTCGTGCAGCACGAAGGCGGCATCGCGCTCGAGCTCAAGAACGCACCGGACATTGCGTTCGTCGGCAGGGAGATGATCCGGGGCATCCGCGAGCACTTGTTCGCGGTGCTGCGCGACTTGGTCTACGCGCACGACGACGTCCTGAACAACCCGCGCTTCGACCTCACGAGCTCGGAAGGCATCACGGATGCCGTATTCCATATCCTGCGCAACGCGCGCGTTCTGAAGGCCCACGAGGAGCCGCGGCTCGTCGTGTGCTGGGGCGGCCACGCCATCGAGCGCGAGGAGTACGACTACACGAAGGTCGTGGGCTATGCGCTCGGCCTCCAAGGTTTCGACATCTGCACGGGCTGCGGTGCCGGCGCGATGAAGGGTCCCATGAAGGGAGCGACCGTCGGCCATTCCAAGCAGCGTAACCGCACGGGGCGCTACTTGGGGCTCACGGAGCCGACGATCATCGCGGCCGAATCCCCGAACCCAATCTGCAACGAGCTCGTGATCTTGCCGGACATGGAGAAGCGGCTCGAAGCGTTCGTGCGGATGGCGCACGCAATCGTCGTTTTTCCGGGCGGCGTGGGCACCGCCGAAGAGATCCTCTATTTGCTCGGCATCCTGCTCGGGCCGAAGAATGCGACCGAAACGCTACCGGTGATTTTCACGGGCCCCGCAACGAGCAAGAAGTACTTCGAGCTCCTACACGAGTTTATCGGCGCGACGATCGGACCCGTTGCGCAGCAGCGGTACAAGGTGATTCTCGGCGATCCCAAGGCCGTCGCGGCCGAGGTGACGAGCGGGTTGAAACGCGTTCGCGACCGAAGGGCGGCGGATGACAACGCGTACTTCTTCAACTGGGCGCTCGATATCGGCCTCGAGTTTCAGAAGCCCTTCGAGGCGACGCATGAGTCGATGCGAGCGCTCGAGCTCCATCGAGATCAGCCGGCCCACAGCTTGGCGTTCAATCTACGCCGCGCGTTCTCCGGAATCGTCGCCGGCAACGTGCGCGAAGCCGGCATCGCTCGCGTCGAGAAGCACGGGCCGTTCGAGCTGCGTGGCGATCCCAAGATCATCGCGGCGCTCGGCACGCTCTTGCAGGCGTTCGTGACGGAGCGCCGCATGCGCTTGTCGGATCCGAGCGCTTACGTGCCCTGTTATCGCATCGTCGCCTAGGGCCGGTTGCGTCGCGTCATTATCGTCAAAAGCGCTGGCCAAATTGGCCCCGGTTGTGACTTGGTTCCTCGGCTTGTGACGCTGTACACAGTACGCTTCGTCCCAGTTCTGGGGACAGGGATTGTCAGCAGATCATGAGCGACCAAAAACCACACCAGTTCCGACCTGCCTTGTATTCCAAAGAAGCTAACGCCTCCGACGAGCCTCGCTCGAACGAGCAGCACGGTTGGGACGCGTATCGAAAGTGGTTGTCGCGCGTCAGCACGAAGTCGACTGGCGGCGAGCGCACGCCGCTCGACCACTCGATCTACAGCTGGCGTGGCTACCACACGTGGGCGGACAAAGTCCGCCAGTCTTGGAAGGACGGCTGAGCCGAATCCTTTCGAGGCTGCTGGTCTCTAGTCGCGCCCTGCGGCGCTAACGAGACTGGCGACTGGCGAACGTTCCGGTTCCGGGCTCGGCCTGGCGATCGAAACCAGATTCGTCGGCGGGGCCGCGACTGGCTCCTTGTGCGGCCGTGCAGCGAGCCACGTGAGCACTTTCTTCCAGTGCTCGACATCCTGCTGAACTTGCCAGCGCGGCATCTCGAACACGCCGAGGCCCGTCTCGGCTGAACGCACGTAGCTCTGCGTGTCGCGCAGCGTTGCGATCAACGGAATATCGAGGCTCTTCAGGAAACGCGTCAGCGACAGCGACACGCGCGTGTTATTGCGCACGCGGGTCGCGACGATGGCGATTCGCCGCTGCGAACGGCGGATCTTCGCGACGAGCAGCAGGTCGGCGATGCACTTCGCCGTCGCGTGAATGTCGATCTCGGACGGCATCACCGGCACGAGCACCGCGTCGGCACCGCGCGTGAGATCCGGCAGTGCGAGTGGATCGATTGCGGCGGGCGTATCGACGATGACGACGCCGCACTCCGCCGGGATTCGCGTCTGCCAACTTCGCGTGACGGCCGCCGACCGTTCGAAGGCTGCGATGCCGTGGATCGGCGCCGCGTCGTGCGGGCGCTTGCGCAGCCAACGCGCACTGGAGGCCTGCGGGTCGAGATCCATCAGCGCCGGCCGCTCGCCGTTCGCGGCGTAGCATGCGGCGAGATTGATCGCGATGGTGGTTTTGCCCGAGCCACCCTTCGGGTTGAGGACGACGATTCTTTGCATGATTTTTCTTCTTGTTAGTGCGACGTCGACTGGGTACGGGCAATAAGTAAAAAGCTGCGTCGCGTTGCGTTGGTTCTTGAGAGCACTTTCACAGAGAGCCCGCGCGCCGCTCGTTATAGTTCATTCGTCAACAGCGCAGATCTTCAAGCAATGGACGCCAAAGGTCACGCCCACTCCAACGACAAGAATAGCATTTGCAGCCTGGAATGGATCGTTTCGGCTATTGATGCGGCGCGTCGGCACAAGAAAGACGAGCACCGCGATCCCCCGGCCCGGCCGCGGCGCCTGACGCTCGTGAAGATCGATTGCAGCCGGCGCTGAAGCGCCCGGTTCCCGCGAATATGGAAGTAGTGCTGCTTTGGCTTGACGATCTAGACGATGCTCTGTTCTCCGTGGCCCTTGCCTGGGAGCGCCTGCGCCGCGGCATGCTCAAGATCGGGCTCGCGGCGGCGATTATCGTGGCCGTGTCCGAGCTGTCGGCTGTCGCGACGGCCTTGACTCCCGCCCTCTCGGGCGTCGCCGCGGCAAGCGTCGTCGCCTGGTTCGTCGGCACGGCTGTGCGAGCGGTTCACGACCGCGAGGCGCGCCCCTACCTCACGGCGGCTTGAAATACGCCGGTTCGCGACTAACCTAGCCCCTTCCCAATAGCATTTCACGGGGGGCCGATGGCGAACGGCGGGCCGTCCACTTTCGCGTTTCAAGCTGAGGTCAAGCAGCTCTTGCACCTCATGGTGCACTCGCTCTACAGCGAACGGGAGATTTTCCTTCGCGAGCTGATCTCCAACGCTTCGGACGCCAACGATCGGTTGCGATTCGAGAGTCTCGCGCGGCCCGAGCTGCTTGCCAGCGAACCGGAGCTCGGCATCCTCGTCACGGTCGATCCCGAGCGGCGCACGCTCAGCGTCACCGACAACGGAATCGGCATGAGCCGCGAGGAGGTCATCGACAACCTCGGCACGATCGCGCGTTCCGGCACGGGGCAGTTCCTCGAGCGGCTGACCGGCGAACAGCGCACCGATTCGCGCCTGATCGGCCAGTTCGGCGTCGGGTTCTACTCGGCATTCATCGTCGCCGACGAAGTAACCGTGCTCTCTCGCCGCGCCGATGCGCCAGCAGATCAGGGTGTGTCGTGGGTTTCCGATGGCCGCGGCGAATACCGAGTCGAGTCGGTCGAGCGGCAGGAACGTGGCACGACGGTCCAGCTCAAGCTCAAAGACAACGCCGGGGAGTTCCTCGAGCCCGTGCGTTTGAAAGCGCTGATTCGCAAATACTCGGACCACATCGCGTTCCCCGTCCGCTTGGCGGGCGGCGGGCAAGAAGAGGAAACGATCAATCGTGCGAAGGCGCTCTGGGCGCGGCCGCGCGCCGAGATCAAGGACGACGAGTACGCCGAGTTCTACAAGCACATTGCGCACGACGCCGACGACCCGCTGATCTGGAGCCACAATCGCGTCGAAGGCAAGCGCGAGTACACGAGCTTGCTGTACGTGCCCGCGACGGCGCCGTTCGATCTGTGGAATCGCGAAGCGCCGAAGGGCGTCAAGCTCTACGTGCAGCGCGTGTTCATCACGGATCAGGCGACTCAGTTCCTGCCGTTGTATCTGCGCTTCATTCGCGGCGTCGTCGACTCGAGCGAGCTCGCGCTCAACGTCTCGCGCGAGCTCTTGCAACAGGACGAAGCAATCAGCGCGATGCGCGCGGCGCTGACGCGCCGTGTGCTCGACATGCTCGACCGCCTCACCGAAGACTCCGACAAATACGCGAAGTTCTGGAGTCAGTTCGGGCCATTGCTCAAGGAAGGTCTGATCGAGGACTTCGCGAACCGCGACCGGCTCGCGAAGCTCATGCGTTTCAGCACGACCAAGACGGCGGGCGACGAGCAGACGCGTAGCCTCGAGCAATACCTGGCCGACGTCAAAGCCGACCAGGACGCGATCTATTATCTGATCGCCGAGTCGCCGGCGGCCGCGCGGAACAGCCCGCACTTGGAGACATTCAAGGAGCGCGGCATCGAAGTGTTGCTGCTGACCGATCGCCTCGACGAGTGGGTCATGCAGCACCTCACCGAGCACGGCGGCAAGCCCTGCAGGGACGTGCGGCGCGGAGTCCTCGACCTGGAGACGCCGAAAGGCGCCGCGCCAAAAAAGACTGAACCGCAAGACCGCGAGCAGCAGGCGCTGCTGAAGCGCGTGAAGCAGGTGCTTCGGGAGCGCGTCGACGAAGTTCGCGTCGGCGGCCGGCTCCGTCAGTCCGCCGCGTGCCTCGTCCTGAACGAGCACGATCTCGGCTATCAAATGCGCGAGATGCTCTCCGCGGCCGGCCATAAAGCGCCCGTCGCGATCCCGAGCCTCGAGCTGAATCCCGAGCACAAGCTCGTGCGGCGGCTCGATGCCGAAACCGATCCCGCTCGCTTCGAACGGCTCGCGTTGTTGCTGTTCGAGCAAGCCGTGCTGGCCGAGGGTCGGCAGCTCGACGATCCCGCGGCGTTCGTGGCGCGACTCAACGAGCTCTTGGTCGAACTCGGCGGGCAGGCTGGATGAGCCAGCCGACTCCGCGAGCACCGCACTCCGGAACCACCGAGATCGTGGGACCAGTGGGCGTGCTCGAAGCGGCCATCGACTCGAGCGGTGGGCAGGCCGTCGCGACCGCAGTCGTCTGTCATCCGCATCCACTGCAGCAAGGTGCGATGACCAACAAGGTCGTGACGACCGTCGCGCGCGCGTTCACCCGCCTCGGCGCGGACGCGGTGCGGTTCAACTTTCGCGGCGTCGGCGGCTCGGCCGGGTCCTACGCCGGTGGCATCGGCGAGTGCGACGACGCGCTGGCCGTCGTCGCCTGGTGCCGCGACCGCTGGCCCGAGCGGCCGCTCTATCTCGGCGGCTTCTCGTTCGGAGGGGCCGTCGCAGCGCAGATCGCGGCGCGCGTGGCGCCGGCCGGCCTCGTGACGGTTGCGCCGCCGGTGGACCGATTGCGAGAGAGCTTCGTCGCGCCGCGGTGCCCCTGGTTGCTTGTCCAAGGCGAGGCAGACGATGTCGTGCCGCCCGGGCCCGTGCTCGAGTGGTCTCGATCGTTGGCATCGCCGCCGAAGGTCGTGCTGTTGCCCGGCGTCGGTCATTTCTTCCACGGCAGCCTCGCCGCCCTGACGCAGGCCGTGACCGAGACATTCGGACCCGAGCTCGCCGCTCGCGGCCAATCCGATGCTACGTAAGCTCGCTGCGCTCTTCGACGGCGCGTTCGCGGACCGCGCCGACGACCCGGCCGCACGCGAGCATGCGCTCCGCGTCGCGACGGCGTTGTTGCTGATCGAGGTGGCCAAGGCCGACTTCGCCGACGACCTTGCTGAAGACGAGGCGATGCTCAAGGAGCTGAAGCAGTTCTTCGCGCTCGACGATGCGGCGGCGGAGCTGTTGCTCGAGGAAGCGCGCAGCGCGGGCGATCAGGCCGTCGAGCTACAACAATTCACGCGGCGCTTGCACGAGCAGCTTTCGGTCGCGGAGAAGCACAGGGTTGTCGAGATGCTCTGGCAGGTAGCGCTCGCGGATCGTCGCCTAGACAAGCACGAGGATCACCTCGTGCGCAGAATCGCCGAGCTGCTCTACGTGTCGCACTCCGATCTGATCCGCATCCGCAATCGCGTGCGGCCGATGTAACGAGCGCGAGCTATCCCTCGACGAAAAACTGCTTCTTGAATCGCACCGTGAATCGGCTCGCCTCGTTGATAGGCGTGACGTCGATCGTGTAGATCAGCACTTCGCCGTCCGTGATGCCGAGCTCGCCGATGTAGTAGATCGCGTTTTCCTCGGGCACCTCGCGCAGCGTCATCGTCTTGAGCTGCCCGTTCAAGTTCACGGCCGACGCGGAGACGCCGCCCGTGACGGCCTCCGTCGCTCCATTGGGCAGCTTGCGATGGATGCTGACGTTCAGCATCGCGCGTTCCTTGCTGCGCACGATGCCGTACTCGCGTGCGATGTCGGGCGAGAGTTGATCCGTGTTGATGGCGTTGAAATAGACGACGTACTCGCCGAAATCCTTGTTGCCTTCGGTCGCCGGCAACACGTCTGCTTGCGTGTTCGTGGTATCGACGTTGCCCGTCTGATCACAGGCTGCAAACCCTACAGCGAGAGCGAGGCAAGCCAGCGTGCGAATGCGTCGAACCATGCCCCTACACCCCCGTGATCAGCGTTCAAGTTGGCGCACGCTCGACATTACGCGCGTGCAGGAATGCTGTCTAGCGAAGGAACCCGACCGTTGCCGGGAACGGCAGCGCCATCCGGAGCGCGTACAGCAGCACGATCACGATGGCCGGCGTGATGTCGAAACCGCCGAGCGGCGGAAGCAGGCGGCGCACGGGCCGCAACAGCGGCTCGACGACGTCGGCGAGGAGCGCGCCCATCGGGTTCGCCCCACGGCCGCCGAACCAGGAGAGCAACACATAGATGAGGAGCGCGCCGGTATAGAACCACAACGCCAGCGAGATCAGCCGTAGGATCGAGTAGAAGAGCAACTCCGGCACCGAAACCGACACGCCCAAGAGCAGGAGCAAGAGGAGCGTGAGAATGACTTCGAGCACGATCAGCACGATGAGCGTCGGTGCATCGAGCCCCGCCACGCTCGGCAGCACTCGCCGTGCCGGCACGACAAGCGGGTTCGTCACTTTGAAGACGAACTGCGATAGCGGGTTCCCGTAGCTCGCGCGCACCCACTGCAGGATGAACCGCAGCAGGAACGTGAGCAGGTAGAGATCCGTCAGCGTCTTGATGACGATGAAGAGAAATGTCACTGCACTTTGCATCGGGGACTACTCGATCGACTGCAGCGAAGATAACACGAGCAGATAAGGTTGCATGGTTAGGTAGCGCGGCTGCCGAAGATCGCCGTGCCGATTCGCACGTGCGTAGCGCCGGCCGCGATCGCCTCCTCGAAGTCGCCCGACATTCCCATCGACAGACTGTCGAGCGCGATGCCCTCGCTTTCGAGTCGGGCCCGCAGCGCCGCGAGCTCCGCAAACCACCGCCCCGGCGTGCCGTTCTGCGGCGGCAGCGTCATGAGCCCGCGCAGCGCGAGGTGCGGCAACGCCGCGATCGCGCGCGCCAACTCCGCGACGTCTTCGGGGCGCGCGCCGCTCTTCTGCGGCTCGCCGCCCTGGTTGACCTGAATCAGCACGTTCAACGGCTTCGCGAACGGATTGCGTTGCTCGTTGAGCCGTTCGGCGATCTTGAGGCGATCGACCGTGTGCACCCAGTCGAATGTTTCAGCGATCTGACGAGTTTTGTTCGCCTGCAGCTTGCCGACGAAGTGCCACGTGATCGGTGCAGCATCGAGCTCCGTGATCTTCGGCAACGCCTCTTGCACATAACTCTCGCCAAAATCACGGATGCCGGCTTGTCGTGCAGCGGCGATCGCCGACGCGGGTTGCTGCTTGCTGACGGCGATGATCGTGACGCTGTTGGATGAGCGTCCCGCACGCTCCGCTGCATGAGCGACGCGCTCGAATATTTGTGCCAAATGGTCCGTGATTTGAGTCACGCTTTGCCGGCAGCCCTTGGCTATACTGTCAACTTCTTAGCCCTTCCTCACGAGGGCTTCGGGCCCGTGCGAAAGGAGTGCTATGGCCGCGGTCGATATTGCGCAGCTGCTCGCGTTTGCTGTCAAGAACAACGCCTCGGACCTGCACTTGTCATCGGGCGTTCCGCCGATCATCCGCGTCGACGGTGACGTCAAGCGAATCAACATGCCACCGCTGAAGCACAAAGAAGTGCACAGCATGGTTTACGACATCATGAACGACAAGCAGCGCAAGGACTTTGAAGAGTTCTTGGAGACTGACTTCTCGTTCGAGATTCCGAAGCTCGCGCGCTTCCGCGTCAACGCATTCAATCAGAACCGCGGTTGCGCCGCGGTATTCAGAACGATTCCGTCCGTGATCTTGAGCCTGGACGATCTCGGCGCGCCGCGAATTTTCAAAGACATCTCGATGCATCCGCGTGGCTTGGTGCTCGTGACCGGCCCAACGGGCTCTGGTAAGTCGACGACGCTGGCCGCGATGGTCGACTACGTAAACGACAATAAGCCGGATCACATCATCACGATCGAGGACCCAATCGAGTTCGTGCACGAGAGCAAGCGTTCGCTGATCAATCAGCGCGAGCTGCATCGCGACACGCACGGCTTCAGCGAGGCGCTGCGCTCGGCGTTGCGCGAAGATCCCGACGTCATCCTCGTCGGCGAAATGCGCGACTTGGAGACGATCCGGCTCGCGTTGACGGCCTCCGAAACTGGCCACCTCGTGTTCGGCACTCTACACACGAGCTCCGCGGCGAAGACGATCGACCGCGTCGTCGACGTGTTCCCGGCCGGCGAGAAGGAGATGGTCCGCAGCATGCTCTCGGAATCGCTGCGCGCCGTCATCTCGCAGACGCTGCTGAAGCGCGTCGGCGGAGGACGCATCGCCGCACACGAGATCATGATCGGCACGCCGGCCATCCGTAATCTGATTCGCGAAGGCAAGATCGCGCAGATGTACTCGGCGATTCAGACGGGCCAAGCGCAAGGCATGCAGACGCTCGATCAGAACCTGCAAGAGCTAATGATGAAAGGGCTCATCACGAAAGAGGAAGCCCGCTTCAAGGCCGTCAACAAAGAGAGCTTCTAGAAGCTCGCTCTGGTCCTGCAGTTTAAGAGGAGCGCGTCGGAATGGAACGCGATCAAGCAGTACGACTGACGCAAAACCTGCTCAAGAAGATGGTCGACAACAACGGGTCCGACCTCTTCATCACGGCCGAATTTCCTCCTGCCATCAAGATCGACGGCACGATTCGCCCATTTGCGGATCGGCCGCTCACGCCGGCCCAGGCGTCGCTGATCGTGCGCTCGATCATGAACGACAAGCAGGCCAAAGAGTTCGACTCGACGAAGGAGTGCAATTTCGCGATCGCTCCGCAGGGCATCGGCCGGTTCCGCGTCAGCGCGTTCGTGCAGCAGGGCCACGTCGGCGCCGTCATCCGCACGATCGTCACGAAGATTCCGTC
>Ga0111539_10003891_pt1 | contig 19641 bp, 20 predicted proteins | sample RhiMethybrSRZTD1_FD_79667 | JGI IMG/M metagenome (GOLD analysis project Ga0111539, IMG submission 79667) | Populus rhizosphere microbial communities from Tennessee, USA - Rhizosphere MetaG P. TD hybrid SRZTD1 (version 2) (version 2) | ecosystem: Host-associated > Plants > Roots > Rhizosphere >... | reverse complement strand
GCCGTCGTGACCAAGCTGAGCGATCGCGGCTCGGCACAGACCGTCGGCGTTGTAACCGACGTCGGGCTGTTCTTACACAGACTTGCCGAGGCCCTTCGAACGTAGAACGATTCGAACGATTCGAACGATTCGAACGATTCGAACGATTCGAACGATTAGACTGCCCGCGCCGTCACCGGCTGGCCGGCCAGCGACTGGCGGATGATGTTCAACGCCTGTTCCATACCTGGCCGCGTACGAGGAGGACCGAGGCAGACGCGGACGGCACGAGCGGGTTGATCGCTGGTGGCGAACTGCGTCGACGCGTTGACGATTACCCCGCGTGCGCGAACGTGCGCGACAAACGATTCCGAGGACCACCGTGGCGGCAGCGGCAGCCAGACATGCGGACTTGCTGGATGTGTTTGCAGCCGCTCGCCCTCGAACAGTCGGCGCGCCATCGCCTGGCGCGCCGCGAACTCGTGGCGCTTCCATTCAGCAATCCGTGCAGCGGTTCCATCCTCTATCCATCCACTCAACAAGTCCGCGCCGATCGGCGACGCCATGATCATGCTCGACCAGACCGCCGCCGCAACCGCTTCCAGCATCTCCGGCGGCGCCACGACGCAGCCGAGCCGCATGCCGGGGAACAGACTCTTCGACAGGCTGGTGACGAATGCTGTCCGGTGCGGAATCAGCGCGGCCAGCGGCGATCGTTCCGGCGAGACGAAACCGTAGACGTCGTCCTCGATGACCGTCAGCCGGTACTTGTCAGCGATCGCGGCGATCTGGCGGCGACGGCGGTCGGACATGACCGCGGATGTCGGGTTCTGCAGGCGCGGCATGCAATACACGGCACGCGCGCGTGTCGAGCGGCAGGCGGCTTCGAGGGCATCGGGGCGCAGACCCTCCGCGTCCATCGCCACCCCACGGATCTTCAAGTGCTGCTGCTGCGCCACCGATTTGGCGCCGGAGTAGGTCAGTTCCTCCGTCAGCAACGTGTCGCCAGGCTTCAACAAGGCGGAGAACGTCGTCGATAGGCCGTGCTGCCCCCCAGCGGTCAGCACAAGGTGGTCCGGATCGACGACGAGGCCGCCGCGCGCAAGCCACGCCGCCATCGCCTGCCGATGACGGAAATGCCCCTTCGTCGGGACGTAGCCGAGAATTTGCGTCCACGGCAGCACGCGCCGCTGGAACAGCCGCGGGTGCAGGTTGGCGACCTCCTTGTCGGGCATCAGGATGTTGACGCTGAGATCGAACGGCGCCGACTCGGACACCCGTTCTTCGGCCTCGTTGCCGCGGATGAAGGTACCCCTCCCGACGTAACCGGACGTGAGGCCACGGCGAGCCGCCTCCGCATACGCCCGGGTAATCGTCGTCACCGTGACGCCGAGATGATCGGCCAGATCGCGATGTGGCGGCAGCCGCATTCCGGCCCGCAGCGCGCCGTTCTGCACGTCCTCGTCGAGCGCATCGGCGATGGCGCGATAGACCGGTCCGCGCCGGCTTTCCAGTTTCGGCAGCCACATTGTCATGAGGCGCAATATAGACAATCGGATGGATGCAATCCACTTGTCTTACCTGCATTGCCCGGTCCGGCACCACGAACCGGCAGCCGACTTCCAGCGTCGAACTGTGTAAGGAACGTGATTCAGTTATCCTGATCTCCATGGGCAAGCGCATCTTTCTCTTCGTCGTCACCAACCTCGCCATCGTCCTGACGCTGAGCATCGTCGTCAGCATCCTCGGCGTCAGCCAGGGCATCACGCCGGGCGGCATCGACCTCGGCGCGCTGGCGATCTTCTGCTTCGTGTACGGCATGGGCGGCGCGTTCATCTCGCTGCAGCTGTCGCGGTGGATTGCAAAACGCGCAACCGGCGTTCAGCTGATCAACGGGCGCACCGGCCAGTCCGAGCTCGACTGGCTGTACAGCACCGTCGAGCGCCTGACGCGCCAGGCCAACCTGCCGATGCCCGAGGTCGGTGTCTACGATTCGGCCGAGGTCAACGCCTTCGCCACCGGCCCGAGCAAGAACCGGAGCCTCGTCGCCGTCTCGAGCGGATTGCTGCGGACGATGCGGCACGAGGAAACCGAGGGCGTGCTGGCGCACGAAGTGGCGCACATCGCCAACGGCGATATGGTGACCATGACGCTGCTGCAGGGCGTGGTCAACGCGTTCGTCATGTTCGCCGCGCGCGTGATTGCCTACGCGGTGATGCGCGGCGGGGACGGCCGCAACAACAATGGCGGCCTCTACTTCCTCGTCGTGATGGTGCTGCAGGTCGTGTTCGGGATCCTCGGCTCGCTGATCACCAGCTGGTTCTCGCGACAGCGCGAGTTCCGTGCGGATTACGGCGGCGCCTCGCTGGCAGGACGCGACCGCATGATCGGCGCGCTGCGACGCCTGGCTGCCAACCGCGAACTCGTCGATACGAGTCACGAGGCGCTGGCGACGATGAAGATCAACGGCGCCGGACGCTGGATGGTGTTCTTCTCGACGCACCCGCCGCTCGAAGCGCGTATCGCCGCCCTCGAACAGGCGCGATAAGATTCCGGAAGGCCGACCTGAAGGTCGGCCTCTACCGACACGAACTTCATCATCCGGCCAACTTGCCGACCGTCGGGTCGGCCTTTTTGCATTCCAGCGGTCCGAGCACATGCACACGACTCTGGTCTCAACGGATCTGCTCGCCTCTCATCTTGGCGACTGGGCGGTCATTGATTGCCGGTTCGATCTCCAGGATGAACATTGGGGACGCGAACAATACCGCCAGGCACACGTTCCTGGAGCGGTGTACGTCAGCCTGAACGACGACCTGTCGGCGCCACCGACCGGCATGAACGGCCGGCACCCGCTCCCGTCCATCGCTGACCTGACGTCGCTGTTCGGCCGCCTCGGGATCGATCGGTCAACACAGGTGATCGCCTACGACCAGGACGCTGGGTCGTATGCGAGCCGCCTCTGGTGGTCGCTGCGCTATCTCGGTCACCATGCTGTCGCAGTGCTCGACGGTGGGTGGGCGAAGTGGGTGCGTGAGGCACGACCTGTTCGCAGTGGAGACGAGTCTCGTAAGCCGGCGGCATTCACCGCGGCGCCGCGACCCGCCAGTCGCGTGGATCTCGACGATGTCTCCGCGCACCTTACTGATGGCACCAGGCGGCTCGTCGACGCGCGCGCGCCGGAACGGTTCGAAGGGCGCACGGAAACCATCGATCGGGTGGCCGGCCATATTCCTGGCGCCATGAACCACTTCTTCAAGCAGAACCTGGACGCGGACGGGACCATGCTGCCGGCGCAGAGACTGCGCGAAAACTTCGAACGCCTGCTGGGACCAACCAGCCCCGCGGATGCCGTCATGTACTGCGGTTCCGGCGTCACCGCCTGCCACAACCTGCTGGCACTCGAACACGCGGGGTTGCATGGAGCCAGGCTGTACGTCGGCTCATGGTCCGAGTGGTCCAGCGACCCGTCCCGGCCGATCGAAACCGGTCCACCACGACGATGACGACCACGAGGGTGGCGCAGCCGCGCCACTCGATCTGGTCCACGCTGCGAGAGGCGATTCGCGGCTCGCATCAGGACTACACCGAGACGCCGATCGGCCGGGCGGTGGTGCTGCTCGCCGTCCCGATGGTGCTCGAGATGCTCATGGAGTCGGTGTTCCTGGTGATGGACATCTTCTTCGTCGGCCGTCTCGGCGCGGACGCGATCACGACCGTCGGCCTGACCGAGTCGCTGATGACGATCATCTATGCCGCCGCCGTCGGACTGTCGATCGGCGCGGCGGCGACAGTGGCGCGGCGCATCGGCGAGAAGAATCCCGAGGCTGCTGCGCGCGCCGGCGCGCAGGCGATCCTGCTCGGCATCGGCTTCGGTGTCGTCATCGGCCTGCTCGGCGCCGCGTTGGCGCCGCACCTGCTGGCCGCGATGGGCGCCAGCGACGCCGTGATTCGCATGGGGACCACCTTTGCACGTGTCATGCTCGGCGCCAGCGGCAACGTGCTGCTGTTGTTTCTGATCAATGCGGTCTTCCGCGGTGCGGGCGACGCGGCGATTGCCATGCGCGTCCTCTGGTTCGCGAATGCGGTCAACATCATCCTCGGGCCCTGTCTGATCTTCGGTGTCGGCCCGTTTCCGGAGCTTGGGGTTACCGGTGCGGCGGTGGGAACGAGCATCGGACGCGGCTGCGGCGTGCTGTTTCAGCTCTGGCACCTGACGCGACCTGGTGGACGCATCCGCATCAGGCTGCCGCACCTGCGGCTCGAGCCGGCCATCATGCGCGGCATTCTGCGCATTTCGGGCACGGCGATGTTCCAGAACTTCGTCAACACTGCCTCGTGGATCGGGCTCGTCCGCATCCTCACCGGCTTTGGCAGTGCTGCCGTGGCCGGCAATACGATCGGCATCCGCATCATCTTGTTCGCGCTGTTGCCGCCGTTCGGGGTCAGCAACGCGGCGGCGACCCTGGTCGGTCAGAACCTTGGAGCCGGAAAACCGGAGCGCGCCGAGCAGGCGGCATGGAAAGCCGCCTTCTACAACACGCTGTGCCTGGGCGGTATCGGACTGATCTTCCTGCTGCTCGCTCCGCAGATCATTTCGATCTTCACGAACGATCCGGAAGTGGCGGGGTACGGGATTCGGTGCCTGCGCATCGTGTCCGCCGGCTTTGTGTTTTATGGCTACGGCATGACGCTGACCGCCGCGTTCAACGGCGCGGGCGATACGCGGACGCCGACGTGGATCCACCTTGGATGCCTGTGGCTGTGGGAAATTCCCCTGGCATGGACCCTCGCGCACCCGCTCGGCTTCGGGCCAACAGGAGTGTTCGTGGCCGTGAGCGTGGCATTTTCGACGCTGGCGCTCGTCAGCGCTGTGCTGTTCTCGAAGGGAACGTGGAAGGCTAGGCGGGTTTGACGGTCACGGTGAAGCCGTCCTGGTTCGGCGCCGCATACTGACGGTGATGCCGAATGCGCGAGTACGGAATCGTCACCAGAATCGTGTGCTCACCCTCCGGCATCGGGTGAATCTGCAGCGTCATCTCGTCGGTCGCAACCGACAGCGCCCGCGCCGTGTCCGCCTTCGCGAAGCCGATGATGAAGACGTCTCCGCCCGGCAGCTTGTGCGTTTCGTAGCTGCGATAGCGGCGCACGGCGAACAGCGGCGCATTCGGCAGTCCCGGCGAGTAGGTGAACCCGAAAACGCCTCCCTCCAAGGCGTTCACCCCGTTCCCTTCTTCGGCTTCGGACACAACGCGCACCTGGTGCGCGTCACGAAGCAGTTCCTGATCCCTGGTCGCGGTGTTGTCGGCGTAGACGACTCTGGACATCGACAAGGATTATAGCTACGCGCGCAACCCGATCTGACAGGTAACGCCCGTGCCGCCGATGCCGCAGTAGCCGTTCGGGTTTTTCGCCAGGTACTGCTGGTGATACTCCTCCGCGTAGTAGAACGGGGGCGCATCGGCGATCTCCGTCGTGATGCGGCCGTAGCCAGCGGCGGTGAGCCGGTCCTGATACGCAGCGCGCGAGGCTTCGGCGGCCTGCTTCTGTTCCGGTGACATCCAGTAAATGGCGGACCGGTACTGCGTGCCGACGTCGTTTCCCTGTTGCATGCCCTGCGTCGGGTCGTGGTTCTCCCAGAAGATCTTCAGCATCTCGTCGTACGACGTGACCTTCGGGTCGAAGACCACCAGCACGACCTCGGTATGTCCGGTCATGCCGGAACAGACCTCACGATAGGTCGCGTTGGGCGTATAGCCGCCGGCGTAGCCCACCGCGGTGCTGTAGACACCCCGCGCCTGCCAGAACTTCCGTTCAGCGCCCCAGAAACAACCCATGCCGAACACCGCTTGCTCAAGGCCCGCAGGAAACGGCGGCTTGATACGGTTGCCATTTACATAATGGGTATCGGAGACGTGCATCGATTCGGCGTGACCAGGAAGCGCTTGATCGGGACGGGGCATTCGCAGGGTGGTGGCCATACGCTATCTAAGATGCCTGATCCACATGTCGGGGTCCAGTTCATCGCGGACCGCGGCGACACAAAGCTGAGGCTGGACCAGATCCTGGTTCGTCGCGTGACATCGGTGACGCGCATGTCCCGCAGCATCGCCCAGCGGTGGATTGACGCCGGGATCGTCACCATAGACGGCCGCGTCGCCCGGCGATCCTCCGATCGCGTACGCGAACAGGCGGCCATTCACGTCGCACTCCCGGCTGACACCATCCTGCGGGCAATACCTGAGCCGGAGGCGGCCGCCCTCGACGTCCTCTTCGAAGACGAGGCGCTCATCGCGATCAATAAGCCGGCGGGCGTTGTCGTGCATCCATCCTACAAGCAGGCGTCGGGCACGCTGTTGAACGCCGTGCTCTGGCATGTGCGAGGGAGGACCTCCGTCCGTCCCGGAATCCTCACGCGTCTGGACAAGGACACGTCTGGAGTCGTCGTCATCGCATTCGCTCCCGGCGTGCACGCGGCCATGCAGCGCGACGCCGCCGCCGGACGCGTGCGCAAAGAATATCTGGCCGTGGTTCATGGCACGCCGCGCCCGCGGACCGGTGTGATCCGCGACGCGCTGGGACGCGATCCTGACGATCGACGGCGCGTGGTCGTTACTCCGGGCGGAGCAGCAAGCGAAACGCGCTACGACGTCACCGCGTCGCTGCCCGGCGATCTGTCGATCGTGCGCTGCGAACTGATCACGGGGCGGACGCATCAGATCCGCGTTCATCTCAGCTCGCGCGGCTGGCCAATCCTGGGCGACAGGGTTTACGGTGGCCGGACGGATCAGATGTCCCGCCAGGCGCTGCATGCATGGCGGGTCTCACTGCTCCACCCGATCACACGTCAGCCGCTGGTGGTCGAGGCGCCGCTGCCGGCGGACTGGCCTTCACCGGCATGAGGCCTAGGGCCTAAGGCCGAAGGCCGAAGGCCCAAGTGAAGAACGAAGCCCTGATGGAAGGGTGGAGGAAAAAGGCCTTTGGCCATATGCCGAACTCAGCGCGTCAGCTGGCGGACGGCATCCACCGCCAGCGTCACACCGGATCCGACCAGCAGCGCGGCGCTGGCGATGATGACGCCGTCAACCGCGGCGCGGATGCGCGGCAGGTGCAGCCATCGTTGAACCACGGCAAACAGTGGAATGGCCACCAGCGCCGGGGTGGCCATTGCCAGCCATCCGGCGACGGCGCCGGGCCACCCACCGGCGAAGTAGCCGACGGCGACGACGTAGCCGCCGAGCGGTCCCGGCGTCGCGCGGCCGACGAGGACCGCCTGACTGAGCTGCTCATCCGAAACCGCGCGGTGCGTCTCGACGAAGTCCTGCCGTACCTGCGGCAACGATCCCATTCCCGCAAACGACGTCATCGTCGCCTTTAGCAACAGCAGGTAGATCACGGCAGCGTTCATTGGCGCGCCTCCGGCGACGGCAGCAGGCAGCTGACAAGCGCCCCTGCGAAGAGCACGCGCACAGGGGTCGCCCCGAGCACGATCAGCGCAACGGCAACAGCAGTAACGGCCAGCGCACGAACGCGCAGTCGTTCGGACAGGTAGGGACGAATCAGGTGCCACGCGCTGGCCAGGACGAGCACGCTGGCGACGAGGATGCCGACGGCAAGCAGCGTGCGGACGAGCGGAAAGTGTTCGATCTGCGTGAGCGTGACGGCCAGCGCGAAGATGATGACCGAACACGGAGCCGACGCGACGGTGAGCGCCAGCAGCGCGCCCAGCCAGCCCTGAAGCCGCCACCCGAGGGTGACACAGTACGCGAGGACGACGGTGCCGGGCGTGAACCGCGACACCGCTACGAACAGACCGTGCGCATCTGCATCGATCCAGCCGTGGCGCGTGAACCGGCGGCGCAGCAGCTCGATGGAAACCAGCCCGCCGCCAACCGTACGATTCGTGTCGAGCGCGACGGCAGTCACCAGCTGATGGAGCGTCGGGCGCGTCATGCGGAGCGGGAGAAGCGTGGGTTGACGAGCTCAGGGTGGCGCTCACCGAACGCGCGCAACGCCGTGTCGGGCAAGGGTCCGTAGCCGTCGGTGCCGCTGAAACTCCACGGCCACGCGCCGATGTAGCCGCCCTGAACCGCAGCCTCCAGAACGTCCTCGATCGGCTGCGGCACGGGAGACGCAGAGGACGGATAGTGGAGCTCGGGATTGCCCGGAAACTCCCCAATCAGAATCGGTGTCGACATACCAAGCGACCAGGCAGTGGATGCCACCGGATCCAGATCCCGGCCTGGATGTTTCCTGTCGGGATACGAATGGATCTGCAGCACGTCGAGACCGAGTTCCGGATCGTCCCACGCCCAGAGGTTGTGCAGGCGACCGCAGCCGATCGTCGTCAGGGCCTGCGAACAGGCGTGAACGAGCGCGCTGAGGTCAGCGACCATCTGCGCCAGCACCTCGAACTTGAGCGGACGCGCCACATGCGAGCTGACGTCGCGCTCCCATTCTTCGACAACGAAGTCCGGCTCGTTCATCAGCTCGAAGAAGAACACCCTGTCTGCCAGATCGGCGCGTTGCCCGCCGGGCGCATATCGCCGCACCAGCGGCTCAATGACGCGATGAAAGAGCGCCGTTCTTCCAGCCGTCGTGTGCAGGACGTTCGCCCGGCCAAACGGCAACCGGACGTCGAGCAGCGCGCCCGTCGCCGGATCGGCAATAGTGTCGCGGACGCCTTCGAACAGCCAGCGGTGATCGAGCAGCACGAGTGCCAGCTGCATGCCGACGCCTCCGGCAATCTCACAGGCCGTATCGAGGTCATGAAAAAAGTGAGGATCCAGACCCGTCGGTATGCCGCGATCGTCGTAGACGATGCCAGCGCGACCGTCGCCAAACACGAACCAGCGAGCGACGCGGAACCCCATGGTTGCCATTGCCTGGAAGTCGCGCTCGACGTTCTGCCGCCGCGTCGACACGCCGAGATGGGATCCCCAGACGTTGGCGCCGAAATCGAGTCCGTAAAAGACGGTCACGCCGTCTGTGGACCACGGATAGTTGCAGCCGTGCCAGAACGCAGGTGGCAATCAGATTCTTCGAAGCAGTAACGGACGTGTCGCCGCCATGACGGCGAGAACGACTCCAAATGTGCACACGATTGTGGCACCGGTCGGCAGATCGAGCACCAGCGACAGGTAGACTCCCATCGCCGACACCACCGTGCCCATCGTCCAGCCGATGGCGAGCCGTTTCCCGACCGTGTCCGCATAGAGCATCGCGCCGACCGACGGGACGATTAAGTAGCAGAACACCAGCAGGACGCCAGCAATTGCGACCGACGAGGTGACGACGAAGCCGAACGATGCGTAGAAAAGGAAGTCCCAGAAGCGGACGGACATCCCCTGCTCGACCGCTGCCCCATGGTTCAGTGAGATCGCGAGAAAACGCTTGCGGAAGACGTAGTGGAAGACGCCGACCATGCCGTAGAGTGCCGCCGTTTTCCCGACCTCGGGCCACGAGACGGCCAGAATGTTGCCGACGAGCATGTCCTTCAGGTGTTCGCTTTCGGAGGTCGCCTTGCTCATCGCCAGGATCGCTGCTGCAGACGCCACGGCGTAGCAGATCCCGATGATCGCTTCCTGCGGTATCCGCGCACGGTGCCCGCGGATCGTGGAAAACACGGCGGCGCCGATGAACGTGAAACCAAGGCTGATCCAGTAGACGACCGGAGCATGCGGATCGCCATTGGTGATCGGCAACAGGATCGCAATTGCGGCACCGAGCGCCGCAATCTGCGCCAGCGACAGGTCAACGAAAATCACTCCCCGCTCGACGACGTGGACGCCGAGATAGGCGTGAATGCCGGTCAGGATCAGGCTGGCGGCAAACGGTGCCGCCAGGAACATCAGCGTCGCGGAGTCCATAATCACCGCGTCTGCGTACTGGTGCCGCCGGCCTTCAAGGCGTTGACGAGCAGGCCGATGTCGTAGTCGAACAGCTTCAGGTAGTCGCTGGCCTCCTTCACGCCGCCGACCGAGGGCGGCATCACCAGGACCCTGGCGCCAGTATCCCTGCCAATCGAATTCGGGGTCTTCAGATCGAAATACGGCTCGACCAGTACGAGCTTCACGTTCTGCCGCTTCATCTCGGTCATCAGATCGAGCGTGTGCTGGGGGGTCGGAGGAATGCCCGGGCGGGGCTCGACGTAGCCGATGACGTCGAGTCCGAAACGCTCGGCGAAGTTCGAGAACGACCGGTGATATGTCACCACCTTGGTACCCTTGTACGGCGTCATCATCGACAGCCACCGTTTCTGCGCCTCGTCCACACGTGCTGTGAAGTCAGCGGCTCGCTGATCGAAGTACGCGCGATCGGCCGGGCGCAACTGCGAGAACTTCTCGGCGAGCGATCGCGCGATCACCTTGCCGTTCTCGGGATCGAGCCAATAGTGCGGGTTGCCCTGCGGGTGCACGTCCCCCATCGCCCGCGTGACCTGACCGGTCGGGATATCGAGGATGCGGGCGCGAGTGGAGGCGTCGAGATAACCGTCGCCGCCAGGCTGGATCTTTCCATTCCGGCTTTGTGTGACCAGCGGTGGCAGCCAGCCGATCTCCAGTTCCTTGCCGACGGCTATCAGCAGGTCCGCTTTCTGCAACTTGAGGATGAAGCTTGGCTTCGCCTCGACGAAGTGCGGGTCCTGGTAGCCACGGGCGATCGATTCGACGGACGCGCGATCGCCACCGACCTCGCGTGCGATCGCCGCCAGGTCTTCGGTCGTCGTCATGACGTTCAACTTGGCCTGCGCCTGTGCCGGTGTGACGGTCACCATCGAAATCGCCAGAACGCCGATGAGTGTGGATATGAATCTCATTTGAAAACCTCCCGTCATTCAGAATTCAGAATGCAGAATTCAGAACACCAGAAACGGATCTGCAATTTGCATTTTGCATTTTGCATTTCTGCATTTCTGCATCACCTAGAACGGATGCGCACCATGGGCGCCAATTGAGAACTGGAACTGGAACAGGAACTCGTTCGCCGTTTCGTCGGCCGCGTACTTCGTCCGGCGGTACTGGCCGCGCAGCTGGCTGAACTCGCTCGGCCAATACGTGAGTAGAAGGGAATGACCGGTATCGTGCAGCGACGAATCGTCCGCCCGATCGGAACGGTCGTAGCGCGCACCCGCAAACCAGCGTCGCGCGAACTGGTAGTCGCCCGATACGTAGAAGCCGAACGACTGCTGCGCCGAATCAGGCTGCTGCCGATCGCTCCAGATCAGTTCTGTCCGCCCGAGGAACGAACGATAAATCGACCGGCGGAGCGGGCGCCACCGGACCGTGCCGTCTATTCCGTACAACTGTGTCGTAAAGCGACCAACGTCGACGTCGTCGATCACGCCGGACGCGTTGTGACCGTGCGAGAAGGACGCCCCAAGATCGACGTTGGTGCTTTCGGAGATGTCCTGATAGGCGCGCACGTGGCCGACATAGCTGAGGTCGCCGCGCTTGCTCGAGTGGAACAGGTCGGCGGAGTCGCCACGAAACACCTGGCCGGTAGCCTCGAGGAACAACCACGGGTTCGGAATCAGGCGTGCGACCGACAGCCCCGCGTCGCTGATGCCTTCCTCCCCGCCAAGCAGGTTGTCGATGACGAGCGGACGATCGGTCCATGTGATCTGGTGGTTGTGGAACGTATTGACCTTGCCAAACGCGGCGCGCATCTTTCCTGCCTTGAACAGCAGGCCGCCCGGCAGTGCCGGGAACGTGATGTATCCCTCCTCCACCGCGACGCCCTCTTCACCGAACGCGATGAAGAAGTCCCCACGCGCGTACGGATCGACGATCGCCTGGAAGGAGGCCTCCGACTCCTGCAGCTGCAGCGCCGGAGCGGGATTGACGGTGTTGCGTCCGGCGGCGCCGAGCAAATTGCCGATGACCGCGATGTCCGGGTTGAAGATCTTCGACGCCGCCGACGCGGCTCCGTACACCGGCAGAGCGCCGCTCGGCCCGCCGGCGCCTTCGGCGCCTTGCGGCACCGGCGCGGTCGGTTCCGCCTGAGCGCCCGGCGGCGCGGACGGCGCAGGCGCGGGAGGTGCGTTCTCGGCGCCCAGCTTCGCTTCGAGAGCGGTCAACCGGTCGCCGTATTGCTTTTGCACCGCCTGCAGTTCCTGTCGCAGCTGCTCGATTTCCTTTCGCAGCGCCTGAGCGTCGGCTGTCTGCGCAGTGACCGGCGCCGGCACGAGCCATACACCCATGACCAACAGGCACGGCAGAACTGATCGTGGCCCCGTCATCGCCCCCCCTATGCACCGCGCACGTGCGCGGACAGAGTCATGAATTCGCCGCTGCACGCCGACGATCGAGATCGGGGCGTTACGCGGCACTCAGCTATGGGGATTGACAGCTACGCGGGCGGAGCGCGAGGGGCGAGATGGAGACGCGCAGCGGCGAGCGTCGGTTGTGCGGCGATCGACGCAACCGCGAGTGATGGTGGTCGCGCGACCGTAATGCGCGGTGCACGCACACCGTCCGCACTGAACGACCGGATCCAGTGGCAGAGCACGCAGTGAAGCGGCTCGTCACTGGTGCGGACCGCGCCGATAGCGTGGCCGTCAGGGTTGTGCGCGGAGACCGCCGTCCCGGGCTCGTCGTCGCAGTCGATTGCGTGCGGCGACGCTGCCAGACCGGCCAGCGCCGTCAAGGACCACAACACGACCAGTGCCGTGGACCGTGCGCGCCGCCGGAACCAGCCGAGCATGTGGATCAGAGTAGCAGAATCAGATGTAGCCCAGTTCAAGTGCCTTCAGGACCGCCCGGGTGCGGTCGCGAACGCCAAGCTTCGACAGGATGCTCGATGCGTGGTTTTTCACCGTTCCTTCGGCCGTTCCCAGCGCGTCGGCAATCTCGCGGTTGCTGTAGCCGCCGGCCATCAGTCGGAGAATCTCTATCTCACGCCGGGTCAACGGATCGGGTGGGCTGAGCGCCTCGAAGTCGCGACGGACATGTTCGAGACCGCGGAGGACACGTTCGGTGACCGCGGGCCGGATCACCGACCCACCTGTCGCAACGACTCGGATAGCCTCAGTCAGTTGTTCCAGGGACACATCTTTCAGTAAGTAGCCACGGGCGCCGGCTCGCACCCCCTCGAGCAGCGCCTCGTCATCGTCGAAGGTGGTCAGGATGATCGTCGGCGGCAGGGTGCCGGCGGCGCGAAGCTCACGAAGCACGTCGACGCCGCTCTTGCGGGGCATTCGCAAATCGAGAAGCACAACATCCGGACGCTCGCGGGCGATCACCGCACTCGCTTCGTCGCCATCGCCGGCTTCGGCGACGACGATGATGTCCCCGGCCAATTCGAGGAGAGAACGGATACCCTGCCGGATCAGCATCTGATCATCGACCAGGGCGACGCGAATCATGCAGACGCAGCCAGCGGGAGGTAGGCGTGCACCTCGAAGCCACTGCTCTCGCTGGACCGGATGTCGACGCGGCCGCCCTGTGACTCGAAACGCTCGCGCATTCCCGTCAGTCCGTTGCCGAGCGTCACCACATCCGCACCGCGGCCATCGTCGCGTGACTCCAGCACGACCGCATGTCGAGCGGCCGCAAGCCGGATCCAGAGGTTGCGCGCATGGGCGTGACGCGAGGTATTCGTCAGGACCTCCTGCACGGCGCGCAGGAGCGCTTCCGCACACGCAGCGTCCTCGACGATCAGCATATCCGGAATGTCGAGGTGGACCTGCGCGTCGATCGGCTGAATGGCCAGCGCTCGGATCGCTTCTGAGAGATTGAGCTTGCCCGATTCGCGCAGGCTGCTGACAACCTCGCGGACATCGCTCAGCAACAGCTTCGTAATCGCATGCGCCTGCTGAACGTGTTCCGCGGGCTTCCCCTCCGACAACCGTGAGGCGACATCCAGCTGCAAGCTGAGGGCAGTGAGGTGATGCCCCAGTGTGTCGTGCAGGTCGCGTGAGATGCGCAGGCGTTCCGCGCTGCGGCTGTTCTCGGCCAGGAGTTCCCGCGTTGCCGTCAGTTCTGCATTCGCACGGGCAAGATTGGACCGCGCCCGTCCCTCGCTGATGGTCAGTATCGAGCTGGCCGCGGCGAAGACCTGAAAGCCGATCGCCACGAGCGTGAAGACGAAGGTCTCGACCAGCGTCGCATTATCGGCACGGTCGACAAGCCACATCATGGCAACGGTCTGGACCGTTACCCACGTCCAGATCTGTGGGCTTTTGAAGAAGTACGGGAGCTGGGCCGCCACGACGGCGAGCAAACCGATACCTACGCCGGTTCCTCCTAGATACCAGGCGGTCGTGACGGTGACGGTGATCGCCATGAGCGATTCGACCGTGGCAAGCAGGATCGCGGCGGAGCGGGAGGCCTCACGCCGGGGCAGCCTGAGGATTGCGATCAGCGCACCGCCGTAGACGAGCAGGCCTGCAGCGCAGACGGCCGCCGGCACGCCCGACAGCCTGCCGGTCAACATGGAGGCGACAGGCCACAGTCCACACGCAATCCAGGTTACGACAGCCGCCGCGCTGAACCAGGCCAGACTGCGCGAGCCCACGGCAGTCAGGTCCGGAGAATGAATCGCCGGTGGCGCGAACGGATTACAGGCCGCAGCGGGAGCTTTCACTTCCATACCCGGATTCTAGGAGTCGCATCCTACCCGGCGCCGGTGCCGAAAGTCATGGATCCCAAAGGTGACCTCCGGCACATGTGCCGCCCTCCGCGTCCGCGGCACAGTGCGCCCATGACGAAGACAATCCTCGCCATCCACATCACCGGCGGTATTGCCGCGCTCCTCTCCATGTTTATTCCGCTCGTTGCACGGAAGGGCGGCCGTACGCATCGCCGGACTGGTTGGGTGTTCGTGGCCGGCATGACGGTCGTTTCGATTACATCGATGATGCTCGCAGCAGAGCGTTTCATGGCCGTCCCCTGGCCGGGCGCGCGGACCAGCGCCGTGTTCCTCGGCTACCTCGGCATCTTCACCGGGGGCGGCGTCTCCGCCGGAGTCCGCGTGCTGCGATTCAAGCAACGCACGGACGTGCACCGCCAGCTCTGGGACGTGACGCTGGCTGCGTCCATTCCTTTGCTCGGTCTCGCGCTCGGTATCTACGGAATCGCCATCGGGGCGCCATTGCTGGTGGCCTTTGCGCTAGTTGGAATCTTTGGCGGCAGCGGGCAGCTCGCCTACTGGCTTCACCGGCCGGGCCATCGGATGCACTGGTGGTTCGCGCACATGGATCTGATGCTCGGCTCGTGCATCGCTGCCACAACGGCGTTTGTGGTCAATAACTGGGGGCGTCTCGGGCTGGGACCGTCCGGAGACTCACTGGTGATTTGGCTTGCTCCGACAGCCGTCGGCGTTCCGACGCTGATCATCTGGACGCGGCACTATCGCAAACAATTCGATGCGATCGACACGCGGAAGGTGACGCGTGGCGCAGTCGCGGCGGCGACGATCGCGCTGCTTGCCGCCGCTGCTTACCGAGTGGACGCGCAGGGATTGCCACGTTCCCGGCAGATCACCTTCAGCGACCGAATCGCCCCCATCCTCTATACGAACTGCGTTTCGTGTCACCGCCCCGGTGAGGCGGCGCCGTTTTCGCTGATTTCATTCGCAGAGGTCAGGGCGCGCGGCCGGCTGATCGCGCAGGTCACGAAATCGGGATACATGCCGCCGTGGCACGCAGCGCCCGGGTTTGGAGATTTCAAGGACGAACGACGTTTGAGCGACGCGGAGATCGACGACATCGCCGCGTGGGTGGAGGAGGGTATGCCGCAGGGCGACCTGACGAGACTGCCTCCACTTCCGCAGCTTGCTTCCGGATGGCACCTTGGCGAACCCGATCTGATTCTGGAAATGCCGGCTGCGTTCGCACTGCCAGTCACCGGGCCCGACATGTTCCGCAATTTCGTGCTCCCTACGGGCCTCAGCGAAGACAAATGGGTGCGCGCCATCGAAATCCGTCCCAGTGCGCGGAAAGTCGTGCACCACGCGCTCTTCGCCTACGACGTCAGCAACGGCTCCCGCAAACTGGATGGCGCCGATGGCCGTCCCGGATATGCGGGGACGATGGCGCCGATCGGTCTCGGCATCGGCGGCTCCCCGAATGTCGGTGGACTTGGCGGGTGGGCAGTCGGCGCGCCGGCATTCATCATGCCCGATGGATACGCGATGAAGCTTCCAACGGGTTCGGATTTCATTCTTCAAACGCACTTCCACCTGTCAGGAAAACCAGAAACAGAAAAGACACGTGTCGGGCTGTATTTCGCCGACAAGCCGCCGGAGAGGCGACTCGCTGACGTGCCGATGCCGCCGCTCTTTGGCTTCGGCGCCGGGCTTTCGATTCCGGCCGGCGTCAGCGACTACACGCTCAACGACTCGCTCACGCTCCCTGTCGACGTGACTGCGTACGCGCTCTACGTTCACGCACATTACATCGCCAAGGAGATCAAAGGGACCGCCACTCTGCCTGACGGCACCAGCAAGCCGTTGATCCGGATCCGGGATTGGGACTTCAACTGGCAGGACCCCTACATCTACGAAACCCCCGTGCTGCTGCCGGCAGGAACGCGGCTTGACGTGCGGTTCGTGTACGACAACTCGCCACGCAACCCCAAGAATCCGAGCGTGCCGCCGAGGCCCGTCACCTGGGGGGAAGAGACCTTCGACGAAATGGCCAGTTTTACGCTGCTGGTCGTTCCCGTGCGCGAGGACGATCGGGCGGCGTTGGGCCGACTGAATGGCGAACGGCAGCGCCTGTCGATTCAGCGCGGGATTGCGGACGGCACGTTGAAGCGGATGCAGACCCGTCGCCAGCAGGCGCCTCAATGATGAGCCTGGGCTGAATTCTTAATGTTCTCTTAATGTTCGGCCTGTACGAGTGGGGGTATGATCCGACCCGCGAGGCGCGGCGGTAATCGCCGTAGCGATCATCAAAAGGGGTAGACGAATGCGACGTAATTTCCTTGTCGTCGCCGTGGTGCTCATGTTCGGCGCCGCGGCAAGCCTGGCCGCTCAGGCCAAGCCTGATTTCTCTGGCAAATGGGTCATGGATCCGGCGTCCGCGCCAGCGCCGCCCGCAGGCGCGCCGGCCGGCGGCGGTGGTGGCGGCGGCCGCGGTGGCGGCCGTGGCGGTGGCGGTGGCGCTGGCTTCGGTCAGGAGTTCACCGCGAAGCAGGATGCCAAGATGCTCATGATCACCAGAACGCAGGGCGATCAGACCGTGACCGCTATGTACAACCTTGATGGGTCCGAGAGCAAGAACACCGTCCAGGGTCGCGGCGGCGCCCAGGAGCAGGTCTCGAAGGCGACCTGGGAAGGCAACAAGCTGGTCATCACGACGCAGTTGAACTTCGGCGGCAACGCCGTCGAGCAGAAGCGGACGCTGTCGATGGAAGGCGGCAATCTCGTGATCGAGCAGTCGCAGCCCGGACGCGACGGTGGCGCGCCGACGACCACCAAGGTGGTGTACAAGAAGGGCTAGGGAACCAAGGGTAACGTTGACGTGAGGCCCGGCTGCCATCGGCGGCCGGGCCTTTTTTCTATCTGTGCAACTTTCCGCCGTGCCAGGTGTTCTTCCCCTAGTGACGGCGGAGGGGCCATGTCACGGCCATGACGGACGTTGAGCGGTTCGAGGCGTTCGTCCGGACGTATCAGGACATGGTCTTCGCCACCGCCGTCCGTCTGCTGGGAAACCCCGCGGAGGCGGAAGACGTGGCGCAGTCGGTCTTTGTGAAAGCGTTCGAGCAGTTCGACACGATCGGCTCGAGTCCCGCCGCCGCCGGATGGCTTCGCACTGTCGCCCGCAACGCCTGCCTCAACCACCTGTCCCGCTATCGTTCACGCTGGCGTTTCTTCAGCGAACTCGGCTCGTCGGACGCAGAGACCGACGCGCCCTTTGATGTTGCCGCGCCGGGCATCGCCGGTCGGGCGCTCGAGCAGGCGGACGAGCGGGAGCGCCTGGAGCAGGCGCTGCGACGGCTGCCGTCCCATCAGCGCGTGCCGCTGGTGCTGTTCCATTTCGAAGAGGCGAGCTACGAAGATATCGCGCGCATGCTCGGCATCTCGCTCGCCAAAGTCAAAACGGATATTCACCGCGGCCGTGAAGCGTTGCGTAAGCAGCTGGAAACGTCTGGATATGAATCCCGCTGACCTCGAACGGCTGATCGACCGCGAGTTGCGGAAGCTGCCGGCTCCACGCGCGCCGCGCAGCCTCCTGCCGCGGATCATGGCGGCAGCGAGTGACACCGCGGCGCGGCCCTGGTACACCCGCGCCTGGCTGACCTGGCCGGTCGGCTGGCAGCTCGCCTCGGCGGTGGTGCTGATGGGCGTCGTCGCCGGCACCGCGATGTTACTGCCGCAGATCCAGGCAGCAGTCACGACGCTGACGTTTATCGCCGACGCGCGCGGCGAGGTCGCCAGCTCCGCGCGCGGCTTCGAAACCACGACGACCGCAGTGCGTGTGCTGTGGCGAACCATCGTCGCCCCTGTGGTGCCGTACGCATTCGGCCTGATCACCCTGATGTGCGCCGCCTGCGCCGTCTTCGGAACCGCTTTGAATCATCTGGTGTTTGGAAAGGCATTTCGATGAAAAGAGTCCTCAAACGTATGACGGTCAAGCGAGTGGTGCTCGCGCTGCTGCTGTTGCTGATTCCAGCGTCAAGCGTGGTGACCGTCGCCGCCATCGCGGATTTTGCGCGCGGACGCGCATACGAGCGACAGTTTCGCGATGGCCGCTGGCGGCTGCAGCGGGCCCTCGCCGAGGAGCGGCAGCTCGCACGTCTGACGCCGCTGCAGGCACAGCCGCAGGCACCCGACGCCCCCGCACAGCCCGACGCTGCGCCGCGTCGTGGTCGCGCGCAGCGCGAAGCACCGCAGACGCCGGAGCCGGCAGAGCAGCCGGAAACAACCGTCGTCACCACACCCGACGGGCGAACGGTCGTCCTCAACCGCCAACAACCCGACGCGCCGTTTGAAGTCGGGCCGCCGTCCGATTTCGACCAGGACCTCTACTTCCGCTCACGGAACGCTTTTCGATTGGGCCAGGACCTGACCGTCGGTCCCGACGAGACAGTTCGTGACGCCGCGGTGGTGTTCGGCAACGCGACGATCGCGGGACACGTCACCGGCAATCTCGTCGTCATCTTCGGCACCGCGAACGTCGCCAGCACCGCAGTCATCGACGGTGACTTCGTGACAATCGGCAGCGGCGCGAAGGTTCAGCCGGGCGCCTCTGCCCGCCGTGACGTTGTCGTCGTCGGCGGGCCGCTCGACGCACCCGCGGGATTCGGCGCCGGCGGCGGGCAGATCGTCATCGGCTCGGGCTGGCTGGGCAGCTGGCTCGACGACGTCGTGCCGTATCTGTCGAGAGGGCTGGCGTGGGGCCGGGTCATCGTGCCGGACCTGCCGTGGGTGTGGGGAGTGCTCTCGCTCGTCTTTCTGCTGTATGCCGCATTGAATCTGGTCTTCGATCGCCCGGTGCTGGCGTGTGCGAACACGTTGCGGAACCGGCCGTTGACGACCTTCGGCAGCGGCCTTCTCGTGCTGCTGCTGATCGGGCCCGTGTGCGTGCTGCTGGCAGTCTCGGTGATCGGGATTGCCGTCGTGCCGTTCGTGATCTGCGCGTTGATCGCGGCAGCGATTATCGGCAAGGTGGCCGTCGCGCGATGGATCGGGATGAGCGCCGTGCCCGAGGATCCGGAT
>Ga0111539_10003890_pt1 | contig 19648 bp, 17 predicted proteins | sample RhiMethybrSRZTD1_FD_79667 | JGI IMG/M metagenome (GOLD analysis project Ga0111539, IMG submission 79667) | Populus rhizosphere microbial communities from Tennessee, USA - Rhizosphere MetaG P. TD hybrid SRZTD1 (version 2) (version 2) | ecosystem: Host-associated > Plants > Roots > Rhizosphere >... | reverse complement strand
TCGAAGCGCACCTCGGCCCACGTCAGCACGGTGTGGGAGATCGACATGTCCCGCGTGGACCAGCTCCGGCGCAAGTACGGCCAGGGCTACCAGGAGCGCAGCGGGGTCAAGCTGACCTACCTGCCCTTCATCATGAAGGCCACGGTGGACGCGCTGAAGGCCTTCCCGGTGCTGAACGCGAGCGTGGAGGGCGACAGCATCATCTACCGCCACGACGTGAACCTGGGCATGGCGGTGGCGCTGGAGTGGGGCCTCATCGTGCCCGTCATCCGCAACGCCGACGAGAAGAACGTGCTGGGCCTGGCCCGCGCCACCGGCGACCTGGCCGAGCGCGCGCGCACCAAGAAGCTGAAGGTGGACGAGGTGCAGGGCGGCACCTTCACCATCACCAACCCCGGCGTGTTCGGCAGCCTCTTCGGGACGCCCATCATCAACCAGCCCCAGGTGGCCATCCTGGGCGTGGGCACCATCGAGAAGCGGCCGGTGGTGCGCGACGACGCCATCGCCATCCGCACCATGGCCTACTTCTGCCTGACCTTCGACCACCGCATCGTGGACGGCTCCGACGCCGACCGCTTCATGGGCCACATCAAGCGGGCGCTGCAGGAGTTCGACGAGACGGGGCTGTAAGGGGCCAGAGCAACGTCTGGGCTCTCTCGGGCGCTCGACGTTCGCCGGATCGGGCGGGTGCGGTACGCCGACGGGCTCCTGCTCCAGGAGCGGTTGGTTCAGCAGCGCAAGGCGGGCGAGATCCCCGACACGCTGCTGCTGCTCGAGCACGAGCCGGTGTTCACGCTGGGCAGCAGCGCCAAGGCGGCGAACGTCCTGCTGCCCGCGGACCAGCTCCGGGCGCGCGGGTTCGACGTGCACGAGGCCGGGCGCGGGGGGGACGTCACGTACCACGGGCCGGGGCAGGTGGTCGGGTATCCCATCCTCGACCTGTCGCCCGACCGGCGGGACGTGCACCGGTACGTGCGCGACCTCGAGGAGGTCATGATCCGGACCTGCGGCGACTACGGCGTGGCCGCGGGCCGGATCGGCGGGCTCACCGGGTGCTGGGTGGGCGACTCCAAGATCGGGGCCATCGGCGTGCGCATCTCGCGCTGGGTCACGTCCCACGGCTTCGCCCTCAACGTGCGGGCCGAGGCGCTGGGGCCGTTCCGGCTCATCGTGCCCTGCGGGATCAGCGACCGGGGCGTGACCGCGCTCGAGCTGCAGGCCGGGCGGGCGCTGGAGATGGACGCCGTGATGGACCGGCTGGCCCGCCACGTGGCCGAAGTGTTCGAGCGCTCTCCCCTTCGCTAAGTCAGGCTACTCGCCCAGCGCCTCGTAGCGCACGAGGCGGAAGCGGTACTTCTCCTGGGCGCGCATGCGCGCGGCCAGGGCCTCGTGCCGCTCGTCCCAGGTGGTCAGGCGCTCGATGAAGGCCTGGGCCCGCGCGTGGTCGCCCGCGCGCTGCACGGCCAGCACCTCCTTGAGCAGCGCGCCCACGCCCTCGTGGTAGCGGGCGTAGTCGATGGACAGGCGCTGGGCGGCCGGGTCGTAGCGCAGCACGCCCGTCTCCAGGAAGTGGTTCATCTGCATGAGCTGCATGGTCTGGTAGGGCTGGTCGCGGCGCGGCTTCACGTTCTGCAGCACGCGGCGGATGCCGGAGGCGTACACCGCCCGCAGCCGCCCCTCGTCGTAGTAGCCCCGGTCGCGCAGGGCGGGCGCGACGTACAGGGAGACGAGGTCGGCCTTCATCTCCTCCAGCGCGTCGGCCGCGTCCTCCAGGGCCGCGTCGAGCTCGCGGCCCTTCTCGTCGGAGTCGGGGCCCAGGTAGTGGCCGATCTCGTGCCAGAGCGTGCGGTAGAAGCCGCCGTCCGAGCGCAGCTCGCCCTCGTGCGCGGGGGCCACCACCGCCTTCCAGGCCGCGTCGGACAGGGCGAAGAGCTGGCCGTCCTCCAGGATGTTCTTGCGGATGAGGATGGTGCGGCCGTAGCGGCGCACGGGCAGCGCCTCGTTGGGCAGGATGGTGGCGGTGTTGGTGCCGCGGGCCTGGCCGAAGTCGGCGGCCACGTCGTAGACGCCCACGGGGATGGCCTCCCGCACGCGCCGGTGCGGCGTGTAGGGCAGCGACTCCTCCAGCTCCTGCAGGCCGCGGATGGCGCTCTGGAGGGCGGTGGTGGCGGCGGTGTCGCGCACCATCAGGCTGGCCCCGTGGAAGGCCTTCACGCCGTACAGCTCGTCGTCGTACGTCTCGTAGGCGCCCATCTGCAGGTTGAGGTTCTTGAACTGGCCGGTCACCCACGAGGCGTCGCCCGACTCGTAGTCGTTGCTGAGCAGGTCGCGGGCCCGGTTGCGCAGGTAGCCGGCCAGCTCGGGATCGTCGCCCCTCACCGCCCGCGCCGCCTGCGTGAGCAGGCCGTGCGCCTTCACCAGGTGGTCGGCATAGGCGAGAGCGTAGGGCACGGAGTAGAACCCCCCCGCCGCCGGCGGGCGCGAGAGGCGCTGGCGCAGCATGGGGTGCAGGCCGTCCAGCACGGGGTGGCGCGCGAGCGCGGCCAGGTCGGCCGCGCGCGCGGCCGCGGTGTCGCGCCGCACCACCGTGCGCGGGCCCAGCACGTACTCCCTTTCTTCGGGATGCCCGGCCAGCCAGGCCTCCAGGTCCGCCTTGGCCAGGCCCCAGGGGTAGACGTTCTTGCCCGGCACCACGGCATCGACGGCCAGGAAGGCCTCGCGCTTGTTCTCGAGGGTGGTGGCGATGGGGCCCTGGAAGAGGCGGTACAGCGTGCGCAGCGCCTCCGCGTCGGCGTCACGCGCCGCGTCGAGGGCGGCGCGGGATGGGAGCGCCTGGTGGTGGCGGGAGAGCTCGTACACGTCCTGCATCACCTGCCCCGCCTGCAGCAGCGCGGGCAGCGCGGCCTGCTCGCCGGCCGAGAGCCGGGCCTTGTCGAAGGCCAGCTTCAGCGTCAGCGTCTGGTCGAGGATGGGCGCGGCCTGGGCCTTCGTCCAGCGCGCACCGGCCGGGCCCGCGGCCGCGGCCAGGGCCAGGACCGACAGCGCGCCTGCGAGAACACTGTGCTTCATGCCCGGTCCGCCTCCGGCCGGCGCGTCTCCGCGAACAGGCGCGCGTTGCGCAGCGCCTGCACCAGGAACTCGGCCAGCGTCTCGCCCACCGCCACCGCGTCCAGCCCGAAGGCGTCGGGCTCCTCCGACTGGAAGTCGATCGCCCCCACCGCCTCCCCGTTCTCCAGCAGCGGCACCGCCATCTCCGAGCGGGTGCCGGGCACGTCCGGGAAGTAGTCGGGGTCCTGGCCCACGTCGCGCACCACCTGCGGCGCGCGCTTGCGCAGCGTGCGCCCGATGACGCCGCCGGCCGGACCCTGGGCCCGCCCGGAGCTGCGGCGGCCCACGCCGGCCCGCCCCGACCAGCGCCCGATGAGGACGCCCTCGTCGTCCAGCACCACCACCGCCACGTAGGTGTGGTTCAGGCGGGCCTGGATCACCTCCGCCGCCTCCTGCATCAGGCGGTCGGGGTCCAGCACGCCCGCGATGCGGTGCACGACCGCGGACAACATCTCGATGAGGCCGGCCCGGTGCTGGCTCTGGGCCTGCGTGCGGCGCAGCGCCTCGTTGGCGCCCTGCAGGTCGCGCGCGCGCTCGGAGAGGCGCGCCGCGTGCTCCTCCGCCGCGTGCAGGCCGTGGTCCAGGCGCTCCTGCTGCGCGTGCAGCAGCGCGGCCAGCCGCTGCTCGGCCAGCTCGTGCACGGCGATGGCCACCTCGGCGCAGGTGGACGCGTCGCCGCCCTCGAGCAGCACCGCCAGCAGCGCCCGCTCCAGCACGCGCCCGCTCCGGAAGCGGCCCTCCAGCGAGCCGCCGGCGGCCAGGATGGCGCCGGCCTGGGCGGCCTCGTCGGCCAGGAGCTCGCCCACGTCACCGCGGGCCATCATCTCCAGCAGCGCGTCCACGCTGCGCGTGCAGAAGCCGCGGCGGTCGGGCGCCGGCGGCTCGGGCAGGCCCTCCAGGCCCTGCAGCCACCGCTCCACCACCGCCTCCCGCCGCGGGGCCAGCCGCCCGGCCAGCAGCCGCAGGGCCTGCGCGGAGGGCCTCACGCCGCCTCCGGCTTGCGCCCGCGGTGGAGGTAGGCGATGCCGGCCGTGAGCGGCCGCGACACCACGTCCAGGAAACCGGCCTGCTTCATCAGTTCCGCCAGCTCCTGGGGCGTGGCGAAGCGCTCCACCGACGCCGGAAGGTACGCGTAGGCCCCGCGGTCGCCGCTGATGAGGCCGCCCAGCCGCGGCAGCACGGAGCGGAAGTAGAAGCGGTAGAGCCGTCCCATCACGCCCGGGGGCAGGGCGAACTCCAGCACCACCAGCGCGCCGCCCGCGCGCAGCACACGGTGCGTCTCGCGCAGGGCCAGCAGCGGCTCCGACACGTTGCGGATGCCGAAGGCCACCAGCGCGCCGTCGACCGAGGCCGTGCGCAGCGGCAGCACGGCCGCGTCGGCGCCCAGCAGCGCGCTGCGCCCGCCCATCCCGCGCCGGGCCAGCTTCTCGCGCCCGCGGGCCAGCATCTCCACCGAGAGGTCGAGGCCCAGGCCCCGCTGCCCGCCGTCCCGGCGCAGCGACTCGATGAGCAGGTCGGCCGTGCCCGTGCAGAGGTCGAGCACGCGCGCGCCCGCCGGCGCGGCCAGCGCATCCACCGCCGCCCGCCGCCAGCGCACGTCCACGCCGGCCGAGAGGAGCCGGTTCAGGAGGTCGTAGCGGGGCGCGATGCGGTCGAACATCGAGCGCACCGCCGCCCGCTCGGGCGCCCCCGGGGTGGGAGGCCCGGAGGGCGAAGGGTCGCGGCGGGCGAGCTCCACGGCGGGAGAGGCTACCACGCGCGCGCGGGTGCTCAGCGGAGGAACACCGCGGCCGCGGTGGCGGCCAGGTAGCCGAGGCCCACCCAGCCGTTCACGGTGAAGAAGGCGGCGTTGACGCGCGAGAGGTCCGCGGCCTTCACCAGCGAGTGCTCGTAGGCCAGGAGCAGCGCCACCCCGGCCACGCCGGCCAGGTAGACGGGGTGCAGCGGCACCAGCCACCAGAGCGCCAGGAGCAGGGCCACCGTCGCCACGTGCAGGGCGCGGGCCAGGAGCAGCGCCCGGGCCACGCCCAGGCGGGCGGGCAGCGAGTGCAGGCCCTGCGCGCGGTCGAAGTCCACGTCCTGGCAGGCGTAGATGACGTCGAAGCCGGCCACCCAAGCGAGCACGGCCGCGCCCAGGGCCACCGGCGCGGCCGCAAACGCGCCCCGCACGGCCAGCCAGGCGCCGACCGGCGCCACGGCCAGGCCCAGGCCCAGCACCAGGTGCGAGAGCGACGTGAAGCGCTTGGTGTACGAGTAGCCGAAGACGATGGCCAGGGCCACGGGCGACAGCGCCAGGCACAGCGGGTTCAGGAGGAAGGCGGCCACCACCAGCAGCGCCGAGGAGGCCAGCACGAAGGCCCACACCTGCGCCCGCGAGAGCAGGCCCCGGGGCAGCTCGCGCGCGGCCGTGCGCGGGTTCAGCGCGTCGAGGTGCTGGTCGGCCAGGCGGTTGAAGCCCATGGCCGCACTGCGCGCGCCCACCATGGCCACCACGACCAGCAGCAGCGGCCGCCAGGGCAGCGCCCCGCCGGTGGCCAGGAGGAACGAGGCCAGGGCGAAGGGCAGGGCGAAGATGGAGTGCGAGAAGCGGATCATGCGCCCGTACAGGGCCACGCGCCGCCAGGCGCCCAGCGCGGTGGTGCTCACGCCGCTTCCGTCACCGGCCGGGCCCGCGCCTCGCCCGAGGTGAGGAACGCGAGCGGGTCCCGCAGGTCGGGACCGGCGGCGGCCCAGGCCATCAGTGCCTCCCGGCCCGGGGCCAGCGCGCCCAGCCCCTCGAAGCCGAGGGCCTCCGCCCCGCCCAGCGTCGCCATGCGCACGATGGCGCCGGGGTCCAGCGCGGGGAACGTGCGCTGGAGCAGCGCGGCGTCCTGGAGCAGGTCGAGCGACTCCACGCTGGCCAGGCTGTCGGTGCCCAGGGCCAGGCGCACGCCCGCGGCCAGCAGGGCCGGCACGTCGGCGGTGCCGGAGCCGAGGGCGGCGTTGCTGCGCGGGCAGATGACGGCGTGCACGCCGCGCCGGGCCAGCAGCGCGCGGTCGGCGGCGTCGGCGTGGATGCAATGGGCGGCCACCAGGCCCGGCCGCAGCGCGCCCGCGCCCTCGAGGTATTGCACCGGGCTCTGCCCGGGCGGCGTGTAGGCCACGTCCATGCCCCGCGAGCGCAGGAAGTCCGACCACTCGGCGTCTCCCTCTCCCAGGAAGCGGGTCTCGGTGGGCGACTCGGCCAGGTGGATGGCCGCCGGCCCGCCGCGCTCGACCAGCCCCCCGAGGAGGGCCGGCGAGACCGAATGCGGCGCGTGTGCGGCCGCCTTCACGCGCGTGCGCAGGGCCCGGCCGCGGGCCTCCTCGGTGACGCGTGCGGCCGCCTCCAGGAGCAGGGGCGCCCGGGCCGGGTCCCAGCCGAGCAGCTCGTAGAAGACCACCGCCCGCAGCGGGGAGCGCTCGAGGAGGTCGAGGTGGGCCAGGGCGTTCGAGACGTCCCCCACGGCCACGGTGCCCGTGGACTCCACCTGGGCGAGGCCCTCCCTGAGGCCCGCCCGTACCTCCGGCTCGCCGGCCGCCGCCCGCGCCTTGACCAGGGCGTCCACCCAGCGCACGAACCCGCCGCCCCGCTCGACCTTGCCGGCCAGGTGCGAGAGCTCGAGGTGGGTGTGTGCGTTCACCAGCCCGGGCAGCAGCACGCCGTCGCCCAGGTCGGTCAGCGTCCCGTCCGGCTGGCCCGGATCCCCGGCGCGGCCCACCCAGGCGATGCGCCCTCCATCCACCGCCACCCGGCCTCCCGGCAGGGGCGGCCCGGCCACGGGCACGACCCAGGATCCGGTGAACAGGTGCATGGGTGTCTCTATGCTATGCGAGCCGGGCCCAGCCCGGCTCGCCGCACTGGGGGGCTTACCGCGGCTGCGCCGCTTCGCCCCCCAGACCCCCCAAATGCTATGCGAGCCGGGCCCAGCCCGGCTCGCCGCACTGGGGGGCTTGCCGCGGCTGCGCCGCTTCGCCCCTTGGACCCCCCAACTATAATGGAGGCCTATCGCGGAGGTGGAGATGGCGGATGTGCGCGGGCGGCTGGCAGCGGCGGCCCTGGCGTTGGTGGTGTGCGGAGCCGCTCCCCTGGCCGCGCAGGACTGGAAGGGCATGGGCCGCTTCGAGGGCCGCGTGCTCGACCCCGACGGCCAGCCGGTGGTGGGGGCCACGGTCAAGCTCGAGCTGCCCGAGCGCGGCGGCGGCACCACGGTGAAGACCGACAAGAAGGGCCGCTGGGCCATCGCGGGCGTGGCCGCCGGGCAGTGGAACGTCGACATCACGGCCGACGGCTTCGCGCCCAGCAAGGGCCGCTTCAACCTGCCCAGCGAAGAGACCCGGCCCGCGCCCGTGGTGATCAAGCTGGAGCGGACCCAGGGGGCGGCCGCGCCGGCCGCCGACCCGGCCCTGCTGGCCGCGGTGCAGAAGGGCGACGAGGCCTACAAGGCGGGCAAGTTCGCCGAGGCCCGCGCGGAGTACGAGAAGGTGCTGTTCCTCCGCCCCGACCTGGGCCCCACGCTGCACGAGCTGATCGCGCGCTGCTACAGCCAGGAGGGCAACTACGCGAAGGCGGTGGAGCACCTGCAGCCGGTGCTGGAGGCCCGCCCCGACGACGCCAACGTGCGCGTGCTGATGGCGCAGGAGGCCCTGCGCGGCGGCCTGCTCGACAAGGGCCTGGAGCTGCTGAAGGGGCTGGACGAGAAGGCCATCACCAACGCCGAGATCTACTTCAACGTGGCCGCCATCCTGCGCAACCAGCCCGACGCGGCCAGCGACCCGGCCAAGGCGGCCATGATCGTGGGCTACCTGGGCAAGGCCATCGCGCTGGACCCGAAGTACGTCGACGCCTACATGCAGCGCGGGTTCGCCTACCTGGGCACCGGGAAGACGGCCGAGGCCAAGGCCGACTTCCAGAAGGTGGTCGAGCTGGCGCCCGGCACGCCCGACGCCGAGACGGCCTCGAAGGCGCTGGCGTCCCTCAAGTAGTCGAAGTGAGCCCCGTCCCGCGCCGGGCCCGCCCCTACGCGGTCGGGCTGGGCGTCGCGCTCATGGCCCCGGCGGCGGCCGGGGCCGTGGGCTTCAGCTCGAACGACCTCCACCGCCTGCGCTCGGTGATCGAGGTGCGTATCGCGCCCGACGGGTCGCGCGCCGCCTACTCGGTGCGCGATCCGTCCGGCGAGGGGCCGCCCGGCGTGGAGACGCACATCGTCGACCTGCGGACGAAACGCACGATCGCGCTGTCCCCCGGGCCGGCCTGGTCGCCCCGCTGGTCACCCGACGGCGCGCGCCTCGCCTACCTCGCGGCCGCCGCCTCCGGCGTGGGGCTCATGGTGGCCCGCGCGGACGGCACGGGCGCGCGGCGGCTGGCCACGCTGCATGGCACCAACGAGGCCCTGCCCTCCACCGGCGAGAGCCTGTCCTGGTCGCCCGACGGGCGCCGCCTCGCGTTCGTCTCCGCCGGCGACGCGCCCGCGGCTTCGGCCGATCCGGTGGTGGTGACGCGCTACCTCTACAAGCCGACGGCCTCGGAAGGCTCGACGCGCCAGAGCGACGGCCGCCGCCTGCACCTGTACGTGGTGGACGCCGACGGACACGGGGCGCCCCGCTCGCTCGGCGACGGGACGAACCACGAGCACTCCATCGCCTGGTCGCCCGACGGGCGGACGCTGGCCTTCGTCTCCGACACCGACGGCGACGAGCGCGTCTTCAACTACGACCTGTGGACCGTGAACGTGGACAATACGTCCCTGTCGCGCCAGCTGCTCGGCGCCACGCCCAGCGCCGAATACGCGCCCTCCTGGTCGCCGGACGGAACCCGCATCGCGTTCCTGGCCACCCAGCGGCCCCTCACCTCCTCGGAGACGACGATGGAGGACGACCACGTGTGGGTGGCCGACGCCAAGGGCGGCGCGCGGCGCGAGATCGGGGCCGCGGTGGACAACCGCCAGGGCGAGCCGGCCTGGACCGCCGACGGGAGCGCGCTGCTGGCCACGGTGCAGGAGCGCGGCGACGTCGCCCTCTACCGCTTCCCGCTGGCCGGCGCGCCCGAGCGCCTGCTGCCCCCCGCGGGCACGCCGGGCGTGGTCGGCTCGTGGTCGGTGGCCCGCGACGGCACCATCGCCTACGCGCTGGCCACGCCGGAGGGGCCGGCCGAGCTGTACGTGAAGACGCCGCGCGGCAGCGAGCGCCTGACCGCGCTCAACGAGCCGTGGCTGCCCCAGCGTGAGCGCGGCCGCGTGGAGGCGCTGCCCTGCACCAGCTTCGACGGCACGCCCATCGAGTCGTTCTTCACCTTCCCCGTGGGCGCCATCCCCGCCGCCGCGGACCGCCGCGCGCTCATCGTGGTGCTGCACGGCGGCCCGCACGGGCAGCAGGGCCCGGCCTTCAGCCCGCGCGCGCAGGCCTACTCCGCCCGCGGCTGGGCCGTGCTGCAGGTGAACTACCGCGGCTCCACCGGCTACGGGCAGAAGCTGGCCGACCTCATCCGCGGCGACCAGAACGGCGGCGAGGCGCAGGACGTGCTGGCGGCGGTCGACGCCGCGCTGACCCGCTACCCCTGGCTCGACCCGGACAAGATCGGCGTGGAGGGCGGTAGCTACGGCGGCCAGCTGGTGAATTGGCTGGTGACGCAGACGCCCCGCTTCCGCGCCGGCGTGTCGCTGGCCGGCATCTCCAACCTGGTCAGCTTCCACTACATGGCCTACTACCACGACTACCTGCCGGTGGAGTTCGGCGCCTACCCGCACGAGGGAGACCTGATCGACCGGCTCTGGCAGCGCTCGCCCCTGCGCCACGCGGCCAGGGTGACGACGCCCGTGCTCCTGCTGCACGGCGAAAACGACAACGACGTGCCCATCGCCGAGTCGGAGCAGTTCTACGTGGCCCTGCAGGAGATGGGAGTGCCCACCGCGCTCGTGCGCTACCCGCGGGAGGGGCACGGCCTGCGCGAGACCGCCCACCAGGCGGACGCGCTCGAGCGCAGCATCGAGTGGTACGAGCAGTGGTTCATGCGCCCGCGCCCGGTGCCGAAGCCGGTGACGGCGCCGGCCTCGTCCGCTCCAACTTTTCGTTAGGCGGCATCTCAACGCACCGGGCCCACGCTCCAGACGATATACGCGTTTCCGATGGCATGCATGACGGCGACGATCCACAGATTGCCCGAGCGCCTGTACAAGACTCCGAAGAACAGCCCGATAGCGAAGATGGAGGTGAACATCGGGACGGCGAGGGACGCGCGCGAAGCAAAGTAGTACCAGTGCAGCGGACCAAAGGTGTACAACACATTCGCAACGAGGATGCCGATGGGCGCGCCCCATCGGCGTACCACCTCCAGCTGCACTAGCCCTCGGTACACGAACTCCTGGTAGAACCCGAAGAAGAGGTACGGTACGAACACGTTCCACAGGCCCCACGCCATGCCCTGCCGTGCGATGTGTTTGCCGAGCGGCTCAGCGAGGACGATCGGAAACACCACATTCGCGATGACAACCACCTGGACGAAGTACGACCTCTCCGTTGGCGTCCAATCGCGCCACGGCCGAAGTCCAAGCTGGGACAGCTTTACGCCCGCGAAGCCGGGCACTGCCAGCAACGCGAGCCCGAGCAGGGACGGCAGCAACAGCCACACCGGAATGCCCGGGTAGAGCCACCTCACGGCGAGTCGCATGGCCTCTACGGCGGTTGCAACGAGCAAGAGACGAACGCCCGCGTAGGACGAAAGCACGAGGGTGGGCCTTCGATCAAACAGGAGAAGATGCCCACGGAGATGGGGGCTCCACCGGTGTCGTCGCGCGACTGTCGCGTCAGCCTTGATCGTTCGGGGGGTCTCCACAGCCTTCTCCCACCACGCCAGTCCGCGACGCGGCGCGCGGCCTCAAGCAACTGTTTCGTCGCCCGCCGGTCTCATCCGCTACTCTCGACGCGATTGTAGCGTCCGCCGAACGACCAAGCTCAGCAGCGGCGGGGCCGAGGGAGCTCCACGTCTGGCAAAGCCTACGTGCCCCCGCCGTGTGCTGCAGCGCCTGGTTCGGCGGGCCGTGCCAGCCGGAGCGTGGCACCGAACAATGCCGCCACCAGCTTGGTGGCGAGCGAGACCACGACCAGCAGCCCGACCCCTAGCGACATTCCCGCCGCGAGCACGATGGCGAGGTCGATCACGGCGTACGCGAGCCAGACAGTCCCCGCCGCCCGAACGCCGAGCGCCCGACGCCACCACCCGGCGACCCACCACCCGGCCAGGATCATGAGCGGGATACCGGCGACGATGCTGCAATACGGCGCGGCGACTTGAATGTGATCGTTGTAGTACTGCGGTTCGTGGCCTGGGTCGATGACGTGGCCGTAGACCACCATGTAAAGAACGCTGGTGGCGACATTCGCCACCAGCACCAAAATGGCTACCCCCACCAGTAAAGCAACACGACTAACGGTCATGCGAAGAACTCCTGCCGCCGAACACTGAGTTCAGCGGCGCGGCTCCGTCGCTTGCGCCACTCGTCCGCGGCAACTGGCTTCCTCGGAGGCGAACACTCGAACCTATGCTGGTAGACCTCATTCGAGTCGCATACCGGACGTGGTACGAGCAGCGGTTCACGCGGCCGCGCCCCGTGCCGAAGCCGGTGACGGCGCCGCGGTGAGCCGCCACCGGCGCTACGTGAGATAGACGAGGAGGCCATGGTCCCGGTCGACCGCTTCCGAAAGGACCCCTCTCAGAATGCGCAGATACTCGAGGAGGTAGCCGAGGGTGTCGTCCTCTTCGGGTGAGCGATCCCAGATCTCGGGATAGATCCCTTCCTTCATCATCTCCGCGGCATTGAAGCGGGAGCGGAGGCCGTCATCGTCGCACTTGTCGAGGGCATCGCGTACCGCCCGAGTCTCCGCCGCGGTGAAGACGCGCGCCGGACCATACCCCACGTCGAGCTTGCCCACCTCGCGTCCTCCCGCTACCAGGAAGTTCAAGGGGGGAGTCCCTTTCCAGGCCGTGCCCGTGAGCAGGTAATGGATGCCGTGCCAGGCCTTGTCGAGATCGGTGCCAACACCCTCTCCTTCCTCGAGAGTCAGATCGGCCGGCGCGCCCGGCGGTCCTGCAGGGGAGGTCCACCTGCCGAAGACCCTGGCCAGCAGGGGCCGGAACGACAGGGAGCGACGGGCCGCCTCAAATGGCTCAGGGTCGCCGGGAGCGATCACACGCCAGACGAGGGGTGGATCCGCAAGGATGCGCGCGACGTTGACGTCGCGTATGGTCGCGAGCCCCAGGATCATGCTCATCGATCACCCACGCTCATCGACTCTCGTCGATGTGCCGGTTCCAGACCTCCGCGCCCTTCTCATGAGCATCCACGCCCCGGAAGAAGGCTTCCGTCAGCACCTCATAGTCGGGTGACTCCGGCGCGGAGACGCCCCGGAACTTGGGCCGGTAGACGGCAAATCCGTCCGGATGCCCCGCGTTTCGGTAGGGCACGATCATGGTCATCGCAATCGCCGGGTCGGAGTACACGCGGCTCTCGAGAAAGAGCGCGTCCGTCTTGCCCTCCGCCAGCGTCGCGTAGGCGTCGTAGATGAGCGTGGCGAACAGCGCGTCCTCTCCGTTTGCGGCCAGCTCCTCCTTCGCCCGTTCGACCGCGCGCTCGACGTGCTCCTCGTCCACGAACCTCTTCAGCGTGTTCTTGCCGTCTGCGAGTGCGCTACCGACGAACGGCACCAGCACGCTCCCGTCCGATACGCACCAGATGGCGTGCGCGGCCAGAAAGCCCGCCTGCTCTGCCAACTCGGCCATCATGAAAGCCGCGTCGCTCGCTTCGTCGCCCATGGCCACTCAGGTCCGCCGACACCGCGGTCAGCGCCGAAGCTCCGTCCGGGCCGTGCTTCGTCCGCCGTATCCCCGCTCAGCCGGCCAGGGAGGGAGAGGCGGCCCCGTCGTGCGTCCAGCAGTACGGGTCGCCCACGATCTCGTAGTGCATCGTGCGCCGCTTGGGCACGAAGCCGGCCTCCTGGATGCTGCGCGCGATCTCGGCCTCGGTGAGGCGGAAGTGGGCGCCGGCGGCCGAGACCACGTTCTCCTCGATCATCAGGCTGCCGAAGTCGTTGGCCCCGAAGCGCAGCGAGACCTGGCCGATCTTCCCGCCCTGGGTGACCCAGGAGGCCTGCACGCTCGGGAAGTTGTCGAGCACGATGCGGGCCACGGCCAGCGTGCGCAGGTACTGGAACGAGGTCAGCTCGTCGCCGGCCAGGGCGGTGTTCGTGGGCTGGAAGGTCCAGGCGATGAAGGCGGTGAAGCCCCCGGTGCGGTCCTGCAGGTCGCGCAGGTGGAGGAGGTGCTGCACCCGCTCCTCCAGCGTCTCCACGTGCCCGAACATCATGGTGGCGGTGGTGCGCAGGCCCAGCCGGTGGGCCACCTCCATCACCTCCAGCCACTCGGCGGTGGTGCCCTTGTGGATGCCGATGATGCCGCGCACGCGGTCGGACAGCACCTCGGCGCCGCCGCCGGGGATGGAGTCGAGCCCGGCCGCGATCAGGCGGCGCAGCGTCTCCTCCACGCCGATCTTCGACACCTTCACGATGTGCTGCACCTCGGCCGGGGACAGGCCGTGGATCCAGATGGGGTAGTTCTTCTTGATCCAGGGGAAGAGCTCCTCGTAGAACTCGATCCCCAGGTCCGGGTGCAGCCCGCCCTGGAGCAGGATCTGGTTGCCGCCCAGGGCGATCGTCTCCTCGATCTTCTGGGCCAGCTCGTCCTTGCCCAGCAGGTACCCCTCCGCGCTGGGCAGGTCGCGGTAGAAGGCGCAGAACGCGCACTGGGCCGTGCAGACGTTCGTGTAGTTGATGTTGCGGTCGATGATGTAGGTGACCACCGGCTCCGGGTGCTTGCGCCAGCGCACGGAGTCGGCCAGCACGCCCAGCTCCAGCAGCTCGCCGTCGCGCAGGAGGATGACGCCCTCCTCCGCGCTGACCCGCTCCCCCGCCAGCACCTTCTGCGTGATGTGCTCAGGAATGGCCATGGAACCTCAGCTCCGGCGCCCGCGCGATGAGCCCCAGCGCGGCGGCGCGCCGGTAGAACTCGCGCAGTCCGGACAGCTCCTCCTCGCCCAGCCGGTAGACCACGTTTTCGCGCAGGTACTGCTCGCTGCGCGCGGCCTGCCCGGCGCCCAGACCATTATAGGCGCCCGCGATGGCCGCGAACCGCTCCCGGCCCCGGGCCAGGGCCTCCTGCAGCCGGCGCACCCCCGCCGCGTCGAGCACGCCCGCCGGACCGGCCCAGAAGGCGTACACGAAGGGCAGCCCGGTGGCGCGCGTCCACTCCTCGCCCAGGTCCAGCGACGGGCCCGGGCGGTCGAGATAGAGCGCAGGGTCGCCGATGATCAGGGCGGCGTCGGCCTCCGCCAGCATGGCCTCCGCGTCGGGCCCCATCTGCACGTATTCGGGATCGCGGCCCAGCCGCTCGTGCAGCAGCACGCGGCAGAGGGCCTGGCTGGTGCGGCTCGACTGGTCGAGGGCCACGCGGCGCACGTCCTCCAGCCGGCCCTCGAGCAGCAGGCGCACCGAGCGCACCGGCCCGTGGCTGGCGATGGCCACGCCCGGCACCAGCGCGTAGTCGCCGCGCGCGTATTCGATGGAGGGGATCATGCCCAGGTCCAGCTGGCCCGCGTGCAGCCGCTCGGCCACGCGGGCCGGGCGGTCGCGCACCAGCTCGAACAGCGGCTCCGCTTCCAGGCCGCTCACCAGCGGCTCCGCGTTCAGGTAGGAGACGACCCCCAGGCGGAGGCGCTTCAATTCACCATTCCTTCACCACGTTGAACACAGTGTCGCGCTCGATGGGGCGGCGGCCGGCCTCGCGGATCAGGCGGCAGAGCTCGTGCACGGTCAGGATCTGGGGCGTGTTGGCGCCGGCGTCGTGGGCGATCTTCTCCTCGGTCACCGTGCCGTCGAGGTCGTCGGCGCCGAAGGACAGCCCCACCTGGGCCAGGCGGGCCCCGATCATGATCCAGTACGACTTGATGTGCGGGAAGTTGTCGAGCAGCAGGCGGCCCACGGCGATGGCCTTGAGGTCGTCGAAGCCGGTCGTCTCGGGGCACTTCATGGCCGGCGCCTCCCAGGGCTGGAAGGCCAGCGGGATGTAGGTCACGAAGCCGCCCGTCTCGTCCTGCAGGGCGCGCAGCCGCAGCAGGTGGTCCACGCGGTCCTCCACCGACTCGATGTGCCCGTAGAGCATGGTGGCGTTGGTGGGGATGCCCAGCCGGTGGGCCGTGCGCATCACGTCCAGCCACTGGGCGGCGTCGGCCTTGCCCTTGATGATCTTGTCGCGCGTCTCCTTGGCGAAGATCTCGGCCCCGCCGCCGGGCATGGAGTCGAGCCCGGCCTCCTTCAGCCCGGTGAGCACCTGCTCCACGCTCATCCGGTAGAGGCGGTGGAAGAAGAAGATCTCGACCGCGGTGAAGGCCTTGATGTGGATGTCGGGGCGCACGCGCTTGATGCCCCGCATCATGTCGGTGAAGTAGCTCCAGGGCAGGTCGGGGTGCAGGCCGCCCACGATGTGGACCTCCTTCACCGAGGGCGACAGCTCCGCCACCTGGGCGAAGACCTGGGGCAGGTTCATGGTGTAGGCGCGCGGGTCGTCCTTGGGCGTGGCCGCGAAGGCGCAGAAGTCGCAGGTGGCCACGCACACGTTCGTATGGTTGATGTGCGTGTTCCACACGAAATAGCCGGCGTCGCCGTGCCGCTGCTCCCGCACGTGGTTGGCCAGCTGGCCCAGGCCCAGCAGGTCGTGCGTGCGGTACAGGGCCACGCCGTCCTCGAAGGCGAGGCGCCGCCCCTGCAGGACCTTCTCGCGGATGGGCAGGAGCGCGGCGTCGCGGAAGCGCGCTTCGACCAGGGCTGGGGCCAACGGCATCCTCCTGAGGAAAATGGGGTTCGTCCGACAGCCGGCGCCTTCGAGGTTAACACGCGTCCCGGCGGAGGCGTTACGATCGCGCCCGTGACCTCCCTCGCCCTGGCCGCCTCCGCCGCCCTCCTGGCCGCCGCCGCGGCCGGCGCCGCGCCCGCTGCTTCCGAGGCGCCGCACCTGCGCCGCCAGGGCACGGCCGTGCAGCTCATCGTGGACGGCCAGCCCTTCCTCATCCGCGGCGGCGAGCTCGGCAACTCCAGCGGCGAGCCCGCCTACCTGCGGCCCTTCTGGCCCAAGCTCAAGGCGCTCAACCTCAACACGCTGCTGGTGCCGGTGTACTGGGACCAGATCGAGCCCCTGGAGGGCCGCTTCGACTTCGCCACCGTGGACGGCCTGCTGGCCGACGCGCGCGCAAGCGGCATGCGCCTGGTTCTGCTCTGGTTCGGCTCCTGGAAGAACAGCATGTCCTGCTACGCCCCGGCCTGGGTGAAGCGCGACACCGCCCGCTTCCCCCGCGCCCGCGACGGCAGCGGGCGCTCCGTGGAGATCCTGTCCGCCTTCGCGCCCGCCAACGTGGAGGCGGACGCGCGCGCCTTCGCGGCGCTCATGAAGCACCTGCGGACCGCCGACGCCGGGGCGCGCACGGTGATCATGGTCCAGGTCGAGAACGAGGTGGGCATGATCCCCGACGCCCGCGACCGCTCGCCGGCCGCCGACGCCGCCTACGCCCTGCCGGTGCCGGCGGAGCTGCTGGCGGCGCTGGCCGCGCCCGGGCCCGGGGACGAGGAGCTGCGCCGCCTGTGGCAGGCCGCGGGCGGGCGCACGTCCGGCAACTGGAGCGAGGTGTTCGGCGCCGGCGCCACCGGCGAGGAGGTCTTCACCGCCTGGCACCTGGCCCGCTTCACGCAGCAGGTGGCCGCGGCCGGCCGGGCCGAATACGCGCTGCCCTTCTACGCCAACGCGGCCCTCATCCGGCCCGGCTATCAGCCCGGCCAGTACCCGAGCGGCGGCCCCCTGCCCCACCTGGCCGCGGTCTGGCGCGCGGCCGCGCCGGACATCGACTTCATCGCGCCCGACATCTACTTCGCCAACTTCACCGAATGGGCGCGGCGCTACGTGCGGGCCGGGCAGCCGCTCTTCGTGCCCGAGGCGCTGCGCGGCCCGGAGGCGGCGGTCAACGCGCTGTACGCCTTCGGGGCCCACGACGCCATCGGGTTCTGCCCCTTCGCCATCGAGTCCATCACCGAGCCCTCGGCGGGCGCGCTCACCGCCGCCTTCGACCTGGTGGCCCAGCTCACGCCGCTGCTCGTGCAGCACCAGGGGCGCGGCACCACGGCCGGCCTCGTGTTCGAGGGCCCCGAGAACCGCACCGGCCAGCAGGTGCGGCTGGGCGGCTACGCGCTGCAGGCCACCTTCGAGCGCACGGCCGGGCCGCAGCTCGCGGACGGGGTGGTGGTGGCGGTGGGCGGGGCACCGGCCGGAGCCCCGCCCACGCCCGCGGGAGGGCTCGTCATCGCCTCCGGCCCCGACGAGATGCTCATCGCCGGCACGGGCGTGACGGTCGTCTTCACCTCCCTCCGGCCGGGCGAAAACGTGGGGCTGCTCGGCGTCGAGGAGGGCCGCTTCGAGGGCGGGCAGTGGCGCCACCTGCGCTGGCTCAACGGCGACCAGACGCACCAGGGCCGCCACGTGCGCCTGGAGCCCGGCCGTTTCGGCCTCCAGCGCGTCACACTCTACAGGTATTGACCGGCGCCGCCGGCGCCTCCTAGACTGCACTGTGGGTAAGCGAAGCCTTTTCGCGGCAGCCGCGCTGGCGCTCGTCATCGCCTGCGGCCAGGCCATCCTCACCGCTCCGCAGGGCTCCCAGCTCCACATCAGCGCCAACCCCGTGTTCGTCACCGCCAACGGCGGCGTGTCGGTGGTGAGCGTGCTGGTGACGGAGCCGGCGGGCACGCTGGTGCCCGACGGCACCGTGGTGCAGTTCTTCACCGACCTGGGGCGCATCCAGGAGCAGGGCAAGACGAACGACGGGGTGGTGCGCGTGAACTTCACCTCCGACAGCCGATCGGGCACCGCCACCATCACCGCCTTCTCGGGCGGGCTGGCCCCCGTGGCCAGCCCCAGCGTCTCGCCCTCGACGACGCCCAGCGGCTCGCCCAGCCCCACCCCCAGCCCCAGCCCCTCGGGGCCCACGCCGTTTCCCACCCGCGTGCCGGTGGGGACCCCGTCCGGCGGCGGCGTGAACAACCTGGGCGAAGGCGACGGCGAGGGCAGCGCCACCATCACCATCGCCGTGGGCAGCACGCTGCCCGCGCGCGTCGTGCTGGAGGCCGTGCCCGACCGCATCGTGTTCCCGCGGTCCTCCCTCATCCGGGCCTTCGTGATCGACGAGCGCGGCAACCCCGTCTCGGGCGTGCCGGTCTTCTTCTCCATCGTGGACCCGGTGGGGACCGAAACCCTGGAGAGCGGCGGGCGCCCGCTGATCAGCGACGCCAACGGCTTCGTGGCCGACGTGTTGACCACGCGCGCGGCGGCCACGGCGCCCCCGCGCAACGTGGCGGTGCAGGCGGCCACGCCCAACGGCCTGCGCTTCTCGATCACGGTCACCATCAACTGAGCGCGGACAGCTCGTTCCCCGACCTGCGGGCGTTCCTCGACCGGCTGCGCCGGGAGGGCGACCTGGCCGTGGTCGAGGCGCCGGTGTCGGCCGACCAGGAGGCGCCCGAGATCCACCGGCGCGTGATCGCGGCCGGCGGGCCCGCCCTCCTCTTCACCAACGTGACGGGCGCGGACGTGCCGCTGGCCACGAACCTCTTCGGCACCCGGAGGCGGGCGGAGATGGCCTTCGGGCCGCGGCCGCTGCGCCTGGTCCGCCGCCTGACCGAGCTGGCCCAGACCGCCCTCCCGCCCACGCCGCGCAGCCTGTGGGGCGCGCGCGACGTGGGCCGCGACCTGCTGCGGGTGGGGCTGCGCCGGCGCCGCTCGGGGCCGGTGCGCGCCGTGTCCACCACCGACGTGCGCCTCGACCGCCTGCCCGTGCTCACGTGCTGGCCCGAAGACGGCGGCCCCTTCCTCACCCTGGGCCTCGTCTACACCGAACACCCGGACGCGCCCGGCCACGGCCGCGGCGGCACCGGCCGCAGCAACCTGGGCCTCTACCGGATGCAGGTCCACGGGCCGCGCCGCACCGGCATGCACTGGCAGATCGGCAAGGGCGGCGGCTACCACTACGCGGAGGCGGAGGCGCGCGGCCAGGCCCTGCCCGTGAGCGTGTTCCTGGGCGGACCGCCGGCGCTCATGCTGGCCGCCATCGCGCCCCTGCCCGAAAACGTGCCCGAGCTGATGCTGGCCTCGCTCATCGCCGGCCACCGCCTGCCGGTGTGCCCCGGCCCCGGCCCCCACCCGCTCATGGCCGAGGCCGAGATCGCGCTGCACGGCGTGGTGCCCCCGGGCACGCGCGCGCCCGAGGGCCCCTTCGGCGACCACTACGGCTACTACTCCCTGCGCCACGACTACCCGGTGTTCGAGGTCTCGCACCTGGCCCGCCGCCGGGACGCCATCTACCCCGCCACCGTGGTGGGCAAGCCGCGGCAGGAGGACTTCTACATCGGCGACCTGCTGCAGGAGCTGCTCTCGCCGCTC
>Ga0111539_10003888_pt1 | contig 19657 bp, 15 predicted proteins | sample RhiMethybrSRZTD1_FD_79667 | JGI IMG/M metagenome (GOLD analysis project Ga0111539, IMG submission 79667) | Populus rhizosphere microbial communities from Tennessee, USA - Rhizosphere MetaG P. TD hybrid SRZTD1 (version 2) (version 2) | ecosystem: Host-associated > Plants > Roots > Rhizosphere >... | reverse complement strand
CCGGCACGGTCGGCCAGCGCGCGCTCGAAGCGCGCAACGGTCGGGCCTTGCGTGATCCAGTCCGCGGCGAGCGCGTCGGCGACCGCGGCGACGTCGTCGGGCTCGAGCGTCTGGTGCGCGTAGGGCAAGAGCGTGCGGCGCACTGGAGGGCCGCCGAGGAGGGCGAGCGGTCTCATGCCCATGGCCGATCAGGAGCGCGCATCGCCGGATCTCTTTTCTTCACGGCCGAGAAGGTCGAGCGCCCCGTCGTCGCCGTTCATCGGCTGGTAGGTCGGGACGAGCTCGCGCAGTTTCTTCAGCACGGCTTTCTGATCGCCGGCCTGTGCGAATTGTTCGAGCGCGGCAACCTCTGCGTCGAGATCGCTCACATTCTGAGCGACTCGCGACTCGATGTGGAGAATACGCTCGACCGAGGTCGATGTCGCCACTTCGTCGCTCCCGACGAGATCTTCCTGAAGCTTTTCGCCTGGCCGGAGTCCGACGATCTTCACCGAAATCTCCTCCTCGGGGATGAACCCCGAGAGGCGGATGACGTTGCGAGCCAGGTCGATGATTCTGATCTGCTCGCCCATGTCGAGAACAAACACGTCGCCGCCCTGTCCCAGCGCCGCGGCGTGCAGAACGAGATGGACGGCTTCGGGAATCAGCATGAAATACCGGCGCATCTCCGGATGTGTGATCGTCACCGGCCCGCCGGCCTTGATCTGCTCGAGGAACAGCGGCAGGACGCTGCCGTTGCTCGCGAGCACGTTGCCGAATCGCACCGTCGTGTAGACGACCGGTCTGCTGCGGTCGAGCGCTTCGATCAAGAGCTCCGCCACGCGCTTCGTGGCACCCATGACGCTGGATGGATTCACCGCCTTGTCCGTCGAGATCAAGACGAATCGCTCGACGCTGCCAACGGCCCCCGCGGCTTCGGCGATGACTCGCGTCCCGGCCACGTTGTTCTTCACGGCCTCACAGGGGTTCAGCTCCATGAGCGGCACGTGCTTGTGGGCGGCGGCGTGGAAGATGAGCTGCGGGCGCCGACTCTCCAGAACGTGCTCGATCCGGTGGCGATCGGCCACGTCCGCCACCACCGTCTCGAGGGCGCTCGCCACGCTCGTCGATTGCAGCTCGAGCGTGATCGCATGAAGCCCATTCTCGTAGCGGTCCAGGAGCACCAGCGCCGACGGGCCCAGGGCGCCGATCTGGCGCGCCACCTCGGCGCCGATGGAACCGCCGGCTCCGGTGATCAAGACCCGCTTGCCCTGGACCAGCGAGCGAACGCGGTCGACGCTCAGGCGTACGGGCGACCGATCGAGCAGATCTTCGACCGCGAGGGTGCGGATTCGGTTCACGGTCACTTTACCGTCGAGAAGGTCGCCGAGACTCGGAAGCGTCTGGATCGGAATCCGATACCCTTCCAGCGATTGGACGATCGAGCGCACCACCTGAGCCCCGACGCGTGGGAGCGCCAGGACCACGGCATCAGGACGCTTTTCGTCCATGATGCGAGCGATCTGGTCTCTGCCGCCGAGCACTTTCACGCCGTGAATTCGGCGCCCGCGCTTGTTGGGGTCATCGTCGAAGAACCCGATCGGTTCGTAGCCGTGCAGCGGGTTCTGCCGCATGTCACGGACGATCATCTCGCCGGTGTCGCCCGCGCCGTAGATGAGGACGCGCTTGCCCTCGGGGATATGGTCGAACTCACGCCAGATCCGGCGGGTCAGCCGGAGGGTGCCGAGCGCGAGGATCAGCAAAAGCGAGTCGATGACGAGCACCGAGCGCGGATACCCGGCGAGCGCCGGAACCGAGCGGCTGACGATATAGATGATGGAGGAGCTCAGGCCGACGGCGCTGCAGATGCTCAGGACGTCCCGGATGCTCGCATAGCGCCAGAACCCCACGTAGAGCCTGAACACTGCGAAGACGATCATCCGGATGGCGACAACCCACGGCACCGAATTGACGAAAACCAGGAAGTCCGACGAATCGATGCGGCCGTCGAATCTCAGCCACAGCGCCGCGTAGTTGAGCGCCACCAGAAGCGGCACGTGGAGAACCACGATGATCAGGCGGCGCCAGCGATCCGCCAGCTCGAGCACGCAACGCAGACATTCCATCCGCGTCACCCCCTAGCCCTTCTGTCCGACGGCAAAGAGCACCTTGAAGTCTCGAATCGGCGCCTCCGCATCGAGGCGGACGGGCGAGCCGTATGGGGCCATCGCCGCCGCCACTTCGGCCGGGAACACGACGAGCCGCCCCAGAAAGAAACGCTTCAAGAGCTCCTTCCCCTTCATCGTCGGCGGAACGAGATGGAGCTGCGCCGCGGTGCGGCGAATCATCGATACCGCCCGGTGTTTGGCGGAAGCTCGGCTCACCGGGAACGCCCCGTAGAGCGTCGTCTCGAATCCCTGCTGGCCGAGAAGCGAGACCAGCTCGCGGCCGGAGAAATAGCGGGTGCTCAACGCGCTCGGGATGAAGTCGGACCACTCTCGATTGACGGTCGATATGATCACGCGGCCCGACCGGCGAAGGACCCGCGCCGCCTCGCGCACGAACTGGCCGGGCTCCGCGAGGTAGTACAGCGCCTCGAAGAGCAGCGCCGCGTCGAAGCTGGCCGCGCGGAAGGGCAGTCCCTGGGCGTCGAACCGCACGAGCGGAATCCGTCCTTGATAATGTCGAGCTGCCTGCACGAGCAACGAGGCGGTGTAGTCACCGCCGACCACCCGGCGAACTCGCTGCGCGAGGTAGCCCAGTCCCGATCCGCCGCCGCAGGCCACCTCGAGGACGTCGCGGCCCTCGGCGAGCGTCGCCGCGAACGTGTACCGGGTGTACAGCATCGAGAGCGCCTCGGGCGTAACTCGACTTCCGAGCACCTCCGTAACTCCCGAGTAGTCGACGACATCCGCAGTCGAGCTCACGCGAAGAATTCCCGCACGGCGTCGACGGTGATGTCGACGTGCTCGTCCGTCGTCTCGGCGCTCATCGGCAGCGAGACGACCTCTCGGCAGGCCCGGACGGTCTCGCGGAGCGCGGCGTCCTTCAGACCGAGTGCCGCATGCTCCCACACCGGCTTGGCCCAGTGGACCAGCGTCTCGACTCCGCTGCACTGCAGGTGCTCGCGCAGCCGGTCACGCTCCGCCGTGCGGATCACATAGTTTTGGAAGACGTCGCGTTGCCGCGACTCGTCGAAGTGCGGAAGCCTCAGATCCCCGAGATTCTCGAGGCCTCGCTGATATCGCTCGGCCACGCGCCGACGGTGCTCGATCCACGACGGCAGATGAACGAGCTTTCGATCGAGCACAGCGGCCTGGACGTTGTCCAGGAGGGCCGTGTGGCCGTGGTAGTGGTACTCGCCCGTCGCCCTGTCCTCACCGTTGTACCGGAGCAGGGTCGCCATGCGCGCCACGTCCTCGTCGTTCGTCATGAGGGCGCCGCCGTCCCCGAATCCGCCCAGGATCTTGAAGGGGTAGAAGCTGAAGCAGCCGGCGAGGCCGAGGCCGCCGGCGCGCCGACCGTCGAACGTCGCGCCCAGCGCCTGCGCGGCGTCCTCGATCACGGTGAGCCGGTGGCGCTCGGCGAGGGCGAGGATGCGGTCCATCGCGCACACCCGCCCGTTGAGGTGCACGCAGAGAATCGCGCGGGTTCGTGGGGTGATCGCCCGCTCGAGCGATTGCGGATCCATGTTGTAGTCGGGACCGATGTCGACCAGCACGGGCGTGGCCCCGCAGTGCACGATCGCCGAGATGGTCGCCACGAACGTGTGCGCGACGGTGATGACCTCGTCGCCGGCCCCTATCCCAGCGCCCAGCAGCGCGAAGTACAGGGCATGAAAGCCGCTGTTGACGCCGACCGCGTACCGGACGCCGACGAACGCCGCGAGGTTTGCCTCGAATCGTCGAAGCTGCTCCCGGTAGATCAGATCGCCGCTGCGCAGGCAGTCGTGGATCGCCCCGTCGATCTCGCTTCGATACCGTTGATAGTGCGCGCGCGGGTCGACGAACGGAACTCGATAGGCCATGGCCGGTCTCCTTACCGGGCGATCATTTTTACCGCGGCGGCGACGAGCTCATCGGCGCCGACGTAGTACGCGCGCTCGACGGCCCGGCTCACCGGGGCAGGCGCGTCCGGAAGGCAGACACGGACGGCGGGCGCCTTCAGCGCGTCGAAGATTTCGCACGCCACGGCGGCGATCACCTCAGCGGCGACGCCGGCGGTCTGCCATCCGCCGTCGGCGACGATGAGCCGACCGGTGCGCGCGACCGACGCGAAGACCGCGTCGCGGTCCCAGGGCTTGATGGACCGCAGATCGATGAGCTCAGGCTCGATCCCCTGTTGCTCGAGGACGGCGACGGCCTTCTGCGCCTCGGCCGCCATGTACGAGGTCGCGACGATCGTGACGTCGCGGCCGCGACGTCGCACCGCCGCCTCGCCGATCGGCGTGGCGTACATCGCCTCTGGCACGTCGTCCTGTGCCTCGTAGAGCCAGCGGTCATCGATGTACAGCACCGGGTTGTCGTCTTGAACGGCGGCGATCAGCAAGCCCTTGGCGTCGTGAGCCGTGCTCGGCATCACCACCTTCAGCCCGGGGACGTGCATGAACATCGCCTGGAGCGCCTGCGAATGCTGCGCGCCCTGCTCGCCGCCGCGATTGATGACCGCGCGGAACACGACCGGGACGCTGACACGGCCCGCGAACATGTACGACCAGTTGGCGGCCTGGTTGATCATCGGATCCACCGCGAGCAGCATGAAATCCATCCGTGGGTGGAACACGATGGGCCGCATGCCCGCTAGCGCGGCGCCGACGGCGGCGCCGGTCGTCGCGTTCTCGGCGACCGGCGAATCGATGACGCGGTCGCGACCGAACTCCTTGTCGAGATCCTGCATGCTGGTCCCGGCGTACCACGGACTCCACAAGCCCTGGCCGAGCACCAGCACTCTCGGGTCGGAGGCCAGGAGCTGAGCGTGGGCCTCGCGAATCGCCCGAGCGTAGGACAGGGGCCTCACGGACGGACCCTCGACTGCGTGGACGCCCAGATGTGCTTCGTGATCTCGTCCTCACCCGGAACCGGCGACTGCCGCGCGAACGTCACCGCCGTCTCGATCTCCTCGGCGGCGTCGCGCTCGATCGCCTGGCACTCGTCCTCGGGAAGTCCCGCCTCCAGCAGGCGGCGTCGCGCCCGCGCGATCGGATCCTTCGGCAACCACTCCGGCAGCTCGTCTTTGCGCTGCACGCCGACGTCCATGTCCCACGAAGGGCCCACATGCCCACGCCAGCGATAGGTCCGGCATTCCAGGAGCGTCGGACCGCCGCCACTCCGCGCCCGCTCGACGGCGTCCCGAGCGGCGGCGAAAACGGCTTCCACGTCGTTGCCGTCGAGCCGACGGCCGACGGCGCCCGCCGTGTCGGCGGCCGAGACGATGTTGTCGGCCACCCGGCGCTCGAACAGCCCCATGTGGCTCGCGTAGAAGTTGTTCTCGCACACGAAGATCGCCGGCAGCCGGTACAAGGACGCAAAGTTCAGCGATTCGTGGAAGTGCCCCTCTTCCGTGGCGCCATCGCCAAAGAACGCGACCGAGACCCGGCGATCGCGCCGCAGCTTCGCCGCCATCGCGGCGCCCACCGCCAGTGGAATCGTCGCGGCAACCAGCGGTACCGTCCCGAGGATTCCGACCTCGGGGGCCACGAGGTGCATGGAGCCCCCCCGGCCGCCGGAGCAGCCGGTGGTCCTGCCGAAGATCTCGGCCATCATCGCCTGCAGGTCGCCGCCCTTGGCGAGGTAGTGGCCATGCGAGCGGTGACCGCCCCAGACATAGTCGCGGTCATCGAGCACCGCACAGACACCGGCCGCGATGGCTTCTTGCCCGATATAGAGGTGGCACGGGGTGCGAACCTCGCCGGCCTCGACCAGCTGCGCGATCCGCTCCTCGAACAGACGAATGCGAACCATCGTCCGGTACATCGAGCGCAACGAGGAGGCGGGGGCGTCGATTATCGCTGGTGCTCGCGAAGACTCAGGGCTTGCGGTTTGATGCGCAGCACGATCGCGGCGGCGGTCCGCAGCAGGATCGTGATGTCGATCCAGAACGAGCGGCGTCGCACGTATTCGAGCTGCAGCCGGATCTTCTCCGGTCTGATCACCCGGAGATACATCTCATCGGGATCGGCCACACCTGCCAGGAGCGCGCCTTCGTCGGAGTTCCACAGCGTCGCCCAATCGGTGAGACCGGGCGCGACGCTCAGAATGACCCGCTCCTCGTCGGTCATGAGGCGCACGTACCGTTCGACCTCCGGTCGCGGGCCGACCAGGCTCATCTCGCCGACCAGGACGTTCATGAGCTGGGGAAGCTCGTCGACTTTCGTTTTCCGCAGCCACCACCCGACCCGCGTGATGCGAGGGTCATCGTCCGCCGTCGTCACCCCGCCGATGCGCTCGGCATCCATGCGCATCGATCGGAATTTGATGACTCGAAACGGGCGCCCGTTCCGTCCGATCCGCACCCCCCGGTAGAAGACGGCGCCGCGGTCGTCCAGCTTGATCGACACGCCGATCACGATCAGCAGCGGGCTCAGCGCCACGAGAGCGATGGCGGAGACGATCAGGTCGAAGATCCGCTTCACGGCCATGCGCCGCGCGCCTCACGCCTCGGCGGTCGTGGGTCGTCGCATCACGCCATCGAGCTCTGCGCGCGCCTGAAGCCACGCACGTATTCGATGAATCCCGCCAGGAGCACGCCCGCCACGAGGCTGGACACGCTGGCCAGGAGAAGATTGAGGAGCATCCGCGGCTTGGCGTGCCGCTCGGCCGGCACGGCGCGGTCCAGCATCTGCACCACCGGCGTATCCTTCGCCTCGGCGATCCGAGCCTGCTCGATCTGCTGGGTGAGCAGTGTGACCAGCGTCTCCTGGATCTTCACGTCTCGCGTCAGCCGTGCGAGCTCCAGGCCGACCTCGGGAACCCGCGAGAACGGCACGGCAAAGTCCTTTCGATCACGATTGGCATCGACCGTGCGCGTCGACACCTCGCCGTATTGCATCTGCCCGAGCTGCCGGTTCATCGCGTCGATTCGACGACGCAGCGCGACCATCTCGGGATTGGCGTCGGTCGCAAAGTTCTGCATCACTTGCAGCTGGACCTGGGCCGCGATGATCTCGCCCTTCAGCCGGGCCGCCGCTTCGATCGCGCCACGCGTCTGATCCTGCAAGACGATCGCGCGGTTCTGCTCCTGGAAGCTCTTGAGCAGCTGCTCGGACGTCTCGAGGCCGACTCGCGCTCGCGCCATCTGCTCGGTCAAAAAGACCCGCTGCCGCCCCGCCTCGCCGATCCCGAACTGTGCGACCAGTCGATCCAGCATCTCGACGTGGAAGTTCGCGATCTCGGCCGCGAGGCGCGGGTCGTTGTCCTCGGCCCGCACTGAAATCACGCCCTCCTTCGAGATCGAGACGGTCGTCGTTCTCCGCAGCTCTTCGATCGCGTCTTCGAGGTAACGGCTGCGATACCGCTGCTGAAGCTTGAAGCGTTGCACGGTGGCCTCGGCAACCGTGCGGCTCTTCAGCACGCTCACCAGAAGATCCCGGTTCGGCGTGAGGGACGGCGTCGAGCTCCCCGGCGCCTGCTGCAGCGCCCCGGTCGCCGCGACGAGAGTTCCCAAGAGCGGGTTGGCCACGATCTCCTTGGGCGCGATGATCGAAGCCGTCGACTCGTAGATGCGCGGCATCAGCAGCGTCAGCACGCACGTCGCCAGCGCGACCACCGCCCACAGGCCGCAGATCATCCAACGGTGGCGCCACATGGTCTGGATCACCGGCGCAAAGACCCGGCGGAGCTCGACAGCTCGTAGACGCTGTCGAGAACGCTCTTGATCACGGATTGCTCATCGAACTCGGTTTCGGCCTTCACGCGAGAGCGCTGCCCGAATGTTTGGCGGAGCGTCGCGTCACCGGCCAGGCTCGAAACCGCGGACGCCAGCGCCTCGGGATCTTTGGGCGGAACCAGATAGCCGTTGTAGCCGTGCTCGACCACTTCTCGGCAGCCCGGACCGGTGGTGGTGACGACCGGCTTCCCCATCGCGAGCGCTTCCAGGAGAACTCGGGGGACGCCCTCTCGGAAATACGAGGGCAACACGACGATGTCGGCGAGACTCAGAAGCTCGCGAACGTCGCGACGGAAATGCGCCCATACGCGAAGATTGGGCGCCGCGACCTGCCGCAAGTAATCCGGCGGCACCGCATCGGGATGTCGTTGCTCGTGCGGCCCGACGAGAAAGAATTGCGCGCGCGGGCAATCCACGCGGAGCCGCTGGGCGGCCGCGACGAATTCGCGCACGCCCTTGCTCCAGATCAGCCGCGCCACGATCATCACGACGTTGACGGCGCCCTCGCGTAGACCGAGCTCGGCACGCACGTCTTGAACCGTTCGAGGCTCGATCGATCCGGCGCTGAACTCCGCCAGGTCGACCCCTCCGCTACGAATCAGGACTGCCTGCGCGCGCGTGGTCAGCCCCATCGAGCAAAACATCTCGAGATCGTCCGAGTTCTGGAACCAGACCTTGTCGGTCCTGGCGAGCGCGATTCGATAGAGCAGCACGACGGCTCGCCGAAGGAGACGCCGCCGCCAGCTCGCATCGTCGAGAAATGGCAATCCGGTGCCGGACACCAGCCCGACGACGCGCCGCACTCCCGCCAGCCGCGCGGCGATAGCGCCGTAGATCATCGGCTTCACGGTCATGTTGTGGACCAGCTCGATTCGTTGGGCTCGAAAGAAGCGATAGAGGACCCAGACGAGCCGCAGATCGCGGATCGGGCTGATGAATCGGTCCAGCCGTATCGGATGATGACGGGCACCCAGCCCCTCGATCATGCGGGCGTAGGGTCTTCCCGGTCCGACCGGCGTCACGACGTGAACCGTGTGCCCTTGCTCGCACAGCGTCAGAATCAATCCTTTGCGAAAATGCCAGGCGGAAAAGTCGTCGTTGACGACCAGCGCAATGCGCATCAGCGGGCCGCGCACCCCCAGCGCACCGGCCGGATCACGCCGCTCAACGCCTCGTCGGATGCCAAGGCCGCGCCGGCAGCTCGGCGAGGCCGCGTCTCATCTCGCCCGACACACGGACCAGGATCCGCGAAATGATCCCAACCATCAGTACCGCGCTCGCGAAGACCACGCACCATGTTTTCGCGAGCGAGGCGAAATCCGACCGGAAGAATCGAGCGCTCATGATCGCGAAGACGTAGAAAGCCAAGCTCCGGGGCCGGCTGTCCAGCAGGCTGGCCGCGCCGCCCCACACAACGCCGATCGCGAATGGCCCCAACGGGCCGAAGTTCAGCCAGGCCTCCGCCAGCCCGGAGAATCCCAGGCCCATCGGCGCCTCCGCGAACATCGGATTCATGCGCATCGCGTATTCGACGGCGAGCGTGGACGATTCGACGCCGCTGAGGGCGCGGGGCGCCAGGTTCGCGAGCGTCAATTTGACGTAGCTCCAGCCCAGCCAGAGCGGCGAGGATCCCTCACGCAGGAAGTAGATGAAGTAGCCCCACGCGTCCGAAGCCTCCAGCTCGGCGAGCCCAAGATTCGGCACCATGTCAGACAGCTCGAGCAGCTCGCCGGTGAGGAGAACCGACGACACCTGCGAATACATCACCTTCCAGAGAACGACCGCGAGTCCCGCACCTACCACCAGCGCGACGCGGGCTCGCAACGTCAATCCAATGCGATAGCGCAGCAGGTAGATGAGGCCGGCGACGCCCAAATACACCCGGGCCCCAGTCAGCAGTCCCACGATCGCGGCCGCCGGCAAGACTCGCAACGCGCGGCGGGCGTCGTCGACGTTGAGGATGTGCCAGACGACCCAGCCCAGACTGATCTCGACGAGGAAGCTCAGGCTCCGGAGATAGGCATCCTCGCGCAGCGACTGCTCTTGCAGTCCACGGTTGGCCGTCTCGACGATCGTCCAGTACACCACGACGGCCAGACCCGCGACCAGATACGCGCACCAACCAGGCAAGACGGAATTCGGGCCGGGCAGACCCATGAGGCCGGCGCGGCTTTCGCCGCCCGGTCGAGCGCTATTCCCCTGCAGGATCCCAACCGTTTTGTAGCTGATGAGCACGCCGGCCATGAAGGAGACGTAGTAGAGGACGACGTCGACGACGTACCCGAACAACGCCGGATCGTCGCTGTCTGGCAACCGCTGCGATCCCCTCACATTGAAGCCCAGCCACAGGTCGAGCGGTACGGCGAGGGTGTAGTACGCCCACGCGAGCACGATGACCGTGAGCGAGCTGTCGAAGGCGAAACTGGGGCGCGCGGCCCATGCGACGACGGCGATGAGCAGCGCGCCGACAAGAATCGCGAACAGGATTTCCACGCCGCTACGGACGCCGGCCCGTGTCGGCGGGCTCCGCGACGAGCGAAGCCACCACCGATCGCGCATTCAACACCACATTGACCACCGCGGCGATCAGGAGGGCCGTCGCGGCGCCGACCAGCGCGAATTGCGGAATCAGCAACGCACACAAGATCAGCGTGGCGACGAGGCTCACCCCGGTCGTTACGGTCTCCTTCGGCAGGATCGCCAGCACGGTCTGGGCCGCGGCCAGTCCCGCGGTAATCGCGCGCACGGCGCCGGCCGCGAAGAGGAGAACCGACACGCCCGCGTACGCGGCATACTCCGGCTGATAGACGAAGGCCAGGATTCGACCGCCGAACATCGCCATCAGCGCCAACGGCACTGCCTGCACCGCGAACTGGACCAGGCACAGGCTGGTCAGCGCTCGGCGAAACTCACGCGCGCCGTGGCGGTATTTCTCGGCGAGCGCCGGGAGCGCCGCCTGGGACAGGGCGGCATTCACGAATACGCCGATCTGTAACAGCTGGAGCAGCGGCACGAAGTACCCCAGCGCTGTCCGACCGTGGTATCGCTCCACGAGGTAACGCGGAATGTTGGAGTTGAGTGACGTCAGCATCGCCGTCACGCCCGCCGGCGCACTGTAGGCGCCCAGCCCGACCATCGCCCGCCACCGCGACGCTCCGGACATCGTGCCGTGCGCGCCCGCTTCGGCGGCCGGCAGGTCGTGAACGATGAGCACCAGCGCGCTCGCCGCGCCGGCGGCGACAATCGCGAGCGTCAGGTTCTCGGTGATGGTGTACACCGTCAGGACGAGACCGACGTCGGCCGCGGCGCGCAGCGCCAGCGAGGCGGCGATTCGGCCTTCCCGGTGAAGGCGCTGAAATGCTCCGAAAGTCACCTCGCCCAGCGACTCGAGCAGCTTCTTGGCGCCGACGGCGAGGAGCAGGCCGGCGTCCTCGCGCAGCCACAGCGCACCGGCGATCATGGCCACACCGATCGCCAGACATCCCGCGACCAGCTGAAGCCGCAAACCGTCACCGAGCTGGAAGCGATGATCGACGTCCGTCGCAAAAACTCTCCGGAGCTCCAGGTGGGCCAACATGAACAAGGGCGCGATGACCGCCTGCGCAAGTCCGTAGTCACCGACGACGCGAGGCCCGCCGAGCCGCGTCAGCGCGATCGTCGTGACGAGCTGCGCCGTCGCATAGAACCCGCTGCCCGCCAGAACCCACGTGAAGCGTCGCCCGAACGTGTTCACTCAGGAATAGCAGCGCCACTCCCTGAGCCACGCCTGGAGCATCAAGACGTCCCACAGCGCATGGTGCAATCCCTTGACGCCGGCGATGTGCGCTTGCCAGATCCGGGTCACGGCCGCCGCATTGAAGAGGCCGCGTTGACGCAGCTCTCGCTCGCTCAGCAGGTCTTCGGCCCAATCTCGCAGCGGCCCCCGAAGCCAGGACGCCAGCGGCACGCGAAAGCCCTGCTTGGGGTGTCGAAAGAGCTGGCTCGGCAGGTAGCGCTCGAGGATCCGCTTCAAAATCCATTTCTGCTCGCCCGCTCTCCATTTCAGGTTGAGCGGAATCCGCAGGGCCCGACGCACGACTTCGAGATCCAGGAGCGGAACGCGCACTTCGAGTCCACAGCGCATGCTCGCGCGGTCGACCTTCGTCAGGATGTCGTCCGGGAGGTACGTGCGCAGATCCTTCAACATGAGGTCCTCGACGGTCCGCAGCCCATTCCGACTCGGCTCTCGCACCAGTCGAGGGTCGCCGTCTTGCAGCATGCCGGGAACGAGGTTGGACGTGAGGCGTTCGTACATCGTCTCGAACCCATCGGCATCGAGAAGGCTCAGAAGCCGCGCCTTCCGCCCCAGCACGGCGTCGCCCCGACCCGCCCGCAAGACCCACGACACGACGCCTCGGCTGACCCGCCGCATCCCGAGCGGTACCCAGCTCAGGAGATGCCACGCTCGCCATGTCCGCGCATAGCGGTCATAGCCACAGAAGAGCTCGTCACCGCCGTCGCCCGACAGCACCACGGTCACATGCTTGCGGGCGAATCGGGCGAGCAGACACGTCGGGATTTGCGACGAGTCACCGAACGGCTCGTCGTACACGAGCGGCAGCGTCGGAACCTCGCTCAACATCGCTCGTTCCGAGACGATCATCTCGTGATGGTCGGTCCCGAGGTGATTGGCGATCTGGCGCGCCTTCTCGGCTTCGTTGAACTCCGCGTCTTCGAAGCCGGCGGAGAACGTCATGATCCGTCCACGATTTGTCGCCTGCATCAGGCACGTGACGAGGGTCGAATCGATTCCGCCGCTGAGGAACGACCCGACCGCGACGTCCGCCACGCTGTGACAGCGAACGGCGTCAGCGATCACATCGTGCAAACGATCGACAGTCTCGTCGAGGCGGCTGTGCGCCGTGTCGTCCGCCAACGTGGGAGCCGCCGCGCCGGCATCGAAGAACGTCTCCTCGCTCCACGTTCCGTCGGGGGCAACCGTCAAGAGGCGACCAGGGCGCAGCTTGTAGATGTGGCGAAATACGCTGTGGGGTGCGGGGATATAGCTCTTACAGAGAAAATCGCCCAGCACCTCCCGGTTGAGCTCCCGCGCGAACTCGGGCGCCGCGGAAATGGCCTTCAGCTCCGACGCGAAGACGAACTCCTTGCCGTTCAACCCGTAGTACAGCGGCTTGATGCCGAGCGGGTCACGAGCCAGAACGAGCGACCGCCTCTCCGTATCCCAGATGGCGAGCGCGTACATTCCGCGCAGTCGCCGCAGCGTCGCGGCGATGCCCCAGCGAGCGACCGCGATCAGAACCACTTCGGTGTCGCTGTGCGTCTTGAAAGATGCCCCGGCTGACGCGAGCTCGCCACGGAGCTCCGCGAAGTTGTAGATCTCTCCGTTGTACGTGATGACGTAGTTGTCGTGCCGCATCGGCTGATTCGCCGCGCTGCTGAGGTCGAGGATCGACAGACGGCGATGTCCGAAGCCGAGACCCGCGCGCGCATCGATCCACGCCCCGGAGGCGTCGGGGCCCCGGCGCTCGAGCGCATCCGACATCGCGACGACCCGCGTCCGGATCTCGCTCTCGGTGACGGGTCTGAAACGCCAGACTCCGGCTATTCCGCACATGTGGCCGATCTCGGTCCGGGCGCGCGGGTCGCGCCGGCCCACTCGTACAGCGCGATATATGCGTCGATCATTCGCTCGAGCGAGAAGTGCTTCGCAATTCGCGCGTGGGCCAGCTCGCCGAGCCGTCGCCGGCCCTCGGGGCCGATGCGCACCATGTGGCAGATCGCCGTGGCCAGCTCGTCGACGTCACCGAACGAGACCACCCGGCCGGTTTCTCCAACCAGGAATGCCGAATCGCCGACGTTCGTGACGATGCAGGGAACTCCGCTGGCCATGGCTTCGCCGATTGCATTCGGGAATCCTTCACGACCGGAAGCGGAGACGACGACGTCGCTGCCCTCATAGACCTCCGACACGTCGCTCATGTGCTCGAGCAGTACGCAGCGCCGGACCAGCTCGCGCTCGCCCCCAATACGCTGCACCATCGCGGACAAGCGGCCGATATCTCGGCCCACACACACGAAGCGCACAAGGTCCAGCGATTCGGCGACACGACAGGCCGCGCGAAAGAAGAACTCGTGCCAGCGCGGATTGGCGAGGCGCTTCACGTAGCTGACGACGACGTCGCCGTCCGCCAGTCCCAGGCGCCGGCGCCACTCCTGGCCGCGCTGACGACAGAGGGGCGAGCTCGGCACAGGAATCCCGTTGTGGATGACGACGGATTTCTTCGTCGTGAACCCGCGGGCGGTGTGGACCGACTCTCCGGCGACGGAGTTGTAGACGATCGCGGCGGGCAGGGCGCTCAAGACACGGCCGAGCTCGACGGCGACGCGTTGTCGCAGACCGAGCTCCGCCTGGTAGGGTACGGTTCGGATATTCCAGATGAGCGTCGCCCTGGGTTCGATCGCTCTGGCGACGCATGAGAAAAGGTTGGCCTTGTACGTCCACGCCTGGACGATCGCGGGGCGCTCGCGCCTGAGGATGGAGGCAAATCTAGCAATCGCAGCGATCGAGGCCGCAGGGCCGCGCGGCGCCACGCACTCCACCTCGATGCCTTCTCGCTCGAGTGATTCGCGAAGATCGCCCCCCGGCGCCAACGCGACGACCACCTGGTGCAGCCTCCCTCGATCCGAGCCGCACACAAGTCGCTGAAGGCAGCGCTGCGCGCCGTCCGCGTGGAAGTCGTTCGTGACGTGAAGAACCGTAGGTGGTCGTACACGAGAGACCACTAAGCGCGCGCGCTCACCAACGGTCGCCGGCGTGCGGTCTGTGTCGTGATTTCGACTCTTGTGTCACAATTCCGACCGGCGCTCGAGAGCAAAAACGCCGTTCGGGCGATGGAGATTGCCTGCTCAGGAACGCGTGCGAGACCGAGATTGTCGATTGAGGCGCGTCCGCGAGCCGGTTCGCGGCAGACACAGCTTCGCCCTTTGACTTACAGAACGGACCGCTCGTCTCCATGCACACATATCAGCCCGGCAACGCGCAGCCCCGGGCCGTCGGTATTATACGTCGGCAGCAAAGGAACACCGACAAACAGCGTAGGCGCTAAAGCAGGCACTTTTCTTGCACTTTCCGGATAACGCGATCGAAGTACGGATGTAATCCATAGCAGACGCGATAGGAGGCCCACTTATGAGCGGTCGCGGTTGGCGCTTTGTCCTGAACGTTGCCGTGTTGGCCTTCGCCCTAGGCATTTCGATCGACGCCTGGGCGCAGAACACGTTCCCTGCCAGCGGAAGCACAGGGGTCGGAACGACGGCGCCTGCCAGTGCGCTAGAGGTCTCGAACAGCGGCGCGACCTACTGGGTGCCGGGCTCCAACAACTGGAACGGCGCCATGGTGCCCCCGCAAGCGCTGACGATCACGAACAACAAGTCCGGCGGGTACGACGCGGTGCTCGTGGGCCGCATGGCGACCTCGGCCGGCAATCTGAAGACGACGTTCTCCATCGGCGCAGTCGGAACCGGTCCCTGGAACGACGCAACCACCAATACGCAGATCGCGGACCTCTACTTCCTGCTCCGTGATCCGGGGGGGATGCTCAAGGAGCGGATGCGAATCGACTCTTCGGGGCGCGTCGGTATCGGAACGCCCAGGCCGGCTGCTGATCTGCACGTCGTCGGTGACGTCGTCGTCTCCGGCAACATTTCGGCGAAGTACCAGGACGTTGCCGAATGGGTGAAGACTCCGACGAGCCTCGCGTCCGGCACCGTGGTCGTCATCGATTCCACCGGGAGCGGAGGCGTCTTGGCCGCGTCCGAAGCGTACGACGCCAGGGTCGCGGGCGTCGTATCCGAACAGCCGGGTGTTCTGCTCGGCGAGGGCGGCGACGACAAAGCGAAGATCGCTCACAGCGGCCGGGTGAAGGTCAAGGTCGATGCCGCGTACGGTGCGGTGTCGGTCGGCGATCTCCTCGTGACGAGCCCGACGCCGGGGCACGCGATGCGGTCGACGCCGGTGGCGGTGGGTAACGCCTCGATGCACAGACCGGGTACGCTCCTGGGCAAGGCGCTGGAACCGATCGCCGACGGCCAGGGCGAAATCCTTGTGCTGCTGATTCTCCAGTAACCTCACCGCCCGGATGCTCCGGGGTGTGCCGCTCTACACCTCGGAGCATCCGAGACGCGTCAGGCCGCTCCTTCTACGTCAGTCCGCTCTTCCAGCGTTCCGTATCCCGTTAACAACGCTCGTGTTATCCCTGGCATTTCCACGACCCGTTCACTCGATAGGCGAAGGCGCCCGTCTTGGGGCCTGATGCGGTACACGGGCGGAATGCGAGAGGATCGCAGTCGGAGCAATACAGGATCGTACCGTCGGCCTGGTTCCCGAGCGCTTGGAACAGCACGGAGCCGACGACCAGAGGCCCCCCGACGAGCGTGGTCCTGTTCTCGGTCAACTGAAGGCGATTGGCACTATCCACGCCCAGAGTCACCGCGACGCCGTTCGTCCCGGCGTCCATGATGAACACGTCGCGGGTCGAATTCCTCAGGAAGGTGTTGCTCGCCAGCTGTACGCCGGTCTGGCCGGCTTCGCTGTAGAACCCGTAGCGGTTCCCGACGGACACGTTGCCGAAGAACGCAACCCGCGCGTTACCGCGAGCGAGGTGCAACCCCTCCGCCGACGTCCCACTGACCGTATTCCCGGTGACCGTGACGTCGGAGGAGCCCGAGAGACCGATACCCGTCCCGGTCCCGCTGATGTGATTGCCGCCCACCACCCCTCCCGCGACGTCGACGATCTGGATGCCGAACTGGCCGCCGGTCACGACGTTGCCGGTGATGCTGCCGTTGAACGATTTCACCAGGCGAATCGCCGGGCCGTTGACGCTGGTCACGCTGTTGCCCGTGATCGCGATGTCACGAAGATCGACGCGCCGACCACCCACGGTGCTTCCGAACGCGCTGATCCCATAGCGCGCGCCGTTCACGACGTTGCCGGTGACGGTCACGTGTTGCGCGGCCTCCACGTTGATCCCCACCGTGTAGGCGCCGATCACGGTGTTGTTGGCGACCACCGAGTGCTTCGACAGCTGTTCGACGCCGATGCCGCTCGAGGCGAAACGCCGCGGCTGCTCCAAGACGATCCGGTTGCCGGTGATCATGATGCCGCGGTTGTAGGCCGCCGCGATGATGCCGTTGATGCAGTCGACGATCTCGTTGTTGGAGACGATGAGATTCGCCACCGTGCTTCCGATCTGGATCGCGTACGACTCCCCGGCGCCCTTGCGGTCGTCGTCGCTGTCGCGGCCGACCGCGCGGAAGATGTTTTCCGTGATCACGCCGCGCTCGATCACATCGGACGGGTCGTCGGGCGGCGTATTCGCGTCGATCGGGAGACGCTGGCCCGTCGACGTGAGCTCGATCGCGTCGTAGTGCCAATCGATCCAGCGTGTCGACTGAATGCGAAAATCGGAGGCGCCCCGGATCAGGATCCCGTTGGCGGTGAATGTGCCCGCCTGCTGGCCCTTGTTGCCGTCGAAGGTCAACCCGGAGATCCCGAATCTCGATATCCCGCTGGCCGTGATGCTGTACACGTTCGCGGTGACGTTCTGATTCGCCCGCAGCCGGAGCGTGGCGCTCCCGTAGAGGACATTACCGGTTCGAAGCGTCAAGCTCCTATAGGTATAGACGGTTCCGACGGGCCCCGGGAAGAAGACGGGCCCGCCCAGGTTCAAGGCCGCCTGAATGGCTGCCGTGTCGTCGGCGACGCCGTCACCTATCGCGCCATGGTCCTTCACATTGGCCGCCTGGGCGGAGACGGCCGGCACGCGCGCCGGATCTTGGGCGAGCGCCACCGACACGAGAAGCGCGAACACCACAGCCGCGACCGGCACCGGCACCCAGCGCAGCGTTTCCCGGCCGGCTCGCGCCGAAGGGCATTCAGCGGACGTCGCGTCACTCCAACTTCTCATGGCGGGGCGCTCCTTTCTCGACGGGACCGGAGCACGCCGAATGGTGGCCGACTCCAGCCGCACTACGGTGGGTGGACCGATGAGTCTATTGCCGACGATCACCGGAACGAGCGCGTCAGCTCGACACGGACGAGATGGTCGATTCCGTCGTCGCCCGCCCGAAAATTGCGGCTGGAGACGTCGCTCACCATGTATTGCGCGAAGAGCGAGTAGCGATCCCAGAAGCGATACGACACGTCGATCCCGCCGCCCAGACGCTTCTCTTGCGGACCGGTGAACCCGTTGGCAGTGTTCCCGATGATCGCCCGATCGAAGTCGACGCCGAACATCAGATCCGACGTCACCCGCGCCGTCACCCGCGCGAAGTAGTCCCGGCCGTCGGTCCCGACCGCACTCCCGATGACGTGGCCGCGCGTCCAGTACCCGCTGGTGAACTGGTCGTGATTGTAAGACTGCCGCGACGTCCGGGTGTACTCGAAGCGCGCGTCCAGCCACTCCTGGCCGAACAGGCCAAGAAAGTGGATGCCCCCGACGCCGCCGGCCGTGCTGCCTGCCGGCAGGAAATTCGTCGCGAGAAAGTGCCCGATGCCGCTGCTCGGGCCGCATTCGCCGCAGGTGTCGTCCCAGTAGAACTCGCCGTACAGTCGCAGGTCCCGGCTCGGGAAATAGAAGCGATCCAGGTTGCGAAACCTGAGCTCGCCGTCGACGCTGAACAGGTTGTTCGTGCGCTCCTCTGGATTCTCTCGGACGTCACCGAACTGCGGATTGAAGATAGCCGCGGGATACTTGCTGACGGGCAGCCACGGGTCACCCCCGTCGAACATGACCGCCCGGCTCGCGCCGAGCTCGATCCAGGTGGCGGGCGAGAAGGTCAGGCGCATCCCCGAGACCTTGGCATACCGATGATCCCGGCGCTCCTCGAGCTGGGCGAGGAAGATCAACGCTTTCATGGGCCCGACCCACTCGCCGATCCACGGCAGCAGAAATGGCTCGGCCGAGCCCAGCCGGATCTGATCGAGCGGGGCGGCGTTGTTCGAGACGAGCATGTTGTGGCGGTAGCCCGGGCCCCAGGCGAGGCTCTCGCGGCCCACCATGAGCTCGATGTTCCACAAGGTGAGCTTTGCGTAGCCCGTGATGAGCCGCGCCGCGGTGTAGTCCTGGTTCGCCAGGAGCTCGGGCTGGATGTAGAAGCTCAGAAAGTCGCCGATCTGCATCCGGCTGTCGAACGTCAGCCCCATGTTGAACGTGCGTTTGACCGAGCTCCCCTGCTCGTTCACCAGGGAGAACCCGTGCGTCGCGAGCGCGTTGAATATCTGGGCGCGGTCCACGGGCGTGAACGAGAACGTCCCGGGCGGCTGGACCCCCTCGGACACCTGCACGCCGAGCGCGGCCAGCTCGACCTTGAACTCCTCGATCAGGCGGTTCAGCACGGGCTCGAGATCGCGTCGCAGATTGAGCCCTTCCTCGTCGCGGCGGATCTTTGCGATGGCCCGGGCCACGATGCGCGCCACCTCGATGCGGCTCATCGGCTTGGTGTTCAAGAGCGTGCGGTCGGCGAGGCCGGCGGTGACCAGACGCTCCAGATCGTCGTAGACGGCGTCGCGATACTGCGAGAAGCCGCCCCAGTTCTTCAGCGGCACGTCCGTGCGATCGAGCGTCTGAGCCTCGGCAAAAGAAACGAGCGGCGCGACGACCACGAACGCGATCACGAGCCACGGCCGCGCGAGGCTCCGGGCAAACATGAGCGCCTAGCATAGCCCAACGGAGGGTATGATCCCGAAATCCGCCGTGTACATCCTGCTGGCCGTGAGTCTGCTGCTGTTCCT
>Ga0111539_10003887_pt1 | contig 19660 bp, 16 predicted proteins | sample RhiMethybrSRZTD1_FD_79667 | JGI IMG/M metagenome (GOLD analysis project Ga0111539, IMG submission 79667) | Populus rhizosphere microbial communities from Tennessee, USA - Rhizosphere MetaG P. TD hybrid SRZTD1 (version 2) (version 2) | ecosystem: Host-associated > Plants > Roots > Rhizosphere >... | reverse complement strand
CGTTCGAGACCACGCGCCAACCGCTGGGCCTGTTGCCTTTGCTGGGAGGCTGCGGCGCGGCCTATCTGGTGTCGTGCTTGTTGATGAAGCACTCGATCATGACCGAGAAGATCGCGCGCCGCGGCGTGCGCATACCGTCGGAATACGCGGCGGACTACCTCGAGCAGGTGCTGGTGCGCGACGTGGCGTTGCGCTCGGTGGTCACGCTGCGAGCGCTGCAAACGGTGGCCGAAACACGCGCCTGGCTGGCCTCCGCGGCGCCGGGAACCGATCATCAAGGCTTTCCGATCATCGACGATCTCGGCACGCTGATCGGTGTGCTCACGCGGCGCGACGTCTTCAAACCGGCCGCTGCCGAATCTGCGCCGCTGCTCGCGATCATCGCGCGGCCTCCCGCGGCGATCGCGCCGGACGCCTCGCTGCGCGAAGCGGCGGACGCGATGGTGCTGCATCGGGTTGGGCGCTTGCCCGTCGTTTCCGAGGGGCGGCTCGTCGGCATCGTCACCCGGAGCGACCTGCTCGACGTCCACCAGCACCGCCTGACGCGGGAGACCGAGGCGCGTCGAACACGTGCACTGCCGTTTTTCGGCCAGCCGTCGACGCGCTGAGCGCGAGCTGATAGACTGGCGCTCTCTTACCTTGGAGGGATCCTATGAGTCGGATCACACGATGGCTGGCAGCCCTGCCGGCGCTGGTCGGCCTTTTGGCGAGCTGCGGATCGAACGAGAGCACGCCGGGCGCAGGAGGCACGAGCGCATCCGGGGGTAACGCCGGCAGTGGCGGCGCGAGCGGTTCGGGCGGCGCGAGCGGGAGCGGCGGAAGCGCGGGGTCTGGCGGGGACCGCTGCGGCGGTTGCACTCCTCCGAATGAAATCTGCATCTTCCAGGTCGGCGGTCCCGGGCCGAGCCACTTCGCGTGCGCGGAGCAGCGGCCTTGCGCCGCCGCGGGCCTGTGCGCCTGCATCGTCGATCAGGGTCCGTGCACGTACGTGCCCGGCGAGAACGACGCCGGTCCCGGGATCTGCAACTGTGACAATGGGCTCGACTGAAAGGAGCAAAATGCTGCGCATCGACCTGAAGTCGCTGATCGCCGGCCTTGTCGTGCTTCAGATGCTCCATTGCGGAGGCAGCACGGAGACTGGCAAAACAGGGCGTACGGGCAGCGGCGGTAGCGCTGGATCGGGTGGCAGCGGCGGCGCGGGCGCAGCCGGTCGCAGCGGCGGGTCCAGCGGCGGAACCGGTGGTAGCGCTGGCAGCGGCGGCAGTTCCGGTCGCGGCGGCGGCAGCGCTGGGAGCTACGGTGCAGATGGCACCGGCGGGAGCTCCGGGACCGATGGCACGGGTGGCACGGCCAGCTACGGCGCGTGCTCGATGACCAGCGAGTGCATGGTCAGGCCGCGCGATTGCTGCGGCAGTTGCGGCGCCGCCACACGCACGAACGCGATCGCGATCAACCGCGGCAACGCCGATAGCTACACGCTCGCAGTGTGCGAGAACTCGGGTTGCCCGGAGTGCTATATGCCGCAGGATCCCACGTTGCTCGGACGCTGCGAGGGCGGCGCCTGCAAGGTGGTGGATCTGCGGGCGCAGCCGCTCACCGCTTGCACTTCCAACGCAGATTGCCGGGTGCGCACGACGAGCTGTTGCGAGTGCGGCGGCAACGTCACGCTCGAAGCACTGATCGCGATTCGCAGGGATGCGGAAGCCGAGTACCAGCGGCTGGCTTGCGATCTCTCGGTGGATTGCGACGCCTGCTTGCCGCCGTATCCGTCCGGGGCGGTCGCATCGTGTCAGGAGGGGCGCTGCACCGTTTCAGGCGCGTCGGGAACCACGCCGCAGGCGCAGTAGCGCGACTGACAGCGACGCGAACAGCAGTAACGTGAAAACCGGCTGCGCTTGCCGTTGCCGAGCGACGGCGCACCCGCCCTCGTCCGTGGCGCAGGGGTTGGTCGCCGGCGCGCTGCCGGGCATGTAGCCCGCTTCACGGTAGTAGCGCGCCGCGCCGGGGTGCAGCGGAACGTCGAAGTTTTCCCACGCCGTTCGTGAATCGTACGAGTACGGCCGGATGTACCACTTGAGCGCTGCGCGATGCGCGTCGATGGCTTTGGCCACGTCGTACGCGGACGGCTCCGGTGCATCGTCGCGCGCGAAGACCGCCTCTCCTGATCGTCCCACCGTCGGAATGGGACGATCGACACCGCGCAGCAGACCCCACTTCACGGTGACTCGTGTCATCCCGAGGTCTTCGGCATTCGCCAGCTGATCGAGCAGCGCCTCGGGCAGGTCGAGAAAGCGCAGGTCGAATTTCTGACTGAACGTGGTCCAGTATGCGGACTCGCGGTTGTTGGCGGGACTGGCCAGCTCGCTGACGATGACGTCGAACTCCGCGTTGCCGAGCGCGCCCGCGACGAGCGCATTCTGAATCGAGCCTCCCCAGGACGCGAGCGCTTCGGGAGTGATGCCGTAATAGTCGAGCACCGGTTTCGAAGTCGGCGAGTCGCCGCCGAGGATTCGAACTGCCATTCGCTGCTCGGCAATTTGCGCTAGATCGGTGATGCTCGAATCCGCCTTCACCGCGACGAGCAGATAAGTGGGGTCTTCGATCTTGGCGATCAAACGCAGGTTCGGGTAGGGCCCATCTTGGGCGTAGACGTGCCGGCCACGATACGCCCAGGCCAGAAAACCGCTCTCCGTGACGCCGAAATCGATGGGCGCATTGACGCGCGTCGTCGTGCCGACGAACACGTCGACGGCGCTGATTTCGGGAGGCAGAGCTGCCTTGGCAACGATGCGTGGCCCCTCGGCGCGGTTGCAGTTTCGGCACTGGATCACCTCGTAGCCGAGCGGCGCCATCGCTTCCGTCAGGAAGTCGCCGAGCTCTCCCCACGGGCAACCTTGTTCGCACGCCGAAGCCAGGACCGGACGCTTCACGTCGAACCCCGTCCGCCCGACGTCGATCGTTTCTTGCGCGGCCGCGGATCGCGGCAGAAGAAATCCGAACGCCAGCAGCGCGCGCAACAATGAACGGCTCTTCATCACGCCTCTCGACGCGGACTCTATCGCGCAGCTGAATCGATGTGCCAGCTGCTGCAGCGCGTGCCCAGAGTGGACCAGTTGACTTTCTAACCGCACCACTACGTGCGCTGCAAAAGACTTTTGCCGATGGAATTCGGAGACCAAAAGAGCAACCGTGCGCGATGTCTTGTTGCTCGCTTCACGCGCTGCATGGCAGAACGGCGTCGACGGCTCGCAAAGTTGTTTCTCCTTCGATCGGGACGAGGAGGTTTGCGGTGCAGATTCTCGAAGCACACGATTGCCCGGCGTGGTGCGCAGTCAGTTTGCTCGTTGCGGCGCTTGCGGCATGTAGCGGTGACGACGCGGCGCCAGGTGAAGCTCAAGGCGGATCCAGTGGTTCCGGCGCAGCGGGTGATGCGGGAAGTGGTGCGAACGCGGCCGCGGGCGCAGCGGGCGGAGCCGGCGGCTCGTCGGCGGGAGCCAGCGGAGGGCTCGGCGGGCAAATCGGCGCCGGCGGGAGCTCGTCCGGTGAACCCGACGCGTCGGATAGCGGAGCTTCCGGCGGCGGCGCCGGGACGGGCGGAGCGTCGGGCACCGGAGGAAGCTCGGGCGGCAGCGATGGCGGCGCAGGATGCACTCGGGAGAGTCTCACGGCGCTGATCGACAGTTACTTCACGGCCCTTACCGCTCACGATCCAGCGCCGTTGCCGGTGACTGCAAACGTCAAGTTCACCGAGAACGCCCAGGTGCACGAGCTCGGTGACGGGCTGCTCTGGAAAGGTGCGGGAGCGCTCGCGTTCAAGCGCAATCTCTTGGACACGGAGCGCTGCGGTTCGCTGACCCATGGCGTGATCGACAATGGCGGTACCGCGACCATCATCGGCGTTCGCTTGAAGGTCGAGAATGGGAAGATCAGCGAAGTCGAGAGCTACGTCGTCGACCCGAGCAACGGCTTTTTCCCGACGCCGGAAGGCGTGAAGAAGGATGGCGGCGCCAATTGGGAAGGGATCCTGCCGCCGGCGGAGCGCAGCACGCGCGACGTGCTGAGCGCTGCGGCCGATGCCTACTTCGACCTCTTCAGCGACTCGTCCACGATGGTTCCTTTCGGCACACCCTGTGATCGATTCGAAAATGGTTTTCAGACGACGCGCGGTCAGTGCTCGACGGGAATACCGGCCGGAGTGACGCTCACGAACCGGCGCTACGTCATTGCCGACCTCGAAGCCGGAATCGCCGTGGGCTTCGTGCGCTTCGGGAGTCTCCTCGATTTTCACATGTTCAAGGTGAAAAGCGGCAAGATCATGGGCATTCACGCACTCGTCGGCCCGAGCGCGCGTTCGTCCGGTTGGGAGTGAGGCCGGCCATGACGACAATTACCATTCGCGCGCTTGCCACAGCTTCGGTTCTGATCGCTCTCTACGGCGCACCGGCCTGTTCGAGCAACACCGAGGGCGAGACTCGGTCTCCGAGCACGGGCAGCGGCGGAAAGGCCGCGGCGGGCAGTGCCGGCAGCACGGGTGCGACGGCAGGAACGGGACCGGGCGGGGCGGGCGGAGCCGGCGGCAGCGGGGCCGACGGCGGGAGCGGCGGAGCCACCGGCGGAAGCACGAACACGGGCGGCGGAAATAGCGGCGGCAGTTCGAACAGCGGGGGCACGGCGGGCTCGCCGGGCGGTTCGGGAGGTAGCGGCGGCTCGTCCGGAAGCTCGGGTGGCAGCGCCGGATCGGGCGCGGGTATGGGAGGCAGCTCGGGGACCGTGGGCGCTGATGCCGGGTCCACCGGTGGTTCCGGCGGCACGGCGTACAATCCGTGCCCGACCAACGGGGATCCTTGCAAGGTTCTCCCGCTCGGAGATTCGATCACCGAAGGCCTACAGTCGTCGCACCGCGGCGGCTATCGCGTGGATCTGTTTCATCGCACGCTCGAGGCGAAGCAGCACATCACGTTCGTCGGCTCGCGCCAGAGCGGGCCTCAGATGGTCGACGGCGTCGCGTTTCCGAGAAATCACGAAGGCTACAGCGGCTGGACGATCGATCAAATCGCGGGAACCATCCCGAGCCCGGCCCTCAACGGGAGTCCCGACATCGTCCTCTTGATGATCGGAACGAACGACATGTATCGAACGGGCGCCGCGCAAGCCCCGCAGCGGCTCGAAACGCTGCTCGACAGGATCCTCGGCGCGAGCTCGCACGCGCTGCTCGTGGTCGCCAAGATCATCCCGCTGAACTCGAGTGCCGCGAACGTAGACGCGTACAACGCCGCGATCCCGGCGCTCGTTCAGAAGAGGGCGGCGCAGGGCAAACACATCGTGCTCGTGGATCAGTTCACGGGTTTCCCGACTTCGGAGCTCGCGGACGGTGTGCACCCGAACGACGCCGGCTACCGGCGTATGGCAGGGGTCTGGTATGCGGCCATCTCGAACCTGCTCCACTAGCTCAGTTGGAGATGCCGCTGGAGCGCGCTATTTTGCGACGGCGAAGGCGTTTCAGCAGCCCGCCTACGTCGCGCAACGTCAGCGCCTTGCTGCGCCGCGGGCGCACCGGCGGCGGTCTCCAGGTGCCGTCGAGGACCGTGCGCTTCGGCCAGTAAAGCCGCATCAGCAGGTTGAAGGGGGCTTTGGTTACTGGCAGCCAGTTTGCAGCCTTGTCCGAGCCGGGCGAGTCGGCCTGGATGTAGAGATCGAGTGAGCCGTCGGCGTTGAACTTCAGCGGGTCGCGATCCCCGAGCGCCTGGCGTCTGAGCGGATTCGGGATGAAGTATCCGTCCGGATCATACGCCGTCAAAGACCAGAAGGCGTTCACCGGGGGCAGCTCGTCGCGGTCGAAATGCAGGACGTAGCTTCGATTGCCGTCGAGGGGGCGGCCAGCGCCGTCCGCGGTGATCGAAGGGTAGACGGCGTCGTGCGGAAGATTCATGCCGAGCCCGAACGAGGCGATCGCGGCACGTAGGCCGTAATCGACGCCGTAGGCTCCGCCGCCGAGGGTGTAGGTCCAGCCCCTCGTCCCTTCGCCGCCGACCTTCTTGCCGCTGCTCCTGATCTGGGACTTTCCCTCCGCCGTGGCGCGCTCGAAGGCTCGCTGGATTGCCAGCGGCGCAGTTTTCAGATCGAAGCGCTGGCCGACCTTGAAGCCGACCTGCTCGAGGCGCTGGATCATCGGGTAGTCGAACGGGCCCGGCGGATTGTCGAGCAGCAGCTCGGCGAAGCGCGCGAAAAACGCGGCCGCATCCATGCGCTCGACCTGCACCGGGGGCGGTGTGACCATGTCGATGGCCGGATCCACGCTGCCTTTGGGCGGCGTGTAGTCGCCCCGGTGCCAGGCCGAGAGCGGCGTGAGTTTGTAACCCCGCTGGATCCGGTACACGTTCTCGTAGTCGGCGCTGCCGTTGGTTTGAGTGCGACCGCCGATCCATACGATCCGTGTGGGGCTGCGTAGGATCTCGAGGCCGTGGGGCGCGACGCCCTGCCAGTTCGGACCCACGACGAGAAACTCTCGCGCCGTGTTGCGCCCGGTGGTGCGCGTGCCCGGCACCGCGAACACGTCGGTCCACAGGCTGCTCATCATCAGCATGAAGTAGCGATCCGTGGCCGGGACCGACAGTACGAAGGGTTCCGGGCCGAGATCCAGGTGCGCCACCGAATAGAGCGTATCCACGTTGGGTCGCACGACCGTCTTGAAGTCCGCCGCCGGAAACGCGAGCGAATGACCGAACCGGTTGAAGGGTCCCTGTCCCGGGATCCCGGTGGGCTCTGCGTGATTCGTGAACTGACGGATCGTCATGTCCTCTAGCACTAGCGGATAGGCGTAGATGTAGGCGTCCTTCGCGATCTCGTAGGCCTGCTGTTCCGGCCGCTCGGTATCAGTTTCGAGCAACGCGGGCGCCTTCTGCGCGAGCTCGATGTCGGGCAGTTGCCACGTCTTGTCGAAGACCGCGTTTGCGGGGCCGTAGAAACGAAACAGCACCTCGAACTCTCGGCCCGGCCAGGTCGGGATCCAGTTCGACGCCTTGCCTTCGGGTGGCTTCGGCCCGAAGTGGACGTCCACCGAGCCGTCGCTGTTCTTCTGCATCTCCGCGGCCAGCGAGGAACGGCTCGAGCGCGTGAGGTTCCTGATGAAAGCGTGACTATTGCGATCGTAGACGGTCACGGACCAGTACAACTTGGCGGGCGCATTCGCCGGCACCGTGAGTCGGTAAGTGTTGCTGCCGTCGAGAGGCAGGCCTGCCTTGTCCCGGATCGTCATCAAGTAGAACTGGCCGGCGCCGACGCGCTTGGGGCTGAAGAATGCATACGAGAATACGAGCCCGCGGCTATCGACCGGGTAAACGCCGGGCTTGGCATAGAACGACGCTTGCCCCTCGATGACCTCGGGCGCAGCCGGAACCGCCCAGTGGCTGCCTCGATAGTAAGGCGCGGAGAAGGCCGTCTGGTACCGTGTTTCGAGCCAGGCGTGCGCTTCGCGGGCCGCTTCGTCGAGGACTTCCTTCGTTCGCGAGTCGGGAATGAAGCGCCTGCCCCGCTCGATGCCGATGGCCCTGAGCTGGTCGACCATCGCCTTGTCCCGTTCGAGCCACGGCTCCGTCTGCACGAAACGATCGAGCGCCTGGAAGAAGCGCAGGTCGTAAGGGATGGTGCTGTCGTACACGACGCCGATGGCATCGACGAACGTGGTCTCCGGAGGATTGGCCGCCCGGGCGAGGGGATAGAGCTTCACGCGCTTGCCGTAGGCGACGGCGCGGGCGACGTCCGCTTCGGCGCTGCTCTGGAGATTCGACCGCAGCACCGCGTAGCCTCTATAGGTGTCCGATTGCAGGACGAAATAGCCGCTTGGGATGGGCTTCGTGTAGCCGGGTGGCAGGATCAGGTATCTGCCGCCGCCGCCCTTGTCCGCGCCGGCCGGCCCGACGTCTTCGAGGGCGGCTTGCCAGGCGTCCATGATCGTACCGGTGAGCGAACCGTCGTCGGTCGGGGGAATTTCGAGCACGACCGGCCCCACTTCTCTCATGTCGAAGAAAGGAAAGAGGTAGACCGTGTCCGGATTGGGCGTCAGCGTCTGGTTCTTCCAATCGGGGAGCCGAGACCAGTAGACGACCTGGTTCATGGCGCCTTTCGCGTCACGAACCATGGCCTGATAGAGGAGCTCGTAGTTGACGGCGGGCATGCCCCAGATGACGGCCTCGACGGCGCGCCTGCGCAGGGTTCGCTCGGCCAAGCGTGCCGGGTCTCTAGTATCGAGCTCGTCGTTCTCTATGCGGCGATCGTACGAGGCAGGTGTTATCGGCATGAGAAGAGTGAACGGCAAGAGCGGTGCCGAACACGCGTCGGGCCTCCGAGAGCCCGGTCCGGGGCTCCTTGCCCCGCTGTCTCAGGGCCGCACGAACGCCCGAGCTCAGGAGGCCAGGTCGTCCACCAGATAACGCAGGATCATGTCGGTGAGCTCGTCCGCCAGCGTCGCGTCGTCCACGCCGGGCGGTGACTCGAGCATGCGCGCCAAGAGCGACGCGCGCACCGACTGAAAGACCACGAAGGCGGCGGCGTCCAGGTTCTTACGGCGGATCGGCAGCGCCGACGTGGCGAGGAAATTGCGAATCACGGCGATCACGCGCATGTCGAAGGCGTGCACGCGATCAGCCGAGGCTACGCGCAGGCCTTCCAGTGCGAGTACGCGGTGCAGCCCCGGCGCCTCGGCGTAAAGCCCGACCAGTCCGAGGATCACCGCGCGCGCCACTTCTTTCGCCGGCCCGCCGCTGCCGGCTACGCCGAGCACGCGCTGCATCAGGCTCATCGCGCGCTCGAATTCGCGGTCCTGCAGCGCGTTCAGGATCGCGTCGCGGTGCGAAAAGTACTGGTACAAGGTGCCGATGCTGATGCCGGCGACTTCGGCGATGCGCGTCGTGGTCGCCGCGTCCGGACCTTCTCGGTCCAAGATCCGAATGGTTGCTTCCAAAACCGCCGTCACCGTGGCCTTGGAGCGCGCTTGCTTCGGCTGTTTTCGTGCTGGTTTGGCCTGCATCCCTGGGTCGTCGCGAAATCCGAGCCGTATGCGAATGGACGAATGCGATCGATCGAGCGCATTCTAGCGAGTGGACATCAACGACGTTCTTCTACCACGACGGACGGATCATCGGGTCAGCACGAACGCGCGCTCGTCAGCTTCGAAAAGTGGCAGCGCTGACGGAGCCCTCAGTTGCTCTGGAATTCGATGGCGCCCACGTCGGGAGCGCTGCCGTGCGGTGCGGCGTTGCCCAGCAAATCCAGCCCGCGCCCCGGAATCGGCACGCCCCTGTCGATCAAGGGAGACCCGGTGGGTAGTGCGAAGTCGGTCTTCACGAGCAGGCTGGGATTCGCCACTGCGAAAGGGTTCGTGAGCGTGGACACGCAGCCCGCCTGGTCGACGGATCCGCTGCCCTGGCTTCCGAACACCTCGGCCGGCGAGGCTCCCGACGCGAAGTGCAAGAGATTCCTGAGCACCAGCCCGTCTGCGTTCGTCCCTTCTCGCACGTTGACGCAGCGGAGACCGCTCGAATTCATGCAGACGCTGTTCTCGAACACGTTCCCGCGCGGCATGGTGGCGTCGACGCCGCGCGGGCCGAGCACGATTTCGGTCATGACGTTGAAGCGGTGAACGTTCCTCGGATTGGTCGTGACGAGCCCACCGGGCAACAGGTTCCGCTCGAAGATGCTGTCCTGAATCGTGCCCTCGTCGATGCCGCCGGAGACGATGTTCAAGCGTTCCTTGGCCAGGACGTTCTCGGAGAAAATCATGTTGTGGCAAACGTTTTGCGTCGATGGCGAGGTAGGGCCGAGCGAGCAATGAAACTTGATCGCCTCGAAGAAGCCCGCGTGCTCCTGGACGACGTTGTTGGAGATCACGGCCTTGTCGGTGTACGCGATGCGCATCTGCCAGGCGTTGGCCTGACCACACACGACGCCGCTGATGAACGTCCTGTCGGCGCCGCCGAACCAGCACGAGCCGCGGTCCGTCACCGGGGTTCCGGTGTTGCCGCGACAAATTGGTGTCGACGACGGCGTAGTTCTCGTGCGGGATGCTGAATCCCGACTGGTCCAGCTGAATGTTGATCCCGATGCCCGTGGGGCCGATGTCCATCTTGTGGATCAGGACGTCGTCGAACAGGTAGCTGGTCGCGATTCCGTGAGCGCCGTTTCTCGGATCCACGGAGGTGATCGCGAGGTCGACGAACCTCCACCCGCCCGAGGTCGCGACATCGACCGACGAACCCTGCAGGATGATCGCCGCCTCGGTGTTCGAGGCAAGGATTCGAATGTTGGGCTTCGCTCCCGTTCCGTAGGCGCCGATCATCGCCTCGGCCTTCTCCTTGTTCGGGGTTCTGAAGGCGGCTTTCGAGTCGAATGCCTCGCCGCGCCGAAACAGGATGCGGCGGAAGCCTGCCGCAACGCGGTCGTCCATCGCCGCGCTGAAATCGGCGGAGGTGAGGAGGCTTCTCGTGTCCGCGCTGGGGCAGCCCGTGAAGTTTCCGGTCGCGCTGACGCAGGCCGTTTTGCCGGCCCAGAACGCGTCCGGGTCGTCGACCGTCACCGTGCGCGTGACGCTTTGCTGAGTCCCGTCCGTGTCGGTGACCTCGAGCGTGACAGTGTACGTTCCGGGTCGCTCGAAAACGTGCGCCGCGACGCCGCCGAAGGCCTTGTTGCGTGGCAAGCCGCTGGTGCTCCATGTGCCGGATTGAGGGTCGCCGAAGTCCCATTCATAGAGCATGTCGGCAAAGTGATTGGCGTTCTTGTCCTTGCTGCGCGAGCTCGTGGCGTCGAAGTGGACGTAGAGCGGCGCCGGATTGCTGCCGCCGGTTCCACGGTGCGGCGTGAAGCTCACGTTCGGACCCGGGCCGGCACCGCCGGTACCCGAGCCGCCGTCAGTGCCCGAGCCGCCGCCACTGCCCGCACTCCCGCCGCTGCCCGCGCTCCCGCCGTTTCCCGCGCTGCCGCCTGCGCCCGAGTTGCCGCCGGTCCCCCCGCGCCCGGAGCTGCTACTCCCGGAGCCGGCCGTCCCCGAAGCGCCACGGCTAGCCGAACCGGAGGCTCCGCCGTTCCCCCGGTTGGCTTCGTTCTCGCCGTCGCTGCCGCAGGCCACCATCGCGAACAGCAGCGCTCCCGAAACCATCGCGCGAGTCAGTCCCAGTCCTGGACGGAAACCATGACCACCGCGTCAGCAATTCGTATGCCGTTCGCACGATCGAGGTTTCGGCAGCCACAGTGCGAGCGAGCGGAATCGAGAACGCTCGGCGCTCCCGGGTGGAACGGACTCAGTTCCGAGCTCTAGCGTCGTTCAGGGATCGACGCAGACGACGTCCGCGTCGTTGCCCGACACTTCGACCGGACCGAAGCCGCCCGCGTGGCCGAGCGACGTGCAGAAGGACCAGCTCGCCACGCCGCACGTCACGGGGTGCGCCACGCAGCGCGAGGCAAAAGCGCGGAGCGCATCGAAAGTGGTGTGAATCACGGTCGCGTTCGACACGCAGGTGAACGTCGCGGCGTCGCCACTGCTCGTGATGGGTCCGAAGCCGCTCACGGCCCCGAGGGAAGCGCAGTGGCGGTGGATCGCGCTGCTGCAGTTCTGTCCGGCGCGTTCGGCGATTCCGTCGCACGCCGCCACCTGCGCCGCCAGCGTCGCGTACGCCGTCGACTGCACGTCTCCGGCGACGCACATGACGGAGTCCACGACCGGGGCGTGTCCGGAGGGAGGCCCGAAACCGCTATTGAAGCAATCGAGCGCGGCGCAGTAGCCGTAAGCCGCTTCATTGCAGGCGGCGCTTCCGAAGGCGTCTCTCGAATTGCATTCGGGGCGCAGCGTGGCGAGCTCGGCCGGCGTGACGTCCCTGCGGCCCGCACGCTTACAGCCGCAGGCGCCGCGCTCGCACACGCTTCCTGCCGAGCAGGGGGCGCCGCAAACGCCGCAATTCAGCGGATCGGTGAGCAGATCGACGCAGTTTCTCGAGCACCCCGTGCGGCCCGGCGGGCAGCCGCAGACGCGGTTGCGGCAAGGGTCGGACCCGCTGCATTCGACGCCACACGCGCCGCAATGCGCGGGGTTGTACTCGAGGTCGACGCAGGCGCCGTCGCAGAAGCCCATCCCAGTATCGCAACGAACCCGCGGAGCGATCGCGCACAGGGAATTCGCGGCGTCCTGTTCTATTCCGAACGGAGCGGGCTCGGGCACCCGCGGCGTCTTGCCCGTCAGCGCCTGCAGGATGACGCATCCGGCGAGCAGCGTGCCGGCGGGGGTCGGGTGACTCCCGTCGTCCGCGTACAGCACCACACTGGGGAGCTCGCCGAGCGCGATCTGCCACGCGGCGCCCACGCGCGCGACCGGGTCGCCGTTGACCTTTGCAGCGAGCTCGTAGCGCGTTTCGAGCGAGTTCGTCATCTGAGCCGGCGTTCCGTAGCGGGGTTCGGGAACGCGCCGAGCCCAGGTCGCGAACCACACACCGCGCGTCTTCGTCTCCGCCAGCGCTCCGGCGAACAAGGACGCGTAGTAATCGAAGTCTTCGGTGAGCTCCAGCGGCTCGAGGCTTTGACCCTGGAGCACGACCGCGTCGAAGCTCCCGCTCGCGATCCGCTGGCGGACGTCGTCATTTGCCCAGTGACCCGACAGCAGCGCGCCGTCCATGGTGATCACTTCGGCCTCGACAGCGGCTCCTGGTGTCGCTGCGCCCAGCGCGCGGACGACGGCGGGCAAATCGTTCACGCTGGTGTAGCTGTTGCCGACGAAGAGCGCGCGGAGCGGCGGACCAGTGTCGGGCGCTCCGGCGTCGAGCGGTGCTGCATCGACGTCGGGGCCGGCGTCCTCGACGGCGTCCTCGATCGATGCGTCAATCGGATTCTTGGTGTCCGGACCCGCATCGTTCGGCGCCCCACGCCCGTCGCTCGTCATCGGCTCCAGCGTCGAGCTCGCACCGCTGCAACCCGCGAGCACGAGCAGGAGCCCGCAACTGAAGCGCCAGCCCCACAAGTCCATGCGACCGGAGTATAGCGGCAAGGGGGCTCAGCGCCGCTTCACGTAAAAGAAGTCGCGCGGCTCGGGTTTTGACACGTAGCCGAGCGTTCTGTGCGTCATGTCCGGCACCAAAGTCGACGTGATCTGGAGCGCGCCGTTCGGCGGCGGTCGGCCGGGAAGCAAGAAGCGCGTCCACGAATGATTGATGTCGAGCTCAGCGGCGTGGGCCGCGCCCGCAATGCGCAAGCCCTCGGCGAGCTCGCGCGCCGACGCCTCGTCGCCGAATCCGTAGAAGAGCACGCTGCGCGTGCCATCGAGCGCGATTGCGGAGCGGCGGCGCGTCTTCAGCTTTGGATTGTTGCCGCCCCAGGGCCGGTCGTCGTGGGCCGCGAGCCGGGGGTGCAACGCGCCGTTTTCGAGCAAGCACGGGGGGGTCTGTCGGTACGCGATCAGCTCGGCTTCTTTGGCGTCGAGCGCCGTCCACGAGGCGAGGCGTAGCGATTGATCGCGATGAATCGCCAGCGTGCAGCCCTCCGGCTTGGGCGGCACGAACACGCGGCCGTCCACCATCACACCCCAGTGCCCGTGCCGCGTTTGCCAGCCGCCGTTGAACACCGCGAGCAGCGTTGCCTGATGCTCGGCCGGCACGAGAGCCGGGCGATCCTGTTTTGGCACCGCCTTGGACTCGGGCTCGTCGGTGCCAGCGACCAGGTGCAGCGACGCGCGCGTCAGATCGATCGCGACCACCGTGACCGTGATGAACTTGCTCGCGGGATGGGGATGTACCGTCGTGCGATAGATAAGTCGCGGCTCCTGGCCGGCTAGCTCGCCTTTGCTGGCGTCGCCGACCGGGACCCATTGCCCGTCCTCGGGTTTGGCCGATCGCGCGTGCGGCGGCTCGAAGCGCGGCGGAGGAAAAGCCGGTGCGCCTTGCTCCGGTGCCGCGCTCTGCGCCTGCTCCGGGCGCGTAGCGTTTTTTATCGCCGGAGCCTGGTTCGCGCGCGAAGGCGGCGTTGTCTCGACGCTCGAACGCGACGCGGGCGCAGCGGGCTCGGTGATCGGACGTACCGGCGCGCCGCAGGAGCTCGATACTGTGCTCGCGATTCCGATCAGGAGCCAGCCGCCGCGTCGCATTCGTTTTCGCATCTTGCCACCGCGTGGGAGTGGCCCCCCAAATTCGAATTCGATCACGAAACGATTCGGTCGCGATCAAGCGTGATCAAGCGTGATTTCGTAGGGTTTGGCTGCCAGTGACGCCAAACCGCGTCGCCGGAAACAAGGAGCCCAGAATGAGTCTCGATGTCGTCGCGCTGAGGGAAAGCTTCGAGCTCGTGGTCGAGCGATCGCCCGAGCTGACGCGCCGTTTTTACGAAATCCTGTTCGAGCGTTTCCCGCAGACCAGGCCGATGTTTCGGCGCAACACCCCAGCTCAGCAAGAAAAGATGCTGACTGCGGCGCTGGTCGCCGTCGTCGATCACCTCGAGGATGCGCCCTGGCTCGGATCGACGCTGCAGGCGCTCGGCGCCAGGCACGTCGATTACGGCGTCAGGGACGAGATGTACGCCTGGGTTGGGGAGTGCTTGCTCGCCACGCTGGCCGAGGTGGCAGCCGATGATTGGACGCCGCGCTATGCGAAGGCCTGGCAGGACGCTTACGCGGCGATCAGCGGGCTGATGCTCGAGGGCGCTCGCCAGTTCCGAGCTGCCGCTCCCAGCCAGCCCGACGACACCGAGCGCAGCCCCGCCGCGCCGCGATCACGCCGAGCCGCCGACGGCGCTCCGATCAGCACGCCGGCAAGTTGAGCCGAGCGCGAGGCTCAGGCGCTGGGTCGAGACGCCGCTCGGTCTTCGCGTTCGGCGGCGCGGGCACCCTCCAGCATCGTCGTGGTGATGGCCAGGTACGCGTCGGTCCACGCCCGCTGCACGCGCGAAGTCCAGGCCTCGCCTGCCGCCTCGGCGAGCGTTGCGATCAGGCTGGTCCCGACCCAGGCGTACATCTCGTCAGTCACGCCGTAGCTGTGGTGCCGTGCGCCGAGCGCGAGCAGGTTTTGCCGCAGCCAGGGCGGATCCTCGACGTGATCGACGATCGCGGTGAGCGCGTCGGCGAACATCTTGTTTTGCTTGTGCGGGTCGCGCCGGAACAGACTCTTCGCCTCGGCATAGCGCTCGAACAGGATCTCGTAGAAGCGCTCTGCGAGCTTGGGCTGCCGCTGCACGATGGTGTGAAAGCTGTCTCGGAGCGCGACCGCGTCGAGCGACGGAACCTTCCCCGGTGGCGCGCCGGACTCGCGAGGGATCGCAGCGGCGGCGCGAAATGCGTGACTGGCGTCGGCGAGCTGCCCGTCCCTGCCCAGGGCGGCTCCGAGCCGCAGCAAGAGCTGGCGCTCCGTTCTAGGGTTCCGGCTGCCGAGCGCGCAGGCCTCGAGCGCCGCTCGATAGAGCGCTGCGGCGTCGCCGAAAGCCGCCTTCTGAAACGCCTGCTCTGCGGCGCGCGTCGCGTAGAGGAGCGCATCTTCGAGTCGAGCCGGCTGCGGAGCACGCAGATAGTGATACGCGAGCTCGTCCGCGTAGAGGTCGAGGAGCTCGGCGTGTCGGGTTCGCAACACGTCGCCGATCGCTTCGTGCAGCTGCGCTCGCTCGGAGGCCGCCAGGCCGTCGTAGAGCGCACGCCGGATCAGCGTGTGCACGAATTCGTAGCTCCCCACGGCGGCCGCACGCCGGATCACCCGCGCTTCGAGCGCTTCGGAGAGCGGATCGACGAGCTCGCTCGATTCGAAGCCGCCCGCAGCCGCGACCACCGGCAGGCTGAAGGTTTGACCCGAAACCGACGCGACCTCGAGCATGCGCCGGCTTTCCGGCGTCAGCATGTGCACGTGCCGCGCGATCGCCTCGCGCATTCCGGTCGGAATCCGGATCCGTTCGAGCTCGGTCGGCAGCGCTTCCGCCGCACCGATCAGGTGCAGCACGTGCGTCAAAAACAATGGATTGCCGCCGGTGGCTTGCTCGAGCGCGCGCGTCGCCGCCGGCGTCGCCGTGGTTCCGGTCAAAAGCTCGATGAAGCGGGCGATTTCCTGCTCCGAAAAGCCGTCGAGCCGAAGCGTGCGCGGGCTCGTGCTCGACAGATTGCCGACCACGCGTGTCAGGTGCTCATTTTGCGCGAGCGCCTGGTCACGATACGCGACCACGATCACGACGCGCGAACGCCGGATCTCGCGGGCGACGAACTCGAGCAGCCCGAGTGACGAAACGTCGGCCCACTGCAGATCGTCCAGCAGGATCACGGCGGGCCTCCGGCGCGCGATCCGGGATAGCAGCCGAGCTATGGCGTCGAACAGCCGGAGGCGGGCCTGGGGCGTATCCGACGCCGGTTCCGAATCGCCCGCGCTGGCGTACGCGGCGAGTCCCGGAACGATCCTTCTGACGTGCACGAGCTCGGCGCGCAAGGCGTCTCCGAGCTCGGCCTCGTCGAGCGCATCGCGCAGGATCGTCACCCAGGGCCAGTAAGGAGGTACGCCCTGCGCATCGTGCGATCGCCCGATCAGGACTTTTGCCTGCTGCTCGAGAGCTACGTCGGCGAACCGATCGAGCAGCCGCGACTTGCCGATCCCGGGCTCACCCGCCACGAGCACCACGGCACCGCTGCCAGCGGCAGCGCCGTCGAGCGCCGCGCTGAACGTCGCGATGCCGTCCTCGCGACCGACGAAATCGTCGCGCAACGGGCGGGCTCGCTGCTCTTGAGGCGCCGTGGGAGTGCCCACGCCGACTTGCGCCACGAACCGGTAGCCTCGCCCGTGCACGGTCTTGATGAAACGCTGCCCATCTCCGTCATCACCCAGCGCGCGCCGCGCTTCGCGCACCGCCCGGCCGAGTGCGGCGTCGCCCACCGCCACGTCATTCCACACCTTTTCGAACAGCTCGCCGCGGGTGACGACGCGCTCGCGATTTCGCGCGAGGTAGAAAAGCACGTCGAGCACCTTGGGCTGTACTTCGACCCGCCGGCCCTCGCGCCGGAGCTCGAACACGCCGTCGTCGAGCTCGAACTCAGCGAACGCTATCGTCATCGAGACCACCAGGCATCCCGCACACGATACGTCAATTGCAGCGGCCGTACGAGCTCGTCAAGGCGCGTAGATCGGCCCGATGTACGACTTCGCAGCGACGACGCTGTCGTACCACTTCTTCTGCGCGCCGTTCGGGTTCGTGCCGATGTGGAACGAAAGGCCGAAGCGATCGATCTTGAGGGAGTCGACGTCGCGCAGCCGCAGATTCTGAAAATCGGCCTTGAGCTCGCCGTCGACCCAAAACGCGATGCGGCCATCGCGGACCCCCGGCGTGTTCGCCTGCACCATGTACTCGTAGCAGTACCAGCGATCCAGTTCGGGAATGAACTCGTCCCGGCTCACGAAGTCTTGGCCGAAGTCGTAGGCGATGCTGGTGTTCGGCATCACGAGCCCGGTCGGAAAGAAGTGGTCGCCGTAGTTGTCCCGCTGCTCGGGGTGGTAGACGTACACGTTCATGAGTCCCGGGGAAGGGGTCTGGCTTTCGCCGCGCCAGTTCTCGAAGTTGACGAGAAACTTGTTGGTGCCGTTCGCCCGCACGCCCGGAGTGGCCTGGTTGCCGTTGAAGTAGTGGGCCGAGATCATCGAGCCGTTGTGGCTGGAGCCGACCACGTCGTACGGGGGAAAGAACTTCGAGTAGTAGCGCAGGTAGAGAACGTCGCGCTCGGGGTTCACGATCTTGTCGGTCGCGTTCGAGAGCTCGGCGCCCTGTTGCGGCACGTTGAACTCGAGCGCCTTGCTTCCCGCGTAGACGTTCGCCGCTTCGGTGGCGATCCGGATCAGGTTGTTCTGGTAGGTGTTGTCCCACTTCTGAGCGAGCTCAGAGGGCTGCGTGTAGCTCTCGAAGTCATCGGCGAAGATGACGTCGGGATCGCTTCCGATGCCGGCGTCGTTCGGATGCTTCGAGGCGATGCCGTTGTTGCCCTGCGGCAGGCCGCCGGAACCACCGCTTCCCGCCGATCCGGCTGAGCCGGCCGACCCGCCCGACCCCGACTGGCCCGCGCTTCCGCCGCCGCTCGTGCCGCCGTTGCTCGTGCCGCCGTTGCTCGTACCGCTGCTGCCCGTTCCGCTCGCGCCTCCGCTGCCGCTGGTTCCGCCGGCGTTGCTGCCACTCGTGCCGCCGTTACCGCCTGCGCGGCCACCCGTGCCACCCTGACCGCCCGTCGGACTGCTTTCGGACGCGTCGTCCGATCCGCAGGCGGCCAGCGAGCTCACAACGGCGAGAACCAACGCGCAAACGGCCAAGCGCCTCATCGCACACCTCCGAAATCGACCATTCTACGCCGTTTCGCACGGGGGTGGCGGTGTCGTCACAGCTTGGCCACCGCTTTGCCCATGCCCTCGTTTTGCTTCACCGATTCCGGCTGTCGCGGGTCGGGCCCGCCGGAAGCGGGGGGCAATGTTCGAAGATATCGATAGATGGCACGCAGGTCGCCGTCGTTCATGTTCTTGAACGACGACCAGGGCATGGGTGAATCCTCGTAGACCGCTCCGGCCTGCAAGCGGTGGACTTGTGAATCCCGCCGCCGCCGAAGCGCGGTCCCGTGAAGGCGCCGGTTCGAAGATCGATCTCGGTGTGACAGCCGACGCAGTTCGCAACGCTGTTGGCGAGGTAGCTGCCGTACTCGAGCGTCGGGGCAGGGGGCAAGGTCTTGCGCGGCGGTGCCGAGGGGCCGCGAGGCTCGATGACGTACGCGAGCGCGATGCGGCCGACCAAAGTCATTTCGTGTGGCAAAACCGCATGTTCGACTGGAGCCTGCGCGCGGAGATACGAGACCAAAAGCCGTGCTTGAGCAGGTTTTTCATTGTCGTCTTTCTCAGAAAAGCGTGGTGACGAACCAGCCGAGCGCGCAGAGTGTCGTGTTGAACGTCCAGTCGAAGCCGGGCGCGCGCCAGATGATCGAGTGCCGGTAGCCGATCCAGAACAGGAGGCGCCCCGTGCACCAGAGGGTGACTATGATCGGCAGTACCTTGAGGTGGCTGTCGTCGATCCGGACCGCGAGCCCGAACAGCGCGGGGAGGAAGATCATCGCTTGCTCGACGGTGTTCTGGAGCACGCGCTGATTCACCTTCCAGCCCCGGCTTTCGGCACCGGCGAAAGGATCTTCGGCGCGATCGGTGTCGAAGAGCCGCATGCAGGACATGATCACGAGCGCGCCGACGAGCGCGGGGCCAATCGCGAGCTCTGCCGCGAACGCCAGCCGTTCGGCCGGGCCGCTGCGCACTGCGACGTCGGGCCAGAATGCGAAGGCGAGCGCCGCGGCGCCGAGCCACGTGACGTTGCCGACGTTGATCGCCAAAAGCATGGGTTTTCTGGGCGCGATCCAGGCCGGCGAAAACAAGGTCTGTGCGTTCATGGGATTTCCTTTCTTTTCGAACTCGGGGCGCGTGGCGCCCGAAACATGGGTGGCGGTGGCTCGGAGGGCTCGAGCCAATCGGGGTGACGCCGCATCCCGTCCGCAATCGCCTGGACCGCGGCCAGGCAGGCGCGCGTGATGCGCTCGGGCGGAAGCCGGTAGAGGGTGTGAAGCACCTCCCAGGCGAATGGGCTCGCCATGAGCTCGATCAGTCCGGCCACCGCCGTCTGCTGCTCGGGCGACAAGCTCTCGAACGCGTCCCCG
>Ga0111539_10003886_pt1 | contig 19663 bp, 12 predicted proteins | sample RhiMethybrSRZTD1_FD_79667 | JGI IMG/M metagenome (GOLD analysis project Ga0111539, IMG submission 79667) | Populus rhizosphere microbial communities from Tennessee, USA - Rhizosphere MetaG P. TD hybrid SRZTD1 (version 2) (version 2) | ecosystem: Host-associated > Plants > Roots > Rhizosphere >... | reverse complement strand
TCGAGATCGGTTCTACCCACTCTGACTTCTGCGCTGCCAGATCTTTTAGTGAAATGAAACCGCCGTTCTTCTCGCAGTAGTCAGCGATTGCTTTTGCGATTTCACCTTTGTAGAAAGCATCGCGCCCTCCGTGCGCGAGCGTGCGAAGGGTGCGAGCGAGATTGGGTTGCCGGAAAATCTCGCCTGGCCGTGGCGCTCTCCCGTCAATCAGGTAATTAGCTGCAGACGCCGGAGTCTTCTTCAACTTTGGCACTTCGGCGTTCCAGTCTTCAGCAGTCTTCTCCATGACTGGAAATCCGTTCTCCGCACACTCGATAGCCGGGGCCAACAGATCCGCGAGCTTTATCGTCCCGTACTTTTCCAACAACGTTACCCAGCCATCGAATGCGCCCGGCACAGTGATGCTCTCCATGCCAAACTCCGGCATCTTCGTTGTTTGCTTCTTTGCAAAGTAATCAAGACTCAACGCGCCTGGTGCTCGTCCACTCGCGTTCAGACCCTTCAGCTCTTTTGTCTTGGACCAGTAAACAAGCATGAAGGCGTCGCCGCCGATGCCGGTCATCATCGGTTCAGTTACATTTAGCATTGCCGCCATTGCGATCGCTGCATCGACTGCATTGCCACCGCGTTTGAGAACCTCAAGACCGACTTGCGACGCGAGCGGTTGGCTGCTGGCAACCATTGCATGCTCGCTTCGCACAACAGATCGACCCGGCTTGACGCGAATTGTTTGGGCGAGGGGATGAATGTTTGTCATTAACATCAGCGCCATCAGCGCAGTTGCAATGTAGATTACCGTAAGTCTGTTCTTCACCATCAGACCTGATCCTTTTCGTCCTTACGCTCTACCGTGCGTTGACATTGGTTCAACTTGAGATTAAATTCTGCCCACTTCGCAGATTCCCCGGATTTTTGGTGCACATTCCTGCGCAGCGAAGGAACAACCCTCAAAAACGGTTCGCAATTGCGCGATCATAGCATCACGCTGGGCTGAATCAAGCAACGGAGAAATGGGCATATCGGTTGGATCTTAATATAAGTTCGTCCGCCAGAATTGTTATAGTCGACTACCGTACAGGGAACTTGAATTCGATCAAGAGAACTCTGAATCGCATCGGTAGCCTGCCTATAATTTCGTCAAAGATCGAAGATCTTAAACACGCAGACAAAATAATACTCCCAGGAGTAGGTCATTTCGCGAGAGCGATGGCTAACTTAAACGAACTTGGATTGCGCGACGCGCTTAATGAGGCCATTCTGATAAGAGGAAAAGCAGTTCTGGGCATTTGTTTGGGAATGGAACTGATGGCAATGACGAGCGAGGAGGGCGATATGCTTGGGTTCGGGTGGCTCGATGCCGAAGCTGTTAGGTTTAAGATCTCAGCGGGAGCGGGGACTAAGGTTCCTCACATGGGATGGAACCGCATAGAAATAAGAAAAGAAAGCGTACTGATGAAAGGCGTGGAGGATCAATCTGAATTCTACTTCGCTCATTCGTATTATCTGAATATCAACGATCGATCAGATCTGCTTAATGAAACTAAGTATGGCGTTCCATTCGCATCTGCGGTCGAGCGGAACAATATATTCGGAGTGCAGTATCACCCCGAAAAAAGTCATCGTGCCGGCGCACAAGTCTTGAAGAATTTTGTTGAAATGTAAATGTTTCGCCCAAGGATAATTCCGGTTCTTCTGCTGAAAGATCTTGCCATAGTAAAGTCGGTCCAATTCAAGAATTACAAGTACATTGGCGACCCGATCAACGCGGTGAGGATATTCAACGACCTCGAGGCCGACGAGCTGGTATTTCTGGACATCATAGCTTCCAAAAGGAAGCGCCTGATCTCGCTCGACTTTGTAAAGGCTGTCGGAGAAGAGTCGCAAATGCCGTTCTGCGTGGGTGGAGGGATCAGGACGCTGCAGGACATAAAAGCGGTAGTCGCGGCTGGGGCGGAAAAAGTAGTACTGAATACGAGTGCCGGTCGCGATCCGCAATTTGTAAAAGCTGCGTCAGACGAGTTCGGATCTTCAACCATCGTTGTCTGCATCGACGTAAAGAGAACTTTTCTTGGCGTGGAGCAAGCGTGGATTCTTGGCGGGAGCCGCTCTACCCGCTTCTCTCCACTCGACTTTGCCAAACTCATGGAAGATCAAGGCGCCGGCGAGCTGATCGTTCAGTCCATCGAAAAGGACGGGATGATGCAAGGCTACGATATTGGTCTGATCCGATCGATCTCGCAGGCCGTGAGCATTCCGGTGGTCGCGTTGGGTGGCGCAGGACAACTCGAAGATTTGGTCGACGCCTATCGTTACGGATTTGCGAACGGGCTTGCCGCCGGTAGCCTGTTTGTGTACCAGGATAAACGAAGAGGCGTGCTGATCAATTATCCGGAAAAAAGCGACGTGTCTTTTTGAACCGTGCCATTCTTCAAGCCCAGACAGCGGTGCCCTGAGCCAGTGAACAATTCTCTGCGATCAAGTAGTTATCAAGAATGCAGCCGGTGCGTGATGGACACGACCGATCCGCTGATAACTTTCGATAGCGCGGGTCATTGTTGCCATTGCACCGAATTCCTTGAAAGGAGGGCGAAGCACAGCTATCACGGGAAGGAAAGCGACATCGCCCTGGACCAGATTATCGAGAAGGTGAGGAGGGCGGGCAGGGGGAAGAAGTACGACTGCATTCTAGGCGTGAGCGGTGGTGCGGACAGCAGCTACCTGGCCTACATAATTAGAGAGCGCGGACTGCGGCCGTTGGCGGTCCACATGGACAACGGTTGGAATTCCGACAAGGCAGTCGTCAACATAAAGAATGTCACCCGGGGACTCGGCATTGATTACGAAAGCTACGTTCTCGATTGGGAAGAGTTCAAAAACCTGCAACTCGCGTTTTTGAAAGCATCAGTTCCGGAGGCCGAAACACCGACTGATGTTGCAATACCCGCCGCACTGCATTCGGTCGCTGCCAGGCATGGGATCAAGTACATACTTAGCGGCGGAAATTTAGCGACGGAGGGAATACTGCCGAAATCCTGGCACTACGATGTCAAGGATCTAAAATACTTCAACTACATTCACCGTACATTCGGCAGTCGACCAGTGAAGAGCTTTCCGACGTTCGGTTACAAGAAGGAAATTTTTTACAAGGTCGTTAGCGGTATGCGGATGATCTATCCGCTGAATTGCGTGCTCTTCAATAAAGATGAGGCCATAAAGTTTTTAAGCCAGAAGTTCGATTGGAGAGCGTACGGAGGAAAACATTATGAATCGACATATACGCGATTCATTCAATCTTACTATCTCTACGAAAAGTTTAAGATCGATTACCGTCGAGCGACTTTGTCAACCCAGATATGTGCCGGCGCGATCGATCGGTCCCAAGCAGTCGAGCAACTGAGATCTCTACCATACAATCCTGACGAAATTGACGGGGCAAAAAACTACATTGCCAAGAAGCTGGGTATTGATAGAGATGAATTGGAACGGATAATGCGCCTACCCCCGAGATGGTATTGGGACTATCCGAACGACGAGCGGAGGCTTAGCGTTATATACGACATGTATCGAAGGATTTTTAAGCGGGAGAAGTTAGACCGCTTCTAGGTGATCGCAGGCCGCAGCCAACCAGATGTCGAAATCGGTCTCAGTCGTTATTCCCACTTACAACTACGGACGATTCATCGCAGAGGCGATCCGCAGTGTCCTTGAACAGACATGCATGCCATCAGAGATCATCGTCGTTGACGATGGCTCGACAGATGAAACAGCGGCGGTGGTCGGAGCGTTCGGCGACACTGTAAGGTATATCCACCAGGATCATGCGGGCGTCTGCGCCGCGCGCAATCGCGGCGTTAGTGAATCTTCCGGGGAATTGATCGCCTTCCTGGATGCAGACGATTTATGGGCACCGACCAATCTCGAAAAGCAGGTGGAGAAATTCGAGAGTGACGAGGACATCGGCCTTGTCCACTGTGCCATGCGCGAGTTTGACGGTGAGACCGGCGAAACGACTCGCTTTTATATGGAGGGCACGGAAGACGGCGTGGCTGACAATATGCTGCTATGGGAAGGTCCAGTTATCGTCGGTCCCGGAGGAGGAATCACTGTTAGTCGTAAAGCATTCGATCACGTTGGTGGTTTTGATATACGCATGAAGGTAGGTGAAGACTGGGACTTTTGTTATCGCGTTGCTCGACTGTTCAAGATCGGATTTGTTCCCGAACCTCTAGTAAATTACCGTAATCACAGCGCTGCCGCTCATCATAACGTTGAAAACATGGAACGCGGGATGTCAATGTTCTATGAAAAAGCTTTCGCCACCAACGATCCCAGGATTTTGAAGTTGCGGCGTCGAGCGTACGGGAACTTTCACAGGGTGATGGCTGCATCGTATTTGCACTCAGGACGTATCGGTAAGTTCTTCTCCCACGCAGCAAAGAGCATCTGGATGCGGCCGGGGAATTTGGAATACTTTCTTCGTTTTCCCATGAGGAAGTTCGGTGCCGACCGGCATCGTTGAACCAGTTTCTCTGATGTTATGAAGCAGGTGCCCTTTCGAACCGCCAGTGGTAAAACTCACGGGTGTGACATAAAACCGAAAGGAGACACTGTGTAGGGCGCGGGTGATGCCACGGGTCGCTAACCGCTCTTCAAGTGCCTAAGGTCCTGTACACGGTTTGCCGGTTTCAAGGTCGCACAGGTATTTCCGATACAATGCGGGTGGTATCGACTTTTTCAGTTCCTGCAGTTCCAGCGCAACCTTGCGGCGATGCTTCTCCGTAGGTGCTGGACCAAGCAACTCCTGAACGTGCTTGCGGAGATCCTTGATCATCGGCTCCGGATTCCCGCTCCGCATCTGCTGTTGAAGTTTCGCGGTTGTCGCCTCCTCTTGCCACGTATCCAAGTCTCCCCGTTTGCCGACGATCAGCCGCGTACGCTCATCAACCGCGCGATCAAATGTGAAGAGCTCAGTATCAACAATGTCACGTATGCGTTTTCGATCTTCCGCGCGCACCAGAAGCTGTTGCGCAAACCGATTCATTTCCGCACTGAACGTCGCAGCCACCGGCTGCCGGCCCGGCAAAAACTCAAACTCCACGTTGTACGCTGCGCAGCCTGATGTAGAAGGATCGATATCGTTTAGTCCTCCGACCGTCTGATCGTTGCACTTTGAGATCGCATTTCTCGTCGCCGGCGCGTTGTTAATGATCTCAAAGACATTCCCGACATCGTCTGACGTCAGCAAGTCGCCTTCGTATCCGGTGAATTGTAACGAGCCGAACTGACGATCAAACAGGAGCGCTTCTCCTCGCAGTGCACCGTCCGCATCAAATGCGCCCTGTCTAAAGATGCTGCTCTGCGGCGTGTACGTCTTTTCTTCGACGCAACCATCACAGTCGATCAGCTTGGTCCATGGACGCAGTAAACCAGGAAAGACGGCCCAAAAATGCCAATCGCCGTCGCCCTTTAAAAACGGATCGCCATCATCTCTTACGGAAAGGTGGTCCAATTTTACCCGCAACGCCCGCAGACCGAAATTGTGAGTGGTGTGGTCCGGATACACCCACGCCGCCACAAAACGCTTCGCGAATTTCTGCCCCGTACGCATCTGCGACAGCGCTACACGAACTTTTACAAATGGTGTCGGACCCTCGGGGTGTCGTTCAAGAACGGTCACACCCACGTCGCTGCGCGCCCCGAGAGCGGCCGCGTCGGGGTGGTTCTGGATGTCGAAGAACAGCGCGGGCCTGACCGGCAAAGTAAGTCCGATTTCTCTCAGGCGATCCGCTGGATTCGGCGGCAGAAAGATATTGAAGTCGAAGTTCACACCATTGGTGGTCGGTTGCTTGACACACGTGGCGTGAACTTTCAATCCATTAGGCAAGGTCGTGAACACAGGTTGATGGAGGGAAGCCGAATCGCAGTCCAGCGCCTGACCACCGCGCAGACTGGCCCAGAGATCGGTCACGACGCCGGGCACAACCACGTTGCTGCCCGTAGGCTGAGTTTGCGGATCGTTATCCTGAAAACGCACGCGCGCGGGCAACACGACCGCACGCGGACGGTGAACAGCCACGGCAATTGGCGGATGGAGTTCGGTGTACTTCTCATGGCCACAATCGATGACGTGGAAACCCAGTGCACTGATGCGATCGCCGGTAACTGGGCGGAAGACCTCGGGCCACTCGCGCTCTTCCCATTCGACCTCTATGCCGCCAAAAGGCAACAGGCTTCCCTTGTCTTCCGCTGTATCGTCCACTAACAGACGTCGAAAGGGCGGATCGAGCTCGACGAAAGCATTTGCATCATTGCTGTGATGGCTGGCCGGATGGTCCTTACGCGAAACGAGGGTGTGATACACGCGCCCTTCGACGAGTCTGTAGAGCGGCGTGGCCGGATCAAAGACGTCCGTCGTATACCATTGCGCTGAGTCGCCGATGCCGATTCCAATCGTGCCGCCGCAGTGGCTGCGTGGATCAGCATAGTGTTCTGGTTGAGTAGCCCCACTCAGCGACGGCAACGGAGCGGGAGTGTAGAGCGGAGGTATTTGGGCTTCCGCCGGCACATCGATCGTCATCGCGCGTTCGACAGGACCGACTTCCGTCTCCTCTAAGATGGGCTTGCCCGCGGGAGTTTGTCCACTGAGTAGCCGCAAAGTGCACTTGTTTGGACAGGCGGTGAGTTTCACGATGTACTGGCCAACCCGATCGGGAGTAAATCGCACCGTCAGAGTAGTGGTGTTCTCCAGACGTGCCGTGCTGCCGGGCGGCCTCTCGAGTTTCCAGGCAAACGATGAGAGGCGGCTATCAACGTGATGAACGGTCGGGCAATTACCACTTTTGACCAGGGCCGACTTAGTACCTGAGATAGTTGTGGGAATACCCGGGAAAGTAATCGTGGTGAGATCGCGACTGAGAAGCACTCGCAATTCAGCAGACTCGCTGCATTCGTCATGCCTCTGTTGAGCTGGTGTCATGCGCGTTTCTTCAAAAGCGAATGCAGGAACCAGTGTTGCGAGTAGAGCAAGCGATATCACGAGAAGAAAAATCTTAAGCTGAGCAGATCTGGAAGAGAGGGTGAATTTCATTTCGTGCTCCTTTGGGCAGGCACAGCTCTAAATTAACTTAAGCTGCGGCGCTATGGCAGGCTTCAAACAGCGAAGCGGAGTAAGCGTTGGGGGTGAGTATCACGTGGTGTACGAGAAGGATCGCGGATGCGATGTCTCAGCGACAATCTCGTGATCCACTAAAGAAGATAAAACATGGTAGAACCTCACGAGGCCATACTTCGAAGGTGCGAGGATGTAGAACAGCAGTGAGCCTACTCCCCTTGTCTCTTTCGGTCAAGATCCCGAATTGACTCACTGAAAATCTACTCGAAAGGGTATTCGTTGCCTCATATAAAAATCTACTCGAAAAAGTAGACACTGCCGCGGTCCGAAAGGGCTGGAGGGCAGCGATGAGGCTAACGATGAAGCAACGACAAGCGGTCACTGCGGTGACAGTCCAGCGATACCGCAATGGCAGTAAAAAGATAAAGCAGCAGATTCTGGATGAGTTTTGTGAGACCACAGGTTACTGCCGTGGTTATGCGCGCTTTGTTTTGCGCAATCACGGGCGACAAGTATGGCTACGCGGAAAAAGAGTGATCGTGGGAGACGTGCACCAGCGGCGGCAGCGGCAGAAGCCCCGCTATTATAACGAAGCGATAGTGCAGGAGTTAGTTAAACTCTGGGAGCTACTGAATTATAGTTGTGGCAAGCGGCTGGTAGCGATCATGCCAGAGCTGATTGCTAAGCTCGAGCAGTTCGGCGAACTGCGACTCTCGCCGAGTAGCAAAGAAAAACTGCTGCGCATTAGTGCCACTACCGTCGATCGCTTGCTGCAGCCTGAACGGCGCAAACAGCAGTTACGCCGGCGTGCTCATACCAAGCCGGGGACCTTACTCAAACACCAGATCCCGATTCGCACCTTTGCCGAGTGGAATGAGCAACAACCCGGGTTTGCGGAGATTGATCTGGTGGCCCATGATGGTGGTCTGGCACTTGGTGACTATTGCCAAACACTTGATCTGACGGATGTTTTTAGCGGCTGGACCGAGACCGAAGCGGTGCCGAATAAGGCTCAAGTCTGGGTCTTTGAAGCGCTGCAGCGAATTCGTCAGCGCCTGCCGTTTCCGTTGCTCGGTTTGGACTCCGACAACGGTTCCGAATTCGTGAACCAGGAGCTGCTGCGCTATTGTCAGAAAGAGCAGATTACTTTCACGCGCGCTCGTCCTTATCGCAAGAATGACAACTGTTATGTGGAACAAAAGAACTATTCGGTGGTCCGGCAGACAGTGGGTTATCAACGTTTCGACACGGCGGCGGAGTTAATGGTGCTGCAGCAGTTGTATGCGACACTGCGCTTATACACTAACTTCTTTCAACCGACGATGAAGCTTAAAAGCAAGGAACGTTTTGGTAGTCGCGTGAAGAAGAGCTACCACGCGCCGCAAACTCCTTATCAACGAGTACTGGCTTGCGCTGCCGTTACCCTGGCTGACAAAAAGAAATTGCAACGCCAATATCGACTGCTCAATCCCGCGGCGCTGAAGCGAGAGCTCGACAAACAACGCAAGGAGCTATTTCGTCTCGCTAGTAAGAAGCGGCCGCTCAAACTAAAGCGCCACTCGAATCAAAGAGGGCTACAGATAAAACCCCACATGTCGCCATGAACACATCTGTTTCGAGTAGATTTTTATATGCGGCAACGAATCAGCTTTGGAGTAGATTTTTATATGCGGCAACGAATCAGCTTTGGAGTAGATTTTTACATGAGGCAACAAGGATCCTGAGCGTCAGCGGTATTGATTTTATCGTCCAGAAACCGACAAGTCTCGATTAGTTTTCTTTGCTCGGTTTGATGATGATGACTGAATCCATCTGCCCGTTCCCGTTATCTTCAGTGGCGGAGTTGGCCGGATCGTTTAGACCTACACCATTGACGAGGAACTTGTAAGTGTACTTGCCGGGCGTTAAATCAATTCGGCAAACCCATCCGTCACTCTCTTTCGCGCAATAGTTCTTAGTCTGAATCCAATCGTTGAACGATCCGTAGATCGCCACCACCTGCGCGTCGGTGTGCCCTTGCAGAGTGAAAGTTGTATTGCCGGTACTGGGCACAGGCGGCGGCATCTTTCTCACCAGCATGTCTGCCTGACCAGTGTTTAGAGTGAGACCAGTAACATTGCCTTTATCGTCCTTAATGAAGTCGAGGCGCAGATCTGGAATATCGCTGTCATAGAACCTCGACTCGGATGCAGGCACGAGCTGGCGCGGACTCAGGATTGAAGGCCTGACCCACAAAGCACCATCCTTGACGCTCACATACAGGACGAAATCGTGCACGAACTTCGGATCAATTTCATATCTGCCGATGTACTGTTGCAACAGCGCGGGAGCCACTTTGACTTGCGCTGCCGCGGTCGCTATCCGAGTAAGTGATGACGGCGCGACTGCGTCTTTATTGCTGGCAGAAATCTTCGGCGCGGGTTTGATACCGACGAGCGCTATCAGGTGACTCGCCAGCGTCCCTCGCCAATTAAGCAAAGTGTGGTTTCCGTTAAATTCTGTGAAGTGGACCGCGTATCCTTTACTCTGCAACGTGTCTCTCAAATTACGGTTAGCCGCGAGCAGTGTAGGCTGTACAACGGGCGCGGGAACAAAGGGACGCCACCACCAAGTCCCTTCCAACAGTCCGGCTTCAAAGGAAAAGCGCAAAGGCAAACGCGGGCTCGCAGCAAACTGGCGGTTAAGCCATTCCCACTCCGTTTCACCGGGGGGCTTCCATGCGAAAGCACCCGACTGAGAAAGCACGTTGCCGAACACCTCTGAATGCTTGAGCCCTACGAAAGCCGCCTGCAATCCGCCCTGGCTCGAGCCCCCGATGATTGTCTGCTCAGGACGGTCGGTCGCGTGGTAGTTAGCGCGTGCCCAGGGAACAATCTCCTGAGCCAAAAAGTCGGCGTACGCTGAACTACAGGACAATTCGCGCATGCGCTCGGGGTTATCTACCATCACGGCGACAAGCGGAGGGATCAAGCCCGCTGCAATCAAATTATCGAGAGTGGTTGCTACCCGCGCCGTGTTTACGTAAAGACCGCCGTCGCTAAGAACTAGCAAACCGTAAGGCTTTTTGTTAGTCGAAAAGCCGTACGGCGTGTAAATCCAAATTGGACGCTCATTGCCCAGAATTTTGCTGGTGAATTTGTCGCGCCGCACTTGTCCAGTAGGAACTCTCGGACGGACGACGCTCCAACTTTGCGGCTCGGCAGCGGGCAATTCCACTGCCGAAAAGAAAGTCACTTCATACGGGTTGAATTCGTTCCAGCGCTCGATGTCCTGAAGCGGATTCAACGGATCATTCCGTACGACTCGCGCGAAGCGGTCAACGCCGCCCCACTCTTTTGGGTCGGGCAGATTTGTTGCGAGTTGATAGGTGAAGCGTGCGCCCTTCTGAAGCCGAAATGTTTTGTACCACAAGTCAGTGTCGAGCAGCCGTACCATCGGCTTACTCACGTCCCCGAGGCGAAAGACAAAAACGTTTTTCGTCTCTTCGCTGGCTCGCCAAAGCATAGTGACGAGCATCTCGTGATCGGTATCTGCAGCGGACTCAATGATCGGCGCGCCTCGTTCGTTAATTTCCTTCCAGAACTTATCAAGCGCGGTCCGATCACCTGAGATAAGCCGATCACGTAGGGCCAGCAAACGCGGACTCGATGGCTGGTCATTGAGTGTTTCCGATTTTCGCTGATCGACCAATGTTGCAGATACGGGTACGTTTGTTGCCAGACTCGCGGTGATAATAAGCAGTGTAAACACACGTGTAACGATCCGAGATGCAAAGCTAACTCGCATTAGTCGGCCCTTTCAGTAGTTAGTTAGAGGGGAGAATCAATTAAGACTTGAACACTCGCTCAACCGGTGTGCGTCCCTGTTCATCATAAGCCGTGATTTTTGCGGAGGGCGCGTCCGACATATCACTCATCAAACCCTTATTGGCGCCGAACGTCTCGCTCGGGGCTGGGAGCACGCCGTCCACATGTTCGCTGCCGGAACGCCGTTTTGAGCGGGCGCGCCGAACGACGATGAATAGATAAGTCAAAACAGCGATGGCCATTAACTGGCGCATGACACCTGTGAAGTTGTGATGTGGAACATTCACCGCCCACAGCGCTGTTAAGCCGGCCACCGTGGCCATGGTAATGTGCAACGCCATTCTCAAGAGCGTGGAATCGAGGGGAAGGCTCCGTCGAATTTCACAACAGTTGTTTCTGACCTGCTCGAAGTCACCGAACCTTTGCAGCGCCGCGCGTTGCGCGTCATCTGGCCTCATTCCCTTTTCAACGTTGGCTCGTGTTCGCATTTCAATATGGAAGCGCAATTCCGTTTCAACCTCGCGCACCATCTCGTCGGGACGCCGCCAGGCACTAATGAACCTTGTCGTGGCTTTGATCCAGAACATAATCAAATCCTTTCTTAGACCGCGCGCAGCGCCTTGATCGTTGCGCCCGCAAGCCGCTCCCAATTCTGCTCTTCGATGATTAGCTGTTTCCGACCCGCGCGCGTCAGTTTGTAGAACTTCGCGCGCTGGTTGTTTTCCGAAACGTCCCAATCCGACTCGATCCACCCGCGCTGTTCGAGCCGGTACAGTCCGGGATAAAGCGATCCTTCCTCCACCTTAAGAGCGTCCCCCGAAATCTGTGCGATCCGTTGACCGACTCCGTAACCATGGAGAGCGCCAAGCGAAAGGGCTTTGAGGATCAACATGTCCAGCGTCCCCTGAAGCAGGCTGGCTTTAGATTTGGGCAATGGGGTGACCTCCTAGATAATCTAGGGCCAGCATACCACGGACTACCCAGACTGTCTAGGGGCAGTGTTAATTGATGGAGGAGGAGACGGGCCGCGCTGGATACGTAAGGTCTATTGTAGGGGCGGCACTCCGTGGCCGCCCCTTGTGTCGCAAGCATGATCGCAGAGTACATTGAACCGACACAAGGGGCGGCCACGGAGTGCCGCCCCTACAAAATTGCTTCTCAGTCGTCAGCTCCCGAACTTGATCTGGTTTTGAGTGCCGCACTCAACTCAGGGATCAGAGTCTCACCCGCGAGCACCTGCATGCTTGAGCCGGCAAAGTCATTGCTGAATGGTTCGTACCGCCCGCCGAGATGCTCGTGGAAAAACCGCTCGGCAACGGCGAACAGGGAGATCCAGTTTTCCTTGCGCCTATAATCGTGACCCTCGTCGGGATAGATTAGATAAGTTACCGGCTTCTGGTGCTGTTTCATCGCGGCAACGAAATCATCGGAATAATTTCGCGGCACGTTAGTGTCCAACGCACCATGCGTAATGAGAAGTGGTTTAGTAATTTGATCGGTGAAGTAGAGGGGTGACTGCGCGTGCAATTGAGCCTGGCCGTCCCTGGTTGTCTCATCACCAACTAATCGTCGCCAGAAAGTTCCGAATGGACCACTTCGCGTTTGCATCATGGTTTGCAAATCTGTCGGCGCATACATGGCCATCCCACAGGCGAAGACGTTGGGCGTGAAAGTCAAAGCAGCCAACGTCGCATATCCTCCATAGGACCATCCCCAGAGGCCGACTTTGTTCTTTTCTGTAATATCTTGCTTTACGGCCCAATCAACTGCATCAATCAGGTCGTCATTCATTTTGCGGCCCCACTGCTTCGCACCTGCCTCGCGAATCTGTTTACCAAACCCTTCAACGCCGCGGAACTCAACTCGAAAAACGGCGTAGCCTCTGTTGGCCAGCAACTGCAACGTGCGATTGACAAGCCAGTTATCCCACTCATATGCGACGGTTGGCCCGCCATGAACATAAAGCAGCATCGGCAAAGGATGATCTAAAAGCTTCCCGCGACTCGCATGGCTCCATGATGGAAGATAAAGATCACCAGGCAATTTAAGACCGTCACGAGTCGGCACAACTACTGCTTCTCGCCGCGCCAGCGCGAAGGGCTCGATCGCGCTTTGAGACAGGAACATAAACCGCGCCTTACGTGCAAGCCGGTCATAGACGTAGTAACGAGATGGACCACCGTCGAGGTAGGTGATGAGCCAGATTCGATCATCAACACTGCGCCCCGCCACGCCAACGTCACCATTGTGCAACGTACTCAGATAGAGAAAATCTTTTTTGATCGACGGGTCGAGAAAGTGTCGTCGAAGACGCCCGTAAACTGCAGACGCTGATTGCACTCGTTTGGTACGTGGGTGAAGAAGAAGCGAGCTTCTGAAATCAGCGAACGGATCTGTCGAGAGATTGCGGGTCTTGCCAGTTTTGAGATCAATCGACTTCAGGATGGCTTTATCAGTCGTACGGTTGTCGACGAAGTAGAGTGTGGTTCCTTCCTTGTTAAGTGCCGCCGGTTGTGAAATGCGTGCTTCCTCGTAGTTGAACCGATCGAGTAGTTCCCACCTACCCGAGGCTTTTAAGCTATAGAGCTCGTAGCCTTGATCGTCAGTGCGGCGGGTCGCAACCCTTGGTCGAAACTCATCGTCGCAAAGGAAGGAATCATAGGAGTCATTCTTTAGCACAAGCTCTGAAGCTCCGGTCTGCAAATTCAAACGATAGAGATCAGAGCGCACTGCCTCACTGTTCCTAAGACCAATAAGCACCTCTTGTGGATGTTCCGGACTTAGCTTTTCAATACGCGCCGAGACTTTTGTTTGCGGTGTCAAATCTCGAATCTGTTTATCGGCAAGATTGAATACAAACAGATGAGTGTCTTGGCCCACCGGTTTCAAAAAGATGAGTTGCCCTGACGAATAGGTCCATTGCAGATTCAGCACCGGGCCGTCAGTTTGTCTAAATAACAATCGCGCGCCGGCCGAACCGGCAACTGAGGCGGAGAAGACTTCATCTCCCTCGGCATTCGGGACAATATAGACAATTTTTTCGCCGTCAGGACTCAACCGAACGTTGAGTTTGTCTTCGTCCGCGAAAAGAGTGCTGCGCGGAATCAGTCTGTCGACTGGTAGTCGTGATTGAGTTGCCACGCCGAACGAAAGACTAAAAACTAGTAGTGCGCTGAATGCAAGTTTCATGGGTACCTCAGGGGTGCAGTCAAACTTTAGCTGTTGGCCGAATACTAATCACAAGATACCAAGCCGGCAAGCATCGGTTGAGGGCGCTGTCGAACGTACTGTAGGGGCGGCCCTCCGTGGCCGCCCGTGGTTTTAGCAAGGGGTTCAAGAAGCGACGGCCTCGGATTCGGCGAACACGATCAAAACCACGGGCGGCCACGGAGGGCCGCCCCTACAGTACGTTCAACAGAGCTACGATATTGATACGACACTTACAGATTTTGGATCGAGTTTGATCGTCAACTTGCCGTTTTGAGCTCTTGCTGACACTCGTCTTGGTTTGACAGCGTCAGGCGCGTCGAACGTGTTGACGCTGTCGACCTTGCTCGCGGTTAGGGTTTCACCGGTTGCCGAGTTTGCGTTGCTGCCGGTCAAGCTTACTTCAATCTCAACAGCATTAGTTGGGTCAACGTTGGTGAGCTCTAACCAAAGTTTGCCTGATGTGTCCTTTGCAGCGATTGCGTCGACACCAGGAAGTGTGATGTCGCCGTTTGTGTAAGTGCCGGCGTTGAATGTCACGGGAATCAACGTTGCGTCCTGGAATGGCACGTACATCTTGAAGACATGATAGGTTGGAGTTAGGACCATCTTCTCCTTATCCGTCATGATCATCGCCTGAAGTACATTGATCATCTGAGCGATGTTTGCGCCCCGCACGCGTTCGGCATGTCGAGCGAAGACGTTCAGGTTCAACGCGGCAAGTATCGCATCGCGCATGCTGTTCTGTTGGACTAGAAATCCCGGATTGCTGCCCGGCAATGGCGCATACCAACTACCCCATTCGTCAACCACAAGGGCGATCTTCTTTTCCGGATCATATTTATCCATGATGGCGGCGTGCCGGGTAACGAGGTCTTCCATTTTGAGCGTCTCTTTTAGAATCTGACTGTACTCCTTCTCGCCAAATCCTACCGACGCAAACTTGTTTCCCCAGTTGATGACTGTGTAGTTGTGCATCGAGAGGCCTTGCATGTCCCAACTCCACTGTCGCTTCTCCCAGGCCTTCATGATCGTGTCGGTCCACTCAGTCCAGCGAGCTTCACCGCCGCCTGGGCCAACAGCAATCTTCATCATCTGCTGGTCACCTTGTTGCGCAGGATTGAAGTTTCTGACGAAGCGACTGTAGATAGTGAGCTGTCGCAGATAGTACTCAGGGGTCATGTTGCCGCCGCAGTCCCAACTCTCGTTGCCAATACCAAGCATGGGAATCTGGTACGGGGCGGGATGACCGTTGGCGGCACGTTCTTTTTGCAGTGTGGTCGGGAGTGGCGTAGTTAAATACTCGAGCCATTCAGCGGCCTCTTGCGGTGTGCCGGAACCAACGTTGATCGAAAGGTAAGCTTGAGAACCGATTTGATCGATGAAATCCATGAACTCATGTGTGCCAAACGTGTTTGGTTCAACTACTCCACCCCAGTTTGGATTCAGGGTAACTGCGCGACTTCCGATACCTTTGCGCCAATGATACTCATCAGCGAAGCAACCACCAGGCCAACGTACGTTTGGTACCTTGAGCGCTTTCAGTGCGGCGACAACGTCGTTACGAATGCCGCGCGTATTTGGAGTCTTCGAGTCAGAACCAACCCAGATGCCTTCGTACACACCGTAACCGAGGTGCTCTGCGAATTGCCCAAAAATGTTGCGGTCGATCTTTGGGCCGGGTTTGGCAGTGTCGATTGAGAGTTGAATTTTATTCTGCGCCGAAACCTGCGGGTCAAGGAACAGAATCATCGAGCCGAGGATTACTATCGAGGCAAACTTCGTCAATATGAAACTTGAGCGGACCATGCGGTTTCTCCACTACTTGATTAGGCAGAGCAGGCCTGGCGAGTGCAGTTTTACCCGGCCAACAGATAACTATCAAACCCACACCAGTTTTGGCGAGTCCTTCGGACAAGGGCGTGGCGCATTTTATCGGTGAAGATTAGATCAGTGCGGGTCTCTGCTGTACAGAGGGATGCGATTCGAACGCTTTCAAAAGTTACTAACCATTAAATTACAGCGACGAGTTGTGTAATCTGTAGAATTATTCTTTGTTGTCAATGTCGAGCTGATTGAGACTTGAGAGACTTTGCCTCACCACAGAGAGATCGGACCATATTGCGCTCAAACAATTTCCGACACCGAGTCAAGCCAACCTCCCTTAAATCCCGCCCGCCGTAGTCCGGTTACAACCTCCGGACAGCGGCGCATGATGTTCCAGAGTAGTTCTGTCCGGTAGTTCTCGATCATCAGCACGACCGGCCCTTGATCGATTCCGAAGTGATACGGCGTGACCCACCAACCGGTCGGGCTATCTTGCACCGGAAACGATTGATTGAACGAAGGCTTGAACCCGTATTTTCCCGTCATTCCCAGATCCATTCGCGCAAAGTGGTGTATGGTCGGTATGACGATCTCGGGAGCAAATGGCAGCGAGGCGACAACCACCCACGGGGCAACAGTGCCGTCGTCGGGACCGAATGGGGCTCCTCGAGCAACATAGTCAAAAAACTCGCGTTCGACGCCGTTGACCACACGCTTCGCCCAACCCGGCCCATCGCAGGCTGTGAATCCCCAACAATGTTCGCCGTAGCCTGCGAAATTCATGGGATTGCGGATAGCGTATTCCTGCTGCACAAACGTCGCCTGGCGGCTGTTCTCGAAGTAATCGCTGGCGCGCGAACGCATGAACTCGTCACGAAGATCGCGAAAATCGATCCACATGTGAGAGAGTTGATGCGTGAAAAGCGGCCCCGAATAAAGCAATTCACGATCGTAAATTTTCTTCCATTGGTAGGTCGCGCAGTAGGCGCGATAACTCTCGGGCGGCAACGGATGCGTTGGCGAACCGAGTCCGAGGATATACAGCAACAAACCCTCATCGTACCCTTGATAGCGATGTGGGATAAACCCGCTCTCCGGTCGCCAGCCATGGGTTAAAGTCGGTCCACCGTTCCGAGCCCAATTCCAATCTGCTCGACGGTAAAGCTCATCCGCCAGAGTTCTGATCTCGATCTCGTCTGGCGTGTCACGATCGAAATAGGTAGCGGCTGTTAAGGTGCCCGCGAACAGAAACGCCGAGTCGATAGTGGAAAGCTCGCATTGCCAAACTCGCCGACCTGTTTCGATGTCAAGGAAATGGTAGAAAAAGCCTCGGTAGCCGGAGGCATCGGGCTCGGGACCTTGCGGGCATGCAAGCAAGTAACGGAGTCGCTTCAAGGCTCCTTTGGCGGCGAATTCCCGGTACATGACTTCACGCTCGACGATTACTGGTAAGGTCGCCAGCGCCATGCCGACGGCGGCGATACTGACCGGAGCAGTCGGGTCAGTCTTGTCGCGCACTAGCCCATTATCCGGATTGGTTTCGCGCAGATAATACAGAACGGTGGAGAGCTGCAGCAGGCCTAGATCTCTGTCGGTGAGCGGTCCATTGAAATCGCTATGGGTGGCGTGAGTGTCGGCCATGAGTCACGTGCCGTCCGTCAGCCCTAACTGCACGCGGACGTCATGATTCTTCGAGTCATCAGTTAGCGGCACAAAGTTGTTCGGCAATCGCTGCCCGTCAAGCTCGATCGATCGAACGCCACGACCCGAGCCTGCCGAGTTGTCCACCAAAATCCGGTATGTCGCGGACCGATGGTGATACTTCAATTCAAATCGCGGCCAACCTGGCGGAATGCATGGCTCAAAACGAAGTGTCTCGCCACGCAATTGGAAACCTAGAATCGTTTCGATGGCGACGCGATAGAGCCAACTCGCGGAACCCGTATACCACGTCCAGCCGCCGCGACCTGTGTGCGGCCAGGCGCCATACACGTCGGCACTAACCACATACGGCTCAACTTTGTAATGCTGCACCTCCTCAGCCGTCGTGGCATGGTTGACCGGGTTGATGAGGTTCCAGAGTTCCATGGCGCGATCGCCGTAACCCAGCAACGCCGTCGCCAGTACAACCCATGTGGCTGCGTGGGTGTATTGACCGCCATTTTCGCGAATGCCCGGCACATATCCTTTAATGTAGCCCGGCTGAAGGGAGCCTTTGTCGAATGGTGGGTCGAACAGTTGGATCAACTTGTCATCGATTCGGACCAATCGTGTTTGAACCGCGTCCATTGCCGATTGAGCACGTGCGGGGTCTGCTGCTCCGGAAATGACTGCCCAAGCCTGGGGGATGGCGTCAATTTGGCACTCATCGTTTTCAGCGGAGCCCAGTGGAGTTCCGTCGTCGAAATACGCTCGACGGTACCAAGCGCCGTCCCAGGCGTTCGCCTCCAGATCGACTCGCAACTGCTCGGCTCGCTCGCGGCACCAATCGGCATCGTCGGCCTGATTGCGCTGCTCAGCCAAATCTGCAAATGCGTTCAAAACGGTGACGAAGAACCACCCGTTCCAAATGCTCTCGCCCTTTCCGTGCACGCCGACCTTATTCATCCCGTCGTTCCAATCGCCGGTGCCCATGAGAGGCAATCCATGGGATCCCAGCCGATAGCCGTGCTTCAGCGCGCGCATGCAGTGTTCATAAACAGTGCCGGTCTGCTTGCTCATGGAGGGTAAATTGAAATCTTCCTCCTGCTTTTCGGTAAGTATGGGCGAGGTTATGAACGGCACGACTTCATTTAACAAGTCAGCGTCGCCCGTTGTAACAACATAGTGTTGAACCACGAGTGGTAAGAAATAGAGGTCGTCGGTGATCCGCGTGCGAACGCCGATCCCGGACGGGGGGTGCCACCAATGCTGGACATCGCCCTCCTCGAATTGCCGTGCTGCTGATCGCAAAATCTGAGCCCGTGCCTCTGCCGGAGCGTTATAGACCAGAGCCATCACATCCTGCAGTTGGTCTCGAAAGCCGTACGCTCCTCCAGATTGGTAAAACGCGGAGCGTGCCCAAACGCGGCAAGCCAGGATCTGATAAACGAGCCAACGGTTGAGCATCAGGTCCATGGCAGGATCAGGCGTAGTCACCTGCAACCCGTTCAGGTAGCGATCCCATTGCTGTTGCACCTCGCTCAGTGCCGCATCGGGTTTATTAGATTGTGTGTATTTGCTGATGAGTCGGTGAACTTCCTCCAAATTGTCCGCCTGACCAAGGGCAAAAATCACTTCCCTTGTCTCCCCGGGAGCCACCGTCATTTCCGTCGTCATTGCCGCGCAGGGATCGAGGGCCGGTCCCACGCGGCCGGACAGTCTGACTCTTCTCAGAGCAGCAGGCATTGAAACCGAGCCGTGTTCACCGAGAAACTCCATACGATCAGCCGTAACAGACTGCGCCGGCGTACCAGAGGCCACAAAGGCGATCTTCTTCGCGAAGTCACCAGCCCAGGCATTCCGCGCCAACATCGCGCCGCTCTCTAGATCGCGCTCACAAACAATTTGGAGCGGAGCTTTTTCACGGACGGTTCCAAGCACCCATTCGGAGTAGTACGTTGCTGACAAGCGCCGGGCCAGATCGCCATCATTTCGCACAGTTAGGCGGGCTAACTTGATCGGATCGTCCGTCGGGACGAAAACCAGGAGATCCTGATAGAGACTACGACTG
>Ga0111539_10003885_pt1 | contig 19669 bp, 15 predicted proteins | sample RhiMethybrSRZTD1_FD_79667 | JGI IMG/M metagenome (GOLD analysis project Ga0111539, IMG submission 79667) | Populus rhizosphere microbial communities from Tennessee, USA - Rhizosphere MetaG P. TD hybrid SRZTD1 (version 2) (version 2) | ecosystem: Host-associated > Plants > Roots > Rhizosphere >... | reverse complement strand
TGCTGCGGCGCTACGGCCGCCTGCTCGGCCCCGCCGAGATGCAGGCCGCCTCGAAGAGCGACCCGGGTGCGTTCCCGCCGGGCGTGCTGTTCCGGTACGAGCGCCTGCTCGAGCCGCCGGACCTTTCGGAGGGCTTCTCCGCGATCGAGGAGGTGCCGTTCGAGCGGGAGACGGATCCGAGCTTCACGAACCGTGCTGTGGTCGTCTGGCTCGACGGGGTGTTGTGGCGGAGCCGCTCGGAGGCCCGCTCGCCAACGTCGCCGGAGGACCTCGAGCTCCTGCCGGCAGGCCTCGAGCGGCTGCGGCAGTACGCAGCGGAAGGCTTCCGGATCTTCGGCCTGACCTGGCGGCCCGACATGGGGCAGCCGGAAGGCCTCTCGAAGGACGCACTCGAGCTCTGCTTCACGAGGCTCCGCGACAACTTGCGCCTGCCGCTACCGATCTCCTACTGCGCCCACGCGGCTGGTCCGCCCGTGTGCTGGTGCCGCAAGCCGTTGCCCGGGCTCGGCGTCGCGATCGTCGTCGAGCACCGGCTGGACGCGGCGCGCTCGCTCTACGTCGGGAGGAGCCGGCTCGATCGGACCTTCGCGCAGCGGCTCGGGTTCAGCTTCCGTGACGTGGCGGCGGAGAGTTCCTAGAACGTTGCGCGCTCCAGCCTCGGCACGCTAGGCTTCGTGCGCGTGACCAAGTCGCCATGGCAGAGGCCCGCCCGCCTGGCGCTCCTCGCAGCCGGCGCGGTGGCCTTCGCCGCCGTGCTCGAGATCGCCTCGCGCTGGCTCGCTCCTGCGGGTTCGCCCATCCAGCGCCGCTTCCCCGTCGAGCTCACTCGCGTGCCGCGACCGTACACCATGTTCGCCGGCATGCCGCGAGTGGAGCTGAACTTCGGCGAGTACGTCGCGCGGCTCAACGCGGGCGGCTACCGCGGCCGCTCCGCGGACGCGCCTCGCGCGCGGGGAGAGCTGAGGGTGTTCGCCCTCGGGGGGTCCACGCTCTTCCTGGGGGAGCCGTCGATCCCGGATCTCCTCGAAGCGGAGCTGCATCGGCTTGGGCTGGAGGGCGCGACCGTCTTCAACTACGGCGTCATCTCCTCTGTCTCCGGCCAGGAACTCGCCCGCCTTCTGTTCGAGGTCGTGGAGCGCGATCCCGACCTGATCATCTTCTACAACGGCGGGAACGACATGATCAGTCCGGCGCTCTTCGACCCACGCCCGGGCTACCCGTTCAACTTCGCAGCTTACGAGAACAACCCGCTGCTGAGCCGCGACCTCGCGAGCTACCCGACGCTGCCGCTCCTCGCCTACGGATCGAACGTGGCGCGCACCCTCTTCGGCTCCTACTTCATCCGGAGCTTCGTGGATCTGGATCGGTACCGGAGCGCCGTCGGGTTCGGCGGGCCGGCCTGGAAGCAGGCGATCGCGTCGATCTACGTCGACCGGCTGGTGAAGGCGCAGAAGGTCAGCGCTGCATTCGGGGCCGACTTCATCGCGTTCTTCCAGCCGCTCGTTTTCTTCAAGCCGCAGTTGTCGCCCGTGGAGTCGGAGATCGTGCGCGCAGCGGGCAGCCTTCCGCTGCTGACGCGGGAGCTGCGGGAGATGGTGCGCGCCGAGCTGGAGCGGCGCCGGAGCGGCTCCGACCTGAAGGCTGTGGATCTGTCGGGGTTGTTCGAGTCGGAGCAGGGAGAGATCTTCTTCGACGAGATCCACACGCTTCCGGAGGGCAACCGGCGCGTGGCAGCCGCGCTGGCCCAGCACGCGGCCTCCGCGCTGCGTGCGCGAGCAGCGAAACCCACGACCGGACGCCCTTGAGGGAGGCGGCTACGAGTCGCGGCGGCCCAGCAGATAGGGCTGCCGGTCGTGCAGCGCGCGGATGATCCAGAGCGACCCGAGCGTGACCCCGAGCTGCACCAGCAGCAGGCCGGAGAAGACGCCGGCCATCACCCGCGACCAATGGATGGTGGTGTGGCCGGTCTTCAGCCAGTCGAGGAAGCCGGGAGCGTTCAGCCAGACTCCGATCAGCGCCAGAACGCAGGCCCCCGCGGACAGCAGCTGCAGGTTCTCGTAGCGCCAGAGGCCGCGCGTTCGACTGCCGAAATCGGCGTATTGCAGCAGCGTGAGCGCGCTCACGTGCTCGGTCACGATCGTGGCGCAGAGCACGCTGCTGGCGATCACGCCGAGCATCCCCGCGAGCGCGAAGCGGTAGAACATCCACTCCTCGAGCCGGGAGTGCGCCAGGTAGAAGGCGGTCGGTGCGGCCATCACCGCGGCTGCGACGCCCAGCAGCAGCACGATCAGCGGAAGGGTCAGGCGCGAGACGCGCACGAACGCGGCGGCGTTCGTGATCACGCCGAGGAAGCGAAAGCCGTCGCGCACGACCTTGAGCTTCGACTGGCCGACGCGTTCCGCGTACGGCATCTCGATCTCGACGATGCGCAGCTCGCCGTCCATCAAAGCCCGCGCGCTCATCGCCGGCGTGAAATGCAGGCCGTCCGGCAGCGGCAGCAGCCGCGCCAGCGCCTCGCGGCGGAGCACCCGCATGCCGCTCGCGACGTCGCGCACTCGGCGCTGCGAAAGGTGGCCCAGCAGCAGCGCGAACAGCGCGTTGCCCAGCCGGCGCAGGGCGGGCATCTGCGAGCTCGCGCCCATGCGCCCTCCGAGCACGAGGTCGCGCTCGCCCTGGACGAGCTCGCGACAGAGCGAGGCGAAGACGCGCGGGTCGCAGGTGCCGTCGGCGTCGAGGAAGCCGAGGATCTCGGCGGGCTCCTCCTCCCACCCTCGCTTTATGGCCGCGCCGTACCCGCGATTGACCGGGAAGACCACGACCTTGATGTCGCCGTAGGAACGTGCGATCTCGACCGTGCGGTCGGTCGAGCCGTCGCTGACCACGACGAAGCGCACGGCGGCGAGCCCCGCCTGCTCGCGGATCTCGTCGCGGGCTGCCAGGCAGCGCTCGATCGTGGCTCCGATCGCGGCCTCCTCGTTGAGCGCGGGAATGACCACGGTGAGGCCGGGCTTCGAGGCTGGTTTCGGCTGCCCGGGAGCCGTGGAGGCCGGCGACATGTCTGGAACCGAATTCTGCCGGTCACACGCGGCGCCTTCAAGTTACGAGCGTGCTACCGTTCTTCGCCGTGAGCCACGGGAGCGGATTCGACCGGTACGCGTCGAGCTACGACGAGGACCTGGCGCGAGGGCTATCCGCCTCCGGTGAGGACCGGGCCTTCTTCGCGCGCGGGCGGATCGAGTGGCTGAAGCGGCGCCTCGACGCCATCGGCCTTCGGCCAGGCGCGATCCTGGACTTCGGCTGCGGCGACGGCGAGACGACCGCCCTGCTGCGCGACAGCTTCGCGTCCGCTGGCGTGATCGGCGTCGACGTCTCCGAGCCGCTTCTGGAGCGCGCGCGTCGCGTGAACCCAGGGCTCCGCTTCCAGAGCGTGACGGCGCTGTCGGCGCAGGAGCAGTTCGAGCTCGCGTTCCTGAACGGCGTGTTCCACCACATCCCGCGCGCTGAGCAGGCGGCGTCGGCTCGCTACCTGTATGAACGCCTCTCGCCCGGTGGAACGCTCGCCTTCTGGGACAACAATCCGTGGAGCCCGGCGGCGCGCTACGTGATGAGCCGGATCGCCTTCGACCGCGAGGCCGAGATGGTCTGGCCGCGCCGGGCACGGGGCCTGCTTCGCGCTGCGGGCTTCGAGATCCTCGCCACCGACTTCCTGTTCGTCTTTCCTCGCCTTCTGCGCGCGCTCCGGCCGCTGGAGCCGTTCCTGGCGCGGCTCCCGATCGGAGCTCAATACCTCGTGCTCGGCCGAAAGCCCTCGCGCTAGGCGCCGACGCGGTCGGTCGGCGGCCCGAGGCGGGTCGTGGCCGGCGAGTCGTTCCTCACACGCAGCATCGCGCGGCCGATCCGCCAGGACACCGCGATCGGCTGCGAGCGGCCGTCGAGCGTGGCGAGCGAGAGCGTCACCGTCCTGGCCGCGGGGTGGCGCTCGCCCCAGCGGCGAAGGCCGCGCGTCACGTCGACGCGATAGGTGACCGGAGCCCGCGAGCCTTGCGCGCCCTTCACGTCCGCGAGGACGCCGAAGCCGCCGAGCGGCACCTCGGGGATGCCCTCGGCGCGCGCGCTCACCTGCACCTTGAAGGCGACGCCGCGAGGCGTCGTCACGTCCTCGAGCAGCAGGACCACGTGGGCGCCGAGCTGCCAGTCCGGAGGCAGCGCGACCTCGATCTGCTGGACCGAGCCCGTCGGGACCGGCTCGCTTCCCGCCGCGAGTAGGAGCGCGAGCGCGAGGCCCGCCGGGCTCGGTCCGGGGCTCACTCGACCTGTGCGACGGTGAAGCGCACCGCGCGCGCCCGCAGCGGCAGCACGCGGCCTTTCTCGCCCCTGGGACCGCGCTCGACCAGCGAAAACTCGAGCGGCGCCTGGCGCTCGAGCAGCTGCCCGAGCCGCTTCGTCACGCGGAACACCGCGCGCCTCTCGGGCCGGGTCGGATGGCGGTTGTCCTTGTCGTTGAGCACGACGGGTAGAGTGCCGAGAAAGGCCGGGCTCGCCGCCCCACGAGCGGCCTCGGCCTCCTGGACATCAGCGTACACCGAGTAGACGGCGCTCTTGTCCACCGGCACCTGGACGCCGTCGAAGTGGATCCGGATCTCGGCGTTGCTGGCGAGGGCCCTGGCGAGCTGCTCGCGCAGCGCCCCGCCGACCTCGAGCCGGCGCTGGAGCGGGCGCGGCGGCTGCACCTCCGTCCACTCGAGCAGGCGCTCGAGCACGGCGCTCTCCGCCGGGTCCGGGTACTCGTAGCGCAGCTTTCGCTCGTGATCGAGCAGGTTTCTGGCGCGGATCGAGCGCCAGGCCTTGTTCTCGTCGTAGAAGTTGAACCGCAGATCCAGGAACGCGGTCGACGTCGGGTTGTCGTGCGTGGACGAGCCCAGGTTCCAGTCGGACCAGAGCTTGTCGATGTTCGCGTGGTGCGCGTAGAAGATGGGGTCGCGCGCCGCGGTGCCGAAGGCGCCCATGTCGCCGCCGACGTCCACGTGCACCGAGCCGTGAGGCGCGCCTTCCGGGATGCCCATCGAGCCGGCGCTGCCGCCGAAGTCGGCGAAGTCCGACGCGGTGAGCACCGCCTCCATCACGTCCGCGCCCACGTCCTCTTCCGGAACCTGGTCGTTCGCGTCCATGTCACGCGTGGGGTTCCAGAGCGGGTTCGACGCGTCGCCCGGCGTCGCGTACGCGGGCGGCAGCTTGCGGTGGTCCGGCACGTTCCAGTCCCAGTAGGGAAGCCTGAAGCTCATGTCGCCGATCAGCTTGCCCAGGATCCGCTCGTGGAAGTAGAGGTAGGCGCGGTGCCACGCGAAGAACTGCCAGCTCCCGTGCACCTGGATCGCGGAGCCGATGCCGCCGCAGTTCCAGCAGTGGACGTTCGCCTGGTGCGTGAAGCCGCGCGGGTCGCTCGGATCGCTCGCCGAGAGATCACGCATCGCCTTGTAGGCGTCGCGCAGCTTCTGGATCTCGGGCGAGCTGAGCGTCGAAGCCGCCTTGCGCTGCCGGATCCGCCGGTTGTCGCGCCGCCAGGCTTTCGGCGTCCCCTGCGTGCCCGGCGGCGCGCACGCCTGCGCGCTCGCGTTCCGCGCGACCGACAGGAAGCCCGCGCCGAAGAGCGAGATCGCTCCCGCGCCCAAGCCGATCTGCTCCAGGAAGTCACGGCGTGACTCGTCGTTGCGCCGATTGCTGGTCATTGCGCCACTCCTTTCGCGGGCGCCCCAAGCCCGCTTTGCCCGGTGGTGAGAATCGGGATCCCAGGAGTTGTACAGCGACTAATCAGTAGGCGTATATCAATTGACCGTCAGCGCTGTCAATGCGGTCACTTCTTCTTCCAGGACTTGACGCAGTCGATGACGTAGTCGACTTCCTCCGCCGTCAGCTCTGCATAGATCGGCAGGGAGATACACGAGGCCGCGTTCTTCTCGGCGTTGCCGAGAGAGCCGCGGATCTCCGCGTCCTTGCCCCAGGGATAGCCTTCCTGCTGGTGGATGGCGATCGAGTAGTGGGTCTTGGCATCGATGCCCTTCTCGATCAGGTAGGCGAGCAGCGCGTTGCGGTCGGCGGCGTTCCGGGTCTCGATTTCGTACAGGTGATACACGTGGCGGTAGCCCGGCCGCTGATGGGGCAGGACGATGGTATCGACGCCCGTGAGCTCAGCATCGTAGCGGGCGGCCCACTTCCGGCGGGCATCGGTCCACTCGCCGATGTGCTTGAGCTTGGCGCTCAGGACGGCGGCGTGGATGTCGTCCAGGCGGCTGTTGAAGCCGAAGCTGTGGTGATCGCGCTCGCTGGAGCCGTGGTTCCGGAGCTTGCGGACCCGCGCGTCGATGTCAGCGTTGTCGGTATAGACGGCGCCGCCATCTCCGAACGTGCCGAGGTTCTTCTGGATGATGAAGCTCGTGGTGACCGCGTCGGAGAGCTCGCCGATCCGGAAGTCGTCACCGCGTGCGTCGATCGCCTGGGCGTTGTCCTCGATCACGAACAGCTTGTGCTCGTCCGCGAGCTTGCGGATGTCCCGCATGGGTGCGCACTGGCCGTAGAGGTGCACGGGGATGATGGCCCTGGTCCTGGGCGTGATGGCCGCGGCCGCCGCCTTGGGGTCGATGCAGCGGGTCGTGTCGTCACAGTCGACGAGGACCACCTTGCAGCCCGCGATCCAGATCGCCTCGGCCGTGGCGAAGAAGGTGTTGGCGTGGGTGATGATCTCGTCGCCCGCCTTCAGGCCGAGGGCCATCATGGTGAGCGAGATCGCGTCGGTGCCGTTGCCGACGCCGATCGCATGCTTCTTCCCGGTATAGGCAGCGAACTCGGTCTCGAATTGCCTGAGCATGGGCCCCATGACGTACTGGCCGCTCTCGAGCACCTTCGCCATGTTGGCGTCGATCTCGCTCTTGATGCTGTGGTACTGACGGGTGTGTCCGTAGAATGAAACCTTCACTTCGAACCCTCCTCGCCTGCCGACGCCCGGTGATCGTGGATCAAGGGGAAGGCGGCCCTCGACCGCACGGGAGCGTACTTCATGGGATCGTCACCGGTACAGCGGGCGGCGACGGCTGGAGAGCGACGGCTGGAGGACGACGGGATGCCGCCGGCCGTGAGGCGAGTGGACGGCCTGGGGGGCTCCTACGCCGCCCCCCAGACCCCCCGCTGGCTTAGATCCGGCTGCCCTCCAGGAAGGCCTTCAGCTTGCGGCTGCGGCTCGGGTGGCGGAGCTTCCTGAGCGCCTTCGCCTCGATCTGGCGGATGCGCTCGCGCGTCACCTGGAAGCTCTGGCCCACCTCTTCGAGCGTGTGCTCGGAGCCGTCGCCGATCCCGAAGCGCATCTTGATCACGCGCTCCTCGCGCGGCGTGAGCGTCTTCAAGAGCGCGTCGGTCTGCTCCTTGAGGTTGAGGTTGATCACGTTCTCGGCGGGCGACACCGCGGAGCGGTCCTCGATGAAGTCCCCCAGATGCGAATCCTCTTCCTCCCCGATCGGCGTCTCGAGCGAGATCGGCTCCTGCGCGATCTTCAGCACCTTCCTGACCTTGGAGACCGGGATGTCCATCCGCTTCGCGATCTCCTCCGAGGTGGGCTCGCGGCCGAGCTCCTGCACGAGTGCCCGCGAGGTGCGGATCAGCTTGTTGATCGTCTCGATCATGTGCACCGGGATGCGGATGGTGCGCGCCTGGTCCGCGATCGCGCGGGTGATCGCCTGCCGGATCCACCAGGTGGCGTAGGTCGAGAACTTGTAGCCGCGCTTGTACTCGAACTTGTCGACGGCCTTCATCAGGCCGATGTTGCCCTCCTGGATCAGGTCCAGGAACTGCAGCCCGCGGTTCGTGTACTTCTTGGCGATCGAGACCACCAGGCGCAGGTTGGCCTCGACCAGCTCCTTCTTCGCCTGCTCGGCCTGCGCCTCGCCCAGGATGACGACGTCGAGGGAGCGCTTGATCTCCTCCGGCCGCGCGTCGAACTCCTCCTGGATCTGGTCCAGGACCAGCTTCTGGTCCCGGATCATCTGGCGTACTTGCTTCCGGTATTCGTCGGAGACGTCCCGCTTCAGCTTCTGCTCGAGGCGGTTGACGCGCTCCTCGGCGTCGCGGATGCGGTCGACCGCCTCGCGCACGCGCTCGACCAGGCGGCGCTTGAAGCCCTCGGCGAAGTCGATGCGCCGGATCGCGAGCGACATCCCGATCCGCAGCCGCGCCAGGCGCCACTTGCCCTTCACGAACGAGCGCGACTTCTTCTCGAGCTTCACGAAGTGCTTGCGATAGGCGAGGTAGTCCTGGTGCGCGTCGTTGGCCTTGCCGATCAGCTTGAGCGTCGCCTTGATCTTGGCCTCGAGCTTCTCCTCGGTGACCTCCTCCTCGTTGAAGACCACCGCGTCGCGCACGCCGATCTCGCGCGCGCCGAGCCGCTCGCCGAGCCGCACCACCTCCTGCGCCGCCATGTTGGTGCGCGAGATCGCGCGCAGCATCGCGTTCTTGCCGCGCTCGATGCGCTTGGCGATCTCGACCTCGCCCTCGCGCGTCAAGAGCGGGACCGTGCCCATCTCGCGCAGGTACATGCGCACCGGGTCGTTGGTCTTGTCGAGCGTGCCGGGCGTGAGGTCGAGCTCGACGCCCTCCTCCTCCTGCTTCTCGCGGAACTTCTGCTCCGAGTCCACCACCTCGATGCCCATCGACCCGAACATCGAGAAGATGTCGTCGAGCTCGTCCGACGAGCCGATGTCGGAGGGCAGGAGGTCGTTCACCTCCTCGTAGAGGAGATAGCCCTTCTCCTTGCCCATCGTGATGAGCTGTCTTACCTCGTCGTACTTTTCCTCGATCGTGAGCGCCATGCCGTTCCGCCTGCTCCTTCTGCTAAAGCTCCGCCATTTGCCGCCTGAGGCGCATCTTCTCCGTGAGGAGCGCGTCCTGCGCGTCCCCGCTCGCCCCGGCGAGACTCTTCTGGATCTCCGCCATGCGTGCCTCGAGCGGCTGCCGCCGCAGCACGCGCACGCACTCCTCGGCCGACAGGTGCTCCGCCGGAGCCCCCGCGACCGCGATTTCCGACATCAGCCGCCGCGCGTCCTCGTCCAGCTCCGCGAGCACCAGCGGCAGCGTCACTCGCTCGTCGCGCTGCGCGATCGCGCGTGCCGCGCGCAGCAGCTCCGCCGCGCGCAGGCCCTCGAGGTGCTGGTCCTCGAGCTCCTTGAGCGCCTCCTCGACGCCCGCGGCGCTCTGCGCCACGAGCGCCAGCAGCCAGCGTTCAGCGGGCAGCAGCGTCCGCACCTGCGAGACCGCGGGCTTGCGGGCCGCGGCGTCCGCCACGGCCGAGCTCTTGCCCGGGCGTCCCGCGATCGCGCGCCGCAGCTCCTCGCGGGCGGCGGCCAGGTCGAGCGCGCCGCGCTCGGCCACGCGCGCGAGCCAGGCCTGGCGCTCGACCGCGTTCTCGGTGCGCACGAGCGCCGGCAGCACGTCGGCGAAGTACGCCGCCTTGCCGGCGGGCGTCGTCACCGCGTGGCGCGCGAGCGCGCGCCGCACCAGCCACTCGACGGCTTCCGGCGCGGCGTCGAGACGCGCGCGATACGCATCGGCGCCTTCCGCCTTCAGGAACGTGTCGGGATCGTGGCCCTCGGGCAGCTCGACGATGCGGACGCGCACGCCCTCCTCGAGCAGCACCTCGAGGCTCTTGCGCGCGGCCTTCTGGCCGGCCTCGTCCTGGTCGAAGTTCAGGACCACGGTCTCGGCGAAGCGCTTCAGCAGCCGCGCGTGCGACCCCGTGAGCGCCGTGCCGCAGGTCGCCACGATCTCGCTCACGCCCTGCTCGAGCGCCCGCGCGACGTCGAGGTAGCCCTCCATCAGCACCGCACGCTTGCCCTGCACGATCGGATCCCGCGCCCAGTTGAGGCCGTAGAGGATGCGGCTCTTCGAGTAGAAGGGCGTCTCGGGCGAGTTCAGGTACTTGGGCTCGCTGCCGTCGAGGCTGCGCGCTCCGAACGCCACCACCTTGCCCTGCTCGTTCAGGATCGGGAAGACCGCGCGGTTGCGGAAGCGGTCGTAGTGGCCTTCCTTGCCCTGGCGCTCGAGCACGAGGCCGGCCTTCAGCAGGAGCGCGGGCGGGAACTTGCCGCGCAGCGCGCCGAGCAGGTCGTCCCAGGCGTCGCGCGCGGCGCCCGCCCGGATCTTCTCGAGCGTCTCCTTGCGGAAGCCACGGCCGAGCAGGTACTCGCGGGCTTTGGTGCCGGACGCGGTCCAGAGCGCGTGGGTGAAGTGCTGCGCCGCCGCCTCCATGAGCGCGAGCAGCTCCTCGCGCTCCTTGCGGTCGGGCCCGGGCTCGACGCGCCCCTCCGGCACGGGCACGCCGAAGCGCCGCGCCAGCATCTCGACCGTCTCGGGGAAGCTCGTGCGCTCGCGCAGCATGACGAACTTGAAGACGTCGCCCCCCTCGCCGCAGCCGAAGCAGTGGAAGACCGCCGGCTCCTGGCGCACGTTGAAGGACGGGCTCTTCTCCTGGTGGAACGGGCACAGGCCCTTCCACGACGTGCCGGTCTTCTTCAGCGCGACGTGTTCGGAGATCACGCGCACGATGTCGGCCACGCGGCGGACGTCCTCGACGAAGCTCTCGGGAAACGCCATCGCTAGTCCTTGAGCTCCACGACCGTGGCCCCGCCGCCGCCCTCGCTCGCACCGCCGGCCCGCCACGACGCGACGAGCGGGTGCTGCTCCAGCAGCTTGGCGACGGCCTTGCGCAGCTTGCCTTCGCCGAACCCGTGGACGATCCGCAGCTCGCGCCGGTCCGAGAGCGAGGCGTCATCCAGAAACTTGCCCACGCGATCCTGCGCGTCCTCGACGGTCATTCCGATCAGGTTCAGCTCGGCCGGGACGGACTTCGTGGGGAAAGAAGCGGACCCGAAGCTCGAAGGGGGACGATTGCGAGGAGTAGCCAGGCCGACCAATTCACGGGTCGCGACCTTCAGGCGCTTCCCCGAGATCGCCAGCTCGGCCTTGTCGCCCTGGAGCGCCATCACCTCGCCGGTCACGCCCATCGGCTTGAAGCGGACGCGCATTCCCACCGCGAGCGGGAGCGACGGCGCTTCCTCCTCTTGCGGCAGCCCCAGCTCGGGATCCTTCAGCACGGCCTCGTGCGCGTCGCGGATGGCGGCCACGGCCTCGCTCTTGAGACGCGGCGCGGCCGCTTCCGTCTTGCGCGCGGCCTCGAGCTTCTGGACGGCTTCGCGGATCGCCTCGGCGGCCTTCTGCTCGGCCTCCTCGGCGCGGCGGCGCAGCTCCCGCGCGAAGACCTCCACCTCGCGGCGCTTCTTCGCCTGGATCTCCTGCTCGGCGGCCCGGGCGCGGGCGAGCGCCTCCGCGGCCTCGGCCCTGAGCGCCTCGATCCGCTCCCGCTCCTCGTCCTGCGCGGCCTTCTCCCGCTCGAGCCGCGCCAGCAGCGCCTCGGCCTGCTCGTGCTTGTCGTCGCGCCGCTCCCGCGCGTCCTTCACCACCTCGGCGGGGAGCCCGAGCCGCTCCGCCATCTCGAGCGCGAGGCTGCGTCCAGGCTTGCCGATCTCGAGCCGGTAGGTGGGCTGATAGCTCGTCGGGTCGTAGCCGAACGACGCGGCCTCGACGCCGGGCGTCGACTGCGCGTAGGCCTTCATCAGCCCGTGGTGCGTGGTGACGACCACCATCGCGCCGGCGCGCCGGAAGTGCTCGACGATCGCGACCCCGAGCGCCCCGCCCTCGGTCGGGTCGGTGCCGCCGCCCACCTCGTCGAGCAGCACCAGCGCGGGGCGGGCGAGGTCGCGCGTCATCGCCGCGATCGCCGCGAGGTGCGCGGAGAAGGTCGACAGGTTCTCGGCGATCGACTGCTCGTCGCCGATGTCGGCGAACACGCGGCGGAAGACGGGCAGCCGGCTGCCGGGCGCCGTGGGCACGTGGAGCCCGCACTGGGCCATGAGCGCGAAGAGCCCGACGGTCTTGAGCGCGACGGTCTTGCCGCCGGTGTTGGGGCCGGAGATGACGAGCACCGGGCGCTCACCGCCCATGCGCAGGCTCACGGGCACCGGCTCCGCCGCGCGCGCGATGCCGAGCCGATCGGCGAGCTCGGGCATCAGCAGCGGGTGGCGCGAGTCGACGAGCTCCAGCTCCGGCTGCGCGCCCTCGACGATCTCGGGCGGGTGCGCGTCCATCGCCACCGCCAGGAGCGCCATCGCCTGCACGGCGTCGAGCTCGCCGAGCGCGTCGGCCATCGCGGCGATCGCGTCGGCCCTCTCGCCGACGCGAGCCGTGAGCTCCTGCAGGATGCGGACGACCTCGCGGCGCTCGGAGTCCTGCAGCTCGACGATGTCGTTGTTGAGCTCGACCGCCGGCAGCGGCTCGACGAACAGGCTCGCACCCGAGCCGGAGCTGCCGTGGATGATGCCCGGCAGCTTCGCCTTCTGCTCGGACTTGAGCAGCAGCACGTAGCGGTCGTTGCGGGTGGTGACGATGCGGTCCTGCAGCAGCCGGTCGCTCTCGGCGCTGCGCAGGTAGCCCTCCATCACGCTCGTCAGCTGCGCCCGCAGCCGCACGAGCGCGCGGCGCAGCTCGGCGAGCCGCGGCGAGGCGTCGTCGCTGAGCTCGCCCGAGGGCAGGAGCGCCCGGCGGATCACGACGGCCACGGCGGTCGTGTCCTCGACGCGCGACGCCAGGGCCGAGAGCGCGGGTGTCCCGTCCACGCGCGCGACGCGGCGCGCGATCTCGACGCCGCCCTCGACGAACGAGGCGACGTCGGCGAGCGCGCGCGGCTCGAGGTGGCTGCCGCGGACGCGGGCTCCGGCGAGCGCCTCCTGGGGGTCCGGAAGGTCGTGGTAGGGCTGGCGGCCGAGCTGCCGGAGGAGCGATACGCCCTCGCTCGTGCGGGCCAGGGCACGCCGAACCGCCTCCGGTTCGACCAGCGGAGCGAGCCCCTCGAGACGCACTCGTCCCGGACGGGAGCCCACCTGCTGGAGCAGGAGGGTGCGAATGCGGTCGAACTCCAGTGTTTTAAATGAGTTGGCGTTCACGCGCGTCGGCCCGGCTGTTTCGTATCGACCCCCACCGCGCTCCGCGCGCCCCTAGGGGGCGCCAATCGCGCACAGCCGAGGCCCTCTTGCGCGTCGCAGGGTGGGACACGGCGGGTACAGAACAGAATACAAGATCAGCAGAATCAACGCTTTTGTCAAGGACGACGGACGGCCTATGACGTAGGTTTGACACCGTCCGGCGGGCGCTTTCCGCGCAGGATGAGGCAGGCGAGATGGGCCGCCCCGAAGCCGTTGTCGATGTTCACGACCCCCACCCCGGAGGCGCAGGAGTTGAGCATGGCCAGGAGGGCCGCCAGGCCCTGGAAAGAGGCCCCGTAACCCACGCTCGTCGGGACGGCGACCACCGGGGAATCCAGCAGGCCGGCCACGACCGAGGGCAGCGCCCCCTCCATCCCGGCCACCACGATCACCACGTCGGCGCTGCGGAGCGTCTCGGTACGGTCGAGGAGCCGGTGGAGGCCCGCGACGCCGACGTCGTAGATGCGCTCGACGCTCGCGCCGTGGAACTCGGCCGTCACCGCGGCCTCCTCGGCCACCGGCAGGTCCGAAGTGCCGGCCGCGGCGATCGCGATGCGGCCGGGAAGCGGCGTCGCCTCCGAGGTCGCGAGCGTGAGGCAGCGCGCCGCCTGGTGGAAGCGGGCCTCGGGGTGTGCCGCCGACACGAGGCGATGGACCTCCGCGCTCGTGCGCGTCACCAGCACGCGCTGCCCGCGCGCGGCGATCCGCCCGACGATCGCCTGGATCTGCTCGGGCGTCTTGCCCGACCCGAAGACGGCCTCCGGGAAGCCGCGGCGGAGCGCGCGGTGGTGGTCGAGCTTGGCGAAGCCGAGGTCTTCGTAGGGGAGCGTGGCCAGGCGCGCCGCCGCCTCGTCGGGGGTGATCGCGCCCTTCTGGACCTTCTCGAGCAGGTCCTTGAGGTCCCGGGGATCCATTGACTTGAGGCGCGCCTCCGATAGACTACGAATCGTAGCCGTGCGGCCCGCGCGGGGCCTCGGCACGTCCGAAATCGGCATCTTCCACCGGCGTTTCGGCGACTGTCAAGGAAGGGCGCGTCCGTGTCCTTGCGTGTGAGCGCAAGGGTACGGAGGGCGCGTAGCGAGAGGCAGGCTTCGAGGCCATGAACGTGGTCGAGTTCGGCATCCTGGGGCTCTACTTTCTGACCCTGGTCATCCTCGCCATCATGGGCTGCCACCGCTACGTGATGGTCTGGCTCTACATCAAGCACAGGGACAAGAAGGCCGCACCTGCGCCGCTGCCCGCGGTGCTGCCGCGCGTGACCGTCCAGCTGCCGATCTACAACGAGATGTACGTCGTCGACCGCCTGCTCGCGTCGGTGGCGGCGCTGCGCTATCCGAAGGAGCTGCTCGAGATCCAGGTGCTCGACGACTCGACCGACCAGACGACGGCGATCGCGAGCCGCGCGGTCGAGCACTACCGCGCGCAGGGCTTCGACATCCACTACCTGCACCGGAGCGACCGCACCGGCTTCAAGGCCGGCGCGCTCGACAAGGGCCTGGAGCGCGCGAGCGGCGAGTTCGTGCTGATCTTCGATGCCGACTTCATCGCGCCGCCCGAGATCCTGGAGCAGACGCTCGGCCACTTCGACGATCCGAAGGTCGGGATGGTGCAGGCGCGCTGGGGCCACATCAACCGCGACTACTCGCTGCTCACCGAAGTGCAGTCGATCATGCTCGACGGCCACTTCATCCTCGAGCACGGCGCGCGCAGCCGCTCGGGCCGCTTCTTCAACTTCAACGGCACCGCGGGCGTCTGGCGCCGCAGCGTGATCCAGGACGCCGGCGGCTGGCAGCACGACACGCTCACCGAGGACCTCGACCTCAGCTACCGGGCCCAGATGAAGGGCTGGCGCTTCGTCTACCTGCCCGATCTCGTCGCGCCGGCCGAGCTGCCCGTCGAGATGAACGCCTTCAAGACGCAGCAGCAGCGCTGGGCCAAGGGCTCGGTGCAGGTCTGCAAGAAGCTGCTGCCGCAGGTGCTCGCCTCCGAGCTGCCGTGGCGCGAGAAGGTGGAGGCCACCTTCCACCTGACCGCCAACCTCGCCTACCCGCTGATGGTGGTGCTGGCCGCGCTGATGTTCCCGGCGATGGTGCTGCGCTACAACATGGGCTGGGCCGAGATGATCGTGGTCGACGTGCCGATCTTCCTGGCCGCGACGGCGTCGGTCTGCACCTTCTACGCGCTGTCGCAGAAGGAGCAGTTCAAGGACAGCTGGAAGGCCAAGCTGCGCTACATCCCGGCCGTGCTCGGGATCGGGATCGGCCTCTCGATCAACAACGCGCTCGCGGTGATCGAGGGCCTGTTCGGCAAGCCGTCCGAGTTCGCGCGCACGCCGAAGTACGGCATCGAGGGCGCCTCCGACACCTGGAAGCAGAAGGCCTACAAGGGCAAGTCGAACTGGGTGCCCTACGTCGAGCTGCTGCTCGCCTGCTACTTCACCTTCACCTCGATCTACGCGATCGCCTACGGCCTCGTGGGGACGCTGCCGTTCATCGCGATCTTCCAGTGGGGCTTCCTGTACACCTCGGGGATGTCCCTGGCGCAGAGCTACGACTGGCTCGTGCCGCGCCAGCAGGAGGCCTGAGGGCCCGCGCCATCGAAACGAGCGTCCAGAGCCGCGGCGTCCGTCGCGTGCTGCTCGTCACGCTCGGCCTGAACGTCGCCGTCGCCGCGCTCAAGGTGGTCGTCGGGCAGCTGTCGCACAGCCTCGCGATGGTGGCGGACGGCTACCACAGCCTGGTCGACAGCTCGAACAACGTGATCGGGCTGGTGGTGGCGGCGTTCGCGTTCCGGCCGCCCGACCGCGGCCACCCCTACGGCCACCGCAAGTTCGAGACGGCGGCCACGGTCGTGATCGGGCTCGCGCTGCTCTCGCTCGCCTGGAACCTGCTCGCGGGCGCGCTCGGCCGCACGCGCGCTCCCGCGCTGCCCGAGATCTCGCTCGTCAACTGGGCGGTGATGGGCGCGACGATCGCCGTGAACCTGTTCGTGAGCGCCTACGAGGCACGCGAGGGCCGGCGCCTCGGGAGCTCGTTCCTGGTCGCCGACGCCGCGCACACGCGCGCCGACCTCTACGTCTCGCTGGGCGTCGTGGCGTCGTTCGTGGCAGCGCTCGCGGGCCTCGGCTGGGCCGACCCGCTCGTCGCCGTGCTGATCGCGGCGATCATCGCCTGGCAGGCTCTCAGGATCCTGCTCTCGGCCTTCGACGTGCTGACGGACCGGGCGGTGCTGCCGGCCGACCAGCTCGCCTCGCTGGCCGCCGCGGTGCCCGGAGTGCGCGAGGTGCGCGGCGTGCGCACGCGCGGGCGCGGCGACGCGGTGTACGTCGACCTCACGGCGCGCCTCGACGGCGGGATGACGCTCCACGCGGCGCACGAGGTGGCCGACCAGATCGAGGCGGCGTTGCAGCAGGCGCACCCGGAGATCGCCGATGTGGTCGTGCACCTCGAGCCGGACACCCCCCGTACGCCCCGCTAGCGTTTCTCGCCCCCGCAGGCCTCGCACGGGCAGAGCTTGCGCAGCAGCCGGAAGCTGTAGATGCCGGTGCTGTGCCCGTCCTGCCAGGTGAAGGCGACCGCGTAGTTGCCGACGCCGTCGAGGTGGACGAGCTCCTGTCCGGTGAGCCCGAGGTACTTCGCGACCGGGTCGTGGCCCTGACAGCTGGCGCACGGGCACCAGCTGCGCAGGTAGTCGAGCGGGAAGACCGACTGGTGGCCGTCCTCCCAGCTGACCACGACGCGCCGGGCGGCGCGCTCGTGGCGGATCTCTACAGGCTCGGGAGAAGCGGTGCTCACGTCGACAGCGTAGCGCCGGGCGCTACTCGATGCCCAGCGTGACCTTGTCGACCTTCCAGCCGTCGCCTTCCTTCACCAGCTGGACGACGATCGGCTGCGGCGGCCCGCCGCCGCCCGTGAGCACGCCCTTGAGCGTCGCGCGGTCGTTCTCGATCGAGCGCGACATGAAGGTGGCGTCCTTGGAGCTCGCGATGATCTGGATGAGGTGCTCGAGCTCCTGCGCATCCACGCGGCTCTTGTAACCGTCACTGAGGCCGGCCTGGATCGCCTCGGTCTGTCCCTGGCGCACCTGCCCGAGCCAGGCGTGCGTCGCGTCGGCGGCGCCGCGCGTCGCGAAGAAGGGGATGCCGACCACGGCGCCGGCGAGGAGCGCGCAGAGCAGCAGGCAGCCGCAGCAGCCGAGGCCGATCCAGACGAGCGGGCTCTTGCCCTTCTTCATCGGGGCGGGGCCCGCCGGCATCTGCGGCACCGGCGCGGCAGCGGGTCCCGACGGTCCCGCGGCTCCTTTGAAGCGCTCCTTCGCGGCGGCGGCGCTCGGCGGACCGGGCGGCGGCAGGGGCGGCGGAGGCGCGGCCTTCGGGATCGGCGGGGGCGGCGTGGGCTTGGTCGGCAGCGCGGGCTCCGGCTGCGCCATCACCGTGGCCGAGTTGTCGACGAGCGCGATCGGCGTCGCGACCGTGGCCTCGGGATCCTCCTTGAGGTCCACGCGGAACGCGAGCGCCCCGAAGCGCAGCTCCTGGCCGTGCTTGAGCGCCTGCTCCGCGATGCGGAGGCTGTTGAGGTAGGTCCCGTTCGCGCTGCCCTGGTCGACGACCCACCAGGCTCCTCCGCGCCGCTCGAGCCGCGCGTGGCGCCGCGACACGGAGCCGTCGGATACGACGATCTCGCAGCTCGGGTCCCGCCCGACGACCGACTGGTCCTTGACCACGTCGACCGGCTGACCGGAGACGGGCACGAGCCTTAGGGATGCCATCGCGGGACACCTCGTCGTGCTTGCCGCCCGCCGGGGCGGAAGTCGCTGCCGATTCTAGGGATACGGCGGTAGGGCGTCAATCGGCCCTAGAATGCCGTCTTTCCATGAGCCGCTGCCGGAACGCAAGCCTCGCCGTGTGTCTCGCGCTCGCGCCGGTCGCCTCGCCGGCCGACTCCCTGCGCTTCGAGCGAGACCTCGAGGCTCGCATGCGTGACGGCGTGGTGCTGCGGGCCGACGTGCTGCGCCCGGATCGCCCCGGACGCTTCCCGGCGCTCCTCGTTCGAACTCCGTACGGGAAGACTTACGAACGGACCGACGACAGCTTCGCGGTCCGCGCCGCTCGCGCCGGCTACGTGGTCGTGTTCCAGGACGTGCGGGGGCGATACGGCTCGGAGGGAGTCTTCGATCCGTACCGCCAGGAAGGCCAGGACGGCTACGACACGATCGCGTGGGTGGCCGGGCTGCCGTACTGCGACGGGCAGGTCGGGCTCACCGGGCTCTCGTACCCGGCCGCGGTGCAGTGGCTCGCGGCGGTGGAGTCGCCGCCGCAGCTCAAGGCGATGGCGCCTTCGATGACGTTCTCGAACGGGCGCAGCTTCGTCTACTTCGGCGGCGCGTTCGACCTGTCGTGGCTGCCGTGGTTCTACGAGAACATCGCGCCGGACGTGCGCCGGCGCCTGAAGCTGCCCGGCCCGCAGACGGACGCCGACGCCGAGAAGGCGTGGACGGCGAACGGCGACGCCTGGCTGAAGCACCTGCCGCTCGGTACGCATCCGGCGCTCCAGGGCGTGGCACCGGCCTTCTTCGAGTGGCTGAGTCACCCCGACGACGGCCCGTACTGGGACTACCTGCGGATCGAGAGTCTCTACGATCGGGTGCGGATCCCCGTGCTCAACCTCTCCGGGTGGCACGACGAGGGGTACGGCCCGAACGGCGCGGCCCACAACTTCCTCGGCACGCGGCAGTGGGGCGGCAAGCTCGTGATCGGGCCGTGGACGCACGGCACGCCGACGCCGAAGAAGACGCGCGTGGGTGCCATCGACTTCGGCAAGGACGCGGGGCTCGACTACTTCGACCTGCTGCTGCGCTTCTTCGACCGCTGGCTGAAGGGCGCCGCGAACGGCATCGACCGCGAGGCGCCGGTGCGGATCTTCGTGATGGGCGACAACGCCTGGCGCGACGAGGCGGAATGGCCGCTCGCGCGCGCACGGCCGACCGCGTACTACCTCCGGGCTTCGGGCCGGCTCGCGACCGACGCGCCGGGCGAGCCCGACTCGTCGGACGGCTACGTCTACGATCCGGCCGATCCGGTGGTCGACCCGCACCAGGGGCGGCTCGGACCCTTCGACCAGAGCCCGCTCCGGAAGCGGCGCGACGTGCTGGTCTACGAGAGCGAGCCGCTCGCGAAGGATCTCGAGGTCACAGGCCCGATCGAGATCGAGCTCTGGGCGAGCTCGAGCGCGCGCGACACCGACTTCGTCGCGCGGCTCGTCGACGTGCACCCGGACGGCAGGGCCTACAACCTGATGAGCCCGACGCTCGAGGTGCTGCGGGCGCGCTACAGGAGCGGCGAGGACCGGCCGGAGCCGCTCGAGCCCGGCCGCCCCGTGAAGCTGCGCCTGGCGAACGGGATCACCTCGAACGTGTTCAAGGCCGGCCACCGCGTCGGCCTGATGGTGACGAGCTCGCTCCACCCGCACCTCGACCGCAACCCGAACACCGGCGGCGTGATCGCGAACGAGACGCGGACGCTACGGGCGGAGCAGCTGATCTTCCACGACGCCGGCCGTCCCTCGCGCGTCGTGCTTCCGGTCGTCCCGCGCTGA
>Ga0111539_10003881_pt1 | contig 19677 bp, 16 predicted proteins | sample RhiMethybrSRZTD1_FD_79667 | JGI IMG/M metagenome (GOLD analysis project Ga0111539, IMG submission 79667) | Populus rhizosphere microbial communities from Tennessee, USA - Rhizosphere MetaG P. TD hybrid SRZTD1 (version 2) (version 2) | ecosystem: Host-associated > Plants > Roots > Rhizosphere >... | reverse complement strand
GGCGCGCGGGCGCGGCGTGATCGACAGCCGGCCGCTCGCCGCCGTCCCGGAGGCGCGCTCTTGAGCCGGCCCACCGGTCGCTCGCCGGCGCTCGCGCCGGCGCTCGCCCTCGCTCTCGGGCTCGGCACGCTCACCGGCTCGGCCGGCTGCGGCGGCTCGCCCGCGCTGACCGTCTCGTGGGACCCGGCGCAGGTCGAGCAGCAGCTCCCGGAGGTCGTGGCCGAGCTGCGCCGCAACCAGCCGCAGCGCGCGCTCGATCTGCTCGACCAGCTCGCCGAGTCCCAGGCCCTGCCCGAGGGCGCGAGCCACTTCCGGGCGCTCGCCCTGCAGGACCTCGGCCGCGCGCAGGAGGCCGAGGCCGCCTGGCGCGCCGAGCTCGAGCAGCACCCGGGCAACGGGCGGGCCCACGCGCTCCTCGCGCAGATCCTCATCGACCAGGGCCAGCTCGACGAGGCCGCGACGCACCTCGAGGCGGCGCGCGTCCACGCGCCGGACTTCGCCTTCGTGCAGCTGCTCTCGGGTCGCCTCGCGCTCCAGCAGGACGACGACGAGCGCGCCCAGCGCGCCTTCCGCGACTTCCTGCTGCTCGATCCCTACGGTCCGCAGGCCGCCGAGGCGCACCACGCGCTCTCGCTCGTCTTCGCGCGGCGCGGGCCCGCGGGCGCCGCCGACGCCGCCGCGCACGAGCAGGCCAGCCAGGCGCTCGAGCAGGTCTATGGCTTCCTGGCCAGCTACGAGCGACGGCTGGCCGAGAACCCCGACGACCTCGACGCCGCCGACGGCGTCTCGCGCGCCTACCTGAGCCTGTACCAGAACTTCGCCGGCGACCGGCGCCTGCTCGAGAAGGTCGAGCCGGCGCTGCTCTACATCCTGCAGCGCAAGCCCGACCATGCCAAGGCGCTCTACAACCTCGGCTTCGTGCGCGCCGAGCAGAAGCGCCTGCCCGAGGCGATGGAGCTGTTCCGCCAGTCGATCGCGGCCGACCCGCAGGCGGCGGCGCCCCGCATCAACCTGGGTCGCGCGCTGCTCGTGCTGGGCCGCACCGACGAGTCCGTGCACGAGCTCGAGCTCGCGCTCCAGGTGGCCACGACCGACGAGGAGCGCGCCCGCACCGAGCTCGAGCTGGGCCAGGCCAAGGAGTCGCGCGGCGGACCCGAGGACCTGACCGCGGCGATCGCGCACTACCAGACCGTGCTCGCGCTCTACCCCGACGACCCGCTCCACGTCGCAGCGCAGATCGAGCGTCTCAAGGCCCTCGGCGCGGCGCCGCCCGACGCGCCGCCCGACGCGCCGTCGCCGGGCACGCCTCCGCCCGCCGCGCCGCCCGCCGCGGAGCCACCGCGGTGAGCGGCGAAGGCGACGGCGACGGCGACGGCGAACTCGACGAGCAGGGCTCCGAGCCCGACTCCGCGCCGCGGCACCTCCTCGTCGGCCGCGAGCACAAGGGGCTCTCGGTGCTCGACCTGCTCGACGGTGAGTGCGGCCCCATCGACCGCAGCCGCGTGGCTGCCGCCGCGCGCTCCGGGCTGATCCTGCTCAACGGCGAGCCGATCGCGCCCACCGCCACGATCAAGGCCGGCGACCTCGTCGAGCTCAAGCTCGCCCCCACCGAGCTGCAGCGCCGCCGGAAGGGCGAGCTGCGCATCCTGCACGAGGACGAGACGCTCGTCGTGGCCGACAAGCCCTCGGGGATGTCCTTCGCCGAGGGGCGCCGCGGCGGCGAGTCGGCGCTCGGCCTGCTCGGCCGCCACGTCACGGCGCTGCGCCCGCTGCACCGGCTCGACAAGGAGACCTCGGGCGTCGTCGTGGCCGCGCGCGGCGGCGCCGCCGAGGAAACCCTGCAGGCCGAGCTCGCCGCGGGCACGGCGGGCGTGCACTACCTGGCCGTCCTGCGCGGCACGCTCGAGGAGAGCGCGGGGACGATCGACGTCCCGCTCGGCAAGCGGCGCCGCAGCGACACGACGCTCGAGCCCGACCCCGCGCACGGGACGCCCTGCGCGACGACCTGGTCGGTGCGCGAGACGCTGCGCGGCTTCGTGCTCCTCGATGTGGCTCCGCTGCAAGGTGGCCGCAGCCACCAGGTGCGGGCGCACCTCTCGTCGGCCGGCATGCCCGTGCTCTGCGACCGGCTCTACGGCGAGGACGACCGCCTGCTGCTGTCCCAGCTCAAGCTCGACTACCGGCCCAAGCGCGGCCGGCCCGAGCGCCCGTTGCTCGCGCGCCCCGCGCTGCACGCCGAGCGCTTCGTGCGCGGCGCGCTCGAGGTGCGCTCGCCCCTGCCGCCCGACCTCGACGTGCTGCTCGCGCAGTTGCGGCGGCTGCGTCCGCTGTCGTAAGCTCGCGCCGACCAGAGACCGCCACGCGAGGGAGCCGCCCGTGCACGTCCGGACGCGCAACAGCAAGAGCAAGTACAAGAAGAAGACCGGCTTCCGCACGCGGATGAAGACGGCCGGCGGCCGCAACGTGCTGCGCCGACGGCGCCGGCGCGGCCGCAAGCTCACGCCCTGAGCTCGCCGGCCCTCATCGCCGCGGCCCCTCCCGCGCGCGACGGCTTGCTCGCGCTCCTGCTCCCTCCGCTGCTCGTCGCGGCGGCGCTGCGCCTGGCGGCGCTGCTCGTCCTCGCCGGCGGCCTGCCGCAGATCGGTGACGCGAACGGCTACCTCTACCTGGCGCGCGAGTGGCGCCTGCACCCCGGCAACTTCACCTGGCTCATCACGGGCGTGCGGCCGCCTCTGCACCGCATGCTGATCGCGCCCGGGCTCGACGCCGACCCGGTGCCCGACGTCTGGGGCGACGCGCCCGACGCCTACCCCGGCGTCTACCTGATCCAGATCGCCGTCGACCTGGCGACGATCGCGCTCGTGATGGTGCTGGCGCGGCGCCGCTTCGGCCCGCGCGCCGCGCGCTGGGCGGGCTGGATCGCCGCGCTCTACCCGCAGTCGATCCTGCTGGCCTCGGGCCTGGTGCTCGCCGAAGGACCGGCGGCCTTCGCCTCGGTGCTCGCGCTCCTGGCCCTCGACGCGCTCGACCGGCGGCTGGAGCAGGGCGCCGCGGCGGCCAGGCTCGCGTGGCAGGCCGCGATCACCGGAGCGCTGCTCGGTGTCGGCATCCTGACCAAGGAGATCCTGCTGCCGGTCACGGCGGTCTTCGCGGCAGCGCTGCTGCTGCGGCCGCGCACGAGCTGGACGCGCCGCGTGCTGCTCGCGGCCGGCGCGACCGCCGTCGCCTTCCTGGTGGCCCTCCCGTGGGCGCTCCACAACCGCAGCGAGCACGGCGTGATGGTCTGGTCGGGCACCTTCTCGGACTACTCGCTGGCGGCCGACAACGCACCGCCCGGCGTCAACGGCGCGCGCATGTGGCGCAAGTGGACGACGATCCAGCAGCGGCACGAGAAGGCGCGCGAGATCTTCCGCGACGCGCTGCTGGAGTACCCCGGCCTCACGGCGCAGCGCGCGCTGATCCGGCTGCGCATCGGGCTGGGGCCCGACGTCATGCTGCCGGCCTACGCCTCGATGCGCTACGAGGGGTTCCTGCCCGACGCGACCGACGACTTCGCGATGTCGCGCAGCGGCTGGGTGCTGCCGCCCGGCTGGGGGCGCCGCGTGCAGCTGCTGTGCGGCCTGGGCACGGTGCTGCTCTTCGCGCTCGCCGTCGCCGGGCTCTGCGCAGCGCCGCGCGGGATGCTCGCGCGCACCGCGGTGCTCATGACGCTGATGCTCTACGCGACGCTGGCGGCCACCGTCGCCGACGGCCGCTACCGCCACGGCCTGCTGCCCTTCGCCCTGCCCTTCGCGGGGCTCGCCGCGTCGCTGCTCTTCGACCGCGCCGAGCGCGCGCTCCGGGAGCCGGCCGCGCGCCGCCGCGCGCTCGTCGGCGGCCTCGTCGCGGCGGCCTTCCTGGCGGCGACGGTGTTCCTGCTGCCGGCGCCGTGAGGGCCGCCGGGCGCCTGCCGCCGCGCAGTTGAACGGGCAGCGCACGAGGAGGAGCATCACGAGCGATCTTCGGGGGTCTGGCCATGCGTAGCGCGGTCGTGCTGATGCTCTTCGCTTCGGGCGCCTTCGCCCAGGCGGCCTCGACGACGCCCGCACGCGGGGCGACCGCCGCCGGAGCGGCCGCAACCGCTGACAGCTCGGTCTACTCCGTCACCTGGCTGGCCGACCTCGACGTGACCGAGGGAACCCGGCCGCAGGTCACGACCTCGGACTGGTGGGCCTCCGACCGACCGCAACCCTACGCCACTCTCGATGGGCCGGGCGAGGCGTATGTGCTCGCGTCAGAGCCGGGAATCAATGCGTTCGAGCCCGAGCGCGGCCTGATGGGTCCGACCCGGCTGGCGGTTCGCATCCCCGAGGCACGCGAGGTCACCGGGCGGCTCTTCATCGAGGGACCGGACACCACGCTGGTCGCGCTCCGCTTCAAGCTGCCGGCGGCCTCCTTCTCGACCGGGTCGAGACAGGCGTTTCTCGAAGGCGCGCGCGACCACTACGTCGCGCTGCTGAACGCCGGGCTGCCCGGCGCGGCCTGGTGGCGTCACCGTGCGCTGGCTTTCGCGAAGCAGGCGGGAAGCGACGGGTCTCCGGCGGACACGAGCCGCATCGGTCAGCTCGCCGGGCGAGCCACGCCGAGCAACATGGACGACACCTTCGCGCTGTTCACCGGCAGCCGCGCCGTCGCCGAGAACCTGCAGCTCGACCGCATGCTGCCGGCCACGCCGAAGGACTCCAGCGATCTGACGCGCAAGGTGGACGACCTCGAGGGCATCACGGTGGCGGCATACGACTGGACGGCGGCCATCGCCGGCCTGTCGCCCGCGCTCGATCCGCTGGCGACGCTCGTCCCCGCCGATCAGCACGCCGTGTTCTTCCCCAGCTTCCAGGCCTTGATCGACGTGGCTGACCAGGCCGACGCGCAGGGCACGCCCGTGCTGGCCGCGCTGGGCGATCCGTCGGGCGAGGCGGGAACGAAGGAGCGCTACCAGAAGCAGCTCGGACTCCCGATGAGCGACCTGGCACGTCTGCTCGGCCCGAAGCTGATCGCCAGCGTGGCGCTCACCGGCGGCGACCCGTACCTGGCCACCGGCAGCGACGTCGCGCTCCTGTTCCAGGCCCAGGATGCCGGCGTGCTGCAGCCGCTGATCGTCGCGCGCGTCGCCGCGGCGGTGCCCACGGCCGAGCAGCAGGCGGATGCGGTCGAGCGCCACGACTCGATCGACGGGGTGGACTTCGTTGCCTATGTGTCGCCTCATCGCGCACTCTCGTCCTACATCTGCCGGCTGGGCGAGGCCGTCGTCGTGACCAACTCCGAGGCGCAGTTGCGCCGGATCGTGGCGGTGAGCAAGGGCCGCTCGCCGGCCCTGTCGTCGCAGCCCGAATACGTGTTCTTCCGCTCGCGCTACCCGCTCGGCGCCCCGGAGGAGAGCGCGCTGCTCGTGCTCTCGGACGCCACGATCCGCCGCTGGTGCGGGCCGCGCTGGCGGATCGGCGACTCGCGCCGCACGCGCGCCGCCGCCGCGCTCGCCGAGGCGCTGGCCCAGGGGATCGAGGGCGGCTCGATCATCCTGATGAGCATGACGCCTGTCGAAGCGCCGCAGGGCATCGGCCAGGTCAGCTCGTCGCCCGACGGCCCGAGCTCCTCGATCTACGGCACGCTGGCCTTCATGACCCCCATCGCCGAGCTCGACCTCGACCGGGTCAGCGACGAAGAGGCCGACCTCTACGGCCGGTGGCGCGACGGCTACCAGCAGAACTGGAGCGGGAAGTTCGACCCCATCGCCGTGCGCTTCAGCGTCGGCGCGGGCCGGCTCGCCGCCGACGTGACGGTGCGCCCGCTGATCGTCGGCACCGACTACCGCGAGTTCGTGGACCTGGCGCGCGGCGCGACGATCGCGCCGCAGGCCTGCGACCCGCACGACGACGCGCTGCTGCACTGGGTCATGGCCATCGACAAGCACGCGCCGCTGCTCGGCGAGCAGGCCTCGATGCTGTCGATGATGCTGCCGAACGTCGACGCGCTGGGCTGGCTGGGCCAGGCCGTGTCGCTCTACGTCGACGACGACCCCTTCTGGGACGAGCTGGCTGCGGCCGACGACGCCGACGACTTCATGCGGCACAACTGGCCGCGCCTGCCGATCGCGCTCCACGCCGAGGTCGGCAACGGCCTGCTGCTGACGGCCTTCCTGGTCGGCGTGCGCGGGATGGTCGAGCAGAGCTCGCCCGACATGACCCTCTGGGAGAACCACACCTACCACGACGAGCCCTACGTCTCGATCCGACCCTCGCCTCGCGCCGTCGAGGACACGCGCGGGATGATGGGTGAGGAGAGCGACGGCTTCGACCAGGCGGCGCTGTACTACGCTGCATCGGCTGACGGGCTGGTCGTGTCGCTGAACCCGTCGGTGATCGAGCGAGCCATCGATCGCCGCCTGAAGCGCAAGGCGCAGCGTGCGGCCGAAGCCGCCGCGGCCGGCACGCCCGCCGCGCCCGTCTCACCCGCCGCGGCGACGGAAGCCGTCGAACCGTCCTGGCTCGGCCAGCAGCTGTGCCTGCGAGTGAAGGGCCAGGCGCTCGGGATCCTGGCGGACCTCTGGAGCGGTCAGGGCGAAGCCGACCGGCTGCGCGCGCAGTCCTTCGCCAATCTCCCCATCCTCAACGAGTGGCGCCGCCTCTACCCGGGCGCAGACCCCGTCGCGGTCCACGAGCACCTGTGGCACCGCCGACTGCTGTGCCCCGGCGGCGGCGCCTACCGCTGGAACGAGGAGTGGCAGACGATGGAGTCGTCCGTCTACGGCCACCCCGGCGACCAGCACCAGGGCCCCGACCTCCCGCCTGCGCTCGCCAGGATCCTCAGCGCCGCCGCCGGCCTGACCTTCGAAGCCGACGGCCTGCGCGCCCGCTTCGAGCTGCAACAGACGCCCTGACGCCCGGCGCCTCGCGTCAGCGCGCCGGCGGCTGCTCGCGATCCAGCTCCCGCAGCTTCGCGTACTTCAAGAACACGTAGAAGCCGCCCAGCGCCGAGACGAGCAGCCCGCGCCAGCCGTCGAGGAAGCCCGCGCGCAGCACGTACATCCGCAGGAAGCGCGCCGGCGGCCGCAGCACGAGCTGGCCCAGGCCCGCGCGCTCGCCCGCCGCGTGGCGCTCGCGCGCCGAGGTGTCGGTGTAGCGGTTGATCTTGGCCACGTGATCGGCCAGGTCGCGGTAGGGCCGGTGGCACAGCCGCCCCGTGAGCCGCCCCACCGCGCCGTCGGCGACCATCTCGTCGTGCGGACCGTGGCCCGTGAAGCGCACCCGGGCCCGCCGCGCGAGCCGCAGCCGCCACTGCGGCGACCAGCCGCAGTGGTCGATCCAGGCGCCGAGGTACTCGTTGCGGCGGTTGAGCGCGTAGGCCGCGACGGTCGCGGCCGACGCGCCCTGCGTCGCCTGCGCACCGCCGCCGCCGTTCACCACGGCGCCCACCTCCTCGCGCAGCCGCCCGTCGAGCCACTCGTCGGCATCGAGCGAGAGCACCCACTCCTCGCGCGCGAGCTCGAGGGCGAACTGCTTCTGCTGGTGCATGCCCTCGAAGGGCCGCTCGTGGAGCTCGGCCCCCGCGGCGCGCGCGATCTGCCGCGTGCCGTCGGTCGAGCCCGAGTCGACGACGACGATCTGGGCCGCCAGGCCGGCGACGCTCTCCAGGCAGCGCGGCAGGTTGTCCCGCTCGTTCAGCGTGATGATGCAGACCGAGAGCGGCACGAGCCGCATGATCGGGCTCTGACGTGGCCGCATGCAAGCCGCGCCTTGGCCGCCCGCGCGGGACCGCGGTACCATGCCGCGCTCCCGTGGACGCCCCGAGGAACGCCGCCGATCCCGTCCCCGCCGACGCCGCGCGGCTGAGCTGGACGGTGCACCCGGCGGCGCAGGATCCGGCGCGGGCGGCCGTGCTCGCGCTCGTCGTGGCCGTGGCCGCGGCCCTGGCCTGGGTGGTCACGCGCAACGCGGCCGTCACGGCCGCGGGCCTGGCCCTGCTGCTCTCCAGCCTCTCGGCCTTCTTCCTGCCGCGGCACTACGTGCTCGACGAGGCCGGCGCCGCCGAGCGCGGGCCGCTGCGCCCCGAGCGCCGGCTGAGCTGGGACGCCGTGCGCAGCGTGACGCGCGAGCGCCACGGCGTGCACCTGTCGCCGCTGCACCGCCCCTCGCGCTGGACCGTCGACCGCGGTCTGTTCCTGCGGGCGGCCGGCAACGCGGAGGACGTCGCGCGCTTCGCGCTGCGGCGGCGGGCCCCGGCCGCATGACCGCCGTGGCGAGCTTCAGCGCGGCCGAGCAGGCCCTCCTCGACGACGCCGCCCGGCGCATCGTCGGCGCGCGGATGGCCGTGCCGGCGATGATGTTCCTCGAGACGCTGGCGCCGATGAACCTGGTCACGGCCTCGATGCTCCACGCGCTCCAGCCGCTGCTCGGCATCGCGCTGCCGGCCGACAAGCTCGCGGCCATCGCGACGCTGCTCGAGCGGCGCGAGTCGATCCCCGCGCTCGTGTCGGCCATCGACGCCGCCGAGCACGCCCGCCGGCGAGGGCCGCGCCAGCCGTGAGCGACGCCGCACCGACGATCCGCTCGGTGCTGGCCACCGACTGCGGGAGCACCACGACCAAGGCCATCCTCATCGAGCACGGGCCCGAGGGCTGGCGGCTCGTCACGCGCGGCGAGGCGCCGACGACCGTCGAGGCGCCCTTCGACGACGTGACCGTGGGCGTGATCAACGCCGTGACCGAGGTCCAGGAGCTGCGCGGCCGGCGCCTCGTCGGCGAGGACAACACGATCCTCATGCCGCAGAAGGGCGAGGAGGGCGTCGACCTCTACCTCTCGACGAGCAGCGCGGGCGGCGGCCTGCAGATGCTCGTGGCCGGCGTCGTGCGCACGATGACGGCCGAGTCGGCCGAGCGCGCGGCCCTGGGCGCGGGCGCGATCGTGATGGACGTGCTGTGCAGCAACGACCAGCGCAAGCCGCACGAGCAGATCGCGCGCATCCGCCACCTGCGACCCGACATGATCCTGCTGTCCGGCGGCGTGGACGGCGGCACGACGAGCCACGTGGCCGAGCTGGCCGAGCTCATCGGCGCCGCCGACCCGCGGCCGCGCCTGGGCGCGGGCTTCCGGCTGCCGGTGGTCTACGCCGGCAACAAGGACGCCGCGCAGGCGGTGCGCGACACGCTCTCCGCCAAGACCGAGCTCTCGGTCGTGGACAACCTGCGCCCCACACTCGACCAGGAGAACCTGGGCCCGGCACGCGACCAGATCCACGACCTGTTCATGGAGCACGTCATGCAGCAGGCGCCGGGCTACGACGTGCTGCGGAGCTGGACCTCCGCGCCCGTCATGCCCACGCCCGGCGCGGTGGGCCTGATCATCGAGACGATCGCCCGCGAGCGCGGCCTGTCGGTCATGGGCGTGGACATCGGCGGCGCGACGACCGACGTCTTCTCGGTCTTCGGCGGCGTCTTCAACCGCACGGTTTCGGCCAACCTCGGGATGAGCTACTCGATCAGCAACGTCATGGCCAGCGCCGGCTTCGAGAACGTGCTGCGCTGGGTGCCGTTCGCGATCGACGAGAGCGAGCTGCGCAACCGCATCAAGAACAAGATGGTGCGGCCCACGACCATCCCCTCGCTGCTGCGCGACCTGCAGGTCGAGCAGGCCCTGGCGCGCGAGGCGCTGCGGCTGTCGCTCGTGCAGCACAAGGACTTCGCGACCGAGCTCAAGGGGCGACAGCAGCAGCGCGACATCAGCCAGGCCTTCGCACAGACGGCCTCGGGCCAGTCGCGCGTGGACCTGATGGCCCTCGACCTGCTCGTGGGCAGCGGCGGCGTGCTCAGCCACGCGCCGCGCCGCGTGCAGGCCGCGCTGATGCTCATCGACAGCTTCGAGCCCTGCGGCGTCACCCGGCTGGCCGTCGACAGCATCTTCATGATGCCGCAGCTCGGCGTGCTGGCCACGGTGCACAAGGAGGCGGCGATGGCCGTCTTCGACCGCGACTGCCTCGTGCCGCTCGGCACCTGCGTGGCGCCCGTCGGCACGACCAGGGGCGGCGCGCCGCTGTGCACGATCCACCTCGAGCTGCCCGGGGGCAGCCGCGGGATCTCGCTCGAGCGCGGCGCGCTCGTGCTCATCCCGCTGCCGACCGGCGCCCAGGCCAAGGCGCGCCTCGAGCCGGCGCGCGGCGTCGACGTCGGCGCCGGCCCGGGGACGTCGCGCACGGTCGAGCTCGAGGGCGGCGAGGTCGGCCTGATCTTCGACGGCCGCGGCCGCCCCATCGAGCTGCCCGCCGACGCCGCGGCGCGCGTCGCGGCCCTCGAGGCCTGGAACGCGGCGCTCGGCCTCTATCCGCGCGAGGGCGGCTAGTGGGACACGCCTACACGCCCGGCCTCAAGGTCTCGGCCGCGGCCGAGATGCGCCGCCCGCGGATGCTGCCCATCGCCGGCGAGGTCCTCGTGCAGCCCGGCCAGCGCGTGCAGCCCGACACGGTCGTCGCGCGCGCGCTGCTGCCCGGCAACGTGGTCACGTTGCACCTGTCGCGCCAGCTCGGCGTGGCGCCCGCCGACCTGCACGAGCTGCTGCTCGTGAAGGAGGGCGGAGCGGTGATCAAGGGCCAGCCCGTCGCGCGCAGCAAGGGCCTGTTCGGCCTCATGAAGCAGACCGTCGAGTCGCCCACGACCGGCGTGCTCGAATCGGTGAGCAAGGTCTCGGGACAGGCGCTGTTCCGCGAGGCGCCGCTGCCGGTCGAGGTCAAGGCCTACCTGGCCGGCACGGTGTCGGCCGTGAACCCGCCCTTCGGCTGCGAGATCGCGGCGCGCGGCACGCTCGTGCAGGGCATCTTCGGCATCGGCCCCGAGACGAGCGGGCCGATCGTCGTGCTCAGCGAGGACGCGGCGCGCCCGCTGACGCCCGCCGACATCAAGCCCGAGCACGCCGGCGCGGTGCTGGTCGGCGGCTCGCTGGCGAGCCTGGCCGTGCTGCACCGTGCGATCGAGGTCAAGGCGGCCGCGCTCGTGACCGGTGGCCTGGATGCGGCCGATCTCAAGCAGCTCCTCGGCTACGATCTGGGCGTCGCCATCACCGGCAACGAGGCGATCGGGCTGACGCTCGTGGTCACCGAGGGCTTCGGCGAGCTGGCGCTCTCGGCGCGCACGCTGCGCCTGCTCGCGGCGGCGGCCGGGCGCACGGCCTCGGTGAGCGGCGCGACGCAGATCCGCGCCGGCGTCTTGCGGCCCGAGGTGCTCGTGCCCGGCGACGTGGCCGAGGTCGAGAAGACCGCCGTCGACAGCGGGCTGCTCGCGGCGGGCAGCACGGTGCGCATCATCCGCGACCCGCACTTCGGCGCGCTGGGCCGCGTGGTCGAGCTGCCGCCCGAGCCGCGCCTGCTGGACACCGAGGCCAAGGTCCGTATCCTCACCGTCGCTCTCGCGGGCGGGCAGCGGGTCACGTTGCCGCGCGCCAACGTGGAACTCGTGGACGAACGCGCGTGATCGCCCTCCAGGCCGCCGCTGCCGCCGCCGTGCAGGTCGCGGACGGCACGGCCCACGCCGCCGCGCAGGTGGCACCCGCGTGGCCGGCCTCGCTGGGCAGCGCCAGCGATTGGTGGCAGGGGATGGATGCGCTGGCCTGGCGCCTCACGCCCTGGGTGGCCACCGGCAAGATCCCCACCGCCATCGCCATCATCGCCTTCGCGGCGGTCATGTTCGCGAGCCAGCGCAAGGCCAAGCGCGGCGTCGAGATCCCGATCCGCAGGCTAGCCGGGCTCGACGCGCTCGACGAGGCCATCGGCCGCGCGACCGAGATGGGCCGGCCCGTGCTCTACGTGCCGGGCACCGACGAGATCAAGGAGATCCAGACCATCTACTCGATGATGATCCTGCGCCACGTGGCGCGGAAGACCGCCGAGTACGGCACGCCGCTGATCGTGCCCACCAAGAACGCCGTCGTGATGGCCTTCTGCGAGGAGGCGGTGCGCCAGGGCTGCGTGGACGCCGGCCGGCCCGACGCCTTCATCGCGGACAACGTGCGCTACCTCTCCGACGAGCAGTTCGCCTACTGCGCGGGCATCGCGGGCATCATGTACCGCGAGCGGCCGGCCGCGAACATCTACATGGGCATGTTCTACGCCGAGTCGCTGATCCTGGCCGAGACGGGCTTCCTGCACGGCGCGATCCAGGTGGCGGGCACCGCGCGGCAGGAGCAGCTGCCCTTCTTCGTCGCCGCCTGCGACTACACGATCATGGGCGAGGAGTACTACGCGGTCACCGCCTACCTGACGCGCGACCCGAGCCTGGTCGGGACGATCCGCGCCGGCGACCTCGTGAAGGTGGCCGCCGCGGCCCTGATCGCCGTCGGTGTCACGCTCGCCTCGATCGCGGGCTCCGCGGCTGCGCTGCCGGGCACGCACACGCTGTCCGACGTCTACTCGCGGCTGTTCGGATGAGGCCAGCCCGCGGATGAAGCGCGAGATCCCGATCCTGCTCACGGTGATCTGCGGCCTGCTGGTCACCCTGGCGTACTTCGCGCCGGCGCCGGACCCGGCCCGGGGCATCGAGCCGAGCGCCTGGCAGGCCGTCAACTCGGAGCTGCTCGACTGGGCCACGATCCTGGTCGCGGTGGGCTTCCTGCTCGGCATCGCGAACCTCGTGCGCATCAACCTCAAGCAGATCGCGGCGAAGCACCCGGACACACCCTACAAGGTCGTGCTGCTGCTGAGCATGGGCCTGTTCCTGCTCTTCGGCATGGCCGAGATGCACGTGAAGTGGCTGTGGACGCCGCTGCTCACGCACCTGGTGCCCTCCGACTCGATCGAGCGCGCCGACGGCACGCGGATCGAGGGCTACGTGCTCGAGCGCGGGGACAAGGAGGTCACGCTGCGCACGGCGCCGGACTACGCCGTGACCAAGGTTCCGGCCGACAGCGTGAAGAGCATCACCAAGCGCTCGCTGAAGATCTGGATCTACGACAAGTTCTTCGCGCCGCTGCAGGCCACGATGTTCAGCCTGCTGGCCTTCTACATCGCCTCGGCGGCGTTCCGCGCCTTCCGGGCGCGCTCGGTCGAGGCCACGCTGCTGCTGGCGGCCGGAGCGATCGTGATGCTCGGCCAGGTGCCGCTCGGCGACGAGCTGACCTTCGGCCTGGCGACCCCGATGCACGCCTTCCTCATGGGCAACGTCGTCAAGGCCGGCCAGCGCGCGATCATCATCGGCGCCAGCCTCGGCGTCCTGGCCACCGGACTGCGCATCGTGCTCGGGCTCGAGCGCAGCTACCTCTCGGAATAGCCCGTGGCGACGCCCAGGAGCTTCGATCGGCGCTGGATCTTCCTGGCCATGGGCGTCGTCGTCGTCGGCCTCTACGCGGCCGGCATCCGCGCCCCCCTGCCCAACAGCCGCTACGTCGAGAGCTTCCACAAGACCATCGAGGACCTGCCCGCGGGATCGATCGTGCTGCTCTCGGCCGACTTCGATCCGGCCAGCGCCGCCGAGCTCGAGCCGATGTACAAGGCGGTCATCCACCACCTCTTCCAGCGCAACCTGCGCATCGTGAACGTGGCGACCTGGCCGGCCGCGCCGCCCTTCACGCGCGACGCCTTCAGCCGGATCGCGCCGCAGTACCACAAGCAGTACGGGGTGGACTGGGTCGAGCTGGGCTTCCTGGTCGGCGACGACGTCGCGCTGGGCAGCATCGGCCAGTCGCTGCGCTCGGCCTACCCGACGGACACGCTCAACCATTCGGCCTACGACAGCTTCCCGCTGCTGCGCGCCGTGGGCGATTCGTGCCAGGGCATCGCGCTGCTCGTGACGATCTCGGCCGGCTTCCCGGGCGTGCTCGAGTGGATCCCGCAGCTCGGCTCGCGCTACGGAGTGCCGATCATCACCGGCACGACGGCGGTGCAGACGCCGCCGCTGTTCGCCTACTACCCGAACCAGATCAAGGGCTTCCTCGGCGCGGCGACCGGCGCCACCCAGTACCTGCAGATGGTCGCCGAGAACACGCCCGAGCTGCAGCCCACGCGCGACGAGAACCAGAAGCGCATGCTCGTGCAGTCCTGGGCGCACATGCTCATCATCGGGCTGATCGTCGTCGGCAACGTGATCTACTTCACGGGCCGGCGGAAGGCGCAGGCCTGATGCTCGCCCTGCAGGCCGCCCCGCGCTGGTTCGAGCTGGACGTCGCGGCCACCCCCGACATCATCGGCGGCTGGCTGATCTGCCTGCTCACGCTGGCGGTCTACAGCTTCCTGTACAAGGACAACCCCTTCTACAAGCTCGCCGAGCACGTATTCGTCGGCGTGGCCACCGCCTGGTACACGATGGAGTTCTACGACAGCGGCGTGCTCAAGGCCGTGTTCGTGTACCTGAGCGACGCGTTCCAGACGCTGCACGAGCCGGGGAAGCACGTGACCGAGGTCGGCGGCTACGGGATGCCGACCGCGCTCGCCATCGCCGTGCGCTTCGGGGCCGTCGCGCTGTCGGTGATGCTGCTCGTGCGGCTCTTCAACCGCCAGTCGTGGGCCCCGCGCTGGCCGCTGGCCCTGATGATCGGCATCTACGCCGCGCTCAAGCTGACCGCCGAGACGCAGGCACGGCTGGTCAGCCAGGTCAAGGAGACGATGGTGCCGGTGGTGCCGGAGGGCGCCACTTGGATGGGCGTCGTGGGCAACGTCGTGTTCCTGGTCGGGCTGGTCTGCGTGCTCGGGCACTTCGTGTTCACCTTCAAGCGGGGCAAGGCCCTGGCAGGCATGTCGCGCGCCGGCATCGTGATCCTGATGCTCACCTTCGGCGGCATGTTCGGATTCACCGTGCTCGGCCGCATCGCGCTGCTCATCGAGCGCGTCTCGGAGCTGGCCAGCTATTCCGAGCCGGCCTACTCGCTCTCGAGCGCCACGGCCGGGGCAGCGCACGGCTGGCTCGACACCGCGCTGACCCCGCCCTTCCTCATCGCGACGCTGATCGTCCTGGTGCTCGTGCTCGCGAAGCTGACGGGCAGGGCCCAGCCGGCGCCGCCGCCGGCCTGACCGCTCTCAGCGTCCCGCGGGACTCCACAGCGCCGCGGCCCAGGCCGTCGAGCGCTCGGTCACCCAGGCCGCGACGCGCGCGCGGGCCGCCGCCGCGTCGGCGGGCAGCGGCGGGGCGGCGAGCGTCGAGAGGTCGAGCAGGCGCTCGACCGCCTTGCGCGGCTCGCTGCCCGTGAAGCGGCTGAGCGTGGCCTGCGACATGTCGCGCGCGGCGATGGCCGCCGCGAGCGAGCGGTTGCGGTTCTGGCTGACGTAGGCGGACATGGCCAGGGTCTTGGCCGAGCGCGCCTCGGTCACGTCGATCTCGGCCACGTCGTCGACGGCAGGCAGCGCGTCCCACACGCCGTAGCCCCACCAGGCCGCGCCGGCCAGCGGCGCGCCGGCGCACAGCGCCGCGAGCAGCACGGCCTGGTGCGTGCGGTGACGCTCGAGCGGCGAGGGCACGAGCACGAGCGCGCTGCGCGTGTCCCCCACGGCGGCGGCCAGTGCGCGCCCGGCAGCCGCCGGGTCGTCACGCAGCGCCGGCGACGGCAGGCGCAGGAAGACGGGCGGCCGCGTGCCGAGCAGCTCGCAGGCCCGCAGCGACTCCTGCTCGCGCTCGGCGGCCGACGCCCCGCCGTCCACGCCGCCGTCGCCGCTGCCGGCGATGACCACGTGCACGTGCGCGCCGGCCCGGGCGAGCAGGTGCGCCGTGCCGCCACAGCCGAAGGCCTCGTCGTCCGGGTGCGGCGCCACGAGCAGGACGACCTGCCCGGCCCACTCGCGCGGCGTGAAGGCCTTCAAGCCGTCAGTTGCCCGTCGAGGGCCCGGCGGCCAGCACGTAGAAGCGGAAGTCAGCGCCGAGCAGCAGCGTGTCGACGAGCGGGATGATCGTCGGGATCGGCTCGGCCAGCGGGTTGCTCACCGCCGAGAGCGCGTAGTAGGCCGGCGGCGCGGTCTGCGCGACGGCCCCGCCCGGCGCCACGTCGAGCCCGAAGGAGAACACGAGCGCCTCGTCGGCGCTCCCGCTCGGCGCGACGAACTGGAAGCTGCCGTCCATGACCCGCCCGATCGGGCTGCCGCTCACGGTCCAGGTCGGCAGCAGGTCGCGCTCGAACAGGAAATTGTCGAGGTCGACGACGTAGGGGTGCTCGTTCGCGACGCCCGTCGTGCTCGTGCCGCTGCGCGAGAAGGCCAGCTTGCCCGACCAGGGGTCGCTGGCGACGTTGCGCACGTGCACGCCCGCCAGGGCGGTCGAGGTGGCCTGCACGGCGACGAAGGGCGAGTCGCGGTTGAGCAGGAAGACCTCGTCGCTGCCGTTGCCGCCGGCCAGGTGCGCCGTGAAGGCGACCATCGCGTCCTGCACGCCGTCGCCCTCGACGAAGCGCATCGCGGCCGGAGTCTCGATCGGCACGCGGCACTCGGCCGCGGGCAGGGTCAGGTTGCCCACCGCGGCGTCGCCGAACTCGTCGCCCGTGACCGGGAAGACGCCCAGCGTGTCGGCGTTGAGGCCGAGCACATTGCTCACCGCGGTGCCCGCCGCGAGCGACGAGCCGGTCGTGCTGGCCACGCCGCCGAAGCGCAGCACGTAGGTGAAGTCGCCGCTCGGCGCGTCGAAGAAGCCACCCGGGCTCAGCTTGCCGAGGTTGGTGAAGGTCGTCAGCGGCGGCGGCGTGAGGTCGTACGAGCGGGTCAGGTTGGTCATGATCCCGGTCGTGATGTCGTACGAGAACCACTCCATCGCGGCGGCGTTCGACGCGGTGACGGCCAACGGGTCGTCGTAGGGGCAGCGCCCCATCATGAAGACGAGCCGGTTCTCGTCGACGAAGCGCAGGCCCGACACGACGCGGTCGAGCTGGTAGGCGCCCAGCTCCTTGAAGTCGTTGCCCGCCGAGTTGATGTACACGTGCTTGACCTGGCCGTAGCTGGAGCCGCTCGACTGGGCGATGTCGATCCAGTCGCGCTGCTGGGTGTTCGTGCCGGCGCGCACGATGAAGGCGATGCGCGCGCCGGACGGCGAGAAGGCCGCCTTGCCGCCCTGGCCGTGGCCGCCGCCCGTCATGGCGCGCAGCTCGCGCTGGCTCGCGGCGCCCGTGGCGTTGACGAGCGTCTTGGTCGGCGCGCCGGCGGCCGTGACCGCCACGTTGCGGATCACGTAGGCGTCCTCCTCGTTCTCGCCGCGGCCGGCCGCGAGCAGCAGGCGCGAATGGTCGCGCGAGACCACGACCTCGGGGTCGAAGCGCACGACCTGCAGCCCGAGCCCGGTCTTGCCGAACTGCGCGGTGATGTAGGGCCGCGGCAGACTCGGCGGCGACTTGCCCGAGCCCGGCGGCACGAGCGGGCACTCGATGAGGTCCTTGACCAGCACCTCCTCGCGGATCCACTCGGCCTCGAAGCCGCCGTAGAGCGCGGTGTTCATGCCCGGGGTCACCTGACTCTGCAGCCACTTGTAGGCCAGCCCCGCGTAGAGCACGTAGTTGTCGGAGCTCGGCCCGACGATCGCGAAGCAGCGCGTGATCGGGCGCCGGCTCTGCACGAGGTAGTCGAGCGGCGGCGGCTGCGGGTCGGACGTGAGCTGGTAGGTGATCCGCCAGGCCGGCGCGCCGCTCGCGGGCCAGTCCTGGCCGTCGAGGCGCACGGCCCAGATCTGATCGGGGTCGTTGTCCCAGTCCCACAGGCCGGTCGTGTCGCGCAGCACGGCGACGAAGCTCTTGTTGTCCGGCGCCACGCAGATCATCGGGTCCCAGAAGCCGGCCGACGGCGGCTGCTCGGTGCCGGCGATCGGCGTCCAGCTGCCGGTGACGCGGTCGAAGAGCATGAAACCCTGCGAGAGGTCCGACGTGCGCTCGTAGAGATACAGATCCAGCGAGCGCGTCTGCGCCGCTCCGCCCTCGACGGGCGTGAAGCTGAACTCGGGCAGCACGACGTGCGGCAGGTCGGGGTTGTCGGCGTCGAGGCTGACACGCGTCCGCGCCCGCGCGCCGGCGGCCGTGGCCATGGTGAACTCGCCCGCGACCGTCTCGCCGGCGACGTGCGCCACGTTCGTGCTGTCGGCCTGGGTGCCCACCTGCAGCCGCTGGCAGTTGAAGAAGTGCGTGGCGTCCTTGCCGTCGTAGCGCACGACCTCGGCATCGGGCACGTTGCCGTCCGCCGTGCGGTTCTGCCACAGGTTGCTCGACTCGAGCGCGATGAGCAGCTTGCCCCGGCTCGGGAAGAAGCTCGTGTCGGCCACCGCGATCGTCGCGGCCGTGCTCGAGACGTTCCCCACCACGGTCGTGATCGGATGCGCCAGCGGGTTGACCGGCCCGTCGGGCGCGTTCGGGACGATGGGCAGGAAGCGGAAGGGCACGCCGAGCGGGTTCTCGACCTGCACCGTCGTGCCCGGCGGCGGGGTGTCCGTGTCGACCGGCATGGGCGGCGGATTGGGGCCGAGCGGCTTGAGCGTCTTGAGCCGGCTGGCGTCGATGTCGATCACGCCCGCGTCGGCCAGCACGCCCTCGCCGCCCGTCGGGTAGTTGCGCAGGAAGGCGTAGCGCACGCTGTAGTCGGGCGTCTGGACCTCGAGCCGCAACCCGTTGGCGAGCTGCAGCGGCGGCGAGTTGGTCGAGTCGTAGACCAGGCCCTGCAGGTAGACGTCGACGGGCGCCAGCCCCGCGGGCACGATGAGCTTGAGGCTGCCCTCGCCGTCCAGGCTCAGGCTCGGCACGGGCGGAGTCACGAGCACGAAGGGCGCCATCGTGAGCAGCTTGGGCGGCACGAGGTTGGTCGGGTACGGCGTCGCGTTGGCCGAGACGAGCAGCGCCCAGAACACGTGCGTGTTGAGCTGCCCCACCGCCTGGTAGGTGATCGTCGCGTCGAAGCCCTGGCCCGAGAAGGCGTGGAAGACGTGGCTGTTGTCCCACGGGCCGCCGGCGGGCGGGACGTCGCCCTCGAAGTCGCTCGACAGCGTCAGGTGCGGGTACTCGCCAGGCACCTGGGCGGCCGCCGGCACCACCAGCACCACCAGCGCCAGCAGGGCCGACAAGAGGACGAGCCGGGATGCACCGTTCGGGGCGGGCAAGGCGGGCATGTGGGGGAGTTTAGCTGAAGTCAGGGGTCGGCCGCTCCGCGGCTGGCTCGGGGGCACCTCGCCCGACGGCTTCGCCCGCCGTGTTCCGCCGGGACGAGCGAGGACGTCGCAGCGTCGGAGCAGGCGGAACACGGACGGGCTGCAGATTGTCGGGCGCAGGTGCCCCCGGCCGCGCCGCTGCGCGGCCCCTCCGACTCCGCCCGTCCGGAACCAAGTCGTACTCACCAGTCTACGAAGCAGAAAGACGCCGGCGAGCCGTGGCGGCCGTCGGCGTGCTGGCGCGGCGGCTGGCTGGCCGCCTGCAGGAGTGGCGACGGCCTGAGACGTCGGCACGGCGAGGCGCCGAGGGGGTCGAGCGCACACTCTGCAGCGCCCTCGGCGTCAGGCTGACTCCGCCCTCGCACTGGGGCTTCCGCCGAGGGCGCGAAGCCGTGCGCGAGCGCCCCCTGGCGTCTCGCCGGCCGACAGCTCAAACCTGTCGCAGCGCCTCGCCGGCCGGAACGCCGAGTGCCGCCACGATCCTCTCGGCCAGCGCGACCGGCGTGAACCCCAGGCGCTCGAGCAGCCGGCCGCGCGCGCCGTGCTCGATGAAGCGATCGGGCACGCCG
>Ga0111539_10003880_pt1 | contig 19677 bp, 8 predicted proteins | sample RhiMethybrSRZTD1_FD_79667 | JGI IMG/M metagenome (GOLD analysis project Ga0111539, IMG submission 79667) | Populus rhizosphere microbial communities from Tennessee, USA - Rhizosphere MetaG P. TD hybrid SRZTD1 (version 2) (version 2) | ecosystem: Host-associated > Plants > Roots > Rhizosphere >... | reverse complement strand
TGTTGTCGGTACTGGTCGAGGCCTGCTTGAGGTTGCCCGCCTGGTCGCTCGCCGCACCAGCCGGGATGTTGACGACCACGAGGCCAGAGGTCGTCATTCCAGTCACTGAGACGGTGTAGGTTGTCCCGCTGCCCGTCACATTCGCGGCGACGCCAGGCGCGGTGCTGCCGGTGAAGCTGACGTCGGAAGGCGTGAACCCGGTGACCGGGGCGCTGAACACAACCGTGAACGCTATCGGCGCCGCGCCGGTGGGATCGACCTGACCGGCAGCCTGATTGATCGTGACGCTCGGTGCCGTGGCGTTGTAGGTGACGGTGTTGTCCGTGCTCGTCGAAGCGGCATTTGGATTTGTCGCGAGATCTGTCGCTCCGCCAGCGGGGATACTCGCGACAACGGTACCGATGCCAGTCATCCCGGTGACCGACAGGGTGTAATTCGCACCGCTTCCTGTGAGAGTCGCGACGAGCGTGCCACCCACCGTGCTCCCGCTCAGCGAGACGTCGCTCGCGATGAAGCCCGTGACTGGTTCGCTGAACACGACCGAGAACACGATCGGCGACGCGTTGGTCGGGTCGCTTTGACCAGCTGCCTGATTGATCGTGACCGTCGGCATGACGTTGTCGAATGTGACGGTGTTGTCGGTGCTCGTCGATGCCGCACTCGGGTTGCCGAGCGCATCGGCAGCTGCTCCTGCGGGGATATTGACGGTGACCGTGCCGCTTCCCGTCAGTCCGCTGACCGACACCGTGTAGAGGGCACCGGCGCCGGTGACGTCCGCCACGAACGCTCCCCCGACGGTGCTGCCCGTGAAGTTGACGTCGGACCCGGTGAACCCGGTTACTGGTGCACTGAACACGACGCTGAAGATGATGGGCAGTGTATTTGTTAAGTCGGCCTGGCTTGCTCCCTGATTGATCGTGACCGTCGGACCAATGGCGTTGAACGTGACGCTGTTATCCGTGCTCGTCGCTGTCGCGCTGTTATTGCCGGCGGGATCGGTTGCCGCCCCCCCGGGGATGCTTGCGACAACCGTACCCGCGCCGCTCATCCCGGTGATTGACACGGTGTAGTTCGCGCCACTGCCGCTGACGCTGGCGACGAGCGTGCCACCGACCGTACTCGCACTCAGCGACACATCACTCGCCGTGAAACCTGTCACCGATTCGCTGAACGCGACCGTGAAGACAATTGGCGAGGCGTTGGTCGGGTCGGCCTGGCCAGCCGCCTGATTAATCGTCACCGTCGGCGCTGACGTGTCGTAGCTGACGATGTTGTCGGTACTCGTCGACGCCTGGCTCAGATTCGACGCAGCATCCTGCGCCGCACCGGCAGGAATGCTGACCTGGACTGTGCCCGAAGCCGTCATGCCGGTGACCGAGACGGCATACGCCCCGCCGCTGCCGGCCACGCTCGCGACGAGCGTGCCAGGTGCAGTGCTTCCAGTGAAGCTGATGTCGGACCCGGTTAAGCCGGTGACCGGCACGCTAAACAGCACGCTGAAAACAATCGGCGACGTGTTGGTCGGATCGACTTGCGTCGCCGCCTGATTGATCGTGACGGTTGGTGCAGTCGCGTTGTAGGTGACGCTGTTGTCGGTGCTCGTCGACGCCTGGTTCGGATTGGTCGCAGGATCGGTCGCGGCGCCGGCAGGAATCGACGCGACGACGTTGCCGCTGCCGGTCATTCCGGTGACGGAAACGGTGTAGTTGGCGCCGCTGCCGCTGATGGTCGCGGCCAGCGTTCCGCCAACAGTGCTGCCGGCAAACGACACATCGGTGCCGGCAAAGCCGACCACCGGCTCGCTGAATACGACACTGAAGAGAATCGGGGACGCGTTGGTCGGGTCTGCCTGGCCCGAGGCCTGGTTGATCGTCACCGTCGGCACGACGTTGTCGAACGTGACCGTGTTGTCGACGCTCGTCGACGCCTGGCTCGGATTATTTGCCGCGTCAATCGCGGCGCCAGCCGGGATGCTCACCACAATATTGCCAGGCGCCGTCATCCCACTGATCGAGACGCCGTACGTCGTCCCGCTGCCAGTGACGGTCGCAACGAGCGTTCCAGGCGCCGTACTGTCAGTGAGAGCCACATCCGCACCCGTGAATCCGGTCACCGGTGCGCTGAACACAGCCGTGAATACGATCGGCGACGTGTTGATCGGATCTATCTGACCGGCCGCCTGGTTGATCGTCACCGACGGCGCGACGTTATTGAAGATGACCGCGTTGTCCGTGCTCGTCGATGCGGCGTTGGAATTGCCTGCCGGGTCCGTTGCCGCAGATGCAGGAATACTGACGACGACCGTGCCGGTGCCGGTCATCCCGGTCACTGAAACCGTGTAGGTTGGTCCGGTTCCCGAAACGTTCGCGATGAGCGTTCCGCTCACTGTGCTACCGGTCAGGACCACATCACCTGTGGTGAAACCGTTCACCGGTTCGCTGAAGACCACACTGAAGACGACCGGCGACACGTTGGTCGGATCAGCCTGTCCGGCGGCCTGATTGATCGTCACCGTTGGCGCCACGTTGTCGAACGTGACCACGTTATCTGCGCTCGACGACGACACGGTGGGATTGCCGGCCGCATCGATCGCCGCGCCCGCCAGGATGCTCGGTCTGACCGTTCCGGTGCCGTTCATTCCAGTAACTGTCACGGAATAGTTGGCGCCGCTGCCCACGACGGTGGCGCTCAAACCGGTCAGTGTGCCGCTACTGAAGTTGATATCGTCGGCGGCGAAACCGGTGACGGGCGCGCTGAAGACCACCGTGAACTGGATCGGCGATGCGTTGGTCGGATCGGGTTGTCCTGCGGCCTGGTTGATCGTAACAGTCGGGCCAATCACGGTATGCGTGACCGTGTTGTCGGTGCTCGTCGATGCAGTGTTGAGGTTCCCCGCAGCGTCCTGGGCTGCGCCACCAGGGATGCTCGCGACGACGGTGCCGTTCCCGGTCATGCCGGTGACCGTCACTGTGTAGGTAGTGCCGGTGCCTGTAACGGAGGCGGCGAGCGTGCCGCCGATAGTGCTGCCGGTGAACGACACGTCCGCGCCGGTGAATCCGGTCACGATCTCGCTGAAGATGACGGTGAATTGAATCGTCGACAGGTTGGTCGGATCGTTTTGAGTGGCCGCCTGATTGATCGTGACCGTTGGCGCGACGTTATCAAATGTCACCGTGTTGTCGGTATTGATCGAGGCCTGCGATGGATTACCGAGCGCGTCGGTTGCCGCGCCGGCGGGAATCGTGGCGACGACGGTCCCGGTTGCGTTCATGCCGGTGACGGCGACGGAATAGTTCGCGCCCGTCCCGGTGACGTTGGCGACCAGGCCTGCCAGCGTGCTGCCGGCGAAGTTGACATCGGCGGGGGTGAAGCCGGTGACAGGCGCGCTGAAGACGACGGAGAAGACAATCGGTGATGTGTTGGTCGGATCTCTCTGATCGAGATCCTGGGTGATCGTCACCGATGGTCCGGTTGCGTTGTAGGTAACCGTGTTATCACTGCTCGTCGATGCGGCGCTGTTATTACCCGCGAGGTCCGTTGCGGCGCTTGCCACAATAGCCGCCACCACGGTCCCCGCACTCGTCATGCCGGTGACCGACACGGTGTAGCTCGCACCGCTGCCGCCGACGTTCGCAACGAGGGTGCCGCCGACCGTGCTGCTGGCGAACGAGACGTCCGTCGGCGCGAAGCCGGTTACGGGTTCACTGAACGTGACCGTGAACACAATTGGTGACGTGTTGGTCGGATCCGGCTGGCCGACGGCCTGATTGATCGTGACGGTTGGTGCGACGTTGTCGAAGGTGACGCTGTTGTCGACACTGGATGACGCGCCGCTCGGGTTGCCGAGGCCGTCGACGGCCGCGCCCGCAGGAATCGTGGCGACCACGGTGCCCGTTCCCGTCATCCCGCTGACCGACACCGTATAGGTGGCGCCCGAACCGGTCACGTTCGCGACGAGTGTGCCGCCGACCGTGCTGCCGGCGAGGTTGATATCGGTGCCAGTGAAGCCTGTTACTGGAGCACTGAACACAACCGCGAACTGAAGCGGCGAAGCATTGGTCGGATCCGGTTGACCGACCGACTGGTTGATCGTGACCGTGGGACCTGTCGAGCTGAACGTCACACTGTTGTCGGTACTCGTCGACGCAACGTTGTTATTACCCGCGACGTCGGTTGCGGCGTTCGCCGCAACCGTCGCCACGACGGCACCGGTTCCGGTCATGCCCGCGACCGACACGGTATAGCTCGCGCCGCTGCCGCTGACGTTCGCGAGGAGGTCCCCACCGATGGTGCTGCCTGCGAACGAGACGTCCGTGGGCGCGAAGCCACTCACCGGTTCGCTGAACGTGACGGTGAACACGATCGGCGACGCGTTGGTCGGATCCGCTTGGCCGACGGCCTGATTGATCGTGACTGTCGGCACGACGTTGTCGAACGTGACCGTGTTATCAGTGCTGGTCGAGGCTGTGCTGAGGTTCCCAGCCGCGTCCTGAGCCGCGCCGGCCGGAATGGTGGCGACGACGGTGCCGGTGCCGCTCATGCCGGTCACTGAGACCGCATAGGTGTTGCCAACGCCGGTGACGTTGGCGACCAGCGTCCCGCCGACTGTACTGCCGGTGAAGTTGATGTCTCCACCGGTGAAGCCGGTGACCGGTGAACTGAAGACGACCGCAAACTGGATCGGCGAACCGTTGGTCGGATCGGGTTGGCCGGCGGCCTGATTGATCGTGACCGATGGACCAGTGGTGCCGAAGGTCACGGTGTTGTCGGTGCTCGTCGAACCCTGGCTGTTGTTTCCAGCGGCATCCTTTGCGGCGGCGGCCGGGATATTCGCGACCACTGTTCCAGTGCCGCTCATGCCGGTGACAGACACCGTGTAATTCGCACCGCTTCCCGTCACGCTGGCGACCACGGTTCCGCCGACACTGCTGCCTGCGAGCGACACATCAGCCGCGTTGAAACCGACCACCGGCTCGCTGAACGTGACGCTGAATTGAATTGGTGATGTGCTCGTTGGATCGATCTGGGTCGCACCCTGATTGATCGTCACTGTCGGCGCGGTTGTGTCGAACGTGACGCTGTTGTCGGTGCTCGTCGAGGCGCGGTTTCCCGCCCCTGCGCTGTCGATGGCCGCGTCGGCAGGAATGCTGGCGACGACGGTTCCGTTGCCGCTCATGCCGGTGATCGAGACGGAATAAGACGCGCCACTGCCGCTGACACTTGCGCCCAGGGATCCGCCGACCGTACTACCCGTGAAGTTGATATCCGATCCAGTGAACCCCGTGACCGGTGCGCTGAAGACCACACTGAAGGTGATTGGTGAGGCGCTCGTCGGATCCGGTTGACCCGATCGCCCGATTGCTCCGGCCATTTGATTAATCGTGACTGTCGGGCCAAGAGGGCTGTAAGTCACGATGTTGTCGGAACTGGTCGATGCCGCGCTGGAATTGCCAGCCAGATCCGTAGCGGCTCCGACCGGAATGCTGACGAAGACGGTGCCGCTCCCGGCCATGCCGGTCACCGAGATGGTGTAGGACGCACCAGTGCCCGAAACGCTGGCTGCGAGCGTCCCGCCGACCGTGCTTCCCGCAAACGACACGTCGCCCGCCGTGAAGCCGACGACCGGTTCGCTGAAGAGGACGGCGAACTGAATCGGCGACGTGTTTGCCGGATCGGTTTGTGCCGCCGCCTGATTGATCGTGACAGTTGGTCCACTGTTGTCGAACGTCACCGAGCTGTCGCCGCTTGTCGACGTGCTACTCGGGTTCCCGACGGCGTCGCTTGCGGCGCCCGTCGCGATGCTGGCGAGGACAACACCCGTCGTCGTCATGCCGCTGACCGAAACCGTATAGTTCGCGCCGCTGCCACTCACGAGCGCGCTGAGCGAGCCGCCGGCTGTACTTCCTGCCAACGACACGTCAGCAGCAGTGAACCCGGTGACCGGTTCGCTGAACGTGACCGTGAATGCAATCGGCGCCGCGCTGCTTGGATCCGGTTGTGAGTTGCTCTGATTGATCGTGACCGTCGGCGCGACATTGTCGAACGTGACGTGATTGTCGATGCTGGTGGACGCCTGGTTCGGGTTGTTAGCCCCGTCCATCGCCACGCCAGCCGGGATACTTGCCGCGACAACACCGGTGCCAGTCATCCCGGTCACGGTCACGGTGTAACTTGCGCCGGTGCCGCTGACACCTGCGGTCAGCGATCCCCCGACCGTACTGCCTGCGAAGCTGATGTCGGAACCGTCGAATCCGCTCACCGGTGCGCTGAACGCAACATTGAACGTGATCGGTGCCGTGCCGGTGGGATCTGGCTGCAGTCCCCCCTGATTAATCGTGACGGTTGGGCCTGTCGGCAAATACGTGACGGCGTTGTCAACGCTCGTCGATGCCGCGCTCGCGTTGCCAGCGGCGTCGGCGGCCGCGCCTGCCGAGACCCGCGCGATGACAGCGCCAGTGCCGCTCATGCCACTGACGCTCACGGTGTAATTCGCGCCGCTGCCCGTTACGCTGGCCAGCAGCGCTCCTCCGACCGTGCTGTCAAGCAGTGAGACGTCGCCGGCGCTGAAGCCGGTGACCGGTTCACTGAACGCCACCGTGAAGAGGACGGGAGTGCCGCTGGTTGGATCCAGTTGGGTTGCGGCCTGGTTGATGACGACGCTCGGCGCAACGTTGTCGAACGTCACGACGTTGTCGACGCTCGTCGAGGCCAGACTCGAGTTGCCCGCCGTGTCCTGCGCCGCTCCAAGCGGAATGCTCGCGATCACCGCACCAGCTGTCGTCGTCCCGGTCACCGAAATGTTGTAGTTGGCCCCCGATCCGCTGACCGATGCGATCAAGCTTCCACCAGCGGTGCTTCCAGTAAACGAGATATCGCTCGCGCTGAAACCAGTCACCGGTTCGCTGAACGTGACGGCAAAGACAATTGGAGATGCGCCGGTCGGATCAGCTTGCGCGGTCGCTTGTTCGACCGTGACGGTTGGCGCGACGTTATCGAAGGCGACGGTGTTGTCGACGATTGCGGGCGCCTGGCTGCTGTTGCCCGCCTGATCCTGCGCCGCGGCTGTCGGAACGGTGACGACGACATTGCCCGAGCTCGTCATGCCGGTCACCGACACCGTGTAATTTGCCGCGCTCCCTGCGACGTTTGCGAGGAGCGCACCTCCCGCCGTACTACCGACGAACGACACGTCCCCTGCAGTAAAGCCGGTTACGGGTTCGCTGAAAAGCACGCTGAACAGGATGGGAGAGTTACCTGTCGGATCGCTTTGCGTTGCACTTTTATTGATCGTGACTGTTGGTGCGACCGCATCGAATGTGACGCTGTTATCGCCGCCCGTCGAGGCGACATTGGGTTTGTTCGCTGCATCGAACGCAGCCCCGGCGGGAACGCTCGCGACGACGGTTCCGCTGCCGCTCATGCCCGTGACCGAGACTGTGTAATTGGCGCCGCTGCCGGTTACGCTGGCTGCCAGTGTGCCGCTGACCGTGCTGCCCGCAAAGCTGATGTCGGATCCATCGAAGCCGGTGACAGGCAGACTGAAGGCGACAGCAAAGGCGATCGGCGCCGTGCTCGTGGGGTCGGCTTGGGCGGCGGCCTGAGTGATCGTGGCCGATGGCGCTGAAGAGTAGGCGACGGTGCGATCCGTGCTCGTCGACGCCGTACTGAGATTGGCCACACTGTCGAGGGCAGCGCCTGCCGGAATGCTCGCCACGACGGTGCCGGACGTCGTCATGCCGGTTACCGAAACGGTGTAGACCTGACCCGCACCTGACACCGCAGCGATCAGTGTGCCGCCAGCGGTGCTCCCAGCAAATGAGACGTCGCCCGACGTGAAGCCACTCACCGGTTCGCTGAAGACAACCGTGAAGAGAATCGGAGACGCGAGCGCCGGATCGGCCTGTGTCGCCGCCTGATTGATCGTGACCGACGGTGGTACGTTATCGAACGCAACGGCGTTGTCCGTGCTCGTTGACGCAAAGCTATTGGCATTGCTGGAATCACGCGCGGCCCCGGCGGGAATGCTGGCGACAAGATTGCCTTTCCCTGCCATGCCCGTCACCGACACGGTGTAGCTCGCGCCGCTGCCCGAGACCTGGGCGACCAGCGTCCCGCCGATCGTGCTCCCGGTGAAGTTGATATCGGAGGCGTCAAAGCCGGTCACGGCACTGCTGAAGACGACATCGAACACGATCGGCGCGGTACTGGTCGGATCGGGTTGCGCGGCGCCTTGATTGATGGTGACGGTCGGCCCCGCTGGCTTGTAGGTGACGCTGTTGTCGGTGCTGGTCGATGCGAGATTGCTGTTGTTTTCGGAATCCCGAGCGACACCGGCTGGAATGCTGGCGATGATCTTCCCGGGGCCCGTCATACCGCCGACCCACACCGTATACGATGCGCTGCCGGTCGCCGCCAGGACCACGGTCAGATCGCCGGGCGCCGTGCTGCCCGCCAGTGAAATGTCTCCCGCCGTGAAGCCTGTGACTGGTTCGCTGAACCTCACGGTAAAAGTGATCGGCGACTTCTTGGTTGGATCCTGTTGGAGAGCGGACTGATTAATCGTGACGGTTGGCGCGGTTGCGGCGGGCGAGGGTGCACCGGCGGCCGTGCGACTCGGACTGGCAACGGCCAGAGACACTAATAGGGCGATGGTTCCGGCAAGCGTTGTCCACCATCCTCGGTGAACCGTCATAAGACGCCCCTGGGGTCGGACGAGAGTTGTGACCGTGAACGCACTCCACGGAGATAAACGGAGTCGACCTGCTTGTGTAACAGCCGGGCCCGCCGCTGCTCGCTACGGCGAGGTCTTGCCAGAGCCTCGAGCGCGACTCCACCACGGGCATGGGCTGGCTTGCGGTCAGACTCGGGCGAAACGAGAACGCCCATCCGCCACAGTGTTCGGCCTGCGGTGTGCGCGGCCCCCGCGCAGCAAACCCAGTGCCTCAGCTGGAAGCTGGTCAATACTCTAGAAACGTTTGAGTTGTCGAGAGAATTTGTACGTTGGTCGTGTGACCCATGTGTGTTGCCTGGAAACGAAGGTCGTTGGCAGCGGGACTTTATTCTGACGAGTGAGGCTGCATGGGGCGGTCTTGTCGCTGCTTGGCGAGTCGCCGTCGGCGTCGGTTTTCATGAAAAGACGGACGGGGCGGCGCTTGACAGCGGGGTCCCCACGCAGCATAGAATCATCCTACATATTAACTAACTGGTTAATTATTTTTTATGCGCGGCACCGATCGACGGCGGGGCGGACGCAGGCGGCAGCAGGAGCGGAGCGCCGCCTCGCGCGGTCGTGTCGTGCGCGCCGCCGCCGCCGAGTTCGCGGCGCGCGGATTTGCCGGCGCGAACGTCGACCGGATCGCGCGCGCCGCGCGCGTCAACAAGGCGATGATCTATTACCACTTCGCCAGCAAGGCCGCCTTGTACCGCGAGATCCTGCGCGACATGTTCGAAGCCGTCGCCGTCCGCGTCGACCAGGCGAGTCAGATGGATTCCCCTCCCGACGACAAGGTGCGCGCGTTTGTCGAAGCGATTGCAATCGAGGCGGAAGCGCGTCCCCATTTCCCGCCGATCTGGTTCCGCGAGATCGCCGAGAACGGCACGCACCTCGACCCGCCAACGATGGTCCACATGCGACGTGTCGTCAGCGCACTCGGCCGCATTCTTCGCGAGGGAATCGAGTCGGGACGCTTTCAACGTACCAATCCGCTGCTCGTGCACGCCGGAGTCGTCGGCCCGTTGCTGTTGTACTTCGCGAGCTCGCAGTTGCGGCGAAGACTCGAGCGCGCGGGTGTTCCCGGTGCTGGAATCGTCTCGCGCGAGGAAGTGGTCGCGCATGTACAACGGCTGGCGTTGGTGGCTTTGCGAACGAGCGAGAGCGAGTGATGGGGCCGTCCAACGCCTGGCAGTATTCGCTCTGGAAGGAGCGAACAACATGAGGATCGGTATGCGGCCGTCGCATATGGCCATGGTCATCGCCGCCGTGACCGCCGTCGCCTGCGGCGGGAGCGCCAAGAACAACGAGGCGCGTGCCTCAGGCTACGTCGAAGCGACCGATGTTCGCGTCGCACCACAAGTCGGTGGGCGGCTCATCGAAGTCACGGTGTCGGAGGGCGATCGTGTCACCGCCGGCGGCCTGATCGCCAAACTCGATACGTCCGATGCTGAACTCGCGCTCCGGCGAGCCGAAGCGGATCGCGATCAGGCAACTGCCGCCCTCAAGCTGCTCGAAGCGGGTTCGCGCGCTGAAGACATTCGGCAAGCCCGGGCGCAGGCCGACTCGGCGCAGGCCGACGTGGTTGCTGCCGAGTCGGAACTTCAATCCGCAACCGCCGATCTTCAGCGCTTCGAGGCGCTCCTCCAATCCAATTCCGGCTCGCGAAAACAGCGTGATGATGCCGCGACCCGACGAGACGTGGCCGCGGCTCGTGTGAACGCCGCGCGCCAGCGGGCACGCGCCGCTGGCGAGGGTGTCGCGCGCCTGCGCGCCGGGGCACGACCGGAAGAAATCGCTGGCGCGCGCGCGCGCGTGGCCGCGGCCGATGCGCAGATGGCGACCTTGCGGAAGAGCATGACCGACGCGGTGCTGACATCTCCGGTAGGCGGAATCGTGACCGCAAAGCTGGCCGATGCCGGAGAGACGGTTGCGCCGCGCACCCCGGTCGTCGCGATTACCGACCTCGATCACGCGTGGGCCAATGTCTACGTCGACGAACCGGTTGTTCCGCGGTTGCGTCTCGGACAACCGGTGACCCTGGTGACCGACGCCGGTCAACGCTTGCAGGGCAGCATCACGTTCATCTCGCCCAAGGCGGAATTCACGCCACGCAACGTGCAAACCGCTGCCGAACGGTCGAAACTCGTGTACCGGATAAAAGTGAGCACCGACAATCGTGAGGGTGTGCTCAAACCAGGGATGCCGGTCGAAGCCGAGCTGCCGAAGTAACGCGATCCATGGAACCTGCCATCGCGTTCGATCGGGTGACGAAGCAGTACGGTCGACTCAAGGCGGTCGATGCCGTGTCGTTCACGATCGCGCGAGGCGAGATGTTCGGCTTGATCGGGCCCGACGGCGCAGGGAAGACGACCTCGATCCGAATGGCGTGCGGGCTGCTCCGACCCGACAGCGGGCAGATCCGCGTCATTGATCGTGATCCAATCAAGCAGCACCGGGCGGTGACTGCGGACCTCGGATATCTCTCGCAGCGATTCTCGTTGTACGGCGATCTGTCGATCGACGAGAACATCGCATTCTTCGCCGAAATCCACGGTGTTCGCCGATACCAGGAGTCGCGAGACCGGCTGCTCGAGATGACGCAGCTCGGGCCGTTCAGAACGCGCAGAGCGGATCGGCTTTCCGGAGGGATGAAGCAGAAGCTGGCGCTCGCGTGCACGCTCGTTCACGAGCCGAAGGTTCTTCTGCTCGACGAACCGACGACCGGCGTCGATCCGGTGTCGCGACGTGAATTCTGGAAGCTCCTTTCCGAGTTTCTGTCGCGCGGTTTGACGATCGTGATGTCGACTCCATATCTCGACGAGGCGGAACGGTGCGGACGGGTCGCCCTCCTGCACGACGGCCACCTCCTTGCCGTCGATCACCCAGGGCGCCTGCAGGCGCGTCTCGAAGGACAACTGCTGGAGGTGAGCGTCCGGGATGGGCGTCCACCGCTCGACCTGCTTCGGTCGCTGCCGGGCATTGCCGACGTGCAGTCGTTCGGGGATCGTGCGCACGTGCGGATTCGCGACCACCGCGATGCCGCCTCGGTGAGCGTCATTGCGAAAGAACTCGAGCGCCACGGATCCTCTGGCATCTCGGTTCGCCCGATTGCGGCATCACTCGAGGACGTCTTCATTGATCTCATCACCGGCCCCGGTCAACAGGCGGCTCATTCGGAACTGTCGAGAGAATCATGAAACCCATCGTCGCGCTCGCCGTGTTGTGTTTGATGTCGGATGCCGCGGCCGCGCAGGAACCGCTGCGGCTCACGCTTGACGAGGCGATCGCGCGCGGGCTCGCGAACAGTCATCGGCTCGCCGAGTTGCAGGCGCGCCGGGAAGGCGCAGAGGCGGCGGCGGCAGACGTATCAGCGTCAGCGATGCCATCGATCTCGTTTCTCGGTGGATACACGCGCACCAACCACGTTACCCCATTCGCGATCCCGCAGCCTGGCGGGCGGACCCTCGTGGTGTATCCCGATGTGCCGGATAACTTCCGATCGCGCTTCGATCTCGTGTGGCCGGTGTTTACCGCTGGCCGCACCGACGCATTGGAGCGGGCGTCGGCCGCCGAGAGTAAGGCCGCCGAGCAGGACATCGTCGCGGCGCGGTCGGATCTGCGCCTCGAAATCGCGCGCGCATTCTGGGCGCTGGTTTCTTCGATCGAATCTGAGCGCGTGGTCGGACGTTCGCTGGAGACGATGGCGGCACACGTCCGCGATCTGCGCAGCCGTTTCGAGCAGGGACTGATTGCCCCCAATGAGGTGCTCACGGCGGAGGCGCAGGAATCCAGAGAGCGCGTGCTCTCGATCGAGGCCTCGAATCTTCGCGGAGTAGCGGAAGCCGATTTGCGCCGCCTCATTGGAGAAGATGCCATGGTGCGGATCGAGCCGATCGCCAACCTGGAAGTGCCCGCCGCATCGGCATCGAGCGTCGAAGGGCTGCTGACCGAGGCGCGGAAGCAGCGTCCGGAGCGGCGCGCCCTCGAAGATCGGCTCGAGGCGTCACGTGCGCGCGAGGAGGCGGTGGCGGCGCAGGCTCGCCCGCAGGTTGGCGTGAATGCGGGATACGACTATGCGAGCCCGAACCCACGGGTTTTCCCGCGGACCAACTTCTGGCACGACTCCTGGGACGCGTCGGTCAATCTGAGCCTGTTGCTGTGGGACGGGGGACGCCGCCGCGCACAGCAGGCGGAGGCGGTGGCCGCCTCGCGCGCAGTCGCGGCGCGAACCGCGGAGTTCGATCGCCAGGTATCGTTCGAAGTTCAGCAGCGGCGTTTGGAGGCCGATTCAAGTCGCGCGGCAATCGCGGCAGCGCAGGATGGCGTTCGTAGCGCGGTCGAAGCGCAGCGCGTTGTCATGGAGCGTTATCGTGCAGGAGTGGTAACAAACACCGACGTGCTCGATGCCAACCTTGCCGTCCTGCAAGCCGAGCTGGATCTCACGCGTGCACGCGCTAACGCGCGTTTGGCTGACGCGCGCCTGGACCGCGCGATCGGCAAGTAAAAGCAATGCGGCTAATGCAGTCGGTCGCCATCGACGTCAAGCATCTCACCCGGCGCTTCGGGCAGTTCGTCGCCGTGAACGACGTGTCGTTCGAGGTGCGTGCCGGCGAGATCTTCGGGTTCCTGGGGAGCAATGGCGCGGGAAAGTCGACAACGATTCGCATGCTTTGCGGACTTCTGCGGCCGTCGTCTGGAACGGCCATTGTCGGAGGCATCGATGTGGCTGCCGATCCCGAGGGCGTGAAGCGCCGGATTGGCTACATGTCGCAGCGATTCTCGCTCTACGAATTGCTGACCGTCGATCAGAACATCAGGTTTTTTGGCGGCGTCTATGGACTCACGCCGGAACGGCTCGAGACGCGGCGAGCGTTTGTCATCGAGATGGCCGGTCTGCGCGGTCGGGAGCACAGCCTTGCGCGCGATCTCGCGGGAGGGTGGCGACAGCGGTTGGCTCTGGGGTGCGCAATCCTGCATGAGCCCGCCATTCTGTTTCTGGACGAACCAACCGGTGGCGTCGATCCCTTATCGCGTCGGCAGTTCTGGCGGCTGATCGATTCGCTGGCAGGTGCCGGCGTCACCATCCTGGTCACGACGCATTATCTCGACGAAGCGGAACGCTGTCATCGCGTGACCCTGATCCATGCCGGACGACTGGCCGCAATCGGTACGATCGCCGAGGTGAAAGGCGTGTTTGCCGGACGGCCGATCGTCGAGGTGCGAACGCCGCGCGCCGCCGAAGCCATGCGCACGCTTGACGAACTGCCAGCGGTAGAAAAAACGAGCCTTTTCGGGACGGCCGTGCACGCGGTCTTGAAGGACTCCGCAATTCAACCGTCGAGCGTCGCCGACCAGTTGCGGGCGCGTGGTGTGCCGGTCGAATCGATTGAGTTGGTGGAGCCTTCTCTCGAAGACGTCTTCCTCGACGTCGTCGAGCGTGCCGATCGAGAGAGGAGCGTCGCCTGATGAACAAGGCGATCGCTGTCTACCGTAAAGAACTTCGTCAGATTGCGCGCGATCGCCGCACGCTTTTGATCCTGATCTTTGTTCCCGCCTTCTTCCTGCTGCTGTACGGGTATGCGCTGAATTTCGACATCCGGCACGTGCTTCTCGCGGTGCAGGACCGCGACGGATCGCCGGAAAGCCGGGCGGTTGTTTCCGCGTTCATCAACTCCGGGTATTTCGATTTTGCCGGCGCCGTCTACGACCCGGGAGAAGCTGAACGAAAACTGGATGTCAACGAGGCGCGCGCGGTGCTCGTCATCGCCGAAGGATTTGGTCGTGACGTCCGGACCGGTCGGATCGCACCGGTGCAGGTGATCATCAGCGGCGACAACGCAAACACGGCCACCGCTGTGCTCGGCTATGCGGGCAGTATCCTGCGGACGGTTAACCAGGAACTGGCGCCGGGCGGTGCCGAACTCGGCGCTCCACTCTCCGTCGAACCGCGCATCTGGTACAACCCCGAACTTCGCAGCACGTTGTTCCTGGTGCCCGGCCTCATCGCCTACATCGCAATGATCACCGCAGTCGCCTCCACGGCGCTTTCGATCGTTCGCGAGAAGGAGACAGGCACCATTGAGCAGATTCGGATGGCGCCACTCGACACGTTTTCCTTTGTGATTGGCAAAACGATTCCGTATTTCATCATTGCCCTGGCCTCAGCCGCGTTGATCATCGGCGCGTCGATGCTGCTCTTCGGCCTGCCGATGCGCGGCAGCTGGCTCTCGCTGCTGGTTGCCCTGTCTCTGTTTCTGATCGGAGCTTTGGCAACGGGGATTCTGATCTCGACGGTCGCCGACACGCAACAGCTCGCGTTTCAACTGGCGTTGCTCATTTCGTTTTTGCCAACGATCATGCTGTCCGGCTTCATCTTTCCCATTAACAGCATGCCGCGGGCGCTGCAGATCGTGACGCACGTGGTTCCGGCACGATATTTTCTCATCGCGCTGCGCGGAATCGTCCTCAAGGGCACCGCACTCGGTCCGCTGCTGCCGCAGCTGGCCGCGCTGACGGTGTACGCCGCTGCGATGCTCGGCCTGGCGTCGCTGCGTCTTGCACGAGAGCGAGTCTGACGTGCAACGGCTGCGCTTTCTCATCTGGAAGGAATTCCTCGAGCTTCGCAAGGATCCGAAGCTGTTCGGCGTCGTCATCATCGCGCCAATCGTGCAGTTGACGATGCTCGGATATGCGGCGACGACCGACGTTCGCGACGTGCCCGTAGTGGTCGCTGACGGCGATCGATCGCCCGCGAGCCGTGAACTGATTGCGCGCTTCGACGGTTCGCGCAACTTCTCGATCGCCGGCGTGGTATCGACGACGCCGGAGGTAGAACCGTATCTGGAACTGGGCAACGCGTGGCTGGCACTGTCGATCCCTGCCGGCTACGGCGCGGATGTGACGGCCGGCGCGCCGGTGAGACTCCAGCTCATTGCCGACGGCAGTGATTCCAACTCGACGACGGTCGCGCTCGGCTATGCCACGACCGTGATTGGCGCGTATGCGCAGGAAATTGTGGAAGAACGTCTCGCCCGGGATCCGTCGACCGCTCTCGTTGTTCAGCCTGGTGGCATCGAGCCGCGGATTCGCATCTGGTTCAATCCGCAGCTCGAGAGCCGTCACTTCATGATTCCCGGCGTACTGGCGCTCGTGCTGCTCGTTGTCACCGCGAATCTCGCGTCGATGGCGATCGTGCGCGAAAAGGAACTCGGCACGCTCGAACAGCTCAACGTCACACCGCTCCGCCGGTGGGAATTGATCGTCGGAAAGCTCCTTCCTTACGGAGCGATCGCGATGATCGATGTCGTGCTTGTCGTTGCGGTGGCCGTGTTCTGGTTCGAGGTGCCGCTGCGCGGCAGTTTCCTGCTGCTGTTTGGCATGAGCCTGCTCTATGTGTTGTGCACGCTTGCGCTCGGCCTGTTCATTTCCACGATCTCGGACACTCAGCAGCAGGCGATGATGACGGCGACGTTCTTTTTCCTGACTCCGATGATTTACTTGTCGGGGTTCATCTTTCCAATCGAAAACATGCCGGCAGTGATTCAGGTATTCACCTACCTGATCCCGTTGCGGTATTTCCTGATTATCGTGCGGGGAATATTTCTGAAAGGGATTGGGCTCGATCTGTTATGGCCCCAGGCGGCAGCGCTTGCCGCCTGGGGTTTGATCGTGCTGTCGCTTGCGGTTTCGCGAAGCCGAAAGCGTGCGGCCTGATTCGGTGCTCTACAGATCGCGAACTACTTCTTCGGTCCGATCGTCAGCGTGTTGACCACTCGCTTGACGCCCTTTGTCGTCTTCGCGATCTCTTCCGCGCGAGCCTTTCCGGCCGCCGACACAACCGTGCCTTTCAACGTCACCACGTGGTCCTTCGTGTCGACGTTGATGTCGCTCCCCTTCAGGGTGTCTTCATTGACGAAGTCGGTGCTGACCTTCGACGTGATCCACGCGTCGTTGATCACCTCACCGGTCGTGGCAACCGCGTCCTTGGTCTTCTCGCCGGTCTTGGCGGCTGCATCCTTCGTCTTCTCGGCCCCCTTCACGGTCGCGTCCTTGGTCGCCTTGCCGGCGTCCTTCGTCGCGTCCTTGGTCGCCTTGGCGGCGTCCTTCGTCTTGGCCTCTGCCTTGTCAACTGTGCTCGGTCCCGTGCTTTCCACTTCGAGCTTGCTGTCCACGTCGGTCACACCCGAGACCTTGGCCAGCTCCTTGGCCCGATCTTTCTGCGCGTTGCTGTGAACAGTTCCGCTCAATGTCACGACGCCCTTGTCGACTGAGACAACGATGTTGTCTCCCTTCAGCGTCGCATCATTCTTCAACCGAGTTTCCACCCGACTCTTGATTGTGCTGTCGTCGACTTTCGCGGCCGTGCTCGTTTGCGCCGAAGCTGCCGGAGCAACCGTCAAGGCACCAAGTGCGAGCGCCGCAACCCAGGTTCGAAAGCTCATGCGTATTCCTCCTACGTATGAAAATCACTCGTGTCAATACAGGAGGACAGCAACAATCGCACCACCGGCGCGAGGGTGGAATTGGCCTCGACTTTCGGCGGTTCGCTAGCTCAGCAACGCAAAGGCTGTTGCGAAACCCTTCACTTCACAATGACGAACGACAGTCCGAGTTTCACCGCAGTGGCGTTCAATGTGCCGACTTCTTCGTCGATGAAGTTGCGTGTTTCACGCTCGAGTTCGGCCAGCTCTTTCTCTTGCACTTCCACCACCTGAACCATGCCGGTTGTCGGAGGGCCGTCCCCTTCGACCGCCCACATCTGCAGCGGCGCGAGGCGCGAATACAAGCGAGTGCCGCCGCGCATCGCGAGGATGTCGTAGACGACTTCCGCCGTCCGATTGTGCAGCTTGTCTTCCAACGCGTCTGCCTTGTGAACCACTTCGTCCGACGCTTTCAGCAGCTCAGTCACGCCTGATTCTTCTTTGCGCGGCTCGAGCGCCTTCGAGCGCGCCGTCAATTGCTCCTTGACCGAGCGAAGATCGTTGACGAGCGAGGTCAGCTTCGTCACGTCGTTGCGCACGCGCAGGGCGTGTGCCAGCTGTGCTTCGAGGTCAGCCTGGCTGACGCCGCCGCGAGGATCGGGCAGAATCTGGAGCGGCGTCGATTGTGATTTGCCGTCCACGGTGAGACGCACTGAGTACGGCCCCGGGACCGCACGAGGCCCCTCGAATGGATCGCCGGTATCGATCTTGGCCCCTTTGATCTTTGTTGCCCCTTCCCAGGCGAGATCCCAGGACGTGCGCTGCACGCCCGCCTCGGTCGCAAGCGCGGCCTTCTTGAGGTCTTCGGGATCCTCGTTATCACTGCTGCCATCTGGTTCTCGCGGAACGCTGCTGAGTTTTCGCACAACAGTGCCTTGCGCATCGAGGATTTCGATCTTCACTTCCCCCTTCGCTTTGTCTTTCAGGAAATAGGAAATCGACGCACCGTTCGGAGGGTTTGAAAACCCCGCAGCCTTCGCCCCGTACGCGTCACTGCTCAAGTGCCAACGAATCGGATCGGCCACCGGGAAGAGGTGAGCGGCGGTCGACGCAATTGCCGCGTTGAAGTCGCGTATGGGCCGAAGGTCGTCGAAGATCCAGAGCGATCGACCGTGAGTCGCGACGACGAGATCGTCATCTTTCACGACGAGGTCGTGCACCGCCACGGTCGGCAGGTTCAGCCTGAGATCGCGCCAGGTTTCACCGCCGTCGGTCGAAAACATCACGCCGCGTTCGGTGCCCAGATACAGTTGCCCTTTTTTCTTCGGATCTTCGCGCACGGCGTGAAGGTAGATGTCCTGCGGCAGCTTCGCATCGATTCGCTTCCACGTCTGGCCGTAGTCGGTGGTCTTGAAGAGATACGGATGCATGTTATCGAGGCGATGGGCGTCGACGACGACGTAGGCCATCGATGGATCGAACGGCGACGGCTCGATCATGCTGACCGTTCCCCACTCGGGCATGCCGGTCATGGCGGCCGTCACGTTGGTCCAGGTCTGGCCACTGTCACGGGTCACATGAACGAGCCCATCGTCGGTTCCCGCCCAGATCAGTCCCTTCTGCATCGGCGATTCAGCGAGGGCGAAGACGGTGCAGTAGGTTTCGACGCCGGTGTTGTCGCCGGTAATGGGTCCGCCCGACCATTTCTGCTTCGCCTTGTCGTTGCGTGTGAGATCCGGCGAAATCACATCCCAGCTTTGACCACCGTTGGTGGTGCGGAAGATCACCTGCGCGCCGTGATAGATCACTTTCGAATCGTGCGGCGACGCGGCGATCGGCGCCGTCCACTGGAAGCGATATTTCATGTCCTCTCCGCCGTGGCCGGACGGATTCTCCGGCCAGGCGCTGACATTGCGTGACTCGCCAGTGCGACGGTCGTATCGCGTAATGATGCCGAGATACTCTCCCGCGTAGACGATGTTTGGATCGCTCGCGTCGGAGACGACGTGGCCGGCCTCGCCGCCGCCGACGTCGTGCCAGTCAGATAAGGCGATGTTGCGACCGAACGTTTCGCTCGGCCCCTGCGCGGTGCCGAGATCCTGCATCGCGCCGGCGACGTGATACGGCGTCCGGTTGTCGACCGACACGTGATAGAACTGACCGAGCGGCAGCGGCGGTGCGAACCACGACTCGCCGCCGTTTGTCGAAATATCCACCCCGCCATCGTTGGCCGCGATCATGCGCTTCGGGTTTTTCGGGTCGATCCACACATCGTGATGGTCGCCGTGATGCAGGCCCTTGACGTACTGAATCGTCTTCCCGCCATCGATCGAATGGAGCATCGACACTTGCGGGAACCACACATCCTCGCGATTGGCGGGATTGACGGTCAGCGTTGAGTAATACCAGGCGCGCTGACGCAGCGCGCGCGCCGGACTCGCCAACTGCCAGGTTGCGCCTCCGTCGTCGGAACGAAACAGTCCGCCTTTCTCAGCCTCGATCAGCGCGTAGATGCGGCGGCTGTCTGACGGCGCGATCGCGATA
>Ga0111539_10003876_pt1 | contig 19693 bp, 19 predicted proteins | sample RhiMethybrSRZTD1_FD_79667 | JGI IMG/M metagenome (GOLD analysis project Ga0111539, IMG submission 79667) | Populus rhizosphere microbial communities from Tennessee, USA - Rhizosphere MetaG P. TD hybrid SRZTD1 (version 2) (version 2) | ecosystem: Host-associated > Plants > Roots > Rhizosphere >... | reverse complement strand
GCGTGACGAAGATCGTCGCCAGCTGCCCGCACTGCTTCAACACGCTGGCCGGCGAGTATCCCGACTTCGGTGGCCGCTACGAGGTCGTCCACCACACCGAGCTGCTCGCCGAGCTCGTGCGCGACGGGCGGCTGGCACCGACCGCGAGCGAGCAGACGATCACCTACCACGACTCCTGCTACCTCGCGCGCCACAACGACGTGCGCGCGCAGCCGCGCGAGCTGGCGGCGGCGGTCGGCCGGCCCGTCGAGATGGAGCGGCGCGAGAAGCAGACGTTCTGCTGCGGGGCGGGCGGCGCGCACATGTGGATGGAGGAGAACGGCTCGCCGATCAACGAGGAGCGCGTGCGCGAAGCGGCCGAGACCGGGGCCGAGACGCTCGCCGTCGCGTGCCCGTTCTGCACCGTGATGCTCGACGACGGTGTGCGCAGCAGCGGGCGCGACATGCGCGTCGTCGACCTTTCGACGCTCCTGGCCGAAGCCGTGGATCAGCGCGAGTAGCGCCGCGCGACCACGGAGGGCTGCTCGACCGGGCGGCCGGCGTCGAGCGACCACGCGAGCCGCACGAGCTGCGCGTGGGTCCAGCCCAGCGGCGTGGCCGAGAACGTCGGCTCGCCCGGCGTGTAGCCCGGCGGCGGCTGGTCGTCCCACACCTGCTCGGGCAGCAGCCGGCCGCTGTTCGCGGTCGCGGCGATCGAGCGTAGCCGCCCGCGCGCGGCGCGCGTGTCGCCGGTCAGCAGCTCGTACTCGCCACGCTCGCCGGCGAAGATCGGCCACAGCCGGCCGCGGTTGCCCGCCGTGCCGAACGGGCCGCCGTCGGGCAGCTCGCCGTAGCCGTCGAAGTTGAAGCGGTGCCAGAAGCGCCCGTTCGGCGTGTCGACGCCGAGCTCGCGGTCGACGACCGGCAGCGTGGTGCGGATGGCGTCGGACCCGGCGGGCTTGACGCCGAGCCGCGCGAGCTCGAGGAAGCTCGGGTCGACGACCTGGCGCTGGTCGACCACCGGGCCGTGGTCGGGTGTCTCGTAGGTCGTGCCGGCGTTCGGGTTGCCGTCCGTCGTGACGCGCACGTAGTACGGATCGCCCGACAGCGGGCCGTTCGTCGTGAGCGTCCACGACTCGATCTTCTGCTGGCGTTCGTCGGCGACCGCGAGGTAGCGCGCGGCGGCGGCGGTGTCGCCGTTGCGCGTCGCGATCTCGGCCGCGCACACGAGCCCGGCGACCTCGGCCGCGATGCTCGCGGGCGAGTAGCCGGTCATGTTCTCCCAGCGCTCCTGCGTGGCCGGGCCCTTGTCGACGATGCAGTCGGCGGCGCGCTTGACGTGCTGCCACGTGGCGGCGTCGAAGCGGCGCAGCTGCCAGCTGAGGACGATCGGGTCGGCGACCTCGTCGAGCTGCAGGTTCGGCCAGTGCGGCGAGCCGTCGAGGTTCGAGTTCTGCGGGAAGCAGCCGTCGGCCTGCTGCTGGCGGCCGAACAGGTACGACACGGCGCGGTTGGCGGCGGCGCGATCGCCGGCGGCGAGCATCGCGGTGGCGACCTGGTAGGCGTCGCGCGACCAGACGAGGTGGTACGGGCCCGAGTAGCCCGCGATGTTGCCCCACACCCACGGCATCGACGGCGCGGCGATCAGCGCGCCGCGGAACGTCTTGTCCTCGGTCGCCGCCATCACCATCAGCGAGGCGTCGTACAGGCGCTTGATGCCGGCGGCGCTGCGCGGGCGCTCGAGCCGCCGCAGGTACCGGTGCCAGCCCGCCGCGTACGCTCGCGCGGCGCCCCGGAAGCCTCTGCGGAGGGCCGCCCCCGCGACGCTCGCGGCGGCATCCGGCTTGGCGGCGAAGCCGAGCGCCAGCGTCAGATGCCGGTGCCCCTCGAGACCCGTCAGTGACGTCGCGCCGGTCTGGACGACGTTGCCCGGCGTGGACGCCGCGTCGTAGGCCCAGTCCATCGTGTGGTCGTCGCGCAGGTCGGTCCAGCCGTCGCTGGCACCCATGTAGCCGACCGAGGTCTTCCTCAGCGCCGGCGCGGTCGCCAGCGCGCTCGCGTTGGTCGCGTCCGCGGCGGTGGTTCCGCTCGCGGTGTCGTTGTCGCCGGTGTTCGAGAGCGCGGGGTCGGCGAGCACGTAGACCCTGTACGGGCGGCCGGTGAGCGACTCGAAGCGCACCTTGACGAGCACCGCCGCGCGCGCCGGGTCGGTCACGTAGGTCTTCGTGAGCCGCCAGCGGCGCGTCGACGAGACCTGGCGGTACATGAGGCTGCGCGGGTCGGCGAGCCGCGTCACGTGCCTCGCGACGTCGGTCTCGCGCTGGGAGAACGTGCGGCCGTCGCTGACGACGAACTGCAGGTCGCGGAAGCTCGGCGTGCCCAGGTCGGGCGCGTAGACCTCGCTCAGCTCGCCGCCCTGGAGCGTGAACCAGACCCTGCTGGCCAGCGGCCGCGCGGTGCCGAAGCCGTCCTTGTCGCCGGGCGTCCAGTTCGCCACGGCGCCGGGTGCGCCGGGTGCCTCGGCCGCCGTCGCCGGGGCCGCGCACAGCAACGACAGCACCGCAAGAAGAAGGATCCCCCGCCTCATCCCGAAAGCTCGCCTACCCCATGCGCAACACTGGTGAACGTGGTCTCCGTCGACGAGGTCATCGCGTACGGGCTCACGCTCCCCCGCAGCACGGAGGGCGTGGTGCGCGGGCGGCGCAAGCTGTACATCGGGCGGATCGTCTACGTCGCGCACGAGGCCGAGGACATCCTCGGCTTCGCCCACCCCAAGGAGTGGCGCGAGGCGCTCGTCGACACCGACCCCGAGAAGTTCCTGATGCCGATCCACCAGGGCGACCTGCGCTGGAACTGGGCGTGCGTGCGCATGGACCGGATCGGCGCGGCCGAGATGCGCGAGCTGGTGCTCGACGCGTGGGCGTTCTGCGTGCCGAAGAGCGTCGCGGAGGCGTACGCCGCGACGATCAGCCGCCGCTGATCGCCGCGATCACGTCCACCCTCGAGGTCGTCGTGATCGCGCTGTCGAGCGCTGCCCGCTCCTGATCCGCGAACACGTTGATGTGCGGCCGCAGAGCCGGACCTGGCTCGCACAATCGGTCGCGCAGCCCGGGCCAGCGCTCGTCGAGGCTCTCGATCGCCTCGTCGACGGTCGCGGCCTCGAGCTCGAGCTGTCGCGGCAGGCCGGGGAACAGCGGCGGGAGCGTCGGTGGGAGATGGATGTCCGCCATCAGCCGACCACCGCGACCTCGACCGAGGCGACGCCCGGCAGGTAGCCGGCGATCTCGCTCCACGTCTCCCCCTCGTCGGCGCTCGCGAACACCTGGCCGGTGCTGGTGCCGAAGTAGATCCCAGGCTCGTCGAGCCCGTCGGTGGCGAGGCCCTCGCGCAGCACGCCGAGGTGCGCGCCCTCGTGCGGCAGGCCGCGGTCGAGGCGCTGCCAGCTGTTGCCGGCGTCGCGCGTGCGCCAGACGGCGGCGTGGCCGTCGGGCATGACGCGCCCGTGACCGGCGTCGAGCGGGATCACGTAGAAACCGTCGCGGTCGTGCGGGTGCGCGACCGCGGCGAAGCCGAAGTCGCTGGGCAGGCCCTCGGTGATCTCCGTCCACGACTGCCCGGCGTCGTCGCTGCGGTGCACGCCGCAGTGGTTCTGCTGGTAGAGCCGCTCGCGGTCCGGCGCCATCACGAGCTTGTGGACGCAGTAGCCGACCTCGGGGTCGTCGAGCGGCCAGTCGGCGCGCAGGCCGCGGTTGCGCGGCGTCCAGGTGTCGCCCGCGTCGGTCGTCTCGAAGATCCCGTAGCCCTGCACGACGACCCAGAAGCGGTCGGGATCGTCCGGATGCGCGAGCAGGCCGGGCATGCCGAGGTGGCCCGGCGGCTGCTTGGACGGGTCGTTCCAGTCGTCGCGGCCCGGGAGGCCGTCGAGCGTCGACAGCAGCGTCCAGGTGCGCGCGCCGTCGCGGCTCTCGAACACGCCGGCGGCCTCCGCGCCGGCGAGCAGCCGCCCGTGCCCGGCGCGCAGGCCGGAGATCTTTGACAGCTTCAGGTCGCCGTTCTCGTACTTCAACCCTTCGCTGGACAGCTCCCAGGTCTCGCCGAAGTCGCCGCTGCGCCAGACGCCGGCGCCGTGCCACTCGCTCGCGGCCGCGGCGTAGAGCATGCCGTCGTCGTGGATTGCGTGGTAGACGGGCCAGTTCTCGCAGAACGGGCCGCGCACGCTCCAGTCGCGGCGATCACCGTCGCTTTCGAGCAGGAAGCAGCCCTTCCGCGTCCCGGCCAGCACGATCACTCTCGGCATGGAAACTCCTCGACTCGCCGTCGTTACGAGTCAAGGACCGGGGCCGGCCCGGAAAGTCATCGGTCAGGCTGCGTAGCGGTGCGCTGAGCGCGCGCGGCGCTTGGCGGCCTCGATCTCACGGTCCTTCGGCGGCGCGTTGGTCTCGAGGTCGGCGAGCAGGTGCATCGACGCGTGCGCGATCTCGTTGACCGCGCGGTCGAAGGCCTCCTCGTTGACCTTGGAAGGCTTGTTCATCCCGCTGATCTTGCGCACGTACTGCAGCGCGGCGGCACGGACCTCTTCGGTGGTGGCCTCGGGCTCGAAGTTGTAGAGGGGGCGGATGTTGCGGCACATGCCGCCATTATCGCGGCACGGGGAAGGCGGCCGTCAGCTCGAGCACCTCGCCGCGGATCCGCGCCAGCGTCGCGTCGTCGCCCGCGATCCCCTCGTCGATCCAGCGCGCGATCGTGCGCATCTCGTCCGGGCCCATCCCGCGCGTGGTGATCGCGGGGGTGCCCAGCCGCAGTCCCGACGGGTCCATCGGCTTGCGCGGGTCGAACGGGACGGCGTTGCGGTTCGAGACGATCCCGGCGCGGTCGAGCGCCTGCGCGGCGGGCCGGCCGCTGACGCCCTTGTTCGTGAGGTCGATGAGGATGAGATGGTTGTCGGTGCCGCCGGACACGAGCTCGAAGCCGCGCTCGAGCAGGGCCTCGGCGAGCGCCTGCGCATTCGCGACGACGGCGTGCGCGTAGTCGGCGAACTCGGGCGCGGCGGCCTCGCGCAGCGCGATCGCGATCGCCGCGGTCGTGTGGTCGTGCGGGCCGCCCTGCAGGCCGGGGAAGACCGCGCGCTCGAGCGCCTCGGCGTGGCGGGCCGTGCTCATCACCATCGCGCCACGCGGACCCCGCAGCGTCTTGTGCGTCGTGGTGGTGATGACGTCGGCGTGCCCGACCGGCGTCGGGTGCGCGCCGCCGGCGACCAGGCCGGCGATGTGCGCGATGTCGGCGGCGAGGATCGCCCCGGTCTCGCGCGCGATCTCCGCGAAGCCCGCGAAGTCGATCAGCCGCGGGATCGCCGTGCCGCCGCAGAAGATGATCCGCGGGCGCTCGCGCAGCGCGAGCGCGCGCACCTCGTCGAGGTCGATCCGGCCGGTGTCGCGGCGGACGCCGTAGTGGACGGCCCGGAACCAGCGGCCGGTGGCGGACACGCCGTGGCCGTGCGTGAGGTGTCCGCCGGCGGGGAGCGCCATCCCCATCACGGTGTCGCCCGGCTCGGCGAACGCGAGGTAGACGGCGAGGTTGGCCGGCGAGCCGGAGTACGGCTGCACGTTGGCGTAGTCGACGCCGAACAGCGCGCGGGCGCGCTCGACCGCGAGCAGCTCGATGCGGTCGACGATCGCGTTGCCCTCGTAGTAGCGCCGGTCGGCGTAGCCCTCCGAGTACTTGTCGGTGAGCACGGACCCGTTCGCCGCCCGGACGGCGGCGCTCGCGTAGTTCTCGGACGGGATCAGCACCAGGTGCTCGGCCTGGCGGCGCTCCTCGGCCGCGACGAGCTCGGCGACCTGCGGATCTGCGGTGAGCATGGGCATCGCTCCTCGGTGGAATGGGATGCCCAGGCGTGCGGCGGCAGGAGCGGCGCCGTTCCCCGGTGGTCGGTTCCACCTGAGTAACGCCAGTAGCGGCGCCGTGCGCGGAGCTTACTGCAGCACGTGGCGACCGCCCTGAGCGGTGCTCGGCCACCAGATCCGGTCGCCGACCAGCTCGACGATCGCCGGGACCATGATCGTCCGGACCACGAACGTGTCGAGCAGGATCCCGACCGCGACCATGAAGCCGAGGTCGAAGACGAACGTCACCGGAAGCGTCATCAGCACCGAGAACGTGCCGGCGAGGATGATGCCCGCGCTCGTGATCACCGGTCCGGTCGCGGCGAGCGCGCGCAGGGTCCCCTCGCGCGTGCCGTGGCTGCGTGCCTCCTCGCGCACCCGGCTCATCAGGAAGATCGTGTAGTCGATCCCGAGCGCGACGAGGAAGATGAACGCGTAGGTCGGCAGCGAGTTGTCGACCCCGGCGTCGCCGATCACGAACCGGAACACGAGCAGCGACAGTCCGAGCGTGCCGACGAACGAGAGCACGACCGAGCCGATCAGCAGCAGCGGCGCGAGCACCGCCTCGAGCAGCACGGCGAGGATCACGAAGATCACGAGCAGGGCCAGCGGCACGATCAGGCGCAGGTCGCGCGCGGCCGCGTCGTTGAAGTCCGCCTGCACAGCGCTGCCGTCGCCGACGAGCACCCGCGTGCCCGGCGGCGCGGCGCCGTGCAATCGCTCGCGCAGCGCCTTCACGCTGTCGAGCGCCGATGCCTCGAACGGGTCGTCGTTGAACGCGACCGTCAGCCGCGCGGCCGAACCGTCCTTCGCCCGGCCGGCGTCGGCGACCGAGGCCACGCCCGGAAACGCGTCGGCCTCCTCGTACACCGCCGCGACCGCGGCACGCGTAACCGTCCCGTCGCTCTCGATCAGCACCGTCGTCGGCACGAGCACGCCGGCGGGAAGTGCCGCGCGCAGCGCGTCGAACCCGTCGGCGCTCTCGGTGCGCTTCTTGAAGAAGCCGTCGACGCTGTAGTCCTCCTTGTAGGCGAGCAGGCCGAGCGCGCCGAGGCCGAACAGGATCACGGTCGTGCCGAGGGCGAGGCCGGGCCGCTGCAGTACCCGCGTGCCGACGCGGCGCCAGATCCCGACCCGTTCCTCGGCACCGCCCGCGGGCCGGTACTCGACGATCCCGCGCCGCGGCCAGAACCCCGTCCGGCCGGCGATCGTGAGGAGCGCCGGCAGCAGCGTGAGACCGGCGATGAACGCGATCGTCACCCCGACCGCGGAGACCGGGCCGAGCGAGTGGGTGCTCCCGACGTCGGCGAGTAGGAGCACGAGCATCGTCAGCGCCACGGTCAGGCCGCTCGCGAGGATCGCCGGTCCGGCGCGCTGGAGGGCGTGCTCCATCGCCTCGTGCTTGTCCTCGAACCGGCGCAGCTCCTCGCGGTAGCGGGAGACCAGCAGCAGGCAGTAGTCGGTCCCCACTCCGAACATGAGGACGACGAGGATCGTGGCGCCTTTGTCGCTGACGGTGCCGCCCGAGTCGGCGTACAGATAGACCAGGCCCTCGGCGATGTTGAACGCCATGAACACGACGAACAGCGGGATCAGGGCGATCAGCGGCGAGCGGTAGATCAGGCCCAGCAGGACGAGGACCAGCACGACCGTGACGCCGAGCACCTTGGTGTCGATGTCACCGAAGACCTCCTCGAAGTCGGCGTTGTAGCCGAGCCCGCCGGTGACGAACACCTCGAGGCCGTCGGCGGTCCCGCTGTGCACCGCGGCGCGTAGGTCCTTGCCCCACTGCGGGATCTTGTCGTTGTCGTCGGGGACCGAGAACGAGACGAAGGCGACGTCGCGCGACGGGCTGACGACCGGCTCCGACGGCTCGCCGACGAGCGGGAGCTTGTCCGCCGCCGCGGTGGTGTCGGCGGCGATCCGGTCGAGATCAGCCGGCTGGAGGCCGCCCGCCCGCCGGTAGACCACCAGCCCGTTGACGGTCTCGCCGCCCGGAAAGCGCTGTTCGACGAGCCTGAGCACCTCGGTCGACTCCGCACCGGGTGGAAGGAAGCTCTCCGTTCGGTTGTCAGTGACGCCGGCGAGCTTGCCGGCGAGCGCAAACATCGGGATGAGCAGGACAATCCAGGCGAGCAGGACCAGCCACTTGGTCCGGCGGCCCGTCACGAACCTCGCCAGCGCGCCCATCCGGGCAACCTTCGGTCATCCGTTCGCCCTGGTCAAACGTAGTGTCTGCCACACCACATGAAGGGTGGTATCCGTGTTCAAATCAGGGTCCACCTGCCGAATACTCGACCACGATGTTCGACCGACTCCGTTCCAAGCGCGTTCAGCTCGACCCCGAGAAGCATCTCGAGGCGTGCGCGATGTGCGGTACGGACTTCGTGAATCCGGTCGACTGGGAGCCCGTCGGCGACACGCACTGGTGGATGCTGCTGCGCTGCGGCGCGTGCGACACCTGGCGTGAGGTGACCGTCACCAACGAGATCGCCGCCCGCTTCGACCTCGAGCTGGACCGGCGGATGGACATCGTCGCCCGCGCGCTCGAGCGCCTCGACCGCACCCGCATGGCGGCCGAGGTGGAGACGATGATCCAGGCGCTGCGCCACGGACTCGTCGACGCGGCCGATTTCGCGCGCTGACCTACGGGCTTCGCCTGTCCACGTCGATATAACGTCCCAGCCATGCTGGGAGTCGCCGTCGCCACCGCTGCGCTCGCCGGTTGCCCGCTGTTCGGGCCGTCGTTCACCACGAACCAGCGGGTCGACACGCTGCGCGTTGCGTCGAACTCGGCCGCGATCGTGCGGTCAATCGGGCTCGACGACAACGTCCACGCCGACTTCGGGTCGGGCAAGTGGGAGGGGAGCCCGATCGGGATCCCGTACACGGTCGTGAACCGCATGACGAAGCGGTCGCGGGTGAGCTTCGACTACGCCGACGAGAGCGACCGCGTGCGCTACCCGATCCCGCGCGGGGTGAAGATCGAGGGCGGCGGCGACCGCCATGCGCTGCTGCTCGACCGCTCGCGCTGCCGGCTGTACGAGCTGTACGCGCTCGAGCGCCGCGGCAACGGCTGGCACGCCGGCTCGGGCGCAACGTGGAACCTGCGCCGCTTCAAGGCCCGCCGCGCGGGTTGGACGTCGGCCGACGCGGCCGGCCTGCCGATTCTGCCGCTGCTGGCGACCCCGGGGCGCAAGCCGATCAAGCACGCGATCCGCGTGACCGTCTCGCGCAGCCGGTCGTCGTACGTGTGGCCGGCGCGCCACCAGGCGTCCGACGACAACGACCCGTCGCTGCCGCGGATGGGCGAGCGGCTGCGGCTGAAGGCGAGCGTCGACATCTCGCGTTTCCCGCGCCAGGCGCGGCGCGTCGCCCGCGCGATGAAGACCTACGGCGTGATCGTGGCCGACAACGGCTCGGACTGGTCCATCTCGGGCGTCCCGAGCCGCAAGTGGAACAACGATCAGCTACACGCGCTGGACGTTCTCTCCGGTCGCGACTTCGAGGTCGTCGACACCGGGCGCTAGCCACCCCGGTCCGCGCAGCGCGATCAGGGCCTTGAGCTTGAGCCCGCGGGCCGCGCGGATGTCGCGCCACAGCGCGCCGTACTCGCCGAACGCCACCTTCACCGGGTTGAACGTACGGATGTTCGTCGTCAGCCCGTAGCGGACGCGCTCCTCCTCGCGGATGAAGCTGCCGAAGATGCGGTCCCAGATGATCAGGATGCCGCCGTAGTTGCGGTCGAGGTACTGCTCGTTGGCGCCGTGATGGACGCGGTGGTGCGACGGCGTGTTGAAGACGAACTCGATCGGCCGCGGCAGCCGCCCGATCCGCTCGGTGTGCAGGCCGAACTGGTAGATCAGGCTCCACGACTGCGCGAGCAGCACCATCCACGGCGGAAAGCCGACGAGCAGGAGCGGCAGCCAGAACGGCAGGTAGGTCATCGGCACCCACGTCTGCCGCAGCGCGGTCGAGAGGTTGTAGTGCTGGCTGGAGTGGTGGACGATGTGGCTCGCCCAGAAGACGCGGCTGACGTGCGAGATGCGGTGGAACCAGTAGTACGCGAGGTCGTCGGCGAGGAACAGCAGGACCCAGACCCACCAGTCGCCGCTGTCGAGCCTGAACGGCGTCAGCTCGTAGAGCGCCGCGTAGATCACGACAACGACGGCCTTCCAGCCGACATTGACCGTGACGTTGCCGAGCCCCATCGCGAGACTCGTGCGCGTGTCCTTGAGCTCGTACCCGACGAGTTCGTCGTCCTCGTGGTAGTGGCGGAAGCTGATCGCCTCGACCACGAGCAGCAGCACGAAGAACGGGATCGCGTAGTAGAGGACCTCGACCATCAGACCGCCGCCGCCGAGATCTCGTGCGGCACGGACCGCTCCAGGAGCTCTCGCGCGCGCGCGAACGCGTCGTCGGCGCGCGCCTGCGCGATCGCGCCGGCCAGCGCGCGGACCGCGTCTTCGTCACGGATCTCGGCCGCCACGTGCGCGGCATCGAGGCCGACCACGTTCTGCCCGGCCACGAGGGTGTTCAGCGCGAGCCGGTAGGCGAGGTTGTCCGCGGCGTCGATGATCAGGTCCCAGAACGCCTCGTAGATCGTGTTGCGGACATCGAGGTCGTGCTCGGCCGCGAGCATCTCCGCGCGCGCCTCGAGCTCGGCACGCTGGACCGCGGTCGCGCGCGTCGCGGCGCGGCGGGCGGCGTCGGCGCCGATGCTCGCGCGCATCTCCATGACCGCCCGCTCGATCTCGAGCCCGGGCGGCACCTCGTCGAGCCCGAGCAGCAGCTCCAGCCCGCCGTGCCGGCGCCAGTCGCGCACCCGCGTGGCGCCGCCCTGGGTGATCCGGATCAGCCCGGACTGCTGCAGCCGCTTCAGCGCCTCGCGGACGGCGTGCCGGCTCGCGCCGAGCTGCTCCGCGAGCGTCCGCTCCGACGGCAGCGCGTCGAGATCGCCGGCGAGGATCCGCGCGCGCAGGTCCTCGTAGACACGGCCGGAGACACTGGTTGGACCAGTCATCAGCACTGGTTGTACCAGTTGGCCGCGTGTCGCGCAAACTTCAACTGCGGCATTGAGGGGGAGCGCGAACCAGCATTTCGTCGATCCGATCGCCGCGCCGGTCGAGCGATCGACGAAATGCTGCCTATAGGGGAAGAACGTCGATCGCGAGGAGCGTCGCCGCACGCGATCGACGAAATGCTCCCTCTCGGCTCCCTCTCAATGCGGGTGTTGACGTTCCGGCGTCACCAACCCGACCGCGGTCACTTCGCTTTCACGCGCGCGCCGACCGAGCGGAGTTCACTGGACGCCATGCCTGTACGTCCACGCACAGCGCTTGTCGCGCTTCTCTCGCTCGCTCTCGTCGCCACAATGGCGCCTTCCGTGATCGCCGGTGGTCACCACAAGGCCAAGCCGCTCGTCATCGGCCACCGTGGCGCGGCCGGGTATCGGCCCGAGCACACGCTCGCCGGCTACGAGCTGGCCGCCCGGATGGGTGCCGACTACATCGAGCCCGACCTCGTATCCACGAAGGACGGGGTCCTGGTCGCCCGCCACGAGAACGACATCAGCGCCACGACCGACGTCGCGCAGCACCCCGAGTTCGCCGGCCGCCGCACGACGAAGACGATCGACGGCGTGCCCATCACCGGCTGGTTCACCGAGGACTTCACGCTCGCTGAGCTCAAGACGCTGCGCGCGATCGAGCGCATCCCAGACATCCGCCAGCGCAACACGATCTACAACGGGCGCTTCCAGGTGCCGACGTTCCAGGAGGTCATCGACCTCACGAAGCGGCTATCGAAGGAGCTCGACCGGCCGATCGGCATCTACCCCGAGACCAAGCACCCGACGTACTTCCGCTCGATCGGGCTGCCGCTCGAGCCCGGGCTCGTGCGCACGCTGAACAAGAACCACCTCAACGACCGGAACGCGAAGGTGTTCGTCCAGTCGTTCGAGGTCGGCAACCTGAAGGCGCTCGACCGCGAGCTGAAGGTGCCGCTCGTGCAGCTGTACGCCGCGAAGACCGCGAAGCCGTACGACTTCGTCGTCTCCGGGGACCCGCGCACGTACGGCGACCTCGCGACGCCGCAGGGGCTCAAGGACGTCGCGCGCTACGCCGACGGCGTCGGCCCGTCGAAGGACTACATCGTCCCGCGCGACGCGAGCGGCCGCAGCCTCCCGCCGACCACGTTCGTGAGCGACGCCCACCAGGCCGGCCTGCTCGTGCACCCGTACACGTTCCGCAACGAGAACACGTTCCTGCCGGCCGAGCTCCGCAGCTCGGCGAACCCGGCCGACTACGGCAACGCCATCGCCGAGGACCTGCAGTTCTTCAAGCTCGGCGTCTACGGCTTCTTCACCGACAACACCGACCCCGCGGTCGAAGCCCGCAAGGATCTCTAGGAGACCTCGATCCGGCCGCCGGGGCCGACCCTCAGGCCCCGGCGGCCGGCGAGCAGCTCGAGCAGCTCCGCGCCGACCAGCTCGCGGCGCCAGCCGCGCAGCGTGCGGACGTCGGGCTCGGCCTCGCCGCGGCGCGCGGAGACGACGATCGGCGAGAGGTCGGCGCGCGCGGCGATCAGCTCGTAGGCAAGGCCGGCCTCCTGCGCGCGGGCGCGCACGAGTGACTCGGCGAGCGCGATCACCGGCCCGTCCTGCGCCTCCGTGGCGAGGCGCTCGCCCTCGTCGAGCCGGATCGGCTCGGCGGTCTTGCCGCGCTCGACGGCGGCGAGGATGTCGTCGCCGCGGCGGCGCACGACGTCGGGATTGACGCCGCGGATCTGCGCCAGCTCGCGCCGGCTCGCCGGCTGGCGCTTGGCGAGCTCGACGACCGTCGGGTCGCGCACGACAGCGCCGACCGGCCGATCCTCGCGCGCGGCCATGCGCTCGCGCCAGGCGGCCAGCTCGCGCGCGACCGCCCGTTCGCGCGGATCGAGGCTCGCGGTCCGCGGCAGGCGCCGCCACACCTCCTCGGGGTCGCGCTCGTCGGACGCATTCGCGACGACGCGGCACTCCTCGCGCGCCCACTCGAGCCGCCCGCGCGGCTCCAGCCGGGCGCGGATGTCGTCGGCGAGCGGCAGCAGATGCTCGACGTCACCGCGCGCGTAGCGGAGCTGCTCGTCGGTCAGCGGCCGCGCGTCCCAGCGCGTGAAGCTCGCCGTCTTCGGGAGCCGGATCCGGAGCACGTCGTGGAGCAGGCCGTTGTAGCCGGCCTGCGCGGAGAAGCCCGCGAAGCCCGCGGCGACCTGCGTGTCGAACACGTTCGTGACGTCCGTGCCCCACTCGCGCCGCAGGATCGCAACATCCTGGCGGCCGGCATGCACGACGATCTCGATGTCCGGATCCGCGAGCACGGCGGCGAGCGGAGCCGGATCGAACCCACGGAGGGGATCCAGCACCCACACGTCGTCCTCGACGACAATCTGCACGAGGCAGAGCAGCGGCCGGTACCGGCCTTCCGGCATGAACTCCGTGTCGAGCCCGAGGCGTCCTGCCTCGTGTGCGCGTGCCGCGATCGCGGCGACGTCAGGCTCGCCCAAGTGCCTTCTCCCAGCGCTCGGCCTGCCACGTCGGCTGCATGCCGACAGTCTCGTAGAGCCGCAGCGCCCCGCGGTTGCGCCCGTGCACGCTGAGCTCGGCGTGCGTGAGCCCGGCTTGCCGGAACGCCTCGAAGAGCGCGAGCAGCAGGGTGCGGCCATGGCCGCGGCCGCGCGCCCGGGGCGCCACCGCCAGCTCGGCGACATAGCCGGTCCCGTCCTCCCAGCGCTCGCCAAGCGCCACACCCGCCAGGCCCTCGCCGTCCTCGAGCAGCAGCCACAGCGACGGGTCGTGCCGCTCGTTGCCGATCGTCTTCGCGCGCCACAGCTCCAGCGGCTCGTGGTCGTGCCCGTCGATCTCCGCGAACGCCTCCTGGATCAGCGCGTGCACGGCCGTCTCGTCCTCCGCCGTGAAGGTGCGCAGCGGCTCCGCCGGTGCGGCCGGGACGGTCGCGAGGTCAGCACGCAGACGAAAGTAGTGCTGCGCCGGCGCGTAGCCGGCGGCGCGCAGATGGGCTCGCGCGGTGTCGTTGGCCCCCGCCGCGAACTGCCGCAGCACCGCGGTGCCGCGCTCGGCGGCGCGCGCTTCGGCCCAGCGCCGCAGCACGGTTCCGTCGCCTTCGCCCTCGGCATCGGGGTGCACGATCACGATCGCGTCGTCGCCGAGCAGGATTGCGTAGCCGCGGATCGCGCCGCCCCGCGCGGACACGCGGGCGTCGTGCTCGAGGTCCAGCCCCGGCGTCGCCCAGTCGGCACGCAGATCCTCGAGCGTGAAGTCGGGCATGCCGAGGTCGGCGATGTCGCGCGCGACGATCAGCGCGAGCACGGCGTCGGCGTCTGCCGCGTGCGGGGGCCGGAGGCGGGCGGGCATTCCGGCCGACCCTACCCAGGCCGATGTTCACGCAACGAGTCCAACGGACAGGTGTTCAGGCCCCGGGGCGCGGGAACTGGCCGCGCAGCATCGCGTCCCAGCCGCGGCCGCGCAGCACCGAGCGCAGCGTGATGAGCACCCGGGCGGAAGGCGTGACCGTGTAGCGCGTGCGCGGCGAGCGCGCCGTGATCGCCTGCTCGATCTTGCGCGCCACCGCCTCCGGCGGCCCGCCGAGCCGACCCAGCGGCCCGCTCTCGTAGACGCCGGCCGTCGCCTCGGAGACGGCTTGGTTGAACTCGCCGTACGGTCCGGGATCCCGCGTACCTGCGTCGATTTCGCGGACCGCGGTTTCACCGAAGTTCGTGCGGATGATCCCCGGCTCGATGATGATCACGTCGACGCCGAAGCCCTTGACCTCGAACCGCAGCGCGTCGGACAGCGCCTCGACAGCGTGCTTGGACGCGTGGTAGACGCCTCCGCCCGGGAACGTGAAGCGCCCGCCCATCGACGAGACGTTGACGATCTTGCCCCAGCCTTGCTCGCGCATTTTCGGGAGCACGAGGCGGCACATCGTCAGCAATCCGAACACGTTGGTGTCGAACTGGGCGCGCACGCGCTCGTCCGGCACCGACTCGACGGCGCCGGACTGGCTGTAGCCGGCGTTGTTGATCAGCACGCCGACGGCGCCCTCCGCCGCCTCGACCGCCGCGACCGCGGCGCGGCACGACGCCTCGTCGGTGACGTCGAGCGCCAGGGTCTTGCAGCCCTTGGCCTCGAGGTCGGTCAGCGTCTCCAGACGGCGCGCCGTGGCGTAGACGGTCCACCCCGTGTCCGCGAGGTGCGCGGCGGTCGCGGCGCCGATGCCGGAGGAGCAGCCGGTGATCAGCACCGCGCGCGAGCTCATCGGATGAGGACCGTACTGCCGACCGGCACGCGTGGATAGAGGTCGATCACATCGGCCACCCGCATGCGGATGCAGCCGTGCGACGCGCGCGACCCGATCGACCACTCCGCGTCGGTCCCGTGGATGCCGACGCCGTTGACGATCCCGAGCCAGCGCGCCTTGAGCGGATTGTCCGGCGCGCCGCCCTCGACGACCTCGTTGCGGTACGCGCCGGCCCACGGCTCGTCGGGCGCCGTCCAGTCGGGATTGACGGCCTTGTTGACGATGGCGAACCGCCCGCGCGGCGTCGCGTGGCCGGGCATCCCGACCGCCACGCCGTAGCTCTTGCGTTGCTTGAGGTTCTTGAAGAAGCGCAGCTTGAAGTGCTTGCGGTCGACGGTCACGACGACGCGGTACTGGTGGCGCAGGTCGTTCGCGTTGATCGCCGGCGGCACGCGCTCGCGCTCCGCGCGCACGATCCGCTCCGCGCGCGGGTCCGCGAGCACCGGGTCGAGCTGCGCGGCGAGCGCGCGCTCGTCGATCGACCATCCCATCCGCGCGCGGCGCAGGTGCATGCGCCGCACGGTCATCCGGAGCCGCGCGTTGCGGGGGATCACCTGCGACCGGCGGTCGACCATCGCGGTGAAGCCGTCCAGGGCCGCGCGGTCGTACGTGACGTGCAGCGGGACGTCGACGTAGCGGCCCCCGTCGGGCGCCGGCGGTGTCGCCTTCGCCGCGATGTTCGCGCGCCGCGCGGTCTTGCGCGCGTCGAAGACGAGCGCGACGTCGGCCGGGAACAGGCGGGCGCGGTGGCCGGCGACGCGCGTCTGGACCGGCCGCTGCAGCCGGTCCGCGAACGCGTGCTGGAGCTTCGCGGCCGCGGCGGTCAGGGTCAGCCCGCCGATGTCGAGTCCGGCGGCCGCGGCGCCGATCGGGATGATCGGCTCGGCCGGCGGATCAGGCGGCACGGGAACCTGCGCCGAGGCCCCAGCCGGCAGTACCAGAACGAGGATGGCGACCCAGCACGCGCGCATCGCGCGCGGGAGCGTACATGCGCCATCAGGCCTTGGCAGGTCCTGCAACGCGCCGTGCGTTCAGGAAGGCGTCGAGCAGCTTCCAGGTGGTCGCGCGGGCCGCGCGACCGGTCAACACGCCGAGGTGCCCGCCGGGCGCCGTGTCGAGCTTCACGGACGCGGCGTTGGGTACGAGATCGCCGACGTGGTGGCACGCCGGCACGGGCGCGATGCCGTCGCCGCGGCCGGCGATCGCCAGCAGCGGTACGGTCGCGTCCGCGAGATCGATCGTCCGGTCGGTGAGCGCCAGGCGGCCGTTGGCGAGGTCGTTGGTGCGGAAGAAGCGGTGGTACAGCTGGCCGAACGTGCGCCCGGGATAGGCGTGCATGCGGCCCATGAACGCGTCGACCGCCTCGATCTGCGCGAGCAGGTCGGTGTCGTCGAGGTTGGACGCGATCGTCCACGGCTTCATCACGTACTTGTCGATGCCCGCCAGCTGGTAGCCGCGCTTGACGAGCGGCGCCGGCGCGCCGCCGAGCACGCGGTAGAGCCCCGTGCCGATCTGCCCGCGCGTGACGGCGGCGATCGGCCGCAGCGGCGCGACCAGCGGGACCTTCGAGAAGTCGAACGGGCTCGCGACCATCGCGATCGCCTCGACCGGCAGGTCGGAGTCCATCGCGTGGGCGAGCAGGCTCATGATCCCGCCCAGGCACCACGCGACCACGCGGACGGGGCGGCGGGCATCCTCGGCCGCGGCGCGGATGGCGGCCGGGATCACGGCCTCGATCCAGTGCTCGAGGCCGAGGTTGCGGTCGGCGTACTCGATGTCCCCGTACTCGAGCAGGTACGTGCGCCGGCCGCCGACGACGAGGTGCTCGGCGAGCGAGCAACCGCGCCGCAGGTCGAAGCAGATCGCGGGCGCGGCCAGCGGCGGGACGAGCAGGACCGGGGCGCCGCGGCGGCGGCGGGCGGAGTCGTAGCGCGAGAGCGTCCGCTGCGGGCCGGTGTCGACGACCGTCGCGGGCATGCGCCGCAGATCGGCGAGCCCGCCGCCGACCGTCGTCGAGTACAGGTTCCCCGCGCGGCCGGCGAGGTCCGAGAGCCCGATCACTCCGAGAAGGAAAGCAGGAGCTCGAGCAGCTCCTCAGGAAGCTTGGCCTCCTGCACCAGCAGCACCGGGCACTCGACGGCGTCGAGGTCGAACGGCGACACGTCGCGCGCGCGGCGGCCGTCGGTAGCGCGCAGCGAGCGCACGAGCGCGCCGGGCACCGGGATCGGGATGTCGAGCAGCGCGCGGATGACCGGGTCGCGTTCGACGCCGTCGAACCAACCCGGATCCGTGAGCCCGTCGGGCGCCACCGGCACGACGCCGGCGACCGGCAGCTGGTCGGCCTGCTCGGCGAGCCGCAGCGCCACGCAGCCGCCGAGCGTGTTGCCCGCTACCACGACCGGCTCGCCGCCGCCCCACTGGTGGACGAGCGCGAGCACGAAGTCGTCGAGCTGCGGCAGGATCGCGCCCGGTCCGAGGCTGGTCGCCTGCCCGAAACCCGGCAGGTCGACCGCGATCGCGCGCCGCCCGCACAGCGCCAGCGCGGCGAGCAGCGGCCGCCAGCCGTCGGCGTTGTCACGCCAGCCGTGCAGGAGCACGATGCCGGGCCCGGAGCCCTCGAGCTCGAGCACGCGCGTGCGGTATCCCGCGACCTGCATGCTGCGCTCGATGAGCCGGTCCATGGCTCAGTCCATACCCGCAAACGGTCATGTCGAGCGCCATGTCTCCGAGCGGATCGCCCAGCGCTCGTGGTCGCGCCAGCGCCCGCCGATCTTCAGGTACCGCGGCGAGAAGCCCTCGAGCTCGAAGCCGCAACGCTTTGCGAGCGCGATCGAGCGCGCGTTGCCGGGCTGGATGTTCGCCTCCAGCCGATGGAGATCGAGGCGCGTGAACGCTTCCCGCAGCACCAGCTGCATCGCCTCGGTCATGTAGCCCTGGCCGGCGAACTCGGCCACCCCGCCGTAGCCGAGGAACGCGCCCTTGTAGTTGCCGCGCACGATCTCGTTGATGTTCAGGAAGCCGACGATCGCGCCGTCCTCGGTGCGGCAGGCGATGAACGGGGCGGCGCGCGGGTCCTCGGTCTTGGCCAGGTAGGCCTTGTACGCCGCCGGCGTCTCCGGCATGTAGAGCCACGGCCGGTGCACTTCGCGGCTCGCGCGCATGCGCGCGATGAACTCGTCCTGGTCGTCGAGCGTCGGGGTACGGAGAACCACACGGGCCACTGGGAGAAATCGTGCCAGCGTGCTCGCGGGTTTGCCTCCCCGCGGACGCGTGGTTGCCCCGCTTACCGTCGCGGGCGCTGCGCGGGAACCTCGTGACATGCACCGCGCACGTCCCCGCCTGGCCCGCCTCGAGCGCCCCCTGCTCGCCGCCGGCCTTGCGCTCATCACGCTCCATCTCCTGGACCTCGCGCTGTCCGGGCCCGACACCTTGCTCGTCGCCGTCGTCGCGATCGTGGCCGTGCCCGCGGCGCTGCTGGCCGTGCTGCCGCACGCCACACGCGCCACCCGGTTCGCCGTCCCGGTCGCGCTCGGCGCGCTGTTCACCGGCTTCACCGCCGCCTCCCATCTGCTGCACGCGGTGCTCCAGGGCCCGGCGTGGACCGACGTCACCGGCCTCGGCGCGCTGATCGGCGGCCTGCTGCTGATCGGCGCCGGGATCGCGGCGCTCGCCGCACCCGGAGGTGGCCGCCCGCGCGTGCTGCATGCCGTGCTGTGGGCGGGCGGCGCGTTCGCGGCGTTCACGTTCGTGCTGATGCCGCTGGCGATGACGCTGCTCACGACCCATGCCCCGCGCAACCCGATCAGCGAGGCCTCGCTCGCCGTCCCCCATCAGGAGGTGCGCGTGCCGATGGCCGACGGGCGGGAGCTCGGCGCCTGGTACGTGCCGTCGCGCAACCGCGCGGCCGTCGTGCTCATCCACGGCTCGAGCGGCAATCGCGCCCGCGTGGCCGCTCGCGCCGAGTTGCTCGCGCGCCACGGCTACGGCGTGCTGGCGCTCGACCTCCCCGGCAACGGCGAGAGCGACGGCCACTCGAGCGGGCTCGGCGACAACGCGCAGCCGGCCGTCGCGACCGCCGTCAACTACCTGCGCACGCGGCCGGACGTCGACCCCGCGCGGATCGCCGGCTTCGGCGTGTCGCTCGGCGGCGAGGTGCTGCTCGAAGGCGCCTCGCACGACGACCGCCTCGCCGCCGTGGTCTCCGATGGCGCCGCGCGGCCGCAGGACGCAGGCCGCGTCGAGCACTCGTCGCTCAACACCGGCGTCGCGATGGCGATGATCCGCGGCATCTCCGGGATGCGGCCGGCGCCGTCGCTGCTCGACGTGCTCCCCGAGCTGCAGGGGCGGCCGGTGCTGCTGATCGCGTCCGGCGGCCGCGGCGAGGAGATCCCGGTCAACCGCCTGTACGCGGACGCGGCCGGCTCGACCGCGCAGCTCTACGAGATCCCCGAGGCGAGCCACACCGGCGGCCTG
>Ga0111539_10003875_pt1 | contig 19696 bp, 19 predicted proteins | sample RhiMethybrSRZTD1_FD_79667 | JGI IMG/M metagenome (GOLD analysis project Ga0111539, IMG submission 79667) | Populus rhizosphere microbial communities from Tennessee, USA - Rhizosphere MetaG P. TD hybrid SRZTD1 (version 2) (version 2) | ecosystem: Host-associated > Plants > Roots > Rhizosphere >... | reverse complement strand
GCGCCTGCAGCGCTCGTTCAGGGCCCACGATGGCCGAGTCACCGCGCTCGCCTTCGCAGCGGCCAGCGACCGGCAGTTCGCCTCGGCGGGCGAGGATGGGCAGGTCAAGCTCTGGGACTTGCGTGGCCGGGCACCGGCGCGCGTGTTCCGCGGCCACATCGGGCCGGTTCAGGCGCTCGCGTTCTCGACCGACGGTCGCCGCCTGCTCTCCGCCGGGCAGGACGGCGTCATCCGCATCTGGAGCAACCTGGCCGCGCCCCGGGAATGACCGGCGCGGCTGGCAGGCTTTGCCTCGGCTCAGCGGTGGCCCAGCATATCGCAGGCCTGGCAGGCGTCGCGGGCGAGCGTGTCGCGCGATAGGCCGCGGCGCCGAAGCTCGGCATCGGAAAGCCCACGCAGCTCCTCGTAGAGGGCGGCGGCGCTGTAGTAGTCGGCGCAGGCGCTCGCCCACGCGCTGACGCGCCGGCTGATCGACGTGAGCCATTCGATTGCCGACGGGCCCAGCACGGGCGATGCATCGGTTTGGGCGGGCGATGGCTGGGCGAACAACATGGTCTTCCTCCTTCGCGCGCCAAGAGACGCACGCCAAAAATCGGGGTGTTGCGGTTTCAACGCCGGGTCGTCGGCACTAACCTCACGCCGACGATTGCCATGCCGTGACAATGAATGAAGTTAACGAAGCCAGCTGTTCCCTAGGTGACAGGTCGGCGGGGCCTTCGACGCGCGAGCCGGCAGGTCGCCCCTTGCATGATCGATCAGCTCACCTTGTTGCCGGCCTTGGAGATGCCCTGCTCGCGGGCGCTCTGCCCACTATTGTAGGGCGTACCCGTCAGCCCCACCGAGCCGGCCAGCTCGCGCCGGTTGGAGAACGTGCGCCAGCCGAACAGCTCGGTGGCGAACACGAACGAGCTCTCCGAGGCGATCGCGCCCAGCCTTGCCAGCTCGCGCGCCTTGACGGCGGTGTCCTCGCCGCCTTGCGCAACCAGCCTGTCCCGTTGGCCCGCACCGCCCGCTCGAGCCAGAACCCGTCCCGGCCCGCCTCGTAGCAGCTCACCACGCGCGCTTGCGCCGACAGCCCCAGCCGTCGCTTCGCCGCCGCGATCTCCGCCACAAGTGCGGCCACATCGCGCGCCGCAACGTTGCGCTCCCGCCGCCTGCCCGCCGGCGAGGCGAACAGCACCTTTCAGGTCCGATCCGACAGCTCCCGCGCCATGTACAAAACCTGGCCGCCAACGCTAGTCTCACCTCACGGGTCGCTTCGCTTCGCATTGCCAATCCTACGAACGCGTTTGCCAAAACACCTCGGAGGTTAGCGAAGCGACCTGCCTACATGGAATCTACATCGCGCGCCCTTTCACCCAAACGCGCGCGACCTGCGCCGGACCACCAGCACCAGCGCCACCGCCAGCGCGGATGCGGCCGTATACATGGCGAAGGCATTCAAGTAGCCGATCATGGCCGACTGCCGCGTGATCTCCTTGGCGACCCTGGCAAGCCCCGGCGCACTTTCGACGTCCCAGGCCCCCGTCGCCCATGGTAGCGACAGGGCCATGCTGTAGGGCGAGATCATCTCGGTCATACGGCTGTAGTTGGCACCCGTCGAGCGCACGATCTCGGCGATCGACACCGAGATGAAGAAGCTCGAGCCGATGTTGCGCAGCAGATGGAAGACGGAGGCCGCCTCCGCGCGGTGCGCCGGCGCCAGCGTGTCGAAGGCGACGACGGTCAGGGGCACCCAGATGATGCCGACCGCAAAGCCCTGCACGAGACTGTTCCACACGAGGATATTCATGGTCACGTTGAGGTCGAAGGTCAGCATCCACAGCCCCGATGCCACCTGAATGAGAAAGCCTGCGCTCATGCCGACGCGCGGGTCGATCCGGCTGGTCAGGCCGGCCACGAGAAACCCGACGGTCATGCCCACGCCGCGGCTGCCGATCACCTCGCCCACCAAAGTGTCCGGGAAGCCCGCATGCTGCTGCAGCAGCGGCGGCAGCAGCACCATGGGGGTGAAGTTGAGCATGCCGTAGATCGTCACCAGCACCAGGCCGATGGCGTAGTTGCGATCCCTCAGCAGGCGCAGGTTGAGGAATGGCGCCTCGCTGGTGAGGCAGTGCACGAGGAAGATGTAGAAGGCGAGCGCGGCGACGATGCACTCGACGATGATCTCCGTCGACTCGAACCAATCGAGCCGCACGCCGCGCGCCAGCACCAGCTGCACCGCAGCCATGGCGGTCGCCAGCGCCAGGAACCCGGTCCAGTCGAGCTGCGTCTTCTGCGTCTTTTCATCCGGCAGCAGGGCCAGGCGCAGACCTACGAACGCGGCGATCCCGAGCGGTACCAGCATGTGGAACGACCAGCGCCAGCTGTAGGCCTCCGCTAGGTAGCCGCCGAGCACCGGCCCGATCACCGGCGCCACGCCGACGGCCATGCCGAAGATCGACAGCACCATGGCGTGCTGGTGGCGCGGAAAGGAGTTGAGCAGGATGGTCTGCGACAGCGGCACGACCGGCGCGCCGGTGCCGCCCTGGACGATGCGCCACAGCACCAGCATCTCCAGCGATTGGGATAGCCCGCACAGCAGGGTGGCCATCGAGAAGGCGAAGATCCCCCAGACCATCACGCTCCTGCTGCCGAACTTGGCTACCAGCCAGCCCGTCATCGGCGTCACCACCGCGGTCGCCAGGATGTTGAAGGTCATGGCCCAGGCGATCTCGTCCTGGGTGGCCGACATGGCGCCTTGCATTTGCGGCAGGATGGTCGACGTCGTCAGCAACGCCGTCGAATAGAGCGAGGAGCCCAGCACCACCGTTGCCAGGATGAAATATCGCCGTCCGACCGGAATGTTGTTGGCAACGCTGTCGGCGTCCATTCTCTGGCTCGTTTGACGGCGGGAAAGCTGTCGTGCCGAGCTTACCGCCAAGACGTCGTGGTCTCGATGCGCGGCCAGTGCATGTCTGTCAATCGCGCGTGTAGACGATGATTGACAGATAGGTCATCGGCAGCTCGGTCAGCTCCTCGGGCCCATGCGGGGCGGAGGAGTCGAACATCAGGGCGTCGCCGGGTCGCAGTGGGTAGAGCTTGTCGGCGTGGCGGTAGGTGACGGCGCCGGTCAGCATGTAGATGAACTCGATGCCGGCATGCTGGAACACGGGGTACGGCTCGGCCTCGCTGCTCAAGGTGATGAGGTAGGGCTCCACCACCAGGTTGCCGGCGATGGAATGGCCCAGCAGCTGGTACTGGTGGCCCGCCTTGGTGCCGCGCCGCTCGATGGTCACGCCCTGGCCCGACGGCACGTAGGAGCAGTCGCGCCGCTCCTCGTAGGTGGCAAAGAAGCTGGTGAGCGGCACGTTGAGGGCGCGGGCCAACGACTCCAGGCTCTCCAGCGAGGCCGACACGGCGCCGTTCTCGATCTTCGAGAGCATGCCGGCCGACAGGCCGGCCTGGTGCGCAAGCTCGGCGGCGCTGATGTCCTGACGCTTGCGCAGCTGCCGGATCTGCACGCCGATGGCCGCGGCGATCGACAAGGGATGGTCGACGCGCGGTGCCGTCGATCCCGTCGCCAGATCGGCCGCAGTCGTGTGCTGCCCGGCGGTGCGCTTCCCGGTCTTGACCATGGCGTGCATCTTGCCACGGGAACGCCGACCGCGAAAACGATCTCCTCAAGTCCCAGCACGGTATTCGCGGGCCGCTTCGAGGAGGAAATCGCCAACGTAGGCCGCGAAAGAGCGGGCGCATTCGATCTCGAAGGTCGGACCATCGTTGGTCCTCGCCAGGATCACCTCGGACTTGCTCAACAGCGTGCGCGTCGCGTGGCCGGTCGGGAATGCCGCAGGCGAGAGGTCGAGCGGACAGCCGCTGTTGATGGCGTCGGCCGCGCGCCGGCCCGATACGGAAAGCGCGACGTGGCGATGCGAGATGTCGACGAGAGAATGATGCAGCCCCGCGACGGCGCTCTCGACATCCAGACGAATCCGCGTCGCTTCCGCCTCCGGGCCGCACACCAGCCACTCGTCGGGGCCGAGGCGCCATGCCGCCCTGTCGCCCGACGTCGTGCGGCGGTTGATCGCCATGTCGAGCGTGAGGCCCGCGATCCTCCCTCGAGTGGCGAGGAGCGCCGGATCGAGGCGCAGCGAGAAGCGCGCGCGGGGCGGCAATGACTGGATCACGACCGCGCCCGAAGCAATGTCCACGTTCTCGGCCAGCACCATTCTCTCAACCATCCACCCGCTCTCCCCTCCGATCGAGGAACTCGGGCGCGCAGACCCGCACCTCCGTAAAGCCCTCCGGCGTCGTCGCGTGCAGCCTTCGCCCCAGCATGGACCGGCCCGATTCGAGCAGCGCCAGCGCGATGGGATGCCCGCAGTTGGCGCTCCAATAGCTGGAGGTGACGTGGCCCAGCATGCGCATCGGCGTCGGTTGATCGGGATCGGCAACCAGCTGCGCGCCTTCGTCGAGGACCGTGCGGCTATCCTCGGTCAGCAGGCCGACGCGCTGCTTGCGCCTGGGCGAGACGAGATCGGGCCGCCGCAGCGACCGGCCCCCGACGAAGTCGCCCTTCGCTTTTGCCACCAGCCGCGCCAACCCGACATCGTCCGGCGTCACCGTGCCGTCGGTCTCCTGGCCCACGATGATGAAGCCCATCTCGGCGCGCAGCACGTGCATCGCCTCGGTGCCGTAGGGGGTGAGGCCGAAGGTTTTTCCGCGCTCGATCAACGCCTCCCACACCGCGGGCCCATGGCCGGACGGCACGTTCATCTCGTAGCCAAGCTCGCCGGTGAAGGAGACACGGAACAGGCGGCATCGGACACCGCAGACGTGGCCCATGCGCACCGCCATATGCGGCAATGCCGCGTCGGAGAGGTCGATGCCCTCAACCAGCGGCGCGAGGATGTCGCGCGCTTTTGGCCCCTGCAGCGCGAGCGTCGCAAACTGCTCCGTGATCGATGTCAGGTAGACCCTCAGCTGCGGCCACTCCGTCTGCAGATAATCCTCCATGTGCTGCAGCACGCGAGAAGCGCCGCCAGTGGTGGTCGTGACGTGGAATCGATCGGGGGCGATTCGCGCAACGACGCCGTCGTCGAGGATGTAGCCGTCTTCCCTGAGGATGAGACTGTAACGGCAGCGCCCCGGCTCCAGCCTGCTGAATGCGCCCGTATAAATGCGGCTCAGGAACTCAGCCGCGTCGGGGCCGACGACCTCGATCTTGCCGAGCGTGGAGGCATCGAGGAGGCCTGCGTTCGTACGCACGGCCAGGCACTCGCGCGCCACAGCGGCATGCATGTCCTCGCCGTCCCGAGGAAAGTAGCGCGCGCGCTTCCACAGCCCCACGTCCTCGAACACGGCACCGTGCGCGACGGCCCAATCATGCACGGGCGTGGTGCGAACGGGATCCAACAGCGTGCCGCGGGCAGCTCCGGCAAGCGCGCCGAACGTTACCGGCGTATAGGGCGGCCGGAAGGTCGTCGTCCCAACCTCCGGGATGGGCTTGCGCAGCGTCTCGGCGACCAGCCCCAGGGCGGCCATGTTCGCGGTCTTGCCCTGGTCCGTGGCCATGCCGGTGGTGGTGTAGCGCTTGACGTGCTCGATCGGCTCGAAGCCCTCGCGAACCGCCAGCTCGATATCCCCGGCGGTGACGTCGTTCTGCAGGTCGACGAAGGCACGCCCGCGTCGTGGGGCCTCGCACCCAGGCATGATGCGGACGGGCCGGAATCCCGTTCGGCTCGCGCTGCCGGCAAACGTGCGCGCGCTCGACAGGCCAATAGCGCCGGCGCCAGCGGCCCAACCCTCCTCCAGACATTCGCTCAACCGATACGTGCCGTTGGCTGCACCGGCCGAACGCACGGCTTGCACGCCTTCGCCCGGCACGAAGGCATCGATCGCCGCATCGAAGCGCAGTCTCCCGCGCGACTGGGAGAACAGGTGAACCGCCGGCGTCCAGCCGCCTGATAGCCCGACGCAGTCGCAGGCCAGCGTACGCGCGCTGGCGAATGCCCCCGACGCGCCGACGGGAGCGACGATCAGGCCGGAGATACGCCTCCGCCCACGCGATCCAAGAACGGTGTGCCCGGTCAAGACCTCGCAGCCGCTAGCCCGCAAGACCTCCGCCTCCGCAGCACAGTCCGTTTCCGCGCGCAGATCGACGAGGCTCACCTCCAGTGCCGCCTTCTTCAGGTCTGCAGCCGCCGAATACGCGGAAGCGCCCGATGTCGCGATGACGACGCGGCGTCCGGGCGCCACCCCATAGCGGTTGACATAAGCACGCACGCTTTCGGCCAGCATGATGCCGGGCCGGTCGTTGCCGGCGAAGACGAGCCCACGCTCGTGCGCGCCGGTCGCCAACACCACCTCGGCGGCGCGCACCTGCCACAAACGTTCGCGCGGCAGGTCGGGGTGCGGATGCGGCAGGTGGTCGGCCAAGCGCTGCACCAGGCCGATGTGGTTGTGATTGTAATAGCCGAAGGCCGTGGTGCGCGGCAGCAGGGTGACGGTGCCGCGCGCGCTCAAGGCGGCGAGGGTGTCGGCAAGCCAGCCCCACGCGGATTTGCCGTCGATGCTGCCGGCCGCCTCGTGCAGCAAGCTGCCGCCCATCTCGGCTTGCTCGTCGGCGAGAATGACCCGCTTTCCGCCTTGCGATGCGGCCAGCGCCGCCGCAAGTCCCGCCGGCCCTGCACCGACGATGAGCACGTCACAGTGCGCATGGCTGTGCTGGTAGCGGTCCGGGTCGGCCACGTTGGGTGCCCGGCCAAGCCCCGCGGCCGCACGGATCCAAGGCTCGTAAAGCTTGTCCCAGAACGATCGCGGCCACATGAAGGTCTTGTAGTAGAAGCCGGCGACCAGCAGCGGCGCCAGTCCATCGTTGATCGCGCCGACATCCAAACCAAGCGACGGCCAGTGGTTCTGCGAGTGCACCGACAGGCCTTCGACCGCCTCAATGCTGGACGCTCGATTGTTCGGATCGGCCCGACCGCCGCCCCGGTAGACCCACAACAGCGCATTGGGCTCCTCGACGCCGTGGCTGAAGATGCCGCGGGGGCGGTGATACTTGAATGAGCGGCCGACGAAATGGATGCCGTTGGCCAGCAGCGCCGAGGCGACCGTGTCTCCCGCATACGCCTCCACGGGCCTGCCGTTGAAGCCGAGCGCGATCGGCCTGGCGCGATCGATGCGGCCCCCTTCGGCAAGACGGAAAGGCTGCGCCATCCCGCCTCTCCTACGCCTTCCGCAGATCCGGGCGCGGCGCGCCCATGGCATAGGTCGCCACGATCCGGTCGCTCGCCGTATCGCGCAGCCCATTGAACCAACGCTGGCAGCCGTGCGCATGCAGCCAGCGTTCGGCGTGCACGCCTTTCGGGTTGGTCCGGTAGAAAAGATACTGCGCCCACTCCGCATCACCAATGCTGGCGGGATCGGTGGGCCGCGCAATGTGCGCCTCGCCCCCGCAGCGGAACTCGATCTCGGGGCGAGAACCGCAGTACGGGCAAGCGATGAGCAGCATGGGACCTGTCATACCGTCGTGCGGAATCTCTCCGCCAGGCTGTTGCGCGACCCCTCCCCCTCGAGGGGGGAGGATGGAACGCCACGGACTTAAGGCGGCCGTCCGCGACACCAGGGACACACACCGTCGGCCGTCTTAAGTCCGATGGCGTTCCTGGTGGGGGTGGCTGTTGGCGCGCGCATCCGGTCACCCCCACCCGATGCGTCCAGCGACTTGGACGGCGGTTGAGTACGTTGCGCGCGCAGCGATCGCCGTCCAAGCCGCGGACGCATTGCCCTCCCCCCTCCAGGAAGAGGCGTCGCTGGCGGCGTGCTACTCAACACATGCGAAGGTCGAAACATAAGCACCACGGCTCAGTGGGCAACAGCCGCCGCGGCCGCCTCGTCGATGAGGCGGCCGGTGCGGAAGCGGTCGAGGCTGAAGGGGGCGTTGAAGGGATGCGGCTCGCCGCGGGCGATGGTGTGCGCGAACACGTGGCCCGAACCCGGCGTCGCCTTGAAGCCGCCGGTGCCCCAGCCGCAGTTGATGTAGAGGCCCGGGATCGGCGTGTGGCCGATGATCGGCGAGCGGTCCGGCGTCACGTCGACGATGCCGCCCCAGTTGCGCAGCATCTTCAGGCGCCGAAACTCGGGGAACAGCTCGCAGATCGCCTCGAGCGTGTGGGCGGCGATGTTGAGCCCGCCCTGCTGGCTGTAGGACACGTACTGGTCGGTGCCGGCGCCGATCACGAGCTCGCCCTTGTCGGATTGGCTGATGTAGGCGTGCACGGTGTTGGACATGACCACGCACGGAAAAACCGGCTTGACCGGCTCCGACACTAGCGCCTGCAGCGGGAAGCTCTCGAGCGGCAGGCGCAAGCCCGCACGCGCCAAGACCGCGCTGGTGTGGCCGGCGGCAACCACGCCGACGCGCGGGGCGGCGATGTAACCCCGCGAGGTCTCGACGCCGGCGACGGCACCATTGCTGCCGCGCCGAAAGCCCAGCACCTCGCAGTTCTGGATGATGTCGACGCCCATGGCGTCGGCGGCGCGCGCGTAGCCCCACGCCACCGCGTCGTGGCGCGCCACGCCCCCGCGCCGCTGCAGGGCCGCGCCCACCACGGGATGGCGCAAATCCGGCGAGATGCTGAGCGGCGGGCAGAAGGCCTTGGCCTCTTGCGGCGTCAACCACGCGTTGTCGATGCCGCTGAGCCGGTTGGCATAGATATGCCGCTTCAGGCTCTGCACGTCGTGGGTGTTATGCGCCAGCATCAGCACGCCGCGCTGCGAGAACATGACGTTGTAGTTGAGCTCCTGCGACAAGCCCTCCCACATCTTGAGAGCGTGCTCATAGATGCCGGCGCTCTCGTCCTGCAGGTAGTTGGAGCGGATGATGGTGGTGTTGCGCCCCGTATTGCCGCCGCCGATCCAGCCTTTCTCCAGCACGACGGTGTTGGTCAGCCCATGCTCCTTGGCGAGGTAATAGGCGGTGGCGAGCCCATGCCCCCCGCCGCCGACGACGATCGCGTCGTAGGCGGCCTTGGGCTCCGGCGACCGCCACTGGCGCTCCCATCCCCGGTGACCGGTAAGCGCCTCGGCGAGAAGTGTGCTGAGCGAGAAGCGACGCATGCTTGGATCCCATCGGGCGCAGACATTGCGCTGGACCTTTCCCAGGTCCCGCATTTCGGCAAGACTGCGATGAAAGGTGCGGGCGCGCTGCGCCGGGCCAAACCTTAGAGAAGGACGGGCAAGGTGTCCAAGCTCCACGACCAGCTGATCGTCATCGACGGCCTCAACGTCTCCAATTTCAGCCGCAGCGTGTTCGAGGACATGCGCCGCGGCGGGGTCACCGCCGCCAACTGCACGAGCTGCGTGTGGGAGAATTTTTCCGAGACCATGCGCAACTTCGCGCGCTGGAAGACCTGGCTCCGCGACAACGCCGATCTCATCACGCAAATCTACACCACCGACGACATCGAACGCGCCAAGCGCGAGAACAGGACCGGCATCATTTTGGGCTGGCAGAACTCGAGCGGCATCGAGGACCGGCTCGACACCCTCGCCCTCTTCCATGAGCTCGGCCTGCGCATCGTCCAGCTCACCTACAACACGCAAAACCTGGTGGGCTCCGGCTGCTACGAGCAGCGCGACAGCGGCCTCTCCGACTTCGGCCACGACGTGCTCTCCGAGATGAATCGGCTGGGCATCCTGTGCGATCTCTCCCACGTCGGCGCCAAGACCAGCGTGGACGCGATTCTGGCCTCCAAGCAGCGGGTCGCCTATTCGCACTGCCTGCCGGCGGGCCTCAAGGCGCATCCGCGCAACAAGAGCGACGAGCAGCTGCGTTTCATCGCCGACCGCGACGGCTTCATCGGCGTCACCATGTTCCCGGCGTTCCTGAAGCGGGGCACGTCCGCCACCGTCGACGACTATGTCGAAGCCATCGACTACGTCATCGGCCTGTGCGGCGAGGACTGCGTGGGCATCGGCACCGACTTCACGCAAGGCTACGATGCCGAGTTCTTCCGCTGGATCACCCACGACAAAGGGTGGGGCCGCAAGCTCGTCGACTTCGGCCCGATCGTCAATCCGGAGGGCATGCGCATCATCGGCGACTTCCCCAACCTCACCGCGGCCATGCAGAAACGCGGCTGGCCCGAAAGCCGCATCCGAAAGGTGATGGGCGGCAACTGGCTGCAACTCCTGAAGGACGTATGGCGCAGCTGACAACTCCCTCTCCCGTGAAGAACGGGGAGAGGCGACGTGCAGCTGGCAACAGAGGTTTGCTCCTGACCCTTGCTGACAAGGCCTGCGCCGCTGGCTATGCTGCCGCTGACAGAACAATCCGCTGAGGCCTGTGCGCTCGCATCTTGCCGCGTCGCCCTGGACATAGCGACCGGGAGGCCAGGACGCGCCGTTGCTTGCACTTTCGATCAGCCAACGACTGGATCAATGCTTCCGTCGAAGAACAGCATCTGCATGCACAGGGAGGTGCCAAATGCTTAGTCGGGTTATCGGATCGCTAGCGCTTGTGGGCGCTATCGCCGTGGGAGGCGCAGCCACGGTCGCACAGGATCTGCCAAAACAGACTTTCAAGGTGGTCGGCACCTGGTCGAACCTCACCAATTGGCAGCAGAACGAGCAGCCGTTCTGGACCAAGACCGTGCCGGATGCCTCCAAAGGCCAGATAACGGCAAACCTCCAGTCCTTGAGCGAGCTCGGTCTCAAGGGCACCGAGATCGTCAGGCTGGTAAAGCTCGGTCTGTTCGATTTCGCGCACGGGCTGCCGATTTACGTGGCCGAGGACGCCACCGTCGAGGGCATCGACGTTGCCGGCGTCGCCAAGACGTTCGATATGGCCCGCAAGACCGTCGACGCCTACGCGCCGATCCTGAATGCGACCTTCGAGAAGAAATACGGCGCGAAGGTGCTGAACTACTACACCTGGCCGTCGCAGATGTTCTATTGCAACTCGGCCATCAAAGGACTCGCGGATATCAAGGGCAAGAAGGTGCGTGTGCAGGGCACCTCGCAGGGCGATCTCGTCGAGGCGCTCGGCGCCACGGGCGTGACCATCCCGTTCGCCGAGGTCGTCCCCGCTTTGCAGCGCGGCACAGTCGATTGCGGCATCACGGGCACCATGCCCGCCTTCAAGGCCGGCTGGCACGAGGTGACGAGCCATGTGCTGAAGCTGCCGGTCGGCTTCTCCGTGTCCTTCACCGTCGTCAGCCTCGCGACCTGGGGCAAGCTCGACGACAAGACCAAGGCGTTCATGGAGAGCGCGGTGAAGGGACAGACCGACCAGTGGTGGAAGACCGTCATCGACGAGGACACGATGGGCCTCAACTGCACGACCGGGACCGGCGAGTGCACGGTCGGCAAGCCGGGCAAGCTCGTCAAGGTCGAGCCGGGCGAGGAAGACGCGAAAATCCTCGAGACGGCCATGCGGGAGGTCGTCCTCAAGCGTTGGGCCAAGCGCTGCGGCAGCGACGCCAGCTGTATCAGCAATTGGAACGACACCGTCGGCAAAGTGGTCGGCTTGACCGCCACCCAGTGAGGCGAGGCCAGCAAGCCGGATGGAGCGCGCCGCTCCATTCGGCATGCCACGGCCGGGGGGCGTGGGCGCCATGCAAGCACCGCTCAGAGGCTTCGGCGCGATCGCGCGCGTGGGCGCCATCGTCGCCGGCTGGGCCTTGATGGCCATCTCGGTGGCGACTTGCATCGAGGTTCTGGGCCGCAAGTACTTCGGTTTCTCGTTCAGGGGCCTCGACGAGATCGGCGGCTACATGCTGGCCGGGGTGAGCGCATTCGGCTTCGCCTACGCGCTCAGCAGGCATTCGCACATGCGGGTGACGCTGCTGTTCCCTTACATACCGGCTTGGGTCCAGTCATTCCTCAATGCGCTCGCCATGCTTACGCTGGCGGCCATGGCCGCCTTCTGCGCCTGGCGCGGCCTCTACGAGGTGCTCGACGTCCTCTCTTCCGGCAAGCGGTCCAATACGCCGCTGTCGGTGCCGCTCTGGCTGCCGCAGACGATCTGGCTGGCCGGCATGGTGGTGTTCGCCGCTGGCGCAATCCTCATGGCACTCGACGCCCTCTCCCTGTTCTTTCGCGATCGCACTGTGCTCAACCGCATCTACGGCCCGCAATCCCTGGAGGAGGAGATAGCCACCGAGATCGGTCACGCCGAAGCGCGCGAAGCCCCCGACAGGGTACGCCGGACATGATGGACATCGCCTCCGTCACAGTCGGCTTTCTCATCCTGCTCGGCGCCATGACGCTCGGGCTGCACATTGCCACCGTGATGTTCGGCGTCGGCTTCATCGGTGCAGCGCTCTACCTCGGCTGGCCCGGCGCCAACGCCATGATCGTCGTCTATCTGGGCTCGATGGACGAAGCCGTCCTGCTGCAGCTGCCGCTGTTCATCCTGCTCGGCGAGATCCTGGTGCGCTGCGGCGCGACCGATCGCATGTACCGCTCGCTGACCGATTGGCTCAATCCCTTGCCGGGCGGCCTGCTGCACACCAACGTTGCGGCCTCCGCGCTATTCTCGGCCGTCTCGGGCTCGTCGGTGGCGACGGCGGCGACCATCTCCACCGTCGCCCTGCCGTCGTTCAAGAAGAAAAACTACGACACCCGCATGGTCCTGGGCTCGATTGCCGCCGGCGGCTCGCTCGGCAACCTCATTCCGCCCGGCATCGCCTTCATCATCTACGGCGTGCTCACCAACACCTCGGTGGCCCGGCTTTATGCCGGCGGCGTGTTTCCGGGCGCCTTGCTGACCGTCATGTTCATGACCACGATCGTGCTGCTGACGTGGTGGCGGCCCTCGATCGCGCCGCGCGAGGTCAATACCGATCCCACGCTCGTGCGATTGAAGCGCCTCGTCGATCTCCTCCCGCCGGTGCTCATCTTCGTCATCGTCATGGGCTCGATCTACAGCGGCTGGGCGACCTCGACCGAGGCGGCGGCGCTGGCCGTCATCGTCACGCTGCCGATCGCGGCGTTCTACGGACGGCTCTCGATCGGCATGCTGCATGATGCGTTCCTGTCGACGGTCAATCTGACCGCACTCAGCATGCTGATCCTGGCCGGCGCCTTCGCCCTCAATTTCATCCTGGGCTTGCTCGGGGTGACCGCGGCGCTGACCAAGTTCGTCGCCTCCATGAACGTTACGCCACTGCAGCTCATCTACATCCTGTTCGCGTTCTACGTGATCCTCGGCACCTTCTTCGAGACCCTGCCGATGATGGTCGGCACGCTGCCGCTGGTGCAGCCGCTGATCCTGGCCGCCGGCATCGATCCGGTCTGGTTCGGCGTGTTCCTGGTGCTGATGTGCGAGATCTCGCTGATCAGTCCGCCCGTCGGCATGACCCTCTACGTCATCCAGGCGGTGCGCAACGAAGGCTCTATCGGCGACGTGTTCCGCGGCACGATCCCGTTCTTCATCACCATGCTGCTAATGACCATCCTGCTCATCCATTTCCAAGACCTTGCCCTCTGGCTCCCGCGCAAGGCCTTCGATTAGCCGCGGGTTCTCAATGCCCGGAACTTCGGGCGTCGCCTGACATCCTGGAAACCAGAACGGGGATCGGATCGTCGGATGAAATTGGCAGCGATGCGCAGCAGGGAATTCCGCCGCGATAGGCCTTCGGAAATGCGGGCCACGCATCGCCTTCCACGCCGATGATGTGGTAACAAATGGCGCCTCGCGCTTCCAATGCGGCAATCTCCTCCGCCGACGGCTCCGGATACACCTCATTCAACACGATCACTCCCGGCCAAAAGTCTCGCGCGTACTCTGACAGAGCGCCCGACTTTGTCAGGTTGACGACAACGGCAGGATGCCCGCGGTTGACGTTTACAAAGTTCTGGAAAGCTTCGAGCTCGCCCACGTCGATCGAAGTCACGTTGCGACGCGTGGTGAGCTGCAGAACCTCCGAGGCGATGTATCCGCGCCCACCAAGAACGAGAATCGGCGCGTTTTCGCTCAAACTATGCCGCGCCACAACCTCGTCCAGAGCGTACAGAATTGCGCGTGCGGTGAGATGGCGCTGCTCGGCCAAGTGCTCGTTTTCGATGCCATGTCTGACGAACGCGCTCGGCAGGATCCCCGCGAAGACTTTTCGCGACGCGCCGACACGGGCTCTAGCTGCTTCCATGCGGTTCATGAGCTCGACCAGACGCGGTGCGTTTTCCTCGGCGCGTATGTGATCTTCGAGATTGGGAATTCCGAAGATCAATCCGTAGCGCCCGCCTTGGCGATAGAGGCCGACAAGTCCCGGATACCAGCTGAATCGGCGCTGATGCCACTCATAGGCCAATGCGTCGGCGTATTCCTTGCGAGCCGGGTACAGGAGAAACACACTGACGATCGGCATTCTCAATAGATACCGGCAGGTAAAACCAATGATGGCAAGCGCAGCCCGGGTTCCGAAGGCGTAGCTTGAAAGGGCCGCTGCGGTACGTCGGCAGTGCCATCGCCAGCCATTCATGAACGAGCTTTCGCGGCTGTCTGCTCGCCAGGAGCCCGCGCCACGGGAAGGAGCCGATGGAGCAAGGTAATGAGATCGACTTGCCTTGAAGTGCCCGTCTTGGCGAATACGTTCTGCAGGTGGGTCTTGACCGTGCTTTCAACAACGCCAAGGGCAGTAGCGGCCTCTGCCAAGGTCCGTCCTATTACGAGCTCATGGGTGAGGCGCGTTTCCGATGCGGTGAATTCGAACGATCTTGCAATCGCGTCCAGGTTGACGAAAGAAGCAGGCCCATCCTCATTCACGAACACGGCCGCGAGCGCCTGCGGAACCAAGCGCGTGCGGACGTCTCCGCGGGCAAGGGGCAGGACATGCGCAACAGAATGGCGGCCGTCGCTGCCGCGCAAGGCCACACCGATACCGTTGGACCCGATATGAGCTTCCCCCGCTTGCGCCGCCGCTATCGCTCCCAGCAATTCCGCCGTCGCAGTTTTGTCCGGCACCGTCAAACGTCCGTTCTCCGACCGAATCGGCAATTTGTTCTCGAACATGGCTTTGGCAGCCGCGTTCGCGTGCAAAATCTCACCCCCAGCTCCCACAATGCAGATACCGTTAGTTATGCTGTCGATCACAGCGGAAAAAGCCTGCCGCTCGACGGTCCTCAAGTCCAGGAGGTCGCTGATTGTGATCGCACGGCGAATGTGGGGGGCAAGATCACGCAACAAGGAAATATGGTCATCGCTGAACACGCCCATCTCGTCTTGGCGCGTGATGCAGAATAGTCCAAGCCTGGTCGTCTCGCTCAGTGCCACGGCCTCCATCACCTGATGGATACGTTGAGGTTGGGCCCACTCTTGGTAGAAGGGCGTGGAGAAAACGTCGACCTGAGGTGCCAAATCCCGAGGCAGCACGATCGGCTCATCCAGGCGCGCGCCGCGCATGCCCAAGAACTGGCGGTGGATGCGCTTTACAGAGTCGAGGACGCCCCCCATCCGCTCGGCCCAATCCGTAGTGGGTCCCCAATCGCGCACGAGACGGTCACCTGCTCCCACGAAGTCGAGGAGCACGATCCCCGCGCTATGGCCCCCGAATGCTTCGCACATCCTCTGCAGGGTGGCGGGCCATAGGTCGGGCTCTAGCGCGCAATCGTAGATCGACCCAATGAGTGCGGACTTTTCACCGAATTCGACGTTGGCCATCTGCGACCCTACCATCCCAAGACCTTGCAGGCCTACGGAAAACGCCGCCGCGCCCGCGCGCCGCTGCCGACTTATGTGCCCAATTCCACTCTGATGCTCAAGCTCAAAAAAGATTCCGCTCTCTCATCTAAACGAAGGAAGTCGCGGAGCCCGAGAAGTTCGATGTTCCTCTCCGTCGACCAACGACGACGTGGTGTCGTCAGGTCACAGATCAACGGAGACTGCAAATGAAGACCCTCATCATGGCTCTCGTCGCCCTGTCGGTAGTCACGGGCATCGCGCCAGTTGCCAACGCCCTCGACTCGAAGAGCTTCTACGAGCACCAGGACCGCTGGTCCGGCGGCGGCAACTAGACTCAAGCAGGCCGAAAGCTCGGGGCGCGCGCGCGGTAGCACTCTGCTGCCGCGCGCTCCGAGCCCGCAGCGGGTTGAAACGCATGGAGGCTGCTCATGAATTCGCTCCCTAGCTCGGCTGTCCTGGGGCTTGTCCCTGTGCCGCCTACGGCGGCGTACGCGACGCCCAACAACAAGGAACGCCATGCCGCCCGGCGCAGAGACGAGTTGCCGCAGCGGCAGCCGCATTGCTTCGTCGAGGGCGCAACGGTTCCACCGACGATCGACGACGCAGCGCTCCCGAAGGAGGAGCAGCCATGAAGACCGCAATGTCCGCTCCCGTGATCTGGTTGGCCCTTGCCGCGCTTGCCGACCCCGTCGCGGCCGGGGCCGACGTTGCGAGGCGGTCCCCTGTCGGCGAGGCGATCGAGGCCCTGAAGCCGCAAGACTCGAGGTCCGTAACCAGAGGCATGCGGCCGCCAAACGGAGACGAGCGGCTCGCTCTGGCGGCGCCCCAGGCGAAGATGCTCACAGCGAGGCGCCCGGACGATGAGTCGGCCCCGAAACCGAACGACATTATCATCGATGTGATCGTCGCCTACACGTACGAGGCAGCGAGCAACTACCCAGATATCGAACACGCCCTCATCGATCTCGCCATCGGAGAGACAAACAAGTCCTTCCGCCTCAGCAATCTCGGCCACATCAAGCTGCGGCTCGTGCACGCCTATCAAACCGACTACGTCGAAAGGGGCGCGCATTTCGACCATGTTTGGCGCTTCGCCGACAAGGGTGACGGCTACATGGAGGAGATCCACGGCCTGCGAGACAAGTATCGCGCCGATGTCGCGATCCTCGTTGTCGATGACCCGAAGGGCTGTGGGCTCGCCACCCGAGTGCGCGCCGACGCCGACGAGGCATTCGCCGTAGTGCATCACGCATGCGCCGCCGAAAACTACACGTTCGCGCATGAGATCGGACATCTCATCGGCGCAAGCCACGAGCTCAGCTACGTCAACGGCACCAAGTGGCGCGACATCATGGGTTCCAAGGAAAGCTGCGGCGGCTGCCCTCGCGTGCCCGTATGGTCGAGCCCCACAGTTTTGATCAAAGGTGAGGTTGCCGGCACTGCGATCCTCGACAATGCCCGTGTGATCGCAGAGCAGGCGGCGCGGGTCGCTGCTTTCAGATGACCACGTAGGAGCACGAGACTACCGCGTCTGCCTCCGTCGCGCGCAAGCGCGCAATGCCGGAGGGTTGTCCAAGGCCTTCGATTGAAGCAGGCCCGGCAAGCCCGGCACACCGATGCGCCGCCACCACCGGATGATCTTTCTCCTCCAGGTCGGACCAAATGTTGCATCGCCGCCACAAGTCCGGCGAAGGCGCGCCCTTCGGCACAAATAGCTGTATGACCCCTTGGTGCCGGTCGTGTATGAGGTGCCGCCGTCTGAGTGGCGGCAACCAACAGTTATCGCGTACGGAGCCAAAAATGCGGACAATAGCGGGTGTTGCCCTCTCTGCACTTCTGATAACCGCCCTTTCGATGCCTTCCCAAGCGCAAAGTCCACCTGAGAAAGGCAAGGACGACGCTGCGAAGGTGCATTCCTACAAGAAGGCTGCCAATAAAACGAACTCCGAGCGTCCGCCCAAGGCTATTGAGCACCTTCCCAGCACGGTGCCGCACGGATCGCGAAGCTGGTGGGAGATCCACGGCCGCTCGGGCGGCGGGACCGAAGGCGGCTAGAACGCAGCCATTGACTGAGGCTATCCATCGGGGCGCCGCGAAACTCAGCGGCGCCCTACGTCTTTCGCGCCTTACCCCAGCCGCCGCCGCCGGGTGTCTCCACACCGACCGTCTCGCCTGCGTGCAGCGTGACGGACACCTTGCCCGGCACCTCCCGGATTGCCCCGCCCCGCTCGCGCACCCAGTTGCGTCCCGTCGTTCCGTCATCGCCCCCGTGCAACCCGTAGGGAGCAAAGCGGCGCCGGTCCGATTGCAGAGAGACGCGCGCGTCGTGGTCGATGGCGGTGAGCGAGCGAACGACGCCGTGCCCGCCGCGGTGGCGGCCCGAGCCTCCGGTGCCCTCGCGCAGCTCGTAGCGTTCGACACGCAGCGGATAGGAGATCTCCAGCGCTTCGACTGGCGTGTTCATGGTGTTGGTCATGTTGCATTGCACGCCGTCCATGCCTTCGCCCCCGGGCCGGCCGCCCTGGCCGCCGGCGATCGTCTCGATATAGGTGTAGGCGCGGCCGTTGCGCGGATCGATGCCGCCGACCCCGATCAGGTTCATCGTACCCTGGCTGGCCGCGGGGATGCGATCGGGCGCGAACTGCGCAAACGCTTTCAAGACCGTGTCGGCGATGCGCTGCGTCGTCTCGGTGTTTCCGGCACATACGGCGGCGGGCGGCTGGGCATCGAGGAACGAGCCGGCGGGGATATTGATCTCGACGGGGCGCAGCAGGCCGGCGTTGGCGGGGATCGACGCGTCGGTCAGGATCTTGATAGCGAAGAACGAGGCCGAATGCGTCATTGGCGCCACCGCGTTGATGTTGCCGCGCCGCTGCGGCGACGAGCCCGCGAAGTCGAGGATGAGCTTGTCGGGGGATACATCCACGCGCAGCTCAATGACGACAGGCTCCTCGCTGCTGCCGTCGTCATCCAGGCAATCCTGCGCCCGGTAGGTGCCAGGCGGCAGCTCGGCGATTTTCCTGCGCATGCGCCGCTCGGCGTAGTCGAGGATCGCATCGAAGCCATCGACGAGCACGCGGGTGCCGTAGCGCTCGGCCAGCTCCTCGAGGCGCCGCTCGCCGATGCGCAAAGCCGCCAGCTGCGCGTTGAGATCGCCGCGGCGCTCGGCCGGGGTGCGCACATTGGCGAGGATCAGGCGCAGGACGTCGCCTTGCAGCTCGCCCCGCCGGTAGAGCCGCACCGGCGGGATCATGATGCCCTCCTGGTAGATCTCGCTCGACTTGCCCGGCATGGAGCCGGGCTCCATGCCGCCGACGTCGGAATGGTGCGCGCGCGTCGCCACATAGCCGATCAGCATGCCGCCCACGTGCACCGGCGCGATCAGCGTGATGTCCGGCAGATGCGCGCCGCCGACGAACGGGTCGTTGACAATGACCACGTCGCCGGTATCGAGCCCGCCGACCGCGGCAACGGTCGGCGCGACGGCCTTCAGCATGGAGCCCAGGTGCACCGGCACGTGCTCGGCCTGCGCCACCAGTTGCGCCTCCGCATCGAAGATGGCGCAGGAGGCGTCCATACGCTCCTTGATGTTGGGCGAGAAGGAGGTGAGCTTGAGGGTGGCACCCATCTCCTGGGCCGTGGCCTCGAGCGCGTTGCGCAGCACTTCCAGCGTGATCGGATCGAAGGTGCGCCTGTGGGTCGTCATGACGGACACTCCACGATGAGCACGCCGCTGGCATGCATCTCCGCGCGGTCGCCCGGATAGAGGACGGTGGTGGCGGATATCTCCTCGATGATGGCGGGCCCGGCGATCCTGTTGCCCGCCAGCAGCTTGTCGCGGGCGAGCACCTGGGCCGTGGCCCAGGCGCCGGCATCGCCGAGGCCGGGACCCTCGAAGAACACCCGCCGGGTGCCGGTCTGCGCCTGCGCCGGCGGATCGCGCTCGCCGGCAGCGAGCACCGGCAGCTCGGGCGCTTCGACCCGGCCGATGGCTGTCGCGCCGAAGCCCACGATCTCGATGGGCGC
>Ga0111539_10003872_pt1 | contig 19704 bp, 14 predicted proteins | sample RhiMethybrSRZTD1_FD_79667 | JGI IMG/M metagenome (GOLD analysis project Ga0111539, IMG submission 79667) | Populus rhizosphere microbial communities from Tennessee, USA - Rhizosphere MetaG P. TD hybrid SRZTD1 (version 2) (version 2) | ecosystem: Host-associated > Plants > Roots > Rhizosphere >... | reverse complement strand
TGATCGGTGATCGCTACATCGATCGCGCGAAGGAGGCGCTCGGCGCCGACGCGTTCGAGCAGGCATTGTCCGAGGGCCGCGCGATGTCGCTGCAGCAGGCGATCCAGTACGCCGTCGCAGACGACTCAGGGCCGTAACGACCGGCTGAGATACAGAATCAGCGCTCCTGACAACAGCGTGGACGGGCCTTCGACGGCCGTCCAGTACCACGGGAGCGGAGCGTAAAGATCGATCACGATGGCGAACGCTCCGGCGAGGATGTACATCCAGCCGAGATATCGAACGATGGTCAGATAACGAATCGGATCCCCGGAGACGATCAGCACCAGAACTCCGTGGAACCCGTAGAGCGATGAGACCGAGCGGGTGAGGTAGTCGACGATCGGCGCCCGCGGAAATTCACCGAGCCCGAGCCACCGATGCGTGGCCGCCATCCATTCGACCGGCAGCAACATTGCCAGAAACGCCAGGACGGTGACGCCCCCGAACAGCCGCAGAAACACGATCAAGATGCGGAGTTGACTCGGCATTGTCCATCTCATGTCGTGTCCGGCTGTAGCCGGACTTGTGGTGTCCGGCGTTCAGCCGGACCGCAATTTCTTGATCACCACCAGCGAGATGTCGTCAATCGGATCGGCAAAGGCGTGGAGATCGGTCTTGATCGCGTCGTAGATCTCGCGCGCGCCGAGGTGCTTCACCTCGCGCAGCCGGCGCTCGAGCGGGCCAGGGACGTACCGCTCGTCGCCGCGCGCGTGGTCGCTCAGGCCGTCAGTGTGCAGCAGCAGGATGTCGCCCTCGCCCATCAGCGTCCACTCGTTCATCTCGTAGCGTTCCTTGAACGGCAGCAGACTGGTGGTGGTGTTGCGGTCGATCACGTTGAACGACGGCAGCATGCCGAGCGGCGGAAACGACGTCTTCAGGTGCGAGCTGACCTCCATGAATCGATCGTGCTTGTTCGAGAAGACGACGGGGAAGGGCTGGCCGGCTGAGAGAAAACGGAACGTCGAGTCCTCGGCGATCTCGCCGTAAATGACCGAGACGAACTTCTGCGTGCCCGAGGACTGATAGAACCGCGTGTTCAGATTCTCGAAGAGACGACGGGTGATCTGGCCGGACCGATCCAGCTCGTAGGTGGCGCCGAGCAGGAACGCCTGGTGCAGCATGGCGGCCAGCAGCGCGTCGGTGATGCGGTGGCCGGCCACGTCGATCACGGCAATGCCCGCCTTGTGCTTGCAGCGCTCCAGGTTGTCGATGACGTCCGGCCTGTCTTCGGTGCGGGCGCGCTCGATGCGCGCGTTCAGATCGAACCGCTGCTTGAAGTCGACGTAGGTGATGTGGTCGCCGCCGACATCGCCGAGCAGCGGCATCGTGCCGCCCCAGACGTCGATCCCGGTGATACGCGGAATCTCGCCGGGCAGCGGCACCAGGAATTTGGCGATTTGCTGAAAGTTTTCAAGCTCGCGAGTGAGACGCTGCAGTTCCTCGGTCGCTTCGAGCTCCTTCATCGTCGATTCGCGCTGTTCAATGTTCACGAGTTCACTGTTCACGGTTCCGGGTTCATGGTTCGCGAGTTCAGCGTTCAGTGTTCCGATTCGCCGTTCGCCGTGATCGTGGATGCGAGCGGCGAATCGCGGAACGTTGAACCACGAACCTCGAACCCTGAACCCGGAACTCTGAACCGTGAACCCTGAACCCTGAACGACAGGTCACTTTGGCTACTTAGACGTCGCCGAATCGGTTCTGGGTGCACTGTTGGCGTACACCTCGATTTGCGCGACGTCGACCCAGCCGCCCTGGCCGTGACCGCTGCCCGGCATCAAATCGACGAAGCCGATCTCGTCAACTTTGCTCAGATCGACCTTGTCGAGGACGGTGCCGGTCGTGACCGCGCGGGCGATGTCGAGCCGCAGCCAGCGGACGTCGCCGAACGAGAACTCCGTGAACAGCCAGTCGCGCACGGTGCCGTCTGTTCGATCGCCCACCAGCCACGTCCCGTCCGCCAGCTTCACGATCGGGCGAATCTGATGGAAGCCCGACACCTTGGTATTCCAGCGCAGCCTGGCGAGTCCGCTCAGATCGGCGTTGTGCGTCTTGTGCCGGAGCGCGACCGCGCACGGCGTGGTGCACATGCCGGTCCAGATGTGAATCGGGTTGTTCTCGTCGGTGACGGCGCCGGTCAACAGCAGCTCCTTGGACGAGGGTCCGTACACCTTCAGCTCCAGATTGGGATTCGACAAGGTCGAGTCGAACACGATCGGGTGCTCGCCTCCCTGCGCCGTCTGCTTCCACTCTTCCTTGAAGAAGAGTGGTGGCCGAGTCACCCGCGCGCCAGCGCCACGACCACCGCCGCGGCCTTCCTGTGCGGCAGGTTGTTGCCCGAACACAGTGGACGTCAGTACGAGCGCGAATGCGCTTATGGCAACTAGCTGTTTCATACGTTCCTCCGGCGGGTCTGAAGACCCGCCGCTACAACGCTTCTAAGCGTTCACGTTAATGGTATTTCATCCTATACTCCCGACACTTCTCACAGCGAAAGGACTGCCTGTGACTCCGATATCACGTTTTGCAGCGATGTTCGTGACGATCGCCGCGCTCGCCGCGCTCGCCTACACGACGGGGAGCGCGCAGTCGCGGGCGAGTCAGGCCAAGCCGGGGGCGCGCAACAGTCACCAGGATTGGCCGACCGGTGACTACAAGGTCGTCGAAGGGTGGCCGAAACCGCTCCCCGACACGCGGCACTCGCACGACGGATGGACGTGGGGCTCGTTCGGCGGCGTCTACGCGGAGAACCCGGACCGGATCTGGGTCGCGATGCGCGGCGAGCTGCCGCTGCCGCAGGGGGCCAAGCCATGGACGCCTTACGCGGCGCTCCAGCCAACACGCGGAAACGCCACAGGCAATGGCGATGGCATCACGGCGACGTGCGAGCCGGAAGCCAAGCGCGGATGGGAGCGCCGGTTCCAGCACTCGATCATCGTCTTCGATCGGCAGGGCAACCTCGTCAACGAGTGGCCGCACCTGGACGAGATGTTCAGCAAGCTTCCCTGCGGGCGCGGGCCGCATCAGATCAAGATCAGCCCGTACGACAAGGAGAAGCACATCTGGATCATCGACGACCAGCTGCACATGATCTACCGGTTCACCTACGACGGGAAGCTCGTGCACAGCAAGGGTGAGCTCGGGAAGCGCGGGCGAGGGCCGAACACGTTCGATCGCCCGACCGACATCGCGTGGCTGCCCGACGGCACCTACTTCATCACCGACGGCTACGGCGGCACGCGCGTCGCGAAGTACGGCCCGAAGGACAACTTCATCATGGACTGGGGCGGCCCGCCCAAGGATCCGAAGAACCCGGGACCGAACGAGTTCAACACCGTGCACAGCATCGCGATCAGCCGGGATCGCCGACTGTTCGTCGTCGACCGCGGCCACTCGCGGATGCAGGTGTTCGACGAGAACGGGAAGTTCCTCGACATGTGGCCGCTCAAGTCGCCCGACTGGCCCGCGAGTCAGAACACGCTCATGGTGAATCACTTCATCGACGACAAGGGATTCATCTGGGTCGGCGATGCGCCAACGAGCCGCATTCTCAAATTCGATCAGAAGGGCAACTTCCTCTATAGCTGGGGCGCGCCGGGCGGGCAGCCGGGACGGTTGAACTGCTCGCACGGCATCACGACCGATCAGCTCGGCAACCTGTATCTCGCCGACTGCTTCGCCGGGCGCCTGCAGAAGTTCGAGCCGATCCCGAATGCGAATCCGGACCGCATCGCGGGGCAGATTCTGCGAACGTGGGATACCTGGAAAAAATAGGAGAACGGCGGGTCTACTCGTAGGGGCCGGCTTTAGCCGGCCCTAGAGCGGGCCGCCTGAAGGCGGCCCCCACACCATCTACGGCAGCGCGAAGACGAACACGTTCGCCGCGGCGCTCGGCTGGAGTTCCGGTGTCATGCGCGCGGTCGATCCGGCGACGAGCGAGGTGCCGGTGGTTACGGCGACGTACTGCTTGCCGTTCACCGCGAACGTGATCGGGTAGCCGCTGACCGGCGAGCCGAGGTTGACCTCCCACAGCACCTTGCCGCTCTTGTCGTCCATCGCCTTGAACCGGCCGTTGGCGTCGCCGCCGAACACGAGACCGCCGCCGGTGGCGACCAGCGAGAGCATGCCTGCGCGCTGCTCGTGCTTCCACAGCGTCTTGCCGGTCTCAGCGGAGATCGCCCACACCGTGCCGACGTTGGTCGCGCCTGGCGCGATCCGGCCAGGCATCTCGAGGCCGTAGACCTTCGACGGATCTCGGGTGTCGACCGTCGTCTTGGCGTCCATGCACATGTTCTGCAGCGGCATGTACATCGTGTTCGTCACCGGGCTGTAGGCGCCAGCCGGCCAGTTCTTCCCGCCGTTGCTGCCCGGGCAAATCAGCTTGGTCTGATCCTTGGCGGTCCAGATCGTTTCCGGATTGACCGTCACCTTGCCGGTGGCACCGTCGATGGTGCTGATCACGTTCTGCATCACCGTCGGGCGAGCCCAGAGGAACTCGCCGGTCCGGCGATCGAGCGTGTAGACGACGCCGGTCTTGCCGGGGATACCGGTGATGACCTTGCGCTTCTCACCGGGCTTGATCTTCGGATTGATCCACGCGACTTCTTTCGCGTCCGGCGCGATCGCGGTCTCGACCAGCATACGCTCGAACGGATGATCGAGATCCCAGTTGTCGATGATGTGCTGGTAGTACCAGACGATCTTGCCGGTGTCGGCGTCGAGCGCCAGCGTCGAGTTGTGATACAGGTGCTGCTTGTCGGCGCCGCCGAGCGTGAACTTCGGCGCCGGGATCGTCACCGACGTGCCGATGAAGATCAGGTTCGTCTCGGGGTCGTAGCTCGGCACCATCCACGTGCCGACGTGCCAGCGCTGCTCGAGCGGGACGCCGCCCCATGTCTCGTCGCCGGGCTCGCCGGGACGCGGGATGGTGCGCGTGCGCCAGACCTCCTTGCCGGTCTGCGCGTCGTGCGCGGTGATGATGCAGGAGTCGTTGGTGGCGTCGGGCTGACACTGACGCCCGGTGATCACCTTGCCGTTGGCGATGATCGGTCCCGAGCTGGCGTTGGCGCGCAGCCCCGCCTTGAGGATCTGCGTCTCCCAGACCTGTTGCCCGGTCCTCGCGTCGACGGCGTAGAGGCTGTTGTCAGCGCCGGCGTCGATGATCGTGTTGCCCCACATCGCCATGTTGCGATTGGTCCCGCCGTTGACGCCCGCGGGGTACTTCCGCTTGTACTCCCACTTGAGATCGCCGGTCCGCGCATCCATCGCCATGATGATGTCGCCCGGGTTCGGGATGTACATCACGCCGTTGTAGACGAGCGGCGTCGCTTCCTGAGTGCGCCCGCTGACGATGCCGCGCGTCCACACCATCTTGAGCCGCGACACGTTGTTCCGGTTGACCTCGTTCAGCGGGCTGTAGCCCCAGCTGTCGAGCGTGCGCCGCCACGAGAGCCAGTCGTTCGGGCTCGGCTTCCAGAGCATCTCGTCGGTCACGGGGGTGAAGGGCTTTTCCTGTGCCGATACGGCGAGTCCGGCGGCCAGCGTAAGAGCGATGAGCGCACCTGCGACAGAAAGACGCATCATGGCGAATCCTTTCGGAGCGTGAGACGGCGGTACTCTACACGATTCAAGTGCCGGCGGGCCTAAAGACCCGCCTCTACGACGTCTCTAAGCGAACGATGTAGAGGCGGGTCTTTCAGACCCGCCGTGCATGTGCACCGGGCCGCCGGTGACGTCATTCCAGCCGTGTAGAATCTTGCGCGTGCCAATGCCGCCTGCCCTGGTACCGCGCCCGCGCCGCTCACCGGCGTGACCGCGAAAGAGGAGCCTGTGACCCATGGTTGGACGATTGTGTTCAGCGAGCGCGCTGGCGCTGTTGATGATCGCCGGGCTGGCGAAGCCGGCAGGTGCACAGGGCTACGTCGCCGCGTCGGTGCTGGGCGACATCGCCCGTTTCAACGAATACGACTCCGGTAGCGGCGACACCTCGGGCAATGGCGAGGCCGTTGGATTCGCGCTGCGTCTCGGCAGCGCGCTCGGCTCGCGATGGGGCGTCGAGCTGGAGTTCGCCCGTCCGTCCGAGATCGAGACGGAGTTCTCGCCTCTATATATCCCGCTGTTGACCACCACCGTGACAACGGGCTCAGTGCCGCCCAGTGTCGGGTCACCGCTGGTGCCGGAGGTGATCTTGCCTTACTCGATTCGTACCGAGGCGCGACGGCGGAACACCACGCTGTCGACCAGCGTGTGGATTGGCCAGCCCGTCACCAAACGATTCGCGCTCAAGTATCTCGCCGGGATCGCGTTCGGCCGGACGTCCCAGGACATCGACATCGTCTACGAACCGATTCCCCGTCTCGCACCCGTGATCACGGTTCCGACGCGCGCCTCAACGTCCGCAACGACATACGACGTCGGGCCGCTCGTGGGTGTCGAAGGCGAGATTGGGCTGACAGAACACGTTCAGCTCATTCCGGGATTCCGTCTGCACGGCGTCGAGGGCGGTTGGTTGCTGCGGCCGAGTGTTGGATTGGGCTGGACCTTCTGAACTAAGTGGAAAAGTGGAAAAGTGGAAAAGTGGAAGCCTTAGATACTTCGAGACTTCACTTTTCCACTTCTTCCACTTTTCCACTACTTCCACTTGCGAGGAGTCCGCTTTTCCGGAACGCATCGCGCGTCGTTACCGGTTCGATCAGCACCGAGGCGACGATGGCGCCGATGGCGATCGAGGGCAGCACGATCGTCAGCGGTGAGTGGACGTCTCGGATCAGGATGCCGCCCGCCGCCAGCGTGACGGCAAACATCCAATCCGCGCCACGGATCCATCGACTGGAGCGCTGGTACACCCACTCGAGCTCGGCCGGGTAGAAGCGCGACGTGAACCAGAGGTGCAGCCGCGCCGTGACCGACACGATCGCCGTCCCGAGCAGGACGATGAAGAAGGTGCGTCCCTGCCAGTCGCCGATGAGGCCGCGCGCGTACCACGCCGGAAACATCGTCGCCGAGTAGACCAGGGCGACGACGCCTTGGTGGAATTCCCACCACCACCGCGCCGCGGCGACGCGCCGCTGCTCGGTGTCGTATCCAGGCGGCGGCGATCGCTGCTCGATCGCATTCGCAACGGCGACCGGAGTAACGTGGGCGCCAGCGGTCGTGTGCTCCAACGCCTGCATCAGTTCGCCCGCGTGTGCGAATCGCTTCGAGGGGTCGGCTTCCATGCATCGCGCGATAACGGCGTTGAATCCGCCGCCGTCCGCGGGTGCGTCCGGTGTGCCACCGGCGCGCAACGGGTGCCGTCCCGTCACGATCTCGGACAGGAGCACGCCGAGCGCGTAGATATCGGCGCGGCCGTCGACGTGTCCTCCCAGCAGCTGCTCGGGAGCCATATAAGCCGGCGTGCCGAGCATGGCGCCGGCCCGCGTCAGGCGCGTCGCTTCCGGGCCCTCGATCTGCGCGATGCCGAAGTCGACGATCTTGATACGGCCGTCGCTCGTGATGAGCACGTTTTCGGGCTTCAAGTCGCGATGGATCACGCCGGCCGCGTGCGCCGCCGCCAGCGCGCTCGCCATCTCCAGCGCCATCGCACGGACTCGGGGCAGGGGAAGCGGCCCCCGTGCGATCGCGCTGCGCAGGCTTTCTCCTCTGACGTACTCGGAGGCGATGAAGAGGTGATCGTCGATCTCCTCCAGCGCGTAGACGACCGCCACGCCGGGGTGAGAGATCGTGGCGGCGGCGCGCGCTTCGCGCCGCAGCCGCTGGCGCAGTTCGGCATTGCTGGCGACCGACGCCGGCAGCGCCTTCAGCGCGACGCGCCGGCCGAGGCGCTGATCCTCGGCGAGGTAGACGACCCCCATGCCGCCGCGACCGAGCTCGTCGACGAGCACGTAGCTGCCGACACGCGTGCCCGGCGGCAGCGTTTCGAAGTCCGCCGGATCGACTTGCGCCGCCTCTTCCAGAAACGTCCCCGCCGTTTCATGGCTCTCGAGCAGCGCCTCGGCCTCTTGCAGCACCGACACGTCATCGCCGCAGTGCTGTCGTAGCCACTCTCGCCGGTCGCGAGCAGGCCGATCGAGCGCGGCGTTGAAGACGTCTTTCAGCCGTTCCCACTGCGCCTGATTCATGGTGTGTGCTCGTCGATCGTGCGCGACGCCTCGCCTTCGAGGGCCCGCTTCAACCAGGCGCGCGCCAGCGCCCATTGCCGCTTGACCGTGGCCGGCGAGACGCCGGTCACATCGGCCGCCTCCTCGACCGTCAGTCCGCCGAAATAGCGAAGCTCGACGATCTTGGCGAGATCGGGGTCGAGCGCGGCCAGCCGGGTGAGGGCCTCGTCGAGCGCGAGCACGTCGATGTCGCCGGGTTTCGGGAGCGCGGCGCCGGGAAAGGCGGCATCGGCATGCGCGACGACCTGATCGTCGAGCTCCACGCGCTGCGGCGCGCCGCCGCGTTTGGCCGCCCGTCGTGCGCGCGCGCGCTGGACGAGGATCTGCCGCATCGAGAGCGCGGCGATCGCGAGGAAATGCGTGCGTCCGTTGAAGTGCCGCGCCCGCTCCGCCGCGAGACGGACGAACGCCTCGTTCACGAGCGCGGTGGCTTGCAGCGTCTGCCCGGGTCGCTCGTGACTGACGTACCGCGCCGCGATACGGCGCAGTTCGTCGTAAACGAGCGGCATCAACTCCCGAATGGGGTCTGAAGTCATGCGCAGAAATCAGGAATCAGGAAGCAGGAATCGGGCCTCCTGATTCCTGTCATGCGAACAGCGGCGTGATCTCTTGGCTCCTGATCATCTGCTTCGCGGCGAACGGCTCGATGTAGTGGAAGGTTCGTCCCGACGGCGTGTCTTCGATCTTCTTGGTCCAGTCGAAGCCGAGCGCCGAGTAGATCGTCGTGGCGACGTCCTCCAGGTAGATCGAGCGCTTCGCGCTCCAGCCCGGGTCGACGATCTTCGCGCCGATCTCGTCGGTGCGGCCGACGATGCGGCCGCCCTGGACGCCGCCGCCGGCGAAGAGGCCGGTGAAGGCGTATTGATAGTGGTCGCGTCCCTGCCCGGGATTCAGCTCGCCCGGCGTCCGGCCGAACTCGCCGAAGCACACGACCAGCGTTTCATCGAGCAGCGAGCGCCCGTTCGCGCGAGTGCGCGTGGCGAGATCGGAGAGCAGGCTGGCGAGCGCGGTGTCGAGGTCGCGCGACATCTTGTAGTGATTGTTCTCGCCGTAGATACGTCCGTGATGGTCCCAGAACGTCTGGTTGACGATCACGAATCGCGTCCCGGCATCCGCCTCGACGAGATTGCGGGCGACGACGCAGCCGTCGCCGACGAGCGACGTGCCGTAGCGCTCGTGATCGGCGGGATCGACCGCGAAGATCTGCGACGCGCGCGCGTCGGACATCATGCTGACGGCGCCTTCGTAGTGGTTGTTGTAGTCGCGATAGGCCTTGGCGGCCAGCGACGAGTCGTGGCGCAGCCGCTCGTCGAACGTCTTCAGCAATTCCCAGCGCCGCAAGAAGTCCTTGCGGCTGGTGTCATCCATCGAGAACGTGCTCGCGCCGATCGTGGTGTCGACGTGGAACGGCGTATAGGTCGCGGGCAGGAACCCCGACTTGAGCAGGCCGACCTGCGGCGACGTCATGTTCACCGCCACGTACCCCGGTAGCGTGTCGGTGGCGCGTCGCTGCTTCGCCGACTCGTACGCGATGACCGACCCGAGCGGCGGCAGCTCCTTCTGCAGCGCCGGGTTGAACAGGTGCGCCGACTGTACGTAGTACTGCGCGCGCAGGTGCACGCTGTCCCACGCCTCGAGCGATCGCACGAGCGAGAACTGACCCCATTGCTTCGCCAGGTTCGGGTAAAGGCTCGTTGGCCACTTCACGCCGGGCGCCACCTCTTTGATCTCGAAGTTCGGCGGCGTCCACTTGTGTTCCTTCAGGTCCCAGGCGTCGACGTGCGACTGGCCGCCATCGAGGTTGACGAAGATGACGAACCGCGCCGACCCCCGCGGCGCGACCTTGCTCTGCGCGATGACGTTCGTCCGCTCGACGAGCGGCAGGAACCAGTAGCCTGCGACGGAGCAGGCGCCGACCTTCAGGAGTTCACGGCGGGTGAGAAGGGCGTCGTACAAATTGGCCATCGTGGTGTCTCGCGGCGTTTCAATGCCCGGCCTAGAAGGCCCGGCCTACACTGCTCGCTTACGTCAATAGTTGTGTACGAATTCCACCTTGTTTACCAAGAGCCACTGCAGATCTTCCCAACCGGTCTGGCCTGACTTGATGACGCCGCGCGCCTGGGCAACCTCCTGCTGCGTCGGCTTCCGCACCAGGAAGCGCTGGAACAGCCGCATGATCCGCTCGGTGTCGGTCAGGTCCTGCTTCAACAGCCCCGCCACATAGCTGCCGTCCTTGGCCTTGATCTGCTCGAGCACGAACGGGCTGTTCATCAACAGGATCGCCTGCGTGATCTCGCCGTCGTTGCTCCGCTCGGAGGCTTCGCGGTTGGTCTGTCCGAACGCGTCGAGGAAGAAGTGGATCTGCTTGCCGTTCGGGTTGCGGCGATCGCTGAAGTCCTCCGGCCCGGCTTCCATCGCGTACTTCACCTTCAGATCCGTTGTCGGGATCACGTACTCGCTGACGAGGTTCGTCGCGGTCACCAGCGAGTCGTGGATCTCCTCCGCCTTCAGCCGCCGCACGAACTTCCGCGCGAAATACGGCGCGTAGCTCGCCTTCCACTCGCCGGGAAACTGCGACGACAGCTGGTAGGCGCTCGACTTTGCAATCAGGATGATGACCGAGCGCAGGCTGTAGTTGTGCCCGATGAAGTAGTCGGCGAGCGCCTCGAGCAGCTCGGGATGCGACGGTTGGACCGTCCACGGCGCCGGCGGCGGGTTCTTCGGATCGATGCGTGCCAGATCCCACGAGAACGGCGGATCGACGATACCGACGCCGAACATCTCCCACCACAACAGGTTCACGGTCGCGCGGGCGAACTGGCGATCGGAGGTCAACAGGCGGGCGAACTCGGCGCGCGGATGCCTCGACGGATCCGGCTGCGCCCCGCTGAACATGTAGACCGGATCGAGCAGCGTGTTCGGGCCGCGGCGGTCGACGCGAAGCACGGTCCGCGCCGACGGGTCGAAGCCCGGCCCCTTGTCGTCGATCGAGTACTCGTCCTGCGCCGTGGTGATCTCGGTACGGCGCAGCACGCGGGTCTTGCCGAAGAACGCGCCCATCTTCCACAGCTCGTCCCGCTTCCGCTCCGAGAGATAGAGATTGATCTTCTCGAGATGGCGCGCGCCGTTGTGGCAGGAGATGCAGGAGATGTCGACGCCGAGGAAGTCCTTGGCGGCGTGGATCGCCAGCTCCTCGGACGTGTCCTCGTGCACCTCGTCGTCGCACGCCACCGCGGTGATGACCCACCGCGCGACGTAGCTCGCCGGCCCGACGTACCAGTTCGAGACGGCATTGCTCGTCAGCATGTCCTGGACCATCTCGTTGTACGGCCGATCGAGATGGACGTTGTCGTAGACCCACTTCTGGAACGCGACCTTGCCCTGCGTGCCGACGCGATTCGAATGCGGCTTGAAGATGTCGTTGAGGAAATAGGTCCACTTCGTCTTCGACGCACGCGTCGTGACGAGCCGGTCGATCAGGGTGTCGCGCTTGTTCGCGTCGGTGGACTCGAGGAACGTCCGCAGCTCCTCGTCGGAGCCGATGTGGCCGGTGAGGTCGATGTGGATGCGTCGGAAGAACTCCTCGTCGGACGCCAGCGGGGCGTGCGGGATCTGTTCGGCCTCCATCTTGCCGAAGATGAAGCCGTCGATCAGGTTTCGTCGCGGGATCGGCGCTGCCGGTCGACTGGACGTCGACGGACGGATTCGCTCGGTCAGCGTGGAGGGGTCGTTCCTGCCGCCCGATGGCGTCGCCGGATGATCCGCCGGCGCCCGCGGTGCCTGTGCGGCCACGGCCGCGGCCCAGAGGGTGAAGCCACCGATGACGAGCAGACGCAGGCGCATCTTCGCCTCCCGGGCGATTATAGAGAACCCTGAAGGAATCAGGAATCCGGAATCAGGAATCAGGCTTGGGCAAGGTGCCAGCAATCAAGGCTGATGCCTGAGGCCCGATCCCTCATGGCTAGGCCATGCCTGATTCCTGACTCCTGCATCCTGATTCCTTCTGCGGCGCGTCAGCGCCGTTCGATCTTGACGCTCTGAATGACGACGTCTTTGACCGGGCGATCGCGCGGGGTGGTCTTCGTGCCGCCGATCTTGCGCACGACGTCCATGCCGCTTTCGACCTCGCCGAACACCGAATGACGGTTGTCGAGGTGGGGTGTCGGGCCCAACGTGATGAAGAACTGACCGCCGTTGGTGTTGGGCCCCGCGTTGGCCATCGACAGGATGCCTGCCTTGCTGTGGCGCAGGCTCGGATGGAACTCGTCGGCGAACTTGTAGCCGGGACCGCCGGTGCCTTGTCCCAGCGGATCGCCGCCCTGAATCATGAACCCATCGATCACACGGTGAAAGATGATGCCGTCGTAATACGGCTGCTTCACCTTCTGCCCGGTCCGCGGATCGGTCCATTCCTTCGAGCCCTCCGCCAGGCCGACGAAGTTCGCGACCGTGTTCGGCGCCTCGGCATCGAAGAGGCGGATGGTGAAATTGCCTTCGCTCGTGACGAACTCTGCGTAAACAGCCAAGCTTCAGCTCCCTCGTAGTGTCCGGCTTCTAACCGGACCAGAATATTACTGGCACCACGATACAATTTCGAGTGTGGGTGGCGCGATTGAAGCGATCGACGATCAGCTGATCAATGCGGTGGCCACCGGCACGAGCGGCGATCCCTTCGCCGTCCTCGGACGCCATCCGGTGACCATCGATGGCCGCACGGCGGTCATTTTCCGGACGATCCAGCCATGGGCGTCGCGGGTGGAGCTGATCACGCCCGATCGCGTCACGCCGATGCCGAAGCGGCATCCCGACGGTCTTTTCGAAGCCCGCATTCCTTTCGACGGTGACGCCGAGACACTGGCCTACTCATTCCGCGTGCACGACCCATCGGGCGCGCGCGAGATCGTCGACCCGTATCAGTTCGGCCAGGTGCTGTCGGAATTCGACCTGCATCTGTTCAGTGAGGGCACGCACTACCGCGCGTGGGAAAAGCTCGGCTCCCACGTGATGACGATCGGCGGCGTCACCGGCGTGCACTTCGCGGTGTGGGCACCCAACGCACAGCGCGTGAGCGTCATCGGAGACGTCAACGGGTGGGACGGCCGCGTCCACCCGATGCGGAAACTCGTGCCGTCGGGGGTGTGGGAGATCTTCGTCCCCGGACTCGAGGAAGGCGCCTGCTACAAGTACGAAGTACGCACGGAGGCCGGGCATCTGTTCGAGAAGGCGGACCCGTACGCGCGCCGCTTCGAGGTGCCGCCGCGCTCGGCGTCGATCATCTGGCACGACCACGGGTATCGCTGGCGTGATGACGACTGGATGCGCGATCGACTCTCGAGCGACGGCTGGCACGATCGGCCGATGTCGGTCTACGAGGTGCACCTGGGCTCGTGGCGGCGCGTGCCTGAGGAAGGCAATCGGTATCTCTCGTATCGCGAGCTCGCCGAGACGCTGGTGCCGTACGTGCGTGAGATGGGCTACACGCACATCGAGCTGCTGCCCGTGATGGAGCACCCGTTCTCCGGTTCCTGGGGCTATCAGGTGCTCGGGTTCTTTGCGCCGACCAGCCGCTTCGGCACTCCGGACGATTTCCGCTACTTCGTCGATCGCTGCCATCAGCTCGGGATCGGCGTGTTGCTCGACTGGGTGCCCGGGCATTTTCCAAAAGACCGTCACGGGCTGGCCGAGTTCGACGGCACGTCGCTGTACGAGCACGCCGATCCGCGTAAGGGCGAACACCGCGACTGGGGCACGCTGATCTTCAACTACGGCCGCAACGAGGTGCGGACGTTCCTGCTGAGCAGCGCGCTGTGCTGGCTCGAAGAGTTCCACGTCGACGGCCTGCGCGTCGACGCGGTGGCGTCGATGCTGTATCTCGATTACTCGCGTGAACACGGCGAGTGGATCCCGAATCAGTACGGGGGGCGCGAGAACCTCGAGGCGGTGTCATTCCTCCAGCAGCTGAACACGCTCACGCACGGCCGCGTGCCCGGGACGATCACGGTGGCCGAGGAGTCGACCGCGTGGCCGGCGGTCAGCCGCCCGACCTATGTCGGCGGTCTCGGGTTCACCTTCAAGTGGAATATGGGCTGGATGCACGACATGCTCGAGTACATGCGGCAGGATCCGATCCATCGCCGCTGGCACCACGGGCAGATCACGTTCTCGATGCTGTATGCGTTCACCGAGAACTTCGTGCTGCCGTTCTCGCACGACGAAGTCGTCTACGGGAAACGGGCGATGCTCGACAAGATGCCCGGCGACGTCTGGCAGAAGCACGCCAACCTGCGGACGCTCTACGGCTACATGTTCGGCCATCCCGGCAAGAAGCTGATGTTCATGGGCGCCGAGTTCGGCCAGTGGCGCGAGTGGAACGCCGAAGAGAGCCTCGACTGGCATCTGCTCGATCAGGCGGCTCACGCCGGGCTGCGCCAGTGGGTCCGCGACTTGAACCACGCCTACCAGCAGGATCCCGCCCTGCACGAAGTCGACTTCGAGTACCAGGGGTTCAGCTGGGTCGACTGCAACGACAACGAGAACAGCGCGGTGTCGTTCATTCGCCGGTCGCGCGACCCGCACGATTTCACCGTGATGATCGCCAACTTCACCCCGGTGCCGCGCGGGCGCTATCGCGTCGGCGTCCCCGAAGCGGGGTGGTATCGCGAGATCCTCAACAGCGACGCGTCGCTCTACGGCGGCAGCAACATGGGCAACGGCGGCGGCGTCCCCACCGATCCCATCCCGGCGCACGGATATGACCAGTCGCTCAACCTGGTGCTCCCACCCCTCGCGTTCGTGATGTTGAAGAAATAGTTCGCTCGAAAACGCCACCGGCGCTTCGCCGAAGCGCTGGTGGTTCACTTGACAAGCCAGTGAACCTTCTGTCACTGTTCACTGGCTTGTCAAGTGAACGGTGAACGATGGCTGACAAAGTTGAGTTGCTGCAGGGCACGCTCGATCTGATCGTGCTGCGCGCGCTGTCGACGATGGGGCCGCAGCACGCCTATGGACTGGCGGCGCGGCTCGAGCAGGTGGCCGAGCACCCGCTGCTGCTGAACCAGGGCACGCTCTATCCGGCGCTGGTCCGCCTCGAACAGAAAGGCTGGATCAAGGGCGCCTGGCAGCGCACCGAGACCAACCGCGAGGCGAAGTACTACAGCATCACCAAGGCCGGCACGCGCGCGCTCGAGAAGCAGGCCGAGCGCTGGCGCCGTCTCGCCGGCCTGGTCGACAAGCTGTTGCTCAACGAATCGTAGAGCGGAGGCTTGAGCCTCCGCGTCGATCGCGCGGGCTGAAGCCCGCGCTCTACGGACGATCGCATGCGGCGATTCATCACTCGTGTCATTCACATCTTCAGACGAGATCGCGCCGAACAGGAGCTCGATCGCGAACTGACGTCCCATCTTGCCGTCCTCGAGGACGAATACCACCGGCGCGGGTTGACGGCGGACGAGGCCAGGCTCGCCGCGCGCCGCGCGATCGGCAGCACGGCGCATCTGAAGGACCTGCACCGCGATGCTCGTGGGTTCGGATGGCTCGACGACCTGCGACAGGACGTCCGCCACGCGCGGCGGGGGCTGCGGCGCACGCCCGGCTTCACCGCGGTCGCCGTCCTCACGCTCGCGCTCGGGATCGGGGCGACGACGGCGATCTTCAGCGTCGTCAACGCCCTGCTGCTTCGTCCGTTGCCGTATCCGCATGGCGATCGGCTCGTGCGTCTGTTCGCGACGCTGCCGCCGCAAACGCCAGGAGGGGCCGAGCGGCGCGTGATCGTTCGAATGACCGCCGCCGAACGGCAGCAGCTCCGGAGCAGCGCGCGGTCGTTGTCGCACGTCGGCACGTTGAACTGGGACCTGATGAACCTGAGGGGACGCGATCCGCGCCTGCAGGGCGCGGTCGTGTCCGCGACGTTGCTGCAACTGATCGGCGTGCCGCCGCTGATGGGGCGTCTGCTCACGCCCGCCGACGAAGCGCCCGGTGCGACACCGGTCATCGTCATCAGTCACGACGCGTGGCAGCGCCACTTCGGCGGCGACCCGGCCATCGTCGGACGGACGGTCACGTTCGATGCCGTGCTCGGTCCGCCGGTGTCGACCAAGTACGTGATCGTCGGCGTCATGCCTCGGACATTCCAGTTCCCCGACGGCCGGACGCACGTCTGGCGCGTGCCGCCTCCGGCATGGAACGACGCGCCGGTCGCGCCGTTCGTCGGCCGCCTCGCTGATGGTGTGTCGCTGTCGGCGGCCTTGTCCGAGATTGCTGCAGTCGTGCGTGCGATGCGCGCCGGCCAGCGCGACAACGCCCGGGCGAGATATGAGCTCGTCCGGGAGCAGGACGAGGTCGTGGGATCGGTGAAGCCCGCGCTGATCGTACTGATGGCCGCTGTCGGACTCGTGCTGCTGCTCGCCTGCGTCAACGTCGCCAATCTGCTGCTGGCGCGAACCGCCTCGCGGCAGCGCGAGCTGGTGATCCGAACGGCGCTCGGGGCCGGCCGTGCACGGCTCGTGCGCCACCTGCTGACGGAAAGCATCACGCTCGGAGTCGCCGGTGGTCTGGTCGGCACCGCGCTGGCCTTCGGCGGCGTGCGGCTGTTGCGGTCGCTCGCGGCGACGATCTCGCGGCTCGATCTCGGCAATCAATTGAGCTTTCCCCGACTCGATGAAATCGGGATCGATCCGCGCGTGCTGGCGTTCTCGATCGGCACCTCCGTGCTCGCCGGCGTGATGTTCGGCCTCGTGCCCGCGCTTCGGCACGCGCGCGCCGATCAGGCGACCGCCTTGAGAGAAGGGACCCACGCGACCATTTCCGGGTTCGATCCCATGCGCCGCGTCGGCCTCCGTGGCGGACTCGTCATCGCCGAAATCGCGCTCGCGATGATGCTGCTCGCCGGCGGAGGGCTGCTGATTCGCAGCTTCGCGAATCTGTCGAGCGTCGAGACCGGCTATGACGCGACGAGGGTGCTGACGTTTCAGGTTGCCGTGCCGGTCGACCGGTATCCCGTCGCTCGGCTCAAGGCCTTTGCCGACGATCTCGTGACGCGGCTGAGCGCCGTGCCCGGCGTCGAGCGGGCCGCGTACGCCAATCAGCTGCCGATGGTGGGCCTGATCAATTCGTTTCCTCTGCGATCGTCGCCGTTTCAACCGACGCCAGGCCGCCCGCCGGAGCCGCCGCCTCCCGGTACGCCGGACATCCGGCTCGTCAGCCGCGACTACCTCGACGTGATGGGGATCCGCGTCATTGCCGGTCGGGGCTTCGCCGAAGCCGACGCGGCAGGCCGAGCGGGAGTCATGTTGATCAACGACGCGCTGGCCCGTCGCGATTTTGGCGGCCGGAACCCGATCGGCGAGACCGTCTATATCGGGCGCTATCCCGAGCCGTGGCAGATCGTCGGCATCGTCGACAACGTGCGGCAGTTCGGTCTCGACCTGGAGGCGCAGCCGCAGTTCTTCGTGGATCTCCGCCAGTGGACGCGCGATGGGTTGGTGTTTCCCGCCGGTGCGTACTACGTCGCGAAGACCAGCGGAGATGCGTTGTCCATCGTGCCTGCCGTCAGAGGTCTCGTGCGTCAACTGGACGAAGAGGCCGTGGTGTTTTACGTGGCGCCGATGGAGCAGGTGGTCTCCAGCACGATCTCGCGCCCACGTCTTTATGCGGTGCTGCTCGGTGTGTTTGCGGCGATCGGTGTTGGTCTGGCGGTGATCGGCATTTACGGCGTGATGGCGTATGCGGTCGCGCAGCGCACGCGGGAGATCGGCGTTCGCATGGCGCTCGGCGCCGCGCGCGGGCAGGTGGTTGGGCTGGTAGTGCGCCAGAGCGCGCTGTTGACCGTCGCTGGCCTCGCGATCGGCCTTGCGGGAGCGGCGATGCTGTCGCGCTATCTCGAGGGGCTCTTGTTCGGTGTGCCGCCGCTGGATCCGGTGACGTTCACCGCGGCGGCCGTGATCTTCGCGTTAGTGGCGCTCGCGGCCGCGTATGGCCCGACTCGCCGCGCGACGCGCGTGAATCCACTAGTGGCTTTGAGATCGGAGTAGTTCCATAGTGTCTGGCTTTAGCCGGACCGGAACAGCGATATGCGACGTTTCTTTGCTCGACTGATCAACGTGTTCCGACGCGATCGCGTCGAGCGCGAGCTCGCGCGCGAGATGACCTCACATCTCGCCGCGCTCGAAGACGAGTACGTCCGCCGCGGCCTGTCGCCCGAGGACGCGCAATCGGCCTCGCGCCGCGCCATGGGCAGTGTCGCGCTGGCCGCGGATCGGCACCGCGATGCGCGATCGTTCCGATGGCTCGACGATCTTCGCCAGGATCTCAGGCACACGCGCCGCGGGCTGCAACGGACTCCCGGGTTCACGAGCGTCGCGGTCCTCACCGTCGCGCTGGGCGTGGGTGCCAACGTCGCCATCTTCGGCCTCGTGTACCAAACGCTGATCAAGCCGCTTCCGTTCAAGGCGCCGGATCGGTTGGTTACGGTATCGACCTACATACCGCAGCTGGCGTCACGGTTTCCGCTGTTGCCGGTGGCCGCACCCGACTTCCTCGAATACCAGCGCTCGAATACGGTGTTCGAGGCGCTGTCCGCGTTGCAGCCTCGCAGCTTCAACCTGACCGGCGGAGGTGAACCGGAACGCCTGTACGGCGCGCGGGTCTCGGGAGGCTTTTTTCAGATGCTCGGTGCCCGTCCCGAGCGCGGCCGACTCTTCACACCCGACGAAGACGCCGACGGTCGCAACAGCGTGGTGATCCTCAGTCACGCGCTCTGGACGCGGCGCTTTGGATCCGACCCCGCCATCGTCGGCCGGACGATCGCGCTCGACGGCCGGCCGCACGAAGTCATCGGTATCATGCCGGCCGACCTGCTGTTTCCGGTGGGGCGTCAGCTCGATCCGATCATCGCCTTCGGTCCGCGCGTCGATCTGTGGACGCCGATGGCGTTCACGCGCGAAGACCTGTCGCACGAGAGCAGTTTTGATTTCGCTGCGATCGGCCGTTTGAAGCCCGGCATCGGCCTCGCTGCCGCCGAGCAGCACATGAACGTGCTGGCAGCGCGAAACCTCGAGCGAATCAGAAAACAGGAGCCGGTCGAGGTGGAGATGTTCGCCCGCATCCGCCCGTTGCACGACGTCTTCGTCGGCCAGCAGCGCCGCGGGCTCCTGATCCTCGAAGCCGCGGTCGGATTGCTGCTGCTGATCGCATGCGTGAACCTGGCGAATGTGTTTCTGGCGCGCGCGTCGAGCCGTGGCCAGGAGTTTGCGGTTCGAACTGCGCTCGGAGCCGGACGCGGACGCCTCGTCCGCCAGCTGTTTACCGAGAGCTTTGTCGTGACCAGTCTCGGCGGCGTCGTCGGTGTGCTGCTCTCGTCATGGGTCGCCCCGCTGCTGTATCAATACGGCCCGAAGACGGCGGTCACGCGCGAATGGGCGATCGACATTCCGATACTCGCGTTTGCCACGATAACGACGGTCATCACCGGCGTGCTGTTCGGGATCGTGCCAGCGTTGCAGTCGAGTGG